>ERZ1034564.2-NODE-2-length-51748-cov-13.010698_pt1 | contig 51748 bp, 51 predicted proteins | sample MGYA00520653_ERZ1034564 | MGnify/ENA primary metagenome ERZ1034564 (study PRJEB33760, sample SAMEA4777720) | hypersaline lake metagenome | biome: hypersaline environment; feature: brines | place: Spain | collected 2014-08 | depth 0 m ...
AGCGACGATAGTAGGATTTTGGAGGGCGTGACGGCGCGTATCCACGGCCTGTAGTACCTCACAGAAGAAGTGGGTGCTTGAGTAGACATGCATCAGTCAGAATAGTTCTCTCGCATCGACTGAGTGAATTAGTTCACCCAGAAGTTTGTTGAATCACTAAAGGCCGTGGTATTGCGCCTGCTCAGCATATAACCACACTGAGTTACAAGGCTTTCTGAAACCGAAAATAGTATTGACCGTATCTCAATACTTACGCTCTCAGTCTCTCACTCTGTTCGCTAATCACTCACGCAAGCCACTCGTCAGGTTTAGTATCATAGTCGATATCAGCCGCACGGATACGGTCTGTGAGGTCGTTATCAAGTTCACTGCGAGTTACTTCATGCCCATCATATCGCAGTCGGACGCCTGTCTCCGTTGGCTCCGGTTCGCGATTCCGTCGACGTGCCACCTCAACCTCATGCTCTTCATATGTCTTGGTAATCGTCATGAGGTTAACCGGACGACCCCATAGGTCATGCATACGCTCAAGAACTGCAGTCGCCTGTTGGATATCCAATGCAATTCCGTTGTACCGATGTCCTAATAATAACTCACCGCGATTTTTGAAGTTGTCATCAAAGACGGCGATCGTCGGTTTGCCGAAGTTCGTGAATTGCAAGAGCAACTTCTGTTTGACATCTTGATAATCTGTTGAGGCAACACGGTAGTCCTCGGTTGTCTGTGTATACTCATACGTGAAGTAGTTATTCTCACTGACAAACTCCTGTGTGAGGAATTCATCAATGAACGTCACATCATTATGACTCTCACGAACCTCACGCATGCGGTCCCATCCAGCAGTCTTGTCGACATCATCGATTGCATCTTCAACAGTGTCATATCGGGTATCATCGAAGAGATATCGCGCATGCTCCTGTAGTTCTGATCGCCGAATTTGCTCAAGGAAACCGCGGTGTTGTGGCTGGACAAGCGAGAAGTGTCGCTCTGCAAGTCCCTCATAGCTTAGTACCTTCCATGGATATCGATCGATATCGACTGTTTCTGGATTTGACAGCGCTCGATCAAGCATTTCCCAGTCAATCCGTGGGTCATCACCCGGGAGCGATGTCAACTGTTCAACTGTATCACTGCTGATTGCGTCAATCCGTGGATCGGGCTCTAGTAATGCACGAACGTGCTCAAAGTCAATTTCTGCATGGAAATTCTGCCAGGTAATCCCCTCGACACGAAGCAACTTATCAGCGACTTCGCGACGATTGGCGGAATTTTCAACGTATTCCCAGAGCTCCTTACCGAGTTTATATGGATTTAATCCTGGTGATCCAAGAACACGTGATTGATGATCTGCGTATGTAATGAACTCATCAGCATCCGCAAAGCCCTCATCGCTCATCATCAATGACTCAACAATACTTGCCCACCCCTCATTCATCACCTTCGTCATCTTCTGTGGTGCGAAATAATACGCCTCCCGACGAAGTGTATCAAGAATATCGAGTTGCCACGATTCCATCGCGACGGCTTCATCCTCCTCATCATCGTATGTCGTTGCATGATCGCGGAGGAATCCAAGCACATCGGTCTGTGGATGATCAATCGATGCAGAGGCAGCCTCTGATTCAGCAAGTTCATCAAGCCATTCCTGATCGAATACCTGCTGTTGGACGTCATCAGAAAGATCAAGCTGATCAAGTTGGTCACGGAGATCTGTCGGTTGTGTCCGCTCAGTGTCGGGGTCGACATCAACAGGGCGGTGTTGGTCTATGGTATCCTCAAGACATAGGACAGCATCGATAAATCGCTCAACATCATCACGGTCGATATCAGGGTCATCAACGTAGCCCTGGATTGTTTCACCATGACGTTCAAGCATTGCAGCGGCATCGAGTTCCTGATCACCAGAAAACCGGCTGAACCAGTTATTATTCTTGAAGAAATCTGCATGCCCCTCAACGTGGGTAATGACCGCTTTCTGGTCGGCAAGAGAGTTTGACTCCTGGAGAAAGGCATGACTTGGGTCATCATTATTGACAATTTCAAATGCCTTGCCCATTCCAAATTGATCTTGTTTCTGTTGACGATCATACGTCATGCCCCATCGCCAGTGTGGATATCGACGCTGGAACCCACCATACGCGATGAGTTGGTTCATTTCGTCATGACCAACAATCCAGTAGTTTACTGGATATGGATCAAGTCCAAGTTTCTTTGCGAGGGCAGCAGCTTCAGTTGCTGGCTCCTCAAGTTGGTCAGCCTCAGCTTGTGCGCGACGACGGAAACGGATTGGTCGACTACTCATTTTGAATCATCAACTCCTGTGTAGTACTGCCGGTGTCGGTGTTGGTGTCAGTAGTAATCGTATCGCCTAGATAGCTATGATACCAAGGGGTACGAGAAGTACTGACATAATCATAGGTATAATCGAAATCATAATGACAGACGTAACTCATATCATGCGAATTAACCCAGGCATTCGCGTTGAGATGCTTGCGTTTCAGTCTCATTCGTATTCTCATATTCATCAATCTAATTTGTCTCTGAGTCAGTGCTCAGGATCGATTCAATTGCACCGGTAACATCCTCAGGACCGGTTACCGAGACAACAACGACATTGCCGTCATCACCAAGGGCGCGGTCGACTTCTTCGGCATGTGTTGCATTGATTGCTGTGCCACCTGGTTGTGTCTCAACGTATGCATGTTGGTTTGCTGGGATTGACTCCATGAGCGGAACGACATTCTGTGTTGTGTCGTTAGCTGCATTCTCGGAGTCACCCGCAGCGAAGACATATCGATTCCACTCCGACCATGGATACTCATCTTCGAGAATCTCCTTTGCAAGTTCATATGCACTTGAGATTCGTGTTCCCCCACCGGAGCGGATTCCAAAGAAGTCCTCGCGTTCGACTTCCCATGCCTCAGCGTCATGAGCGATATAAACGAATTCGGCGTTATCGTACGTCCCTGTGAGATACCAATCGAGTGGGGTGAATGTCCGTTCAACTAGCTCACGTTTCGTTTCTCGCATTGACCCAGAAACATCTCGGATATTAACCACGACAACGTTCTTTTGTCGGGTCTCTTCAATCTCGGGCTGTCTGTATCGTTCATCATCCTTGCGAAGTGGGATCTCTTTGAGTCCATTCCGGCGAATGCGCTGCCCGACTGGAGTATGCTCAACATTTGCTTCGAGTTCTTCAAAGTCTGCCCATCGTCCACGCTCGTCATCGGGGATGTCTTTCCATTCAGCTTCAATCCATGAGAATGAAACAAGGACATTCTGCTCACGGCACCATCGATATACCGATTCAGGCGTCTGATCCGCGACACGCATTGCTTCACGGACAAATGACTCATCGAAATCCATTGCCAACTTGCGCTTGAGCCCCTGTTTGAACAGTCGCTCAAAATCAAGTGTGCTGTTTGGTCCCGTCCGAGTGACATCGGTGAAATCACCCTCAATCTCCTCGACAACTTCCTTGCCTTTCGGCTCAAGATCAAGTCCAAGTGCTTCATCAAGTTCAGTCGCGAACTCTTCGGGATCCATTTCATAGTAGCCGTGGTCATCACTGCCATCACCAGGCTCACCCTCTTCATCTCCGTCTTCATCACCATCGCCGTCTGCCTCACCAGGCTCTGGTTGACCGACTGGTTGACCAACATCAGGTGTGTCACCCTGTCCTTGCCCAACACCGCCACGGTCAAGTTGATCATATTCGAATTCTGGAAGATCAACAACTTTGATCGGAATTTCGATATTATCCGCATCAGAGTTGCTTAAATCACCATATCGAATAAATGACTCAAGGTCCTGTCGACGGTCCTCACCAACTTCTCGGAATCGTTCAAGATCTTCTCTTAGTCCCATCGTTGACGCACCTCCCGCATTACCGCACGACTCGTAAGCTCTGCGGAGGCAGGTGTGTACCCGCGTTGACAGAGCACGTCGATTGTTCGGTCTTTGACCCGAGCAGTCTCAGTGTTTGCTGGCGGGTCCTCCCACTGTGCAGGATTAAAGTCCTCATACAGTCGCTTGACATCATCCCAGTCATATCGATCGAGTACTGCCCGAATCACAGGAATCTCAGAGAGGTCAACATTCCCAATCTGGAATCCTGCATCACGATTCTCCCACGCATATCGATTTAATGCTGTGATTATCTTTTCACGACGGAATGATTCGACTACATTCGTCGGGGTGGTACCAGTATAATCGGATTCATCAAATCGACCGAGTTGCTCAGTCTCAAAGAGTTTCATAAGGAGTGGGTCAGGGTCGACTGGACCGCGATCAGTCTCAACACGACCGTCGTCATTCCATGCATAGACATGTTCGACGTATGATTCAACAGTCTCACGCTCAACAGAGTGTTCTGACAGTACTGCCTCAAGCACATCAGTTTCTTGTTCTGAGCGAACGTGATCGCGGACGGTCGAAATGCGCTCTTCATATTCCGTCCGCTCACTGCGTGAGAATACTGGTGCCTCACGAAGTCCTTCAACCATCGAATCAAGTACGTCTGTAGGCATGACTACGTCACCAACATCGAGTTCAGGATGGTGACGGTCGGTTGTCTCATGAAGCAGGTCGGCAATAATATCACGAGTGTAGGTGACAGGAATACCGTGTGAACCCTCATCATCAGCGGTGAAATCAAACTCATCAATCTTCGTCCGGGTGTCACCCTCCTGTAAATGACCAAACTCGTACAACAGTGCCTTATCAACGAGATCATACCCTCGTGGGAGGTCATCGGGTTCAAGTCGCGTGACAACGCTATACGTTGCTGCTGCTTCAACTGTGTGTGGTGCAAGTTCACGATCAGTGATTTCGCCGGGTCCACGGCGTACCTCAAGTGTGAGTGGGGCACGAATTCGCTCACGAAGATCACTCTCATCACTTGCATTCCAGACAGCCGTTTCATCGGTGAGTTCGCGTCGGATCAATTCAGCCTCAAGTGCAACATTCGTCAGATAACGGAATTCATGCCGATCAAGCCGGCGTTTGAGTGCTTTGAGCGGATCCTGACCATTTCGGTCTGCATATTTATCTAATTCAGCATCGAGGTCAGGATTTGAGATAATGAGCAGTTGTGTATCGATATCCATCCCAATTCCCTTATCGAGTTTTACATGCCCTTCATCTGGGACATTCAACAGTTTCTGTAACAGGTCTGCATGCTGGGCAGCGTCCTCAACGATTGTGAGTAGACCGTTACCCTGTGAAAGCACACCATCATAGCTGAACGCCTGTGGATTCTTTCGACCACGAGAGTCGAGTTCCTGAAGCATGCTTGGCATCCACGAGCCAACGAGTCGTTCCTTCGGTGACCCATCATCCTCAGAGTGAAGTACACCCACACCTTGTCCAACATCAACGACGTAGTTCTTTATCCGAAGATGATCAGGATCAATGATTGCACTGAATAACTCCTCAATGCCATCACGGCGGTAGGTCTCTTCAAGATACTCATATGCCTCTCTTGAGAATGGGTCAAGCTCTTCATCGACAGCAATCGGGATATGGTCCTCAGCACGGTCATTGAGTTCCATAAGTAATTCTCGACGAACTGATCGAGGGAATGTTGAGAGTGGATGCGCCTGGACAGGGCTTTCATACCAATCATCATCGCGCTCTGCGGTTGTTGTCTCATCACCGTAGGAAAGCCCACGAGTATCGGTTGCTGCAGCAACGTTCCATTCAACAGTATAGCGTCGCCCTTCATCAGTTTTTGAATACGCACGAAGTCCATCAATCAAGCAGCGTTTCAATTCAGACTTCCCAGTTGCTGTTGGACCATCAAACCAGAGTATCTTCTCTGATTTTCCACGCTCAGCAGCAATTGTTCGAAGGTCATCGACAAACCGATTCAAGACCTTCGTATTGCCTAAGACGGCGTGTTCACCGTCATTCGCTGGGTCATCAAAGAATCGGTACCGGTCGCGGGTCTCTCCCTCTTCAAAGACCGTTCGAGTACCCATTGACTCAATTGCCTCGACAAGGTATTTCGATGCATGCGAAGCAATTGACGGGCGCTCAAAGGCGGCATCGACGTACTCGCCAAGCGTCATTGGCTTCTCGTACGTGCCCTGAAGTCGGTCGTCGGCGTCAGTAATGTAATTATTCATTCTCATCGATTATCGAGTCTTGGTGAGTGATTGACACTGTGGTGGTGATTGTCGGTATCGAGATTGTGATTCGGTGTGAAAGTATTGAAGCTGAAGCGGCAGCAGCAATGGCAATGGCAATGACGAGCGTATCAGTCTTACTCAAACGCAAAGCCGGGTCCACTGCCCGCTGAGACGGTCGCTGTTGCGTCAGTCTGTGAGTATGAGTGTGAGTGTGAATATCAGTATTAGGATCAGGATCAATATCGGTATCGACACACTGAGTCATGAAATCTGTCTGTGTGCCCGTTATGGAAGCAGACAAAAACGCAAGCATATTTGAAAACGAACGATGCGGGCACATGGACACGGCTTAAGCCTCAAGTTCGCTCTTTGCGACCTCAGCGCCGGCGAATTCTAAGACTTCCTGTGCGCCTGCTTGTGAATATCCGCGATCAACAAGTGCCTCAATCCATGCATTTCGCTCATCATCATCAAGTTCGTTTGCGCTAACAAGCGCTGAGAAATTGATATTGTGCTTTTTGTCCTCCCAGAGTTTGCGCTCAAGTGCACGGCGAAGGCGGTCATTATCATGCGGGTCAAACGATGTCCCTTCACGAGCACGACGTGAAACCCAGTTTGAGACCTCCTGTCTGAAATCATCTTTTCGATCCTCAGGAATGTCAAGTTTTTCCTCAACTGAGCGGAGGAACGTCTCATCTGGGTCCTGTTCGCGACCTGTGAGAGCATCTTCAACAGTTGCATCATCGATATAAGCCATCACATGGTCCATGTATTTCTCGCCTTGACGCTGAATCTCATCAAGATCGTATGCAAGTGCATGACGGACATCTTCGATAGCGCGCTCGCGGTATTCCTCACGCACCATCTCAAGATAGCGGTGATACTGGTCAAGATTCTCCTCTGGAATTGACCCATGATTCTCAAGATTGGTCTCAAAGTGTGAAAAGACCGAAAGAGGCGATAGATACGTTCGATCACGGTGTGTTGCATCCATGATTGCCTCTGCAATCTCATCACCGATGAACCGTGCAGAGACACCATCCATTCCTTCACCAATGTCGGTGGATTCCTCTGCATTTTCCCGTAGTTTCCGGACGTCAACATCGTCGCCATCATCAAGCTCTCCGTTGTACGCTTTTGCCTTTTGTACAAGCGACGCATTCGTGTCAGGTTCGGCTAATCGGGTCAACACACCAAAGAGCCCTGCCATCTCGAGTGCATGCGGCTCAATATGCATATCCGGAACGTCCGCATTCCGGAGCATCTTCCGATAGATTTCTGATTCCTCGTCATACTCTAAGACGTATGGGAAATCAACGCGCTTTGTTCGGTCATTGAACGCTTCCATTTTTTCATCGCCTTTCTTCTCGCGGTACTCCGGCATATTTGTCCGCCCAACAATCACCTCATCAATATCGATTCGGGGATTGTTCTTTGGCTTGATTGTCTGCTCTTGTGATGCATGTAAGAAGTCATAGAGGAATTCTCGCTGAAGCTTCAGAAGTTCCTCTCCGGAGAAGAGTCCACGATTAGCGTTACAGAATGCTCCCGAATAATCGAATGCACGAGGATCAGACTCACCGTAGACAGCAAGTTTTGAGTAATTAACATCCCCAGTGAGTTCTGTCTCATCTTGATTCTTCTTGTCCTTCGGCTCGAATGTCTCGACACACTGACGCTTGTTCTCAGATGCAACAAGGCGTATAATCTCAACATGATTCTGCAGGACTGCTTCAAGATCATCGTTATAGTGCGCAAGGAGCTTATCCATATAGAATTCAGAAGCCGGATCGAGTGATTGTCCATTTTGAATCGTATATGGCGCATCAAGCTCATCGTTGAGACGATCAAGGACAATATCGCGTTGCTCCTGTGGAAGTAAGACGAGTGGGTCCTGGTTCATCGGTGACTGAACGGTGTCATCAGCAGGATCCTGATCTGGGATGACATCCATGAGATTTTTCCAGCGGAATGTGTACATCCGACCAGCATCACTGGCAGTGTACGCTTCAAAATATCGTCGAACCATCCAGTCGAAATGAGACTTCCCAGAGCCAACAGGACCGAGCAGAAGCTTAATACGCTTTTCAGGACCAAGCCGTCGAGCGCCCGATTTTACCTTATTGACAAATTCATGAATCGACTCATGAACCTCTCGTCCATAGAATGTGTTCTCGCCGTCATGAAGTGGGTCCTCAGATGCCATGCAATACTCAACGACACCGGCGTCTTCGTCATATTCGGTGCCGTAATGATCAAACATGTCTGCGACCCGTTGGTGGGCATTCCGAGCGATTCGTGGGTCATTGTATAGTTCATCAAGGTACCAATCGAAACGCTTCGCGTCACGAAGGTCTGATGGCACCGAGTCTTTATACTGGCTACTCAGTGTTTCAAGGGTTGCTCTGTTACCGTTCATTGTTTGTGGCCTCGGGGGAGCGACGGGATATATATGATATGCGGTATCACTCCACACGGAACACCTAAAGACCTGATTGGCAACATGACAACGATAAACGACAGAACGTCGGGGATCGACAGACGGTGTAGACGTGTGGGTCACTCAACCGATCGACCGAGACTATTAGTGTGTCAGTAATGGGCACACATAAGTGTTCCTTCGATTGATAACACAAAATCACGCCACAGGCTGTAGGTTGATCCAAGCGATGAATGAGATTGATTAGGTCAAACGTCCTAGTAAGTCTTGAGTGAGATAAAGGCGATAAGAGTAGATTACGGGTCAGTGCAATTACTGTTAAGGATAGAGATAATATTGCTTATTGCATATGTCTCATGTTACACTTATTGGCGATCGTCTCGCAAGCACAGGAACAGAGTTTGTGTATGAGGGTGAATCAGTTGCCTGTGAGGGGTGCCCATATCGAAAACAATGTCTCAATCTTACTGAGGGCGTGAGATATGAGATCACGGATGTCCGCGATGACGGACAGTTACTCGATTGCGCTGTTCACGATACCGGTGTTCGGGCTGTCGAGGTTGAACCAACGTCAGTCGTTGCAAATGTTGCGACAAGAGAGGCATATGCAGGAGGGAAGGCAGAACTTCCTGGTTCATGTCCGCATACAGAATGTCCAAGTCATGAGTACTGCGTTCCTGATGGGGCAGAGTTCGACACTGAATATCAAATTGAGACTGTCCATGGTGACCCTCCACACGAACACTGTCAACTTGATCGAGAATTGACGCTCGTTGAGTTCAAACCGCCAGATACAACATCAAATTGAGATCATCTATCGGTTGTGATTATATTTGTTGTCAATCACCTGTAATTAATGCTCACCACATGATTTGATTCCGAGATTAATCGGATGATATCCATTCAGGCAAGTGTTCCAAGACAATCAGCAGCATATCCAAACACATCTTCATATCCATACGCAGAGAGTAAAACCGGGTAGAACTCAGTATCAGCATTGTATCGTTCGCCATCAGCCGCTGCGAATTGGTCGCCAGGCGCAACGCGCTCGAAATTATCGACAAAAACCTCATATGTCTCAGCAGGTTGCTTTGGGATTTGATCAAGCATATGAAACACGGTCACATCATCATCATCACGCCGATGAAGTGACAACGGTGGCTCAACATCACCTTCAATTGGCGCTGGTAGTGCACCAGTCGCTGAGAGAAACGCTCGCGTTATCCAGTATGCGTTTGTGATTGCTCGCTCGGAGCCTTGAAGCCCGCATTCAACCTCGATTGTGTGTGCGTGCTCAATAAGACGTCCATCAGAAAACGGACCGGTCTCGACGAGATGCTCCATCGGGAGATATGGACAAATTGCCCGCGAAACAGCATCAATTTCATCAACAAGCGCAAACGGCTCAGCGTATGATTGCGTTGAATGTAATGAGAGCACAGTCGTTCCTCGCAGTTCACGAACAAGATTATGAGCAAGTTGCCTCTCATGCGTGTCAGCATCGGGATCACCTGGGAATGCACGATTAAGATCCTCATCAAGATAGCGAACACCTGATTCGAGCGCCTTTTCATTCGCCACAATAAGCTTAATTGGTCGTTTTACTGTCGGATCACTCGAAACAAGCCGTTCAATAGCACGCTCCCCGCACGGCTCATCACCGTGGACGGATCCGACAACCGCAGTTTCTGGTACCCCATCCCCAAGCTCGTATATACGCATTATTGACTCTATGTGCGAGACGCTCAAATCACTTTATCAGTGTTTGAGCATATAGTCTGTGATTAATAATTATATATCAACCAACGACACCGCTTTTTGATAATAATACTGATTGTAAGAATCGAGCATAAACATATCTCAACATCGGATTAAACTGAGACAAATCGTATTCTCTAGGGAAAAGAACTTAGCATTTGTCAGTGAGTGAGTGAATATACACATGAGGATTCAATCGGTAGTATGTCGGTACCAATATTACTATCAAAAGTGGAAAAGACAGCATAGTATTGCACTGACCGTTTCATGATTATGAGTGAGGAAACGGATATACGGTGAGAATATGACAGAACACACCCGTGATGACAGCATTAGCCCACCAATCGGAACGAATCCGACCGGGTGGACTGACAGTGGACTTACATCGAATGGATGGGAACATGGAACACTTCGGCGCGCAGTAATTCATGGCGTTCGGTTGTATAATTCTGGTGAGTTTCATGAGTCACATGATTGTTTTGAAGCAGAGTGGTACAATTACGGTCGGGGGACAGCCGAAAGCGCATTTCTTCATGGCATGGTTCAAGTCGCTGCTGGAGCGTACAAGCATTTTGATTTTACCAATGACGACGGGATGCGGTCATTATTTCATACCGCGCTTCAGTATCTCAAGGGAGTGCCAACAGATTTCTATGGTATTGATCTCGATGATGTTCGACAAACACTCGAAGATGCAATTGATGACCCGACGACACTTCATGGGTGGCGAATTAAACTTGATGACGCACATCCAGAAGCATCAACGCGAGATATGGAATATGCTGAACAACTTGAGTGAGATTTCAATATGTATGTTTCTCTGCGAATATACACCTCTGAGGGTCTCAAAAACAGCTAACGACAGAACATGAGAGATATAATTAGGCTTCTGGTCAGGATTGACGTAGCGAAGTTGACGAGTCGACTCTTTTTGTATACACTGAGTCTGTGATATTGCCACGGATTGAATACTGTCACCCACATATGAACGATATATGGAAAATACCTGGCAGAAGGGAATACAGACACAACGCGAAGAGTGTCGTGACGTTGATCTGAACGTTCAAGGTGAATTCCCGACATGGCTTGATGGAACATTCATCGGAAATGGTCCGGGACAGTTTGAAGTTGGTGAGACAGCGCTTGAACACTGGTTTGACGCACTCGCCATGTTACGTCAAATAAAGATCACCGACGGAACAGCACGATACAGTAATCGATTTGTTCGAAGTGAGGACTTCAAAGCCGCCCGTGAGGATGACCGAGTCCGGCGGTCACTTCCAGGAACACCTGCAAGTGGTTCAGCATTGCGACGACTGTATCAGGCTCTTGCCGGCGGACTCCAAGATAATCCCTCAATTGGAGTCACACGAATGAATAAAAAATTATATGCTGTCACAGAAAGCCCAGTTGGGCTTGAAATCGACCCGAAAACACTCGAAACAACTGACCGACGTGATCTCACCACTGGATTAGAGAGTGATATTACACTTGGACACACACACTTTGAGGGCAATACACAGTGGGGAATGGGTGCGACATTCGGGTCAGAATGTGCATATACCTTATTTCGGCGATCAGAAGGGAATTCACCGAAGCCAATTAGTCGATTACAGTTTGATGAGCATCCACCATACATTCATGCGTTTGCACTCACCGAGCAGTATGCAGTCATTCCCGAGTCAAGCTTTGGAGTGAATTTCCGTAAGCTCCTGTTTGATACTGCTCGAGGGGGGACATTCCTTGATGCGTTCGCCTCACGAGATTGTCAATCACAGTTTCATATTATTGATCGAACGACTGGTGAGCGAACAGCCGCCGTATCCGCGGATCCATTCCTGATCTATCACTTTGCAAACGCATACGAGGAAAGCAAAAGTGAAGCGGAATCCGAATCCGAATCTGAATCGATTGTTGTTGATTGTGTGCGGTTCGATGATATTACTGCAATCACCGATTTAACAGTCGAAAATCTTCGTAGTGAGGACCCGGACCTTCCGGAAGGTGACTTTGTGCGATATCGATTACCGCTTGAGGGTGGAACTGCAGAACGAGAGCGGTTATTCCGCGGACCGGTCGAGTTTCCAACAATCAATTATGATGCGTATAATGCACGTTCATATCAGTATGCATATCTCGCGGCTACTGATGCCGGTGGACTTCCAACAGCTATTGCGAAGGTTGATGTCGAGCAGACAACTGCCCAGCGGTGGTCTGAGGATGGGTTACACCCAGGTGAAGCATTATTTGTCCCAGCACCAGAACCGACAGCAGAAGACGACGGAGTGTTATTATCACTCGCGACTGATGGGTATGATGAGCGGTCAGTGCTGCTTTGTCTTGATGCAGAAACAATGACTGAACAAGCACGGGCAGTACTTCCACATCGTGTCCCATATGGATTCCATGGGCAATTCTATGAGACATCGAATCCAACGCGCTCAATGGCGTGAATTCAGCTATACGACATAGGTGTATATGCTCCCAATTCAACAGTTACTCTGAGGAATTATGAGCAATATTCTCAAAGAGCGTTCGGACACGTTGTCGTTCGGTCTCAGTGACTGACTGCGGATAACCACCACGAAGAATAATATAATCACCATCGTGTTCGAAGCGACTGATTAGCACCTCAATATCGATTGCCGGCGTCCCCGCAGTAACTGCTGAGAACACGCCAACGGTCGCCTCCGTCGAGAGTGACTGAATCGAGAATTCACCACGTCGAGTTAGTTCTTGCAGTTGTGGAGCGCCATAATCGCTGAATCGACCTTGCGTACGCTCAAGTAATCCGCTAAGTTCAAGATCAGCGAGTGGATTGAACTGCTGTCCAACAATCGAAATTGACGGTGAGGTAAATACTGCGGCAATAAGCTCGCGTGAGACACCACGTTGTGAAATCGACCGCGTATATGTCCGGAGATGATTTGTTACCGTGACGTCGCGTTCTTGCCCAGCCGCTTCGACAGTTCGTTGTTGAATGATCTCCTCTTGCTGATCTGGATTATATCCGGCATCGCTCAATCCTTGTTGAGTGATACGTCCAGGTGTCGCACTGAATGTAAACTCCTGTTGTGTTGCCCCACATCCACTCAACAGAGCTGTCAGAGTAGTCCCAGTGGCGAGAAGCGCCTGTCGACGTGTCAGCGTCATATCGCTGATGTCAACTGGAGATGATATAATACTTCGCAGGCGTCGACTGGTCTCATCAACTCGCACTGCGAGGACCGATGTGGTAGCTGCTCAGTCTTCGGACAGAATGTACAGGTGGTTCGAGGCGACTGCCTCAGGGCTTGACCCCGGGGTGGGTTCACAGTATACGATAGGATATCGGAGTGTCGCCAAAAATAATCGGAGGGTTAAATAAATGTGAGGACATTTCTGCATGTGTAGAGCGAGGGTGGCCGAGTCTGGAAAAGGCGGCGGACTCAAGATCCGCTCTCGTAGGAGTCCGTGGGTTCAAATCCCTCCCCTCGCATCATCGATTATTCTCATACATGAGCGATCGTCCGCGCGTCTGTGATTCCTATCATATTGAGAGAATTGGGTTAACGCAATTTTCTAGATTCGCTTGACGCTCGTCTTAGTCGTAGCTTCAGTCTTAATGTCATAATATCATCATAAATTAGGTAATGACCTCGCTGACGTCCGCACGGTCAGCCCGACGGACTACAGCACGGACAATATCTTGTGCACCTGCAAGATTGTCTGAATCTCCATCTAAGACGAGCAGCTTTGCCTCACGACCTGGTTCGATGAGTCCGTAATCGAGATTGGCAATCTCAGCACCGTTGATTGTCGCCATTTCTAGGATTGTCCGCGCAGAGACATCAGCAAGTTTCGCAGTATACGCCATTTCGCGAAACATTGAGGGAGCGTTCAACATTGCATTATCAGTCCCAAGCGCGAGTGTTGTCCGCTCGGCAAGATCACTAATTGGAGGCACACCAACACCAGTCACGAGGTTTGACCGCGGACACACGACAGTTGGAATCTGCTCAGTAGCGAGTCGAGTGAGATGATCTGTATTAGGATAGACCATATGAACGAGGAAGTCTGGGTCAAGATTGAATGCAGGTGTGATATCATCTGCATCGCGCTCACCAGCATGAATTCCAAACAATTTATTCGCATCACGGGTAGCTGAACGGATCTGTTCGAATTCACCATCGCGAGCGCCTGATGCACCAAATCCGTCGGCGGTATGCATTGCCGCTTCTGACTCACGACCTAATACAACTGTCTCGATTGGGAGATCCGAACCTGCTTTTCGGATAGCTTCGACACCGTCGACACCACCTTCACGAAATTCAATGCATGCGGCTGTTCCGGATGCTGTCATCAATCGGAGTGACCGCCGCATCGCAGCAACAATTTCATCTTGAGTTGCTGAATCAAGAAGTCGATGTTTAAGCCCATCCGGTGGAGCAACAAGTGCATCGAGCGATAATCCTGCACCGGCTTCTTTTGCAATTGAATCCCCGAGATGTGTGTGTGCGTTAATAAACGCCGGAAGAACGATATCCGTCGAGTCCACCGCTACTTCCTCAATTGTCACTATCTCTCCATCCTCAATGATAATCCGACCCTCAACAGGATCGAACCGTCGCCCACAAAGCAACGTTCCCTCGACGAACATCGATTATCTATTGCGGATTATTTTGCTGGCGGTTTGAATACCTCGATCTGAAGACTTAATCAAAATACGACAGTGGGATAATTTGAAATATAGGATTGTCTCTGAGGCAACTTGGCATGCGTCTCAGAGCAATAGGGATCATATAATCACAGATTGTGAACGCAATAACGATTGAATCCCAAAGAGGTTCCCTTCGGTAGCTTGAATCAAATCACTTCTTTATATTGAGTCTGTGAGTCGAATAAATAAGGCTCAAACGATTCACTGGCATTGAGTGCAGGCTAAAATAAAGATATCAGTCGCTGAATTCATCGAGAGTTGCTGTGACTGTCTTGTGTTGGATATCGGAGACGGGTGCTCCTGAAATGTCGAGCCCCATTGTCTCAACAGCGTCGATCCCGGCACGATCTGTTGCTGTCGCAGGGACGTATACTCCAAGTCGCCATTGTTGTTTTTGTGCTGTACGAAGCGCTGAGACAAGCGGTGATTGATCAGCAAGTCGTCGCACCTCACCACTGACAACTACCCGCGAGGAGGACTCTGTCATTGATGGGTGTCCAGGAATATCGATAATCACTTCCTCTGAGTCAAGTCCTACACGGTCGGCGACTGTCCGCTCAAAAGACCGGATTGTATCATGATCTGCATTAATAATCGACTCAGGGACCGTATCGAGTTCAGCCCAGACAGCACGCTTATACAGATCACGAGTATCAAGCCGTGAAGCAATATGAGTTGTTGCTTTTGTTGAACGGAGTGCAACATGGAGGTCGTGATCGTCCATTCGGCGTAACTGCGAAGCTGTGATTGCTGTTGTATCGGTAGTGATTAACTGTTCAGTTGCCCGGCGAAGCATTGTTTTTGAAATACGTGCTACGTGGTGGCGGTAGACTGTTGGATTCATGAGCGCACGAGCAAGAAGCAGTGATTCAGCAGTCTGAACATTTCCTGCAGCAAGCACTAACTCACCATCAACGAATGTCAGTGCGCGGATAAGCCGCTCGTGATCGATAGTGCCATATGGAACACCGGTGTGATGCGCATCTCGAACTAAATAGTCCATTCGATCAACATCTAACTCACCAGAAATGAGTTGACCATATTTGCCATCTCCGCGAATAAGTGCTGCAATCCGTTCTGGGTCGTACCCACGATCAGAGAGTGTGTCACCAACAGCACTGTCAACTAAGAGGTTAGTGACATCATCATGATACTTGCCTGTGTAGCGGTGTATGACAGGTTCGAGATTATGACTGTATGGACTATGTCCAACATCATGAAGTAATGCTGCGGCACGAAGGCGTTCAGCTCGGGGTCCGTCGAGATCGAGATGTGAGAGCGCACGGTTCATGAGATGATATACCCCAAGAGAGTGCTCAAATCGAGTATGATTAGCGGCTGGATAGACAAGATGAACAGTTCCGAGTTGTGTCACTCGACGAAGCCGTTGAATCGGGGGTGTATCAAGCAGTGCTGCTGCGACACCCTGTATCTCAATATGATCATGCACGCTGTCTTTGATTGTTGTCATATGCGTACTGAGAGAGTAACTGTGATTATATTCATGTGGCTGTATTCACTTGAGTAACATCATCAAATTAGTTAGTATACGACACAATAATGCCTCCATGACGACATGTTAAGGTTTGAGCAGCGAACAAAGAGAATATCACATATCTGTAGTAGGTATAAAAACGGCTGAGCATAGGATACGATAGCCGTTGAGAGAATATTGAAACCACTGCTACTCATAGTATCAATATGGTTACTTTCCTCGCTGGCGGGACCGGCACACCGAAGCTCTTGCAGGGAGCACCAGCCGTTTTTGATCCCGCAGCGACGACAGTCATCGCGAACACCGGTGATGATGTCGAACTTGCAGGTCATCTTGTGTGTCCAGATGTCGATACGGTATTATTCTCTGAAGGCGGGGTTCTCAATACCGATAGATGGTGGGGAATTGAAGACGATACCACCGAGACACATACAGAAATCGCTAAGCTCGCAAATAAGGCAGGACTAGCTGATGACCCCCGATATCTAAGCGCGGATGAACAGACAAGTGGTCGAGAGATTTCACGGTGGCGGCGATTCTCAGGCGTAGCTGAATTTATGGAGATTGGTGACCGTGACCGGGCTGTCCATCTTCTCCGGACATCATTACTTGATGAAGGAAAGCGCCTCACCGAAGTCATCGAGATACTTGCAGATGCGTTCGAAGTTGATATCAATCTGATACCGATGAGTGATGATCCCGTGTCGACATTAATACATACAGAAGTTGGCGCGGAATCTGAAACGACGGAAAAGCAAACGACGGAGAATGAAAGTGAAACCGCTGAGACAGCGGCTGAGATAATGCATTTTCAGGAATATTGGGTACATAATCGGGCAGAACCGCCCGTCCTAGACGTTGAGTTTCGTGGTGTGGATGCAGCAACACCGACACAATCGGTGAAAACTGCACTCACTGAGCCGGTTGTGATTGGACCATCAAATCCAGTCACAAGCATTGGTCCGATGACTGCAATGGATAAATTCGAAAGTGCACTGAAGAATACTTCGGTTGTTGCTATCTCCCCATTCATCAATGATAGAGTGTTTTCAGGACCAGCAGCATCACTGATGAAAGCGGTTGGATTCGAACCCTCAACAGCAGGTGTTGCTGAGGCATATCCATTCGCTGATGCATTTATTCTTGATACAGCCGACCAGACGACGCTTGACCGACCAGTTGTCAGAACCGATATAGAACTAGATACTGACACTGACGCTAAACGCGTCCTACAGGCTGTTCAAACAGCATTCAAGAAAATATCATAATGTTCACACCACGAGTTGCACTTGCAAGTCTTAGCGGTGAGGCGGACGCAACATGGGCAGAAAATGGAGCATCCGATGCTGGTGCAGCCTTTATTGGCGGTATCTCACTGGATACAGTCACACGAGATGCAGCACGTCAGCTTGTTGATAGAGGGCGGTGTGAATTCCTTCCATCAGATCCAATTGCATTTATCACGACCGAACTTGATGCACTCGCAGATGTCGCAATAACACCTGGCGTCAACGTCCGAAGTACGACACCGGAACCGGTGCGAGTAGCTGGAAGACACTGTGCGAAATACAATGCGATTCTGGAGATCAATGCTCATTGCCGACAAGATGAGATGTGCACGGTCGGCGCTGGTGAGACGTTGCTTCAGGATAATGAGAGTCAGCTTCGTGAACTTATCAAAGCAGGTCGCGCTGGTGGCGCAATGGTCAGTGTGAAAGTTCGTGCTGGAATCGATGGTGTTGATCTCACAGCAATAGCACGGACGATTGCCGACGCTGGTGGAGAGATTATCCATGTCGATGCAATGGATACGGAGGTGTCAATCAAACAGATTGCAACGGCTGCTCCTGAATTGTTCATTATCGCGAATAACGGAGTTCGTGGGCATGAAAGCGTTCGCGAGTACTATGGATACGGTGCAGATGCAGTCAGTATCGGTCGTCCAAGCACCAATCGACATGTTCGCCGGCAAGTCCGCTGTGCCGCAGAGGATATATTTGAAACATCAAATACTGATATGCAACGTTCTCACATACAGCAATGACGGAGTCACGTGAAGCACTCAAGCATACTAACACCAGTAATTCGACAGAAGGTGAAATATGAGTCAGACAATTGAGCGGGATTCCGCAGCGAATGCGCAACTTGCATTATTACTCGATGTTGGGTCGGCTCCGAAGCCAGGAAATGTTGACCGCGATCACGATCTTTCCGAGTTACGGATGGAGCACTTCTTTGCCGGAGCAATCGGCGCCGGTGAGGGACTGCGTCAAGCAGCCGAAGGGTCGGCTGTTGGAACTGCATTTGAGCGGGCAGTCGCCGGGATGAGCAATCAGGCTGGTGGGAATACACAGTTTGGCTGTTTACTACTTTTAATACCGCTTGTCCGGGCAGCCGGAGTTGAGGACATGACACTCACATCCGCAGGCGTTCGTTCTGTTGTTGAATCAACGACAGTTGCTGATGCGGCTGATTTCTATCGGGGATTCGAGTATGTTGATGTAGCGGTTGAGGACCCACCTGAAGGGATGGCTGCACTTGATGTTCGCCGTGGGACTGATGCGATTCCAACACTTCGTGATCGTGACATGACGCTGTATGATGTGATGAGTGCGAGTATAGACGATGGTAATGCCACTGAGTGGACAACCGGGTTTGAGCGAACATTCGAAACAGCAACAGCAATTGCTGCAGACAGTGGACCACTTCCGAACCGGATCTCACGTGCGTTTGTTACCCGGCTTGCACAAGATGAAGATACGTTGGTGCGAACAGAACATGGCAGTGATGTTGCAGCTGAGGTAAAGCAGCGAGCGCAAGCAGCTCGTGGCAATCCGGAGGCGATTGCGAAGCTGGATGAGTCCTTTGTCGAGGCTGGGATTAACCCGGGAACAACGGCGGATTTACTTGTAGCTGCCACATTCGTCGCGCTCGAACAGGAAAACGGGGTAACGATATGACAGAGATGTCGACAGTATGGCCGGTCGGTCTTCGTGGTGTGACAGAATCAATTGTGACGACATATGGTCCAAATGACCGCTGGAACGCTGCTGCATTAGGGTTGCACGCACCTGATCCGGATTCGAACTCTACTCATAAATCTAAGGATGGACCTGATAAGCAGAATAAAGAGTCAGAACGAAACACCGCCGGGTCGTATGAGTCAGGATCAGCCGCCGTGGAATCAGCAGCAGAATCTGAGACTGGCGATAAAAGTATTATCACAGCAACAACGTGGGGAAATACGCGCACACGTCGTAATTTCCACCGAGAAGGAGGTGGTGTGGTTCAGTTTGTCTCAGACCCACGAGCGTTTGTTGCAGCAGCAACAACAATCTATGAGGTAGATGAACCAGTACTTGATACTGCACACGCATGGGCAGAGGTGACCGTCGAGCATCTTGAGCAAGGCGAACGCGGTGGCACGCAATGGGAGCGCTGGGCAATACAACCCATTGAAACAGGCGTGATTGATCGCACAGTCCCAACAATCAACAGAGGATTCGCAGCGGTCATCGATGCAACTGTTGCTGCCTCTCGATTAACTGTGCCAAGCTACGATACTGATACGTTACTTGATCGTCTCCGATATTTTGCAGAGACAGTCGACCGGTGTGGTGGTCCACGAGAACGAGCAGCATTCGCACAATTAGATGCTGCGACAGAATGGCGCTCGCAACTCGATGAACCGGGGACAATTCCTGTCTTTGATTAGTGAGTGGACAGGAACGAATCGTTTTAGTGGTTTGTGGGAGAAATTTATTCATGGCGATTAAACCAAAGTATGTCAAACAGCTTGGAACCCTCCTTCTTGAGGAGTATCCACAAGCCTTCAACACGGATTTTGAGACGAATAAAGAAAGCGTTGAGACGCTAACGAATGTCGAATCAAAAGGTGTCCGAAACCGAATTGCGGGATATATCACGCGTAAGAAAGGAAGTAACACGCCACCATCGGCATCCGCGTGAATCATTAATATACTACGGATAATAATAGTAGCAATAGCAATAGCGATCGCGATCAGAAGCAGTCGTATTGAGGACTCTCCTGCGGTAGTAAGGTGGAAGTCGTGACCGATATGAACCTGCTTTATTGACCGCTAGGTCATGATAATGGCTTTGTGCATTCATCCAAGCCATTTCACGCGAATTGTCCTAAGATCATATGGAAGCCATGAGATGTTACTTTCATTTAGCTATTGAGTGTTGGCAACAGCAGGCTCGCATACGGAATCAGCAGTGAACGGCTGAAACGGACCGAGATATCAATTTGTGATTTTTATCGGCCTATCCGTCCAGCCGCACTCCAATCATCGCGAGGAAGTCTATCACTAACACGCTGAAGACGGCGTCCTGATAATGAGTCAATCCGACCAGCGAATGCCCATCGGTCTCCATCCCGTGTCTCATCGTCCTCAGACTTCTCAGCCGCAGTTGCAAGGGCAATCGCCGCAGCTCGTTCGCGATCATTAAGATGTGCGGTTATCGCAGCAACAATCGCAGCAGCTTCATCTGCTGTCGCATCATCGGGGATCGAGACAGTATATTCAATATCCGCAGTTGACGGTGCAGACATGAGTATTAAATTGGGAGATTTCCATGTTTTTTCTCAGGGAGTGAGCTACGTTTTGATCGTAGCATATCCATATCATCGATTAATCGTCGTCGCGTCTCAGTCGGTTTGAGAACACTATCAATAAATCCACGATCAGCGGCAGTGTATGGATTTGCGAATTCTTCACGATATTCTTCGATTAGTTCATCACGGCGAGCTTCTGGGTCATCTGCGGCTTCGAGTTCATCGTCATAGAGGATATTGACTGCCCCCTGTGGTCCCATCACGGCGATTTCAGCGGTTGGCCATGCATAATTAACATCGGCACCAAGGTGTTTTGACGCCATCACGTCATACGCGCCGCCGTATGCTTTCCGCGTAATCACGGTTGCAAGCGGAACAGTTGCCTCTGAGTATGCATACAGTAGCTTCGCTCCATGACGGATGATTCCATTATGCTCTTGATCAGTACCGGGTAAGAATCCGGGCACATCGACGAATGTCAATATTGGGATATTAAATGCATCACAGAAGCGCACAAATCGTGCTGCTTTCTCAGATGCCTCAATATTGAGCGTTCCGGCGTTTACACGTGGTTGATTTGCAACAACCCCAATCGCATGTCCATCAAGTCGAGAAAATCCAATGACAACATTCTGTGCGAAGTCCTCATGAACCTCAAAAAATGACCCCTTATCAATAATCCCATTAATAACGTCATGGATATCATATGGCTTCCGTGGTTCATCTGGGACAACATTATTTAATGATTCATCACTGCGATCGGGGTCATCCCAGGGTTCGACTCGAGGAGGATTCTCAACATTATTTGATGGAATATATGAGAGTAATCGGCGGATATCATCAAGTGCAGCTTCCTCAGATTCACACGCGAAATGAGCAACACCAGACGTCGATGCATGCGTAATAGCTCCACCAAGTTCTTCAAATGTCACCTCCTCGCCGGTGACAGTTTCGATGACATCTGGACCAGTGATGAACATATGACTCGTGTCCTCAATCATGAATGTGAAATCAGTAATTGCTGGCGAATACACAGCACCACCAGCACAGGGACCCATGATGGCTGAGATCTGTGGAACAACGCCAGATGCCTCGGTATTCTGTCGGAAGATCTCACCGAAGCCACCGAGTGATTGCACACCCTCTTGAATTCGTGCGCCGGCAGAATCATTGAGCCCAACGATTGGGGCACCAACCTCAACGGCTTTATCCATCACTTTTGAGACTTTTTCAGCGAATACCTCACCAAGTGACCCACCAAAAACAGTGAAATCATGCGCAAAGACGAATGTTTTTCGACCATCGACATCACCATACCCCGTGACAACCCCATCGCCAGGGGGTTGTCTTTCTTCCATGCCGAATTTATGACTTCGATGAGTTCGAAATTGATCAATCTCATTAAATGTTCCCTCGTCGAAAAAATAATTAATTCGCTCACGAGCGGTCATCTTTCCTTTTTGATGTTGTGCATCAATTCGGTCCTGTCCACCACCCTTGAGCGCGCGCTCACGCCGTTTCCGGAGTTTCTCAAGTCGATCCTCCATCGTCACACGAAACCACCTACGCACATGCTCACGAGTGCTCGGGTGAAGAACAAAGGGTTTCCGCAATCCGACAACTTGGACTCACTAATTATCGAATATATTCTCTTCATCATTCAATTATGACCATGATCGGTCTTACGTCGACATCGACACGACTGGTGTGTATCTTGCGCTGAGTTTGACATATATACACCCAGAGAAATTTGCATGATTATTTATTTATATAAATCACAGTATAAAACATGATGTCGCTCACGAGTCAGTCGCCAATCGAGACGCTCAGATCACGATATGATCAACTCGAAGATACCTGTCCATGGTGTGAGAATAAATATATTGAAAAGAGCTGGCAAGTCATGCACATGGATGCTGAGATACGATTTAAACACATTTGTTCAACTTGTGGGGCTGAGCGACAACAAGTCGTATCATTATCATTACCAAACATAGATTGACCGAAGTGAAGAATAGCACAGTTTCGAGCAATGAGTTGATACTGAACAGTCGAGTGACACGGATCAGCGTTTTTTATTATCTCAGACGTAAATGATTATTCTGATAGATTAATCGAATATACCAACGATGCGTGCCTGTATCGCCACGCTTTCAATTACTGGTATCAAATAGAATATTGGAGCATAATATCAATGGCTGCTGAACCATCACCAGACGAGACTGCCCCGAGTTTTGAGGCGACTATTGCAAACGGCGATGTCGAATCGTTTGCGCTTGATGACGCACTTGGCGACGGACCAGTCGTTCTTGCGTTTTTCCCGGGTGCATTCACCCCGCCGTGCTCAAATGAAATGGTCGCTCTTGAGGAGCATCTCAGTGAATTCGAAGAAGCCGGTGCAACGGTATACGGCATTAGCGCAGATTCAGCATTCTCGCTGAATGCATTCCGCGAAGAGCATGACCTTTCATTCGACCTCGTGAGCGATATGGGTCGAGAGGCAATCGACGCTTATGATACCGAGATTGACCTGGGTGATCTTGGACTTCTCGGTGTTTCAAATCGTGCGGTGTTTATTCTTGATGAGGAAGGCACCGTTTCATACACATGGGAAGCCGACGACCCAACAACGGAACCAGATTATGACGAACTTGTCGGGGCGGTCAAGAACGCAGCATAGATACTCAAACCACGGCTATTTTATTCACCTGATGCATCCAAGCACTTCGAGTTAGCGTCGGAGTTGACGAGGATGTCAAGCATTCTGAGCCGATGAAACAGGATCAGGATTAAGATAAACTCAAGCTCTCATCAACAGGCAATCCAGACGCTCAGTGATACGTTTTTTACCCTATTGTCCCCGTGAGACGACGAACACTAATATTTGTCATATATGTTGTCCTCAATCATCTCTGTTTCTGTCTCTTCTAACGATATAACGATACTTATGTCAATTGCTTATAATTACAGCGAAGCAAGCCAAAAGCCCATAGCTTCAGCCGTGAGAAGAGGTCATCAGATAAACAAGAGAAGAACACAAGTCGTGAAGCGTAGCGTCGAGTATCGACTATTCCAGTGACTGCGTGTCAGTTTTTGCTCCAGGGTTCGTCACCGCGCCATTTGCTGCCGATCCGAATTCACTGCCGTATTTTGCAAGCACACCCGTATCATATCGACGGTCAGCGCCATCCCACGCCTCACGACGCTCAGCAAGCTCTGCATCTGAAAGTGCAACACTTAGTTCTCGTTCTGGAATATCAACTGTAATCTCATCGCCATCCTCAAGCAGCGCAATTGGACCACCAACAACTGCTTCAGGTGCAACGTGACCAACCATCGGACCACGAGTCGCACCGGAGAATCGACCGTCAGTCAAAAGTGCAACATCATCTTCATGTCCCTGCCCAACAACAGCAGCCGTTACACCGAGCATCTCACGCATTCCCGGACCTCCCTGTGGTCCTTCATTACGAATAACAATGACGTCTCCAGATTCAATATGTCCGGTTTGGACATACTGCATTGCGTCCTCTTCACTTTCAAAGATGCGTGCGGGTCCGCTATGATGGAATGCATCATCACCAGTGACTTTCAACACACCACCCTCTGGGGCAAGATTCCCGGTGAGAATCTTAATTGCACCCTCTGTCTGATATGGATCATCAACAGAATAAAGAAAGTCATAGTCATCGTCATTCTCATTCTCAATTTCACTATCGGCTGGTAGATCAAGTTCTGCAAGTTCCTCAGCGATTGTCCGCCCGGTAACAGTCAGTGCATCACCGTGGAAGAGACCAGCATCAAGAAGTCGCCGAATGACAACTGGAACCCCGCCAATCTCATGCAGATCGTTCATTGTTTTTGTTCCGCCGGGTTGGAGATCAGCAATCTTTGGAGTACGACGTGAGATTGCATCGAATTCCGCAATCGTGAGATCAACGCCTGCTTCGGCCGCAAGTGCAAGCAGATGAAGAACAGCATTCGTTGATCCGCCAATTGCGACCTGCAGTGCAATTGCATTCTCAAAGGACTTTTTCGATAGAATGTCCGATGGACGACGGTCATTTGCCACAGCATCAAGAACGGCTTCACCAGCACGGCGAGCAATATCATATCGTTCTGTTGATTCCGCTGGTGCACCAGCAGAGCCAAGCGGTGCCATCCCAAGCGCCTCTGAAATTGATGCCATTGTGTTTGCAGTAAACATGCCGCCACACGACCCAGCACCAGGGCATGCATGCCGCTCAAGTTCATCAAGTTCGTCTGCGCTCATATCACCCTCAGCGTATGTTCCAACGCCTTCAAACACATTTTGAATGGTCACATCACGACCATCGTGCTCACCAGGCATGATTGAGCCACCATACAGGAATACCGACGGAAGGTCAGTTCGAATTGAAGCAATCATCATCCCTGGGAGATTTTTATCACAACCGGCGACTGTCACGAGGGCATCCATTCGTTCACCAAAGGCAACAAGCTCAACAGAATCAGCAATTACCTCACGCGAGATGAGGGACGCTTTCATTCCCTCAGTTCCCATTGAAATGGCATCAGAAATCGTGATTGTCCCAAATTCAATTGGCATACCGCCAGCATCTTCAACACCCTCAATCGCTGCATCAGCAACATCATCAAGATGGACATTACAGGGAGTGATATCAGCCGCTGGATTGGCAATGCCAACCATCGGCGAGGATAGATCTGTATCATCAAAGCCCATCGCACGAAACATTGCTCGGTGCGGGGCTCGATCTGCACCTTCTGTCACATCCGTACTTGGAAGGTCCGGGTCCTTCTCCGTTGAGAACGGAGAATCAGCGTCTGCCCCGTCCTCACGGTGTGTCTGCTTGCTCATGATACAAGCTACTCTGTAAACGCATTAAAAGCACACGCATGATACGGCGGGATAATTAATACACTATGTGAGACTCACGTCTCATCGCGCGTTGCAAGCCCTGCGAGATGTGGTGCCTCAGGCACGATGAGTTCGGTACTGCCCAATGTTGCGGCATTTTCACTTCCAGGGAGACAAAAAACCGGAACAGCATCGATGATTCCTGCTGTTGCCCGTGTCCCAAGGACACGAGTCCCAATTTCAGCTTCAGATCTGCGACGGAATAATTCGCCAAATCCAGGAAGTGATTTATCATATTGATCGCTAACAGCCTCAATTGTGACATCATCTGGGGTAATTCCAGTTCCGCCTGTCGTCACGACGATATCAGTGTCTGCGTCTGAAACGGCTGTCTCAACGACTGATTGAATCCGGTGAACATCATCGTCGACAATTTCACGAGTGATGATTGTGTGACCTGCAGACTCAAATGCTGCTACAATAGCATCACCCGCGGCATCATCGGTGAGGGAACGAGATGATGAGACAGTGAAGATTGCAACACCAAGTGTTCCAACATCGTGTGCATGGTGGGTGTGATTGTGGTCGTGATCATCATCCCCATCGGCACCGTGATGATGACTATGATTCGTGTTTTCTGTGTGTTCTTCGGTGTGAGTATGATCCGTATCAGAATTCGCATCCATTCCAGAACCGTCTGTGCGTATGTGTGACTGGAAAGTGGCTCTTGGTATGGTATCTCGATACATAACTGCTCATTTATTTCTGCGAATAAACACTTCACGAATACGCAATGGTGTGAGCGGATTGAATGTGCAGTTCATAAACAGTACTTACGATCCTGAGTTATCTTGAAACTCCGATGTCTCCGTATCGGCTTGTGTAGTTTGATCTTCATGTGGAGATGCGGAATCAGATTCAGCAGTCTGTTCTGTCTGTGCACCGGTTTTATCAGTGGTTTCGGTGTTGCTGTTGGTCTCAAGATTCGAGTCAACATCGATATCCTCGGTTGAACTAACAGTATTCTCCATTCGAGAGTCGCCACTAATCTCTGAGTTAGCCACCTGAGGGGTGGATTGATGAATTGACGTTGCATCAGCCATTACCGATTCCCACTGGTTGTGTGCCCACTGTATTGCAGCATCGCTGTCATTGATAATGATGCCACGAACACCGGTGTCGGTATAGAACACAATTCCCGCTTCAATATCATCAACAATCCAGACCCCATAATTAAATGAAATATCTCCGCTCAGCAGGCTTACACGGTCATGTTGTGCCTGTTTAATAAATCCTGAACGGAGTTCAGGCGCTGCGAGTAGTGTCTCAACAACATCTTCATCAACAACATGCTTCACGATTGTTCCATTCGCGGTTGTCACAGCGTAAAATTCATCTAGATATCCTGCAAGCGCAACAGGTGAAACGCCTCGAAACACATCTGCGGATTCGATACTGTCAAAAAGATATCTGATTATCCGATCTGGAATCTCAGGGGATGCTTGGGCATACGAAGCGCCATCGAGAAAAACATCAGCAATGTCGATACCACTTGGAAGCGTTGAAAGGAGATCACGGCCAGAATCAATCTCTTGCAACCGTCTGTGGTACTGTTGTGCTGCTGTGAGCGCCGTCCGACCAGCAAGCGTCAATTGATAGTCACTATTCGTCGAAGTAACGAGTCCAGCGTTCGAAAGTTCACGAATCCCACGATCGACAGTCGATCGAGATATATCAAGATCCGTCTCAAGTTCACACTTGTCTTTTGAATTTTTTTCTAATGACTCGAGAAACGATTGCCGTTTACCGACAATAGTGTCCAGTGAATGGTCGGAGTCGGGCATTACGGATTCATATAATTACAAAAGGTATGATACTGTCGGATTGTATCATTGATAATGATATTCTTTACTTCATGATAATTAATAGAGAATGTTTTGTGCAGGCAGTTTATATCAGGTAATATGGAAGCCGTTCAATTCGCTGCACATGGTGATCGTGATGTCATTGAGTATGGTGAATTTCCGAATCCAACCATCGAACGGGATGAAGTGCTCGTTGATGTAAAAGCCGCATCGGTTAATCATCTTGATGTATGGACACGACGTGGGCTACCAGGAATCGATGTCGAGATGCCACATATACCTGGGAGTGATATGGCAGGAGTTGTCAGCGAAACTGGTGCAGACGTCACGCGATTTGACCCTGGTGATCACGTAGCGCTCATTGCTGGTGTGGCGGGTGACACCGATGAATTCACCCGAAAAGGAGATCCAACACTTGCCGCAGATTATCATCTTATCGGTGAACACGTCCGGGGAGTCCACTCAGAATATACCGCAGTGCCCGCTGCAAATCTTGTTCCTGTTCCTGATCATGTACCATGGGAGATTGCCGGCTCAACTTCATTGGTGTTTCAAACAGCCTGGCGGATGCTCATCGATCGTGCAGAACTTCGAACTGGTGAACATGTGCTTATTCATGGCGCTTCTGGTGGCGTTGGACATGCAGCCGTGCAAATTGCCAGTCATGCCGGTGCAACGGTATCAGCAACAGCATCAACGGAGCGAAAACTTGAGCATGCTGCTGACTGCGGCGCTGAGCATTTGATTAATTATGAGAATACATCATTTGCTGACGAAATATATCAAATAACGGATGGTCGTGGTGTTGACATCGTTATCGATCATGTTGGTGAAGCAACGTATGAAGGATCATTGAAAAGTCTTCGAAAGGGTGGGCGATTAATTACATGTGGAGCGACGACAGGTCCAAATCCTGATGCCAATCTGAATCGGATTTTCTGGAATCAACTCCAGATTATCGGATCAACGATGGCAACACCCGGGCAAGCTGAGGAAGTATTAGATCTGGTCTGGGATGGAACACTTAAACCGCATATTCGTGAGACATTGCCTATGAGCGATATTGCTCATGCGCATGAATTGCTAGAGAATCGTGAGGGCTTTGGGAAGGTGGTTGTAATCCCGGATAGTGAATACTGATACGGAAGAACAAGCACAATCTGATGTTGGATTTGGAATTCATGGGTGGACTCTCGTCGGGAGTCTCTTGCTCTGTCTTATTATCATCCCAGGGATCATCTACATCCAGCCGAGCATTCTTGCAGCAGTCGGGATTCCATATCTCGTCTCATTGCTTATCCTTCCGCTTGTACCAGCTGCTGCACTCGGTCTCATCGCTGTATGGTCAATGACAGCAGCGACAAACGAAACGGATTGACATCCTCCCCGCGCTGAAGCGCGAGGATTCTTTCGGGGCGCAGCGTTGGACGGTCCAATGCCCCATGAAGGCAACTTCCCTATCCGCGGCGGACGGCGGATGAGTATCGGGTTCATCCCTGCGCTAACGCACAGGACTTTCTCCTCGGGATTCCGTAATCTCAGCCAAGATAGCCTGCTAGGAAAAAGAGTTATTATCATTCATGTGTGAGAAACTCTCGCACAGATGTTTGAATCATTCTCCGGCAGTTATTATCTCGGGAAACTTTATGTTGAACCGACGAACAGAGATCTTCCTGCTATCCAGCAAGATGATCATGAGCGAATGAACGCACAATTATACGGAGATGACGGTGTCATCCGTGTTGATGCTCCGCTTGTTATGAAAATTGACACTGGACACCTTCCTGTGCTCGGTGATACATCCGTTCCTACTGGGACACTTTCAGTCCCGCAGTCGATCAATGATGGCGATCTTCCCGCTGAGCGTAATGTGTTAGTAGCCAAATCTGACCGAGCTAGAGAGTTATTACAGTACGCTGGCTATCGATTCGGCGATGATGCTGCCGTTACATAAGAATAACTATATATTCAATATATAAACACAATCCTGTCTTTTTATGTAGTTGTCTTGATGCTCCTCGGGAGGGGGAAGTTAGAATAGCTAAGACTTGTTCTCAGTTGCAATTTGATTTTCAATCCCTTCTCTATGAAGCAAGCATGAGCAGGCGCACGGAGTGAATCTTGAGTGATGAGAAATAAATCCATACACTCAAACAATCTCCTATCATACTCAGTTGGTGTATGCTCGATGAACTGCTCGGCCGTGCCGAATTAAAGGCTCAGATCGTAGATCTTAAAGAGGAAAAACATCACCTTGAGCGTCAACTCGCAGCGGAGGAAGAGCGTCGGACAGACGCCGTTCGCGAGCGTCAAGAGGCCGAGCGGGAGGTTAATCAACTTCAGGATCGAATTGAAGGGCTCGAAGAGCGTGTTGAACGACTCTCAGAGTCACAGACGGAGCGAGATGAACTCTCAGTTCGCACGACTCAGGACATCCGGGGTGCGCGTCGAAAAAACATACTTGATCGAATCCGCTCTGTTGAGACCGGTCCGGAAGGTGCATTGACTGCAATGGTCACTGAAACAGTGCCTAATGAGATACGGAGGTTGCTTGACGAACGGAGTGCACTCGTGCAGCGCCTTGCACCATGTCTTGTCTGCATTGATGATGCTGGAATGATTGCCGTTGCGATTGAGTTGACAGCCCCGCCGACTCCATTTGTTGAATGGGGGACAACATTTCGTATCGAGCCACAATGGGTTGCCCCAGCAGAACCAGTAACTGTCGCAGTCGTTCGGTCTGATATTTTTGCACTTGGTGTCTATGATGGGTCAACACTCACACACGTAACAGATGTTACCACTGATGTAATGGACGCACACTCGAAAGGTGGATTCTCACAAGCACGGTTTGAACGTCGTCGTGATCAACAGATTGAGGATCATCTTGAACACGCACATGAGGCAATCGAGACACATCTTACAGAAAATAGTCAGATACAGACAAGTGAAGTAGTGGTCCTTGGAGAAAAAACAGTGTTAGGTGCATTCAGTGATCTCGCAGGTCGGCGAGAAACAGTTGATGCAACAGGTGAGCCAAAATCAGCACTTGAAGATGCAGTCGATGAATTTTGGACGATTCGAGTCTCAACTCTATAATATATATAATTCTGCATGGATTTATCCGAAATTAAACGGAGAATCTATATTCCTCGATCCCACGTCAGTCACACATGTTTCGCTCTCTCAAGAAATAACTCCGGTAAAGTGAGGTGGACGGTGTGATTCATGAATCAGTGAGATCTGAGGGATGATAAAAATTCCATGTCACATGGGAGCGTATTTGATTATTGATTCTGAGTCTGGGATTTGTTATGACCATTCGGCGAATGGAATGCCTTCTTGTGCGTACTCAACATATGCTGTCTGCATCTGTGTAATCGCAGCAGGAAGCGGGGTTCCAGCGGACACTGCTTGTTCGACGCGGTCGCGTTTCCATTCACTTGGGGTCTGATATGGTCCATCCCGACGGGATTCAATTGGTGTCAGTGCCCACTCGATTGTCTCATCAGAAACATCGAGTGCGGAGAGTCCGCGACGTGCGAGTGAAAACAAATCGTCATAAATTGCGTCTTGATCTATTTGATGTGTTCCACTATCATCAACCCAGGCGAGTGTCGCCGTCGGACCATCCGCAACAGCAGCATAAAATGATTCCTCAGCATCATCCCATGTGAGCGTCTCAAGTGGGTGATTGGTAGTAACAGCCCCATGCAGTACACCAGTAACGAGTGCTTGTACTCCAATCGTATCACGGATTGTTGGTTGAGTCGGAAGTGGGCGATACTCAATACGCACTGATGCATGGTTTGTGTGACCAGTGTGATCTGTCGGCACAGCGGTTGTTTCTGCCCCACCTCGAGGTGTCTGTCCACAAAAGACCGGGCGGACCCATCGCCAGTAAGTGCCACGCTTTGTCGGAAAAACGGACAGATCACATGGATCAGCGTCGGACGCTGGAATGGGTGTTTCAAGCGTTGATGAGGCAACAAGCGTTGGATCCGTCACAATTCGATCGATTACGTCGAAAATGTCGTCTGCATCCGCTGGGACCCGGCATTTTTCAGCACCTGTATCGACTGCACGTTCGAAAATCGGGATACGGAGTTCATGCGGCGTTCGCGCGAGTCGGTCAGCCGCAACCTCAGCACTGACACCTGCATAACAGTCAGCCGGGAGAAATGGTGAGTTTGCTGTGAGTGAGAGAAGTGGTCCCATTGTTCGAGTTGCAGCATTCAGATACGCCGCGGCATCGCGTGGATCTGGTATTTGAAGATGTGGCTGAATTGACGTGGCGAGTGACTCGACTAACATTGAGGGAGCAGTGTCAAGCCCTGGGAGACCAAGTTCGACTGTCCCACCACTTCGCTCACGAATCATTTCATTCAATGCAATATATCGAGGAATAGGGCGGACATTCTCTGCGAAGAATATACCGTGTTCTGTCGTGCCCGCTCGAAGGTATGCATCAGTCCCCGTTTCAGGTGGGATAGTCCATAATGAATCATACACGAGTGTGCGGTCGACATCGTCGATGTGAGAACGGATTGAGTCACGGATATGATGTAATTCACTTGCCTGGCGACGGAATCCACTTCCTCCATTATCCGATTCAGCCCCAATGGCATCCGGTGTCGTGTGAAATTCGACATTATGGACGCCTAATTCAGGACTACACCCATTAAGCTCAAATACTGTTTCTGGCGCGGGGGCAAGTTGTGTATTTGAATCAACAATATATGCCTCTAATTCGAGTCCAACTGCAACATGATCTGAATCGAACTGCCCATTGCGGATGTCATGTTTAATTCTCGCGGCTTCGCGAGCAACCCGCGCATCGAACGTCTCTTTTTGCTCCGATGTAAGCGCCCTCTCAACTGCGTCAATAGTATCTGTCATTTGTTTTTCCATATCCAGCAGCATACTGCATCCGACGCTATGTTGATTCGATTATGTCGATAACAGCGGCGGATACCGTCTAGCGTTCTTTATTTATCATAACAATTGGAGTATAAAACTGTCGCGTGAGCACACCATGGAGTCAGATGAAAGCGCCAGGATGGTCGCCTCATACGACACATATCCTGCCATTATCGATTGGAGCGTTGAATTCAGAATCAGTTGTTTTCGTCATCACGCAATTCTTCTAACTCTGTCTCAACAGCTGGGTCGGAAACAGATGTTTCTGATTCGGAATTAGTTTTATTCTCGCCTTCACTTTCAGCGGTGGTGCTACTCGTCTCTTCAGTCCCTCCATCAACATCTGATTTTAATGTTGCCAGTTCGCTGTCAACAGCAGCGTCAGTCCGCCCCGAAGACAGTTCGCGGTCAATTTTATCTTTATCAGAAATGGCTTCATCAAATGCACCAGTATCAGCAAGTTCATCCATTGCTTCTGATCTAGCTTCCATTTCGTCAGTCTCTTGTTCTGCACGATCGATTGCCCGACTGACGTCGTTCATTTCGTCGCCCACACCTGTCATTGCCTCTGAGACGCGCGATGATGCTTCAGCGGCTTCATACCGCGCTTTCATTGTCTCTTTCTTCGTGCGGAACTCCTCGATACGGTTTTGTAGCTCATTTTTCTGCTCAACAAGATCATCCTGTGTCGATTGGAGTTCGGAGACTTGCGCTTCAAGATCCTCGATTTGTGACATTTTTGCCTGTTTCTTCTCGAGGGCCTGTCGAGCCAGGTCTTCACGATCTTGACGAACAGCTTCTCGCGCCTGTTCATTGTGCTTTTCAACGTTTTCTTCAAGCCGTCGTTTCTGCATTTCAAGGCGCTTTTTTTGTGTTGTCAGATCGGCGATCCCCTGTTTGACTTCCTGCAGTTCGTCGCGCATCTGCTCATATGAGTATTCGAGCGTTTCCGTTGGATCCTCGGCGCGATTGAGCAGCGAGTTCAGTTTCGAACGGACGACATACGATGCGCGTGAGAGGATTCCCATGTCGTTTTATTTGGTGTGAGGCTGTTTAAATTCTCTCGTATGAATAACTAACTGTGAGTCACACTGTTCATTTTAACGGTGGACGAGACGCCCGTGGGCACCTGGATACGAGGGAGAGCAAAGCTAAGTATACAATCGATAGTTGTGTGATTGCATGTCCACCACACCCACAGCATGGTGGTCATAGTAGTGATAGACGACTCTGTGCTGTGAGTGACCAACTCCCTCCGGAGATTGATTGCCTACGGATTACATATGGGTCGTGGGACCACGGTCACGGTGAGTACGCTGACGTTGCTAACGCTCTCGAGTGGGCACATAATCGATATGATCAATGTGGATTATTTGGATATAGTTTCGGTGCTGCGCTCGCAATTGGCGTTGCAACAACAAGCACCTGCGTTGAGTTTGTATCTGCACTTGCCCCACCACAATCAATTGATGATGGGTCAGTTGTTGAGACAACAACCGCCTTATACAATACAAACATCCCAACACAACTTATCTACGGAACACAAGATGAGATGATCAGCATCAATCCAACTGTTGAAATGTTACAGCAGAACGCATCTTCCGATAAATTTGATATTCGATCATTCCCGACAGGTCATGCTTTTCAGATGTTTCTTGATAAGGTTGGCATCGCTGTCAGCTCATTCGCTGACAATATTACTAATTCAGAGAGAAAATATTCGGCGTAACAATGATACCAGTGTGAACAATCCCGACTCTTGTGGTCGGGGGCTCTCGCTCTGCTCCGCATATAAATCGTAATTGATTGCCTTATTTACATTTTGTAATAAGACCGGTATCATAGAATCAATCCGATTATTTATTTCTCAAAGACCAAACGAGGACAGCTGATCACCTAAGAGGTCTGAGATAGTTCAACATTACATCATTCGTCGACTGGGAAAGTCTCATGCAGTAAGTCATGCGTCTCAGCAAACCCATTAAGCACTGACTCTCCCTGCATACTGAGTCGTTGAATTGACTGTTCGGCATCGCGGACAGCAATGAGTCGTCCGCGGAGGTAATCATACTCAGGGTCGCTTTTTTCAGTCGTTGCAACTGTTTCTTCAAGATCAACGAGTGCTGCATCAAGATGCCGCTGAACGGCTGAGAGGTCCTCAGCCTCAGCAAGTGCTTCAATTGGTCCCTCAAGCGCACCCTCAAGCTCTGCGTATGCGTGCTGTCGGGCGCTTTCATCAGTGGTACCAAGAACGTTCATCAATCCAAGTTTGAGTGCTTCAATTTCGTGGCAAGTCATTGTCTGTATAATAATTATAGTGTCTGATCAACATAGTCACTGACGATTCGATCCCGATCAAGATGTGAGGAGACAATCTCGGTTGCTCCTTCATCATCGACACTGCCATACCAGACGCCATCAGGGTAAACAGCAACCATAGGACCATCACCACACCGACCAAGACAGGAGCTCCGTGTAATGCGGACATCACAGGCATCAGAATCGCGGGCAGACTGTCGTAACTGTTCAAGAACGCTCGCAGCACCATCCGCAGCGCACGTCTGATTCATACAGACGGTAACATGCTTTGCGGGGGCATCATGCGTATCCGGATCCGAGTCTACATCATCGCGATCGGCGTGTGTTTCTTGATGAATAAGCGCTCGTAATGTCGCCCGTGCACCACCAACATCTTCAGCATACCCCTCGAGGTCAACTTTGTATTTACACGTATCACAGGACATCTCAACACTATCAGTGCGAGCTTCCTGCCATCGGTCTGAAAGAACATCAAGAAGTCGTGAGTCCGTCCCAAGTGGATCGCCAGCGGCGGCTGAGAGATATGGATATTCTTCATCAAATGAGTCGGCACCTTCACGAATTCGACCAGTCAGGACGCCATCACCAAGCATATATGGCAGAACAACAATTGCATCCGGACGCGTTTTTGCAACACGATGAAGTGTCTCATCAAGTACTGGGTCTGTCACTCCAATGAATGTAGCTGCGACATCATCAAATTCTCGTCCTTCATACAGCAACCGAGCAAGTTTGTGAACGTCTCCGTTTGAATCCGGATCACTCGAGCCACGAGCACACAGAACGACTGCAACATCGTCTGTGTGTCTATCAACCTCAAGCGTTGATTCGACTGCTGCAGCGCGGTCATCCAATAAGTCAATGAGTGCCGGATGAACGCCAAGATGCGCTCCGTTGTTAATCGTTAATTCAGGATAATCTGTACGGGCTTGCTCAAGCGCCAGTGGAACATCATTTTTGACATGGCTCGCAGCAAATAACGAGAGATGTACAACAGAAATTGCACTGACTGAAGCCGCAAGCGTGTCGATTGCTTCCTCAATCGCTGGAGTCGCAAGTTCGAGAAATGCGGCATCAGTCGGCACGTCAAGACGGGCTTCAAGATCAGCAGCGAGGGTCTCGACCTGCTCATTCGATTTTTCACGACGAGAGCCATGACCGATAAGCAGCACTGCCTCATCGTCAAATCTTGCTGCAGTTGCTGACTGCGGTGATGGAGAGATTGAGGTTTTGATGTTCTGATTACTCATTATCAATTCGGTCAAGACAACCGAGCAGTTTACGACGGCGACTTGGTGCGAATAGACCAGTTGAGTCTGTATCAGCGTAGAGTTGACGACCAACAGCAGGAGCAGCGTCATCGTCAAGGCTGAACCAATGACCGCTACTTGAAGCCGGAGCCGGGTCGCTTGTCGGTGTTGGTACGGATAGATTCCCGAGCAGATCATTAATCCGTTCAAGTATCCGCTTGTCATGGACAAATGAGAGTCCAACTGCTCCAGCAGATTGCTTATAACAGATTGTCCCACACCCTTCGAAGAGTCCACGAAGTAACGGCTGTGTGTACTCAGTTAGGTCCGCAAAATCATAATCTGGATGAGATGTGGTGGTAATATCAGTCTCAGCGTTCGATGTAGCGTTCGATGGCTCATCCGATTCTACCTTCTCAAATGCTCCCATTGGGGTTGGCAGTCCAAGTTTCGATGCCGCATCAGCAGTAATATCACCGGTTACTGTAACCATATATTCGTTTTCGCGACGAGTGATGGACGTATCATGGAGGTACTCCCGTTCGCGAACATGATGGGTTATTCCGTCCTGTTTCTGTTCAGTTTCATCGCTTCCATCGCGTGTTTGCTCAGGCTCAGCAATAGCAGCAAGTCGATGGGCAGCTGTTTCATCGCTTGTTCGAATCCGGATTCGGTTATCTGCAATCGCCCCATCACCAACGACACGACCCCAAAAATACGCTGTTTCCGGAGATGGATCAAGTAGATTCGCAGGAGCGGTGATTTCAAGACTCATTGGACTCCCCTGAGTGCGTGTCGATTGTGCGTAGAAACACTGGAGATACGAGTCGCGCTCTGAGCATCGTTTGGTATGGATCCGTATGCTGTTAGTGGTATCATAGGTGGCTTAGATAGTATATTGATTGATATTTGATAGGTATACTCTGATAAATATTTAATAGTCATATTTTGTCTCGTATCCACGTGGTGTGACCATGCGATCATCCCAGACGTACGTCTCTTCATTTCCAACGATAATTGTCGTTGTCATGTCAATAAGATCAGTCTCTCCGAGTGACTCAAGTTCACCAAGTTCGATAATCTTACTTTGCTCATCATCCCGACCAGCACCGTGAACAACTCCAACGGGAGTGTCTGGATCACGATGCTCAAGAAGAATCTCACAACAAGTTTCGAAGTTCTCACGCCGTTTTCGACTCCATGGATTGTATATAGTGATTGTGAATCCTTCGGCAGCAACAGCATGAAGTCGTGATTCGATTGTCTCCATCGATGTAAGATGGTCTGACAACGAAACCGAAACAGTGTCATTGACGAGAGGGGCTCCAACACGTGCTGCACATGATTGTGCTGCTGGCACGCCTGGAACAACTTCAAACTCAACCATTGAAGCTGTGCCACCCTTTGATTCAAGAATCTCAAGTGCAAGTCCCGCAAGTGCGTAGACATTTGGATCGCCTGAGCCGACAATCGCAACATCATTTCCAGCAAGTGCCCGGTCAATTGCCTCCTCAGTTCGTGACACCTCTCCACACATTGGGGTATCATAGATATCATCTGCATCTTCAGTAATCTCATCCGGAAGAAGCTCAATATACGTGGTATAGCCAACAATGTGCTCAGCAGATCCAAGTGCTGAACGTGCACGAGCTGTCATTCCCTCCGGCTGCCCAGGACCAAGTCCAACAGCAAGAAGTCGCCCAGGGTCCGCTTCAAAATCATCAACCGTGGCACCAACATTCTCAGATGTATCATCCTCATCTGTTGACGTTGCTCCACAAGAAGAACTACTGCTGGACGATGCGGATGCGGATGCATCCGTCGACCCACCACACTGTGATGTTGAGTCAGACGCTGTTGTCGATTCAGCGCCAGCCCGTGTCTGTGATGCACCACACGTCGATTCTGTTGCTACATCAGCGGGTTCTACTTGTGGAGTTGGGTTTTGATCTGAACTCGATTCTGCCGTGTCTTTCGTGTCTGCTGTGTCGTCAGTACTCATTGGTATTATATGCAATTTTTATTATTGGTTGTTTCAGAAGTCCTCAACATCGCGTCCACCACGGGGTGTAACAAGAAATGCTCGGGTGTCATTTCGCCATACTGTCGTCTCATGATTTCCAACAAGAATCGATGTTCCCATACCACCGACTTTGTCATCATGTGTTGTCGCCTCATCGAGTTGGCATATCGTGTGTGTTTCATCATCGAGATTTCGGCCTGCTGTCTCACGACCGGCATCGTTGAATATCGCCACCGGGACGTCATCAGCACGCTCTTCACGAATTACCTCAATCGCACGCTCATAGTCACGCCAACAGTTGTATAGAACAATAATGAAGCCTGCAATCGCTGCTGCACGGAGTTTCTCTTCGATTTCAGCCCATCCACGCCACTTGTCTGAAAGTGAGACCGTACAGAAGTCATTGCTCAATGGAGCTCCCAGATTCGCGGCTCCACCGAGCGCTGCGGTAACACCGGGGATGACCTCAATAGGGACATCTGTTGCCTCCTCTGCACGTGCCATCGTGAACAACAAATCCGATTTGCCGTAGACGTTTGGATCGCCACCAGAGACATGTGCAATATCCTGTCCTTCCCGTACACGCTCGAATGCCTCTATTGCAAGTTCAACCTGTGATCCCATTGAGGAGCGAAGAAGCTCCTGTTCGGTTCCGTCTGGTCGTGTGTATTTCCCATCATCAATATCTGCTGTTGTTTCTGGAAGTGTCCCATCAGCGCGGAGAAATTCCTGATAAAGGTTTGAAACAATAACACAATCAGCTGTCTCAATAACCGTTTTTGCTTGCTGTGTCATTGCTTCTGGGAGTCCAGGTCCGATGCCGACAACATACAATGTTCCAGCGTCGGATGTCGTCTCAGCGGTTGTGCTCATTGTGCATCCTCCGATATGATTGCCAGAGCTACCGTAACTGCAGTATCACCGTTCATTGTTTGTGTTTCTGATGTGGCTGTGGTCGTCGTCATAGCTGTGGTTGTGATTGATTCTATTGATGTATCCAACTGTGTGACTGCTACTTCTGCGTCCGTAACTGCGTCCGCGTCAACCGCGGGAGGATCCGCGTCGACGCAGGCAACTGCGAGACCCATCTCTTTCGCTGCGGTGGTGAGCGCATCAGTCGGATCAAGTGTTGCAATAACTGCAACATCATCAATTGTTACCGTATCGTGGTCTGCAAGAATCGTTGTCCACGCGGTATCAATTATCTCAGGTGTTGCTGTATCCGCGGCTGCTACGCCAAGGATAGCGGTCGTTGTATTTGTCGTTGTGACCGCTGTTTCATCATCAACCAATACCACTGCTGGTCCCTCCGGAGCGATGATTGATGATGCATCTGCCCGAATATCTAATTGAGTAGCGGTCATTTCCGTCTCGCTATCGACATGCGATTTAAGCGCTGTTGACTGTGCGTCATTGCGATTGGTAACTGACCCACTTGTCACTGCTGGGACCGCCCCCATCTGCTCAAGTGCTGTGGCAACCTGATTTGCACCATCCTCACCGCCAAGTATGGGAATTGCCCATGTGAGCTCTTCATCGGTGACAACAATCGGCTGTGAAGGGGCAGACGCATCTGCGAGTAAATTGGCACTTTTTCGCATCACAATACCACTGGCCATCAACCCGAGAAGGCAGTCATATTCACCCCAGTGGCGCTCAAACACATCCCCATCATACTCGATGAGATCAACGGTTGAGAACTCCTCAGTGAGCGTTGCTCTGATAGTGGTTGCTGTGTCCCACTTTCGCTCAAAACTGACAATCCCGATACTGTTGATAGAGCGTCCACCGTCCGAGGCAGCCGTTGCAGTCGATACAGAACTCGTGTTTGTGTTCATCAGTAGCTATACCGCCGTGTCTTTACTACCCGTGTCAATGGTGTGCATGCATCCTCACGCTACAGTGAGTCATGCGTGGAGGAGCACAAAACAATTACGGTTGTCTTAGAACAATATGAGTTTATATCAGCTGAGATATGATGATTACCGCTGTGCAACACTGGTCTGCATCGTATGTGCGTTCGTAGCTATGCCGACCGTTTCAGCCCCCATTACGATCAATCCTGCTTCAGACGCTGTTGTATCGATGAATGTCTCAAGTGCTGCTGTAGCAGCTTCATCCGCCGTATGACCACTCATAAGATGATTAACGGCGATTCGACTCAATGTGACACGTGCGATATCCTCACCAGCACCCGTTGCACTTGCACCACCGTCTGGTGAACAGTAAAATCCAGATCCGACTTGTGGAACATCACCGACGCGTCCAGCCAATGCAAACCATCGTCCACGTGTTGATGTGCCAGCAGCGTATTGATTGCCGTCATGTGCAACCGCACCAACTGTATCGTATCCACCAAAGCGGTCGGCAACCCACTCGAGAGTATCCTGCGAACCACCGCTTGGGATATCAGCAGCGTCCCATCGGGTTCGATCGGCATCGCTCCATAGGTCGACATCTGTCCTGACCCCATAGTCGGCGGCTAACGCAACCGCCTGTTCACCCGCCAGGAGAACATGTGGCGTTTCTTCACAAACAACTCGAGCAGCCGAAATTGCATGTTCAACACCGGTCATCGCGCACGCAGCACCAATATCTTGACTACTTCGCATCATGCCCGCGTCGGTGCGTGGAACACCATCGGTCTGCACGGCTCCACTACTTCCAGCGTTGAACTGATCAACACTCTCAAGCTCTCGAAGCGCTGTCTCAACCGCATCAATTGGGGTATCAGAGCTAACGGCATGCGTGGCAGTCTCATCGAGAATTGATTGGCGTTGCGCTGGGGCTTCCGGACTGTCCCCAGCACCGCCATGAATGATAATACGCATATGAATTCTCATTAATGAATAATAAATATAGTTTTGATACTGGTATTCTTCACATAGCAGAAACCACTGAACTCTCACCTCGCTACTGATATAATTATCCTGAATAGCAGTCTTGACCTCTTCTCACGACTGAAGTCCTGTCTCTTTGCTCGGCAGTGACAATCGACAAAACGACTTACGGAGATGGCCATGTTGGGCGATCGACAGGTGGTTGGAGCCCTCTCGGAAGAAGGCTGAATCGATAGACACCGGGGGAAACCTGCACGGTGACAGTATTGTGTTCATCATGAACGATGTGCAGTGTCGTCTCAGATGGAACTGCCACAGGAACCGGTTCCGTCTCAACAGCGGGGGCATATCCGGCTTCAATAAACGTAAGATGGTTGTCAACAGGGAGGTTCACTTGTTTTGGTATATCAATTCCAACGCGGGCATCACTCGCGCGGTCACGAGCCGTCGCTTCAATATCTTCACGCTGAGTCTCAAGCAGTGCTTCAAGTGACCGACTCGCCTCCTCACGAGCGGTTTCGATCGCAACAGAGAGTCGTTGTGTGCCCGCGAGTCCACCAGGGCGGCGAGGGTTGCGAATATATGGGACGTCATCATACTCAGTATAGACGACACCCGGTCCATGATCGAGCGCAAGTAATAATTCAACGTATGAGAGCAGTTCAAGATCTCTATCAGCAGTTACTGGTTCAAGTATCACACCACCCGTTTCAGACACCGTTGTGGTGAGTGTTGTATTGATTGTTATGGAATCATTCTGCCCCCATATATGCTCAGCTGGGAGTGTCGTCGATTCGAGATACTCATCAATAAGCCGGCGGTTTTCCCGGCGGCGAGTTGTTCTAGCAATTTCTTTTGGGAATCCATCGAGGTCATCAGTACGTTCAACGCGCAAATCACCTTGGAGTCGGATTCGCTCTCCGGGGACAGCATCAAGTCGGTCATGATCAACATATGGATCAAGTTCACGATCAAATCCCATTGCATCGCGAATCGCTGTATGTGTTGTCTCCTGTGTTGGGTCAAGCGCTGTGACATCAGTCACATGTGCGAAAAGACCAACAGGTGTATCATCGCAACCGATAATGACACCACGCGTCGGCGTGTTTGATTGGATTCCAGTCGTTATCGGACATAAAACAGCGATTGAGTCATCACTATATGGAACAGTAAGAGAATCCGCATGAGCAAGCGCAGACAGGTCTGTTCCGCCAGGCGTATGTAACTCAGATTCGCTTGTTTCGAAGAGGTCAGCGACAATCGAAACCATTTCTTCTCGAATCGCTTTGATCGCAACCGCAAGCGACTGTGATTCACAGATCGTGTTGTATTGTGTTTCAAATGAATTTGCAACAGCTGCTGGAGAGATTTCTTGAAACGGAAATGGTCCAGGATGATCAGTTTGCGTACGTGCTGGCTGATGCGTACCAAATGTGCTCTCCCAAAGTGTCTCAGCGCGTTCAAGTAATGTAGCAGCAACTGATGGATTACGAAGAAGCATGCTTGGGGTGATCACACGACCATCGTACATCTCATTGCAAACTTGTCGTTCGTCTGGGCGGACAAGAGCCTCAAAATCATGACTTCGAAACTGATATGATTCAGTATGATCAGGTAATTCCTGCGTAACCGGATATCCGCGGTCTGTCGCGAAGTGATGTTTGGCAACAGGCGCGATTATCCCCCGCTTTAATGCGGTTGTGAGCCGGCGACTTGTCATCATGACCGACTCATATACACTGACTGGTGACTCATTAGCGTCGGTACCGCCGGTGGATGCTGATTGTAACCCGATAGTATCAGCTGTATCAGAGGTATGTGGCGATGTCATCGTCGTATATTCAATATGTGAATCATATCAATCGTGATTTGATTGTGCTGAGGGCGTCTGAATACGCAGAAAAAATAAGATTATATGCTGATGTCCGATATGAACTGCCTCGGTCAGACCCCGTGGCATCCGCCTTGTAACGCTGTGAATATGTCCTATATCGAGACAAGAATTGAGAACGTCTTAATTGGAAGAGAGACAACAATCGATACATCTAATTGATATTTCCAAAATCAATAAGAACAATTAATCGCCAGCAAAGCTGAGAGTATCAACGGCATCAGAAACGGTTTCGCCTGGATCGGGCTCAATCCGAAATAGTTCCGTCAGCGATTCTGTCGGTGTCTCAATATGTGTTACCGATAGTCCGGTTGAATCGACTGTGACACACTCATATCCGTCCGTTGCTGCAACATACAATTGACCGGATGTAGCACCTTCATACATATCAAGCGTCATTATCTCAGCATCAAGCGACTCAGTAACATGTGAAACCATTGTTGAGTCAATGTCCGCGAGCGCCGATTCTGTTGTGCCAAACTCTTCTGCTGAGGCGATTGTTACCATACATTTTCCTGTTGTCTGAACGTAATAAACATGGCGACGGCATGAAATTCGGCCTCTGAAGCGGATATATAGCGCGTATACCGAAACCTACAGTATCATTCATTACTCATACCGACCTGTTTCATGACAACATATCTGATTGGGACAGATAGCGAGCAGGCAAGTCAGGTTATCTGCGATCATCTTGAGGGTACGCTTGGCAGTGATGCAACACTCACTGTAATACATGTTATGACAAGCTCTGATATCGAAGAGCGACGGGATGGCGAGACTGCACTTGAAGTGTTTAATGACCGCTTTGAGGAAACAGATATCCCTGTATCAACAACACAATTCAATCGTGAGGCATCGCCAACAGAAGAATTACTTCGAGAAGCTGACGCTATTGACGCAGATCAGATTGTAACCGCACTTCGGCGTCACTCACGCACTGAGCGTGTGATATTTGGGAGCGTCTCACACTCGCTGATTGAGCAGACACCACGACCACTGACACTTGTTCCGCTCCCAGAATATAATCCTGATTGATTTAATTGAGCTGATTGGTATCATATGATGTAGATGCCTGTCTGCAATCGTCTCAACGGTCATAGTATCAGTCGTTCGCAGCCGGACTGCTTGGGCTCTCATCGCTATTACTTGTTGGATTAACGCCTGAGGGCGACGGGGTTGTGTCTGCATTGTTTGCTGTATTGAGGAGCCGTGGAAGTGCCGTGTTCGCGAATGTTAGTCCAATCACAAGCAAGATTGGTGCGAAAAAGAGTCCATAGAATCCAAGTACGACTGGACCGAGTGTATATGCCAACATTAGCAACCCAACATGTGTTTCATCACCACTCAACAGGGGCCGAAGCACGATATCCGGAATCGTATCAATTACAACGATGGCAATAACAAGTAATCCAGCGATATATGTCAAATTAGACGGATTACCACCAAGGAGAATCGGGACCGCACTGAGAATCGTCAACGGGAAATAGACGATTTTCATCCCCACAACAGGAATCAGACTTGCAATACCAGTAAGCCCACCAGCTAAAGCTGGATATGGCACCTCAGCAGGACTAGGCACGAACACATTATACACATTGAACACGCCAATAGCAATGAGTGAAATTGATAATACATTCAACAGATTGCCGAAAAGAACCGACTCAAGTTCTCGATCAGCTGCCTCAAGATATTCACGAATGATTGCCTCATCGTCGAATCGAAGAAGCCATGCGCCGATTTTGTCGCCATCAACGAGTAGATAATATGTAACAATAGTGATAATGAATAGATTCAGCGTAAATTGTGAGATCATACTCGTGAGGACACTCGCATGAGCTGTTGCAAAGTCAATAAGCGGTGTTAGTTGCCCTGATTGATATGCATTATATAATCCCTGCACTGTAAATTCAGGAACACGGCTGACACTTCCAAACCACGAAACATTTTCTGCTGCGACCGAAATAAGATCATATTCATCGATAAATGCACGCGCTTCAAGCACGAGTAAAACCCCTGCATAACTGACCAAGAATATGAGCGGAATTGCAAGTGAACCAAGCGCAATGGCAGCACGGATACTAGCAGGAAGTCGGAACCGTTCTAAGAGAGTATAGTATTTTCGGGTCGAGTAGTATAAAAAGACGGCAATAGTCAGTGGCGCAATAAATTCATACGCGAGAAATCCGATCACACTGAACACTGCAAGCCCAAACAGGGCGACTGCAAACCGTCTTGCATTCATTTATTCAGAGATTATTATGCTAGAATGTAAAAACGTGCCTATTGGTCTCTCATGATGAATCAATGATTGATATCCTCCCGTGCCCGAAGACGCGAGTTTTCTTTTTGTAATTCTTGTATTCTATAAACAGCAGTAATCAGATTATTGATACTATCTAAAACTCAGCAACGCCAGGAAGTATCGACTCAACATCACGTGTGTACGACGTTGCATAGTCGGTTTCTGGTGGTCGTTCGTACCGACCACCGTCACGCGTTGGTGTTGGTATTGACTGTGTCTCTTCGTCGCTGATCATTGGAATCATCGGTTCGATTTCGTCTGTCGGTCGCGTTTGGTGGTATTCTGTCATTGTATCTGCTATTTTTTGATTTGCATCAGATCTGATGGCAACATTGACATCAGATTTGTTGTATGAATGATTTGCGAGCGATACTGTGAATATACTGATGTGAGTGAGCGATGTCACGCACGTACAGATACGGCGTCTTTCATCGTATTTCACTTGAGACACGGATTTATAATAAATCTTTATGATAGTTACTGGGAAGAATCCAAGATCATACCTGTCGGGACATACGAATATGATATATCATTATCCGCTTCATATTTAAATTATTGGTCTGATTGTATAATACACTGATTAAAAATAATGTTCGATGATATTTTACTGGTCGATACAAGTATTATATTGAAATATATCTGTATAATATAAACTGAGTATATCTGGTCGCATGCCACAAGTAAATCACGTGATTAGCAAATAAAGATAGATACATGTCGAGATCACCTGCAGAAATGAAGCGACAGCCGCTTTGTGTTGTTGGACCAAGTGATAGTGGAAAAACAACATTTCTTGAATCACTCATTGATCATCTTAGCACAGTTGGTCAGGTTGGAACAATCAAATCGATACATCATGATATAGAGCCAGATACTCCAGGAAAAGACACATATCGACACCGACAGGCTGGTGCCGAGACCGTCGTTGGCGTGACGCCATCGCTTTCGTTTCAGATATCAACAAATGGAAAAGCTGACACAGAGGATGAAGCTGATATGCTTGAGGCTATTGTTTCGGATCTCAAGACAAATGGATATCAGTTTATTCTCATCGAAGGCTTCCATGCATCATCATATCCGAAGTTCATTCTCAGCGATGGTGGTGAAGCCGATCTCACCGCGTATGACGTTTCCCCTCCAGTTGTCGGTCGCACGACCCGACAGGAAGTTGACTCAGAAGCAATCGCATCAGCGATTATTGATGGGACACTCTTTCAGTAGTTTGTGAGCTGTTGGTGCTGTGATTTTATTATCCGAACTCCAACGAGCACAATAGCATTCCATGTCAACTGGTCAGCTAGGTGTTATTTCGGGTATAAACGGTGACCATATTGCAAACTAGTAATATATCTGAGCGTTTCGATCTGGGGAAGCGTGTGGGATATGTTAATGAGATAGAAGAGGAGCCTCGGGCGCAATGTCGAATCAGATAATGATAATAGGTGCAAGTCGGACTGCTCAGGAGATAGTGGCATCATATTGTTCTGGGTCGAAAGACGCTGCTGTTCGCCAGTAATGATCGTGTGTCTCAACAGCCCACTGATAGACACGGTCATTGCTGCTTGCAAGTGATGCTTGAACAAGCCCGCGACCATCACGGAGTAAAAACACAACCGTGTCGTTTGTGAGTGTAGCTGCAAGAGGGACACCATCAGCTCGAACACGAAGACGACCGTCATCAGCACTCGCAAGTGACTGTAACTGTTCCCATAGCGTTTGATTATCAGCAATTGCAGTAATCGCGGATTCAGAGAGAACGGCCTCAAACGTTTGTGCACCGGTTCGAACCCTTCGTTCAACAATCTCGATACTCTGCTCATTGAATGCATGCGAAAACACCCGGAGGTGTGTTGCATCCTCCATAACAGCAAGGACTTCCCTGAGTGGAGCACTCGGACGCGTTTGTGTCGGAACAGTGATTGTTGCATCTGAAAGATGTTCAAGATCAAAGTCCATTGCATGCGTTGGAAGATAATCAATAATTTCTCGAAGTTTAGTCTCTGTTTCAAGACTTTCAAGAAGGTCAGTCACGCTACCAGCAACTAATCGTCCTGTTGCTGTTGCAACATACTCAGTCCCATCATGTCGTATCCATGATCGCTCTGTGAAATCTTCAAGAATTCGCCCAAGGGTCGCTTGTGATGCACCGATTTCTTCACCGAGTTCACCTCGTGTATATCGATCCTCTGCAAGACATTCAAGAACAAGCACGCGATTCGCTGATCGCGAGAGGAACTCAATCTCTGATAAGGCTTCATCCATACTGTATTGAATCATATCCCACGACATACGCTCTTCGCCGCGTGCAATCATTTCACGCTGCACTCAATACACACACCGGGACACGACGATGGAGCATGCAATTTTTTATCAATTACATTAGGTGTATGTGGGTCTAATAGACATTGTGGATAAGCATTGGATTCAACGATTTGGTGGTGAACGATCATGAGTGCCCGACGAGCATTTGGGTTATTCATCGCCTCGGCTGTGTTGTTCGGCGGTACATTCGTTGGTGCGAAAGCTGGACTCCCATATTTCCCGCCGCTCACATTCGTTGCGATACGGTTTGATATTGGAGCGCTTGTATTAGCCGGATACGCAGCACATAAATTATCCTTTGAGCAGCTTCGACCACGTACTCGAGGTGATATTATTGCAATACTCGCGACTGGCGTGTTCGTTATTGGACTGACGAATGCACTAATATTCATTGGTCAACAATATATCACAAGTGGTGTCGCTGCGATTATCATGAGTCTCAATCCGATTTTAACACCAGTATTCGCGGCATTTGCATTATCGGATGAACCAATCACACGACGCGGAGTCATCGGGATTGTTGCAGGGCTCATTGGCGTTGGGCTAGTGGCGAATCCAGACCCAAGCGCGTTTGTCGGAACGATTGGATTACCAATTATATTCGGTGCTGCGGTTGTGAGCGCACTTGGTGCTGTTGTGATCCGGTGGTCAACACCAACAATGTCAAGCGCTGCACGAACTGTTTGGGGTGTCCCGATTGCTGCTGTTGTGACACACCTTCTCGCTGTCATGACAGGCGAGTCAATGGCTGCTATCTCGGTGACACCAACAGCAGTAATTGCATTATTATATGTTGGTATCGGCTCCGGCGCTATTGCATATCTTAGTTACTTTGCACTGATTGATACGGTAGGGGCAACCCGCGCAAATCTACTGTTCTATCTTACCCCCGTTGTCTCAGCACTTGGCGGATGGATCATTCTTAATGAGTCAATCTCGACACTCACAATCATAGGATTTGTAGTAATCTTTGGTGGATTCTTGATCCTCGGAGGCGACTCAATCACAGCAGTGATTACACACCGCTATCCACAGGTTCGGACACAGTGGACGCTACTTCGAGAACGAGTGCTCTCAACAGTGCTGTCTCTGAAATCATGGTATTCACTTCGCGCGATTCAATCTCGTGACAAACAAACACGAACGAAAACTCAAACCCAATCACAGACACAGTCACACTCTCATTCCCCATCTCAGTCTGATTGAGCACCGTCTATTTATGATTAATTGATGGGTTGCTCCAACGAATTATGACGTATGATTTTGATCGTATCTATATACACAGAGTCAAATCACATTGCCAAATCCGCACAATCCTAAATAGTGCGATTATGCATATCTTATCAATATCAAATATGTCATATTCAATACCGATGCCAATTTGTCGCTTGGGACAACATGTGCTAATGTGAACGTACTGGCGCTGACTGATTCTTTCTGGCCAATCCTTGTAGATGTCATCCCACGGGTTGCTCGAATTGCAGTGTTCGTAACCGTTGGTGTCTTTCTTGCAAATGTTGCTGTTGAGTTCGGACTTGTCGAACGCATCGCAGTCATCTCAAAGTATCTTACCCGCCCTGCGAATCTCCCTGACGAAGTTGGAACGGCAATTATAACCACTGCTGCCTCGACAACGGCCGGCTACGGGATGCTTGCAGACTTCAGGGAGTCAGGGCGACTTTCAGATATCGAGACACTGATTGCTGTAACGATAAATACATTCTTTGGATTTGTTCAGCACATTTTCACGTTCTATGCGCCGGTTTTGATTCCAATTCTTGGAGCACGGGTTGGCGTCCTCTATGTTGGTGCGCGGGCTGCTATTGCACTTGGTATTTCGATTGTGGGCGTGCTTGCTGGAGCCATTCTTCTACGTTCGACTGAACCACTTAGCAAGCAGCAACAACAAGAACATACGACAACCACTGATTCTGATGCATTGACGAAGGCAGAGGTAGAGACAGGAGGGAAGACAAGAAAGTCAGATACTCGATCCACAAGCAATACTACCCCGCGGTCTGACGGCGGTCCTGTAACGACTGACGATAGTCGGTCATTGCGGACCATACTCCGCGCAGCTGGAGAGCAAACATTTGCAAAGACTCGACGTATCGTCCCCCGGCTGGCAATTGTATATGTATTAATTACAATCGTGATCGAGACACAGAATCTTCAGGCACTAACAGCGATTGCAGAGCCACTGACGGCAGTACTCGGGCTTCCTGGTGCAGCTCTCCCTGTTGTTGCGGTTTTTGCGTTTGACACAACAGCTGGCGCAGCAACAGTCGCCCCGATGGTGGGTCCGACATTCACTGCACAAACAGCCGTTGCAACGATGCTTCTCGGTGGAATCGTCTCATTTGCGGTCTCAACATTCAAACGCTCCATTCCATTCCAATATGGGATCTGGGGACCAACCTTTGGCTCGAAGGTAATCATCGTCAATACAGTATTAAAGATTATTTTCATCACTGCCGCGCTTGGCGTGCTTCTGCTGTAATGACCGCTCCTACTGACCGCTATTGATGTGATCATGACGCATATCGGGAATTTCCACCCCCACAGTGCGCTTTACTCAACGTAAGCTTACTCAGCATCAACGGGCTGTGGCTGTCCGTCTTCAGTTGGAGGAACAGTATGATCAATGTAGCTCTCAACATCTGGTTCATGAACAATAACGGTCACCTCAATATCGCCAAGTTCGTCTGGATTCCCGACAGCAAAATTAATAATCCCTTTGAATGCTGCCTGCTTTTTGATTGAGAATCGAAATGACTCATCATTGGCGTGTTTGAAGAACTCTCGACGAGCAGTGTCAAGAATCTCCTGTTCATGCAATAATACGGCGAATTCCTCAAGTGAGTGCGTCTCACCAATAATCTCGCCTGGATGCTGTTCAAATGTAACGTTTGGGAATAGATTTTGAACTGCATCCTCAACACGATCTGTTATCTCCGTATCATGCACCGGGGTGGTAATCTGAATCTCAACGCTATATATCATTATGATTATAGTTATCTCTATTATTATTGATTTGATACTTGGCTGTTTGACTCATCGTACAGTTCATTGTGTATGTTGATGCTGACTGCTATCAGCATGCTCAGTTGTGTCAACAATCCGTTGGGTGAGAAAGTATTGGATTGTCTCATGAAACTTTGAGAGTGACTCAGTATTTTCAATTACGACGTCTGCGCGGTCCATCGCTTCACCCATCCCGAATCCGAGCTCACGCTCTTCACGTTTCTGTAGTGCTGTTTCATCAAGATCTGTCTCATCACGACCACGTTTATCGAGACGCTTTACACGTGATTTAAACGGTGCTTCAATGCTCACAAGAATAAAATCATCACCGAAGGCATCACGAAAGCAGTCAAGTTCAATATCAGAGCGAAGTCCATCAACGAGCACTGTCTCACTTAATTCAAGTTTCGTTTTAATAATTGGAAGTGATCGCTCAGCAATCGCTGCAGGTCCTTCTTCCTCGCGAAGTGACTTTGCAACAGTCCCATGATGTTCTGCAGGATCATGCCCTCGGTTTCGACAAACCTCACGAATTACATCACCCATCGTGACGACCGGAATATCAAGCCTACGTGCAACAGCAGCAGCCTCGCTCTTTCCACTTCCAGGAAGTCCAACAGTGCCGATAACCCTCATTATGCCTCGATTCACGACACCGAGACTTACACGTTGCGCTCGCGGGTATGAAATGAGTGTGATAGTAGATCAATATGCGGGCTACAAAGAAAGTATCTCAAGTCCGCTATAGCCCAGAGTGAACTGCTCCGGGGTCAAGCCCCGGAGTTTCTTCCAGTAGAGTAGCTTAATAAGAAGGTCATGACCGCAGTAGTGCCCCCAGGTTCAATCGGAAGAGATCAGAATTATAATATCGATCCTGTGTCGGCTGTGAATCCATATGCATTTTACCATTGACTAAGTATTGTTCAATGTGGGCGCGTAGCTCAGTTGGACAGAGCGTCGGACTTCTAATCCGACGGTCGCGGGTTCGAATCCCGTCGCGCCCGTCGTCGCAGTCATAACATATCTTAA
>ERZ1034564.4-NODE-4-length-42511-cov-13.024896_pt1 | contig 42511 bp, 36 predicted proteins | sample MGYA00520653_ERZ1034564 | MGnify/ENA primary metagenome ERZ1034564 (study PRJEB33760, sample SAMEA4777720) | hypersaline lake metagenome | biome: hypersaline environment; feature: brines | place: Spain | collected 2014-08 | depth 0 m ...
GGCCTCTTCCTTGCGAAGGAAGCGATCTACCACTGATCTACGAGCCCTTCAATAGACAACTAGATATCGGTTCATTTGTAGCTTCTGTTTTATATTACTCATCACTCAATCACATAAATAGCGATGCTGTATTGAGAAGCGACACTCGTTGATCATTCAACGATTATACGACTCTCGATTTCGTTTCTTGCTGAAATTAGTCGAGTATGAGCAAACGGTATCGATACGTGAGATACTGCTTACAATTGAGGAATAGACCAGTCACAATCATTGTCAGAGATCAGATACCAGAGGTCACAGGTCACAACTCATATTATATCCATAACAGAGTCATCAACCCTCAGATATGATCAACTATTAGTCTTCGAGGACAATCTCGATGCTGACATCATTTGGCACCTGAATTCGCATTAGTTGCCGTAGAGCGCGTTCGTCGGCATCTATATCGATAAGCCGTTTGTGGACACGCATCTCCCAGTGCTCCCACGTAGCCGTTCCTTCACCGTCGGGCGATTTTCGGGTTGGGATTTCAAGTGTCTTTGTTGGAAGCGGGATTGGTCCGCTAAGATTGACTCCTGTTGTGTCTGCGATATCACGAACGTCATCACAGATGTCGTCGAGGTCGTCTGGACTCGTGCCAGCGAGACGAACGCGTGCCTGCTGCATTTATCGCTCGTCGACCTCAAGGACCTTTCCAGCCGCGATGGTTTGTCCCATATCACGAACTGCGAAGGACCCGAGTTCAGGAATCTCATTAGACGGCTCGATACTAAGTGGCTTTTGTGGTCGAACCGTCACGACAGCAGCATCGCCTGATTTAATGAAGTCTGGGTCTTCTTCAGCAACCTCACCAGAGGCGGGGTCAAGCTTCTGATCGATTGATTCGATTGTGCAGGCAACCTGTGCGGTATGTGCATGGAAGACCGGTGTATATCCAGCAGTAATCACCGAAGGATGCTGCATCACAACAACTTGTGCTTTGAACGTTTCAGCAACGGTTGGTGCGTTTGATGATGGACCACAGACATCACCACGCCGAATGTCATCCTTACCAATACCACGAACATTAAATCCAACATTGTCACCAGGACCAGCCTGATCGACCTCCTCATGATGCATCTCAACGGTCTTGACCTCGCCGCCAACGTCTGAAGGCTGGAATGAGACATCATCACCAGGGCTGACAGTGCCAGTCTCAACACGACCGACAGGTACCGTTCCGATACCAGAGATGGTATAGACATCTTGGATTGGGAGTCGAAGTGGTGCATCGGTCGGTGGTTGTGGTTCTGGCAGATTATTGAGTGCTTCAAGCAGTGATGGACCATCGAACCACGATGTGTTATCTGAGGACTCAGCGACGTTGTCGCCTTCAAATGCGGAAATAGGGATATATTTCGCATCGTTAGCGTTGAATTGAACTTGCTTCAGGAGCTTGTCAACCTCAGTCTTAACATCCTCGTATGTCTCTTCGCTATAGTCAACAATATCCATCTTGTTGACGCCAATGATGAGTTCATTAATCCCAAGAGTTCGTGCAAGGAACACGTGCTCTCGTGTCTGCGGTGCAACGCCGTCATCCGCTGCGACGACGAGAACAGCGTTATCAGCCTGGGATGCGCCAGTAATCATGTTCTTCACGAAGTCGCGGTGCCCTGGGCAATCGACGATCGTGAAGTAATAATCCTCAGTGTCAAATTCTTGATGAGCGATGTCAATCGTGACACCACGCTCTCGCTCCTCAGCAAGATTATCCATCACGTAAGCAAACTCGAATCCACCCTTACCCTTTTCTTCAGCTTCCTCGCGATGTTGTTCAATAACATGCTCTGGTACAGATCCTGTCTCAAACAGGAGTCGCCCAACGAGCGTGCTCTTTCCATGGTCAACGTGACCAATAATAGCCAAATTTTGATGCGGTTTGTCACTCATAGGTGTATAGTGCGCACAAAGGCGCTCTGTAACGGTTAGATTAGCTTGAAAGACCTAAAACGATTTCGATACGTACACGGGTCAGCGCGCCGGCGTATCGCGGTTTTTTATGCCACTCCCTGCCACAGAGAACCGCAAGACAGTGTCTGCTCCATATAGATGAGTTTCCCGTGAGTGCACTGTCCAAACAGAGATCAAATATATATCTGTCGCCGCCAGTTTTGATGTGACGGAGAGATTCTGAGCCGATATCCGGTGGTCTGTCGTAATCTATCGATATCTGTCATGTATAAAACTCTATGTATAATACTGAGATCGAGAATGAGCTTATAACCGACTGACATCCGCAAGAATGGCTGATGCTGTCTCAGGACCACCCGCACCACGACCACTCAGATTTAATTGACCTGCGTTCGTTGTTTCCAATTGAACAATATTTCGCGTTCCGGTCACAGCTAACGCGGTATTCTGTGGAATAAGCCGTGGTCCGACATGAACGCCTGTTGGCGTTGCTTCACCAACAAGCCGGATTGTTCGACCTTCCTCAGCGGCTAGCTCAAGCGCGCTTCCAGGAATATTTGTAATTCCATCGACTGTTGCATCTGCGAGTGTATACTCACGATTATCTGTTGAAAGGACGTTTGCCAAGATAACACACTTCAATGCTGCATCTGTCCCCTCAACGTCGAAAGCCGGGTCAGCCTCTGCGACCCCAAGATCTTGTGCCTCTGCAAGAACGTGCTCATAATTGATCCCTTCAGTTGCCATGCGTGAGAGAATAAAGTTCGCTGTCCCATTGAGAACACCACGGACAGCAGTAACTTGTGCTGGGGAGATATCTTCAAGTGTTGAGAGGACCGGAATAGCACCGCCAACCGTTGCTTCAAACCGGAGTGAACCGTCGCTATCGTGAAGTACTTGCTGGACATCTGCGTATCGCTCTGCTACCGGTCCCTTATTTGCAAGCACTACGTCCCGGTCGCGTTCAAGCGCCGTCCGAAGGTGTGAGAACCCTGGTTGTGCGTCTCCAAGCGTTGTTGGAGTCGCCTCAATAAGGACGTCATATGTCGCATCAACTGCAACACTCGAATCTGACTCCCCAACTGTTCCTGTCTCATCCTTTCGTGTAAGAACAGCATCTGTATCGATTCCGTTTGGGTCGATAGCTGCAGAAGTCGAATCGGCAAATGCTGTGATTGTATGTCCATATTCTGAAGCGAGATCAACAACAGCACCACCAACAGCGCCGGCGCCAACAACAGCAAGTCGCTTGCCTGTCGTTCGGGACTGAGGATCAGCCATACTAGATTGCCTCCTCAGTGAGAGGTTCAATAATATGAAGCTGTTTGTCTGCAACAACATCACGCACCGCAGCGATTGCATCTGCTGTCCTTCCAGCGCGAGTTGCTAACCGCAAGCGCGCACTTGAGACATCATCGCGTCCTTCCGGTGCACTCAATGCAACATCTGCCACCGATACTGACCCACACTCCTCAATACGTTCAAGTGTATCCGATAGATCTGTTTCAACAAGATCACCAATAAGCATCACAATAACCTCCTCCGCATAACGTTCTGCACCTGCTTGGATAACATTGACATCCTCAGCACGGAGCGCATCAACAATGATATCAAACCGATCGGGAGGACACTCAAGATCAACTTCGACTGGAATGCGCCCCCGGGGCGTGAGGTTGCCTCGCTCATGAAATATTGACAATAGATTGCCGCCATTCTCGGCGATTGGTTGAAGTGCAGCGAGCAGTTGCCCAGGTTCATCAGTGAGTTCAAGTCGCACCGTGTGTGGCTGTGGATTGTTTCCACCATCAGGCTCGATTTCGTTTTCGCTGGCTGGATCATCAAGTGGTGCTGGGATGGTATCACCATCTGATGTCATATCATTTTGATTATGCTCGTTTTCGCTCTTACCTTCGCTCTTAGTTGTATCAGCGTCATGATTGTCCGGTGGTCTCCGTTCGGGCGATGTCACTGCCAGGGCACCTCCGACAATGAACTTCGTGTCAGTGCTGTGCGTGACGGGATAAGAGAATAGTCTAGTTTCGCGTCGACGCATTGAGATTCAGATACTGTGCCCGTACGCATACCTCACGTTCAAGATACGAGGTGATATAAGTCTTCGTCGATGCCGTGTATCCCAATCATAGTATGAAAGTGTGAGTGCTATATCTCATCCCAACGGTGCAGCACATCTGCCATTGAGCTGTCTTATGTTTTCGATTGCGACTGCGGATGGATATCACAATTAAAATTATATTCGATAATGACACTAATGTCATATGATCAACATTTCAGAGCGCGTTTTCTCTACTTGTAATAAGCGAGTAGAGTCGAGTGAGTGAGTATATAGAATAGATACTCACACGATGGTAGTTTAGAACTGATCGACAGAACCTGGAAGTTCGAGTTTCATCCCCTTGCGCTCGCGTATCTCCATGATCTTCTCACGCTGAAGCGTATCTGAAAGTACACGGAATCCAGCATTTTCGGTATTCCATGAGGCACGACCTTCCGTTGCTGAACGAATATCGGAGGAGAATCCAATCATTTCTCCGACTGGAGCAATCCCCTCGATGACCATTAGATCACCTTCCTGGAACATATCATCGACACGACCACGTCGTCCTTGAATCTCACCGGAGGCTGATCCCATATGTGCAGAGGGAACGTCAATACGGACATCCTGAATTGGTTCAAGTAATTTAATATCACCGTCGATAAGTGCCCTGTGAACAGCATCACGAATCGCCGGAATCACTTGCGCTGGACCACGGTGGATTGTGTCTTCATGTAACTTTGCATCATGCAAACGGAGCAGTGCACCCTGCGTTGGTTCTGCTGCCAGTGGTCCATCATCAAGTGCCTCCTCAAGTCCCTCAATAACGAGTTCCATTGTCTCATTGAGATGCTGAATTCCCTTTGTATCGTCAATGAGTATATTTGTCCCATGAATGTGTTCGACTTCCTGAGAGGTGTCTTTGTCCATGCCGGCTTCTTGAAGCGCCTCGCGTCGCTCCAGTTCAGGCATATCCATTGAAACCTCACCAAGTTGAATCGCATCAACAATGTCGTCGCTGAGTTGTTCAACAGTAATATAGAATTTATTATGACGATTTGGCGAAACACCTTCGACCTCACGGGATGCATTCTGTGGTGACTCTCGATAGACAACAATCGGTTCACCTGTCTGGACAGGAATTCCTTGATTTGACTGAATACGCTTTGTGATCACTTCAAGATGTAGCTCACCCTGTCCGCTAATAAGATGTTCACCTGTATCTTCATTAATCTCAACACGAATTGTTGGGTCTTCTTTAGCGACCTGTTGGAGCGTTTGAATGAGTTTTGGCAGATCATCCATATTCGTTGCCTCAACAGACTTTGTAATGACCGGCTCAGAGATGTGTTCAATCGACTCGAACGGCGTCATCTCGACTGATGAGACCGTTGAACCAGCAATTGCATCACGAAGTCCGGTCACGGCTGCAATATTTCCTGCAGGAACTCCCCGATCGAGCTCCTCTCTTTCACCACCCATAAAGATTCCAACTGATTGAACGCGATTTGTCCCAACTGTCCCAGAGACATAGAGTTCTTGTCCCTTCTCGAGCGTTCCACTGAATAGCCGCCCAGTGGCAATCTCACCGGCATGTGGATCCATCGAAATATCAGTTACCATGAACACAACATCTCCATCATCTGTGACATCGCGCATCTGTGTTGCGAGATTTGAGCTGTCATCACCTCGCCAGACACGGGGGATACGTCGTGGTTGTGCATCAAGTGGATCTGGGAAGTGCTCAGCAACCATATCAAGCACAACATCTGATAACGGCGTCTCTTCATGGAGTTGTTTTCGCTTGTCGTTTTGCTCCATTTCAATGATTTCTGGGAATCCTATACCAGTTTCAATCATTGACGGCGCAGAAACGCCCCATTTGTATAGTGCTGACCCAAAGGCAACAGTCCCACCTTCGACTGAAACCGTCCAGTCGTTGATATCATCGCGGTTTTCTGTCATGCCACGAATCAATTCATTCACATCGGCAATAACAGTCTGTAGTCGCTCTTGCATCTCCTGTGGGCCTTCTTGAAGCTCAGAGATGAGACGATCAACCTTATTGATAAATAGTGCAGGCTTCACACCCTCTCGAAGTGCCTGTCGAACCACAGTTTCTGTTTGTGGCATCGCCCCTTCAACCGCATCAACAACGACGAGCGCACCGTCAACAGCACGCATCGCCCGAGTGACATCGCCACCAAAGTCAACGTGGCCAGGGGTATCGATAAGATTGATGAGATGATTGGTATCCTCATACGTATGTGTCATCGACACATTTGCTGCGTCGATTGTAATTCCACGTTCCTGTTCATCCTCTTCAGTGTCCATCATCAATCGGGTCGCCTCACCCTCATCGGCGATCATCCCCGCCCCAGCAAGGAGATTATCAGTCAGGGTCGTCTTACCGTGATCAACGTGAGCAGCGATGGCGATATTCCGGATCTGCCCCGGTGCGTCCATCAGTTGCTCACACTCTTGGACGATCTTCTTTCGTCGGCCCATTATAGCAGTCTGTATCGGCAGGAGGGGCAAAAGGGTAGTGTTTTGATGATATGACAAGTGCTATGTATGACACGCGTAGCGTTTACACTGGTTCAAAGGCGAACATCTGCGATTTTATGTGAGAATGAACCTAAGAGAAACCAACAGAGATAGCGCTCAATCTATCATACATCACACAGTGAATGTTGACCTATCGGTACTATGTTCGATTCGCCGTTCACTTCTTGAAGCGTCACATCCCTTTCTTAAGAAGCGAACCAAGAGAAAGTGAGTTGGGAGGGGTAGTTCACTCGAGATGATTGGACAAAACAGATGAATATATGATACCGATACGAAAACTATAGGACAAACTGGAATCCACAATCTGTAACACTTTTACTCGGTCACACCGTGATAATAATAAACATGGATGTGCGAGTCCGCGGAGCAGCCCCAGCGGAACCGTTTCTTGGCGCAGCGGAACTCTTTGAAACAGAGTATGATCTTAACAGCCCAGTGTACGTTGATGTGCGCGAAAACCCAGATGAGCGGACCTGGGCGGCTCATTACGAAGACCGCCATGTATTGAATATCTCACAGAAGGCAGCAACAAGTGCGATGGCCCGCGAATTAGTGGTTCATGAACTAGCACATATGGCTCGGAATGAGGAAGGACACGTCTCACATCACCTAGCAACTGAAGAGGCACTGTATCTTGCTCTTGCCGGTGAGTCAATCGAACGACATAAAATCGCACATTGCTATCAGATTGCGAATCACATGAAGGATATCTATGCTGATGATATCACACTTGCAGTGACCGCACCAACGAAGCTTATTGACTTTCTTGAATCTGAGTTAGCGCGAGCAGTTGCTTCAGCATCTGCACCAGCGCTATCGCCACGGCCAAACTCACGACGTGTCACTGTCGATGCAGACCCAGAAATTACCGCTGTTAATGCAGCATTTGCGCTTGCGCTTGTTGAGCGTCATGATCTTATCAGCGCCGATCACCGGTTATACGATCTTGCCCACGCAGCAGCGGATGATGCTCCGACGATTGATATGAAAGCATTCACGCAACATTTCCGATCACTTGAGGCAAATCCAACGACCAGTGAATATCGAAGTGAACTTGTGGATGCAACTCGGGCATATGCTCTGGGTGAGTCTGGACTTGCCCAATCTGAAACTGCTGATGAGGAACAAAAGTGCGGACAAAGAATCGATTCAAACAAAACACTGACACCACAGTCACAGTCCCAGTCGCGGTCTCAATCTCAGTTCCAATTCGGTCCGGCTTCTGATTAGGCACGCATAATATAATCATCGCTCCACCAGCGCCGGGAACTATTCAATGTGTGATCTTGCGAAGATCATGTGTTGACAAGGGCAAGCGAACGCGCAGAATTTGGAATTGAAATAAAGGAAGATTACCGAGCCGCCTCGGCGACGCGTTCTGACTCTTCTTTCTGCCCGACAGCATATGACTGGACATCATAGTTTGCTGCACCAATAATCACCTGTGCAAGCGAATCAGCAGCACTTTGCGCTGATTTATATGACCCACGTTGGGTGCCATCTGCAATAAACTTCAGAGCTTGATCAACCCGACGCTGAGGAGCAACATCAACAGCCTGTGGAACTGATATACCACCATACTTCAGACGAACGGTCTCTTCACGTGGAGCTGCATTCTCAACACCGCGAACAAGGACTTGTACAGGATTTTCCTCAGTCCGGTTATGAATGGTGTCAAATGCATCTTCAACGATATTCATCGTCTTTTGTTTATGACCGGTGTTGTCCTCAGTCTGCATCAATCGGTTAATAAGCCGCTCGACAACACTAATTTTTGATTTCTCAAACTGTTTCGCAGCATGTCGACCCATCGTATGTGCAATCGGAGTCACCGTAATATATCGCTGTGTTGAGGGGTCTTCATACTCAATTTCAGAGACGTCCCACTCACCGAATAATTTTGCATTAGCGCTTGCAGTATCGGTATCAGTGGTTGTTTCTGCCGATTCACTTTCATCTACGGCGACATCAACGTCGTTATCACCGTTGTTATGAGCATCATCATCAATGTCGGGGTCAGTGTCGGATTCAGACATCTTATCGCACCGGTTTCTCTGCGTTCCCGCGGACCAATTCGATAAGCGAGACGCCATTTACCTTCTCAACTTTATAATTGACACCAGAAAGGTCACCCATCGCTCGACCCTTTGCACCACCAATACCAGCAATTGTGACCTCATCATGTTCATCAATAAACGAAATCGCTCCATCACCTGGGCAGAATGCAGTCACTTGCTTACCGTTTTTAATCAATTGAACCCGAACACACTTTCGGATTGCTGAATTTGGTTGTTTTGCCTCAATTCCGACCTTCTCAAGAACAATGCCACGACCTTGTGGCGCTCCTTCAAGTGGATCAGATTTTGCACCAAGACCGCGCTCACGACGCGCGTACTCTGAGTCAGACCATCGCCGCTGCTGCCGGTCTTGTTTAAGTTTCCGCGCAGCATACTTGCCGTTTGCCATAGTGTCGTTAAATACCCGATGAAGATACTTAAGCATCCCTTTTCAGAGATAACGAAACGGACACAGCGACGGGCATTACACCCTGAACGGTTTTATGAAGCTGTCTCGGGTATTCTGAGTCGAGTAAGTTATGGAAAATACAAGAGTGAAACCTCGCTCTTCAGGGTGAGGAAGATGTCATTATCCGTCCCAAAATTGACAAACGTGATACCACACAGAGCTGGGAAAATTCACCTGCATTCCCATTAGATCAGATTAGATTATGTGAGTTGGATATCATCAATCTCATAATGCCGACGTACCAGTTTTCGTGCGGTGTGAATATTTTTCCCATCTGCACCAATTGCAATACCACGATCTGGGTCCGGAATCTCAACATATGCAACACACTCACCACCTTGTTCTGAAATCGTTACATGACGGACGGCTGCGGGTGCCAATGCGTTTTCAACGAATGCGCGTGCTGTTTCAGCATCCTCGACAAGTTCAACGGTCGTTCCGATATCATCTTCAACTGCACGGACATGTTTACCGCCCGGACCGATTGCTGTTCCCATCTCCCCAGCGGCGATAAGGAGAACAACCCGCTCATCAAAGAGTAAACAGTCGCGAACGGTTGCATCCGTTGCTGACTCAAAATATGCAATATACTGTCGTGCCTCATCAGAAAGTGTAATTCGCATTTATTATAGGGTGTGATTTAGATTTATATTTACTATATAATACTCGTGATGGACGATATGATTCCAAACCAGACTACGTGAAGCAGTTGAAATAAAACTACCGTATTTTAATTGTTATAGTGTATCTAATATTTGAACTATCACTCGTCAGTTCATTAATCGTCGGAGAGTTCTGGAGATCCGCCTGAATTGGCACTACGACCGCTATCAGCATCAATCGAACCCATGCGGAGATCAACATCGCCGGTGCCGATGGCAACTGGCTTTCCAACAATCACATTCTCAATAACGCCTTCAAGATCGTCTTCCTCACCATGAACAGCTGCATCAAGAAGATGATTCACTGTAACCTCGAATGCCGCACGGGCAAGGACGGAGTCTTTCGATCCAGAGATACCATGTCGACCAATAGACTCAATCTCACCGCGGTTTGTCATGATATCTGCAACAAGCATCAGATGTCGAACGTTCACATCATCAAGTCCCTGTTCGCGGAGCGTCTCCATTGTTTCATTAATGATTGACTCACGGGCTGCTTCAATACCGAGATTGCGATGGACCTCGTGGATATTGTTACTCGTTGTGCGTGAGGCATCAACACCCTCGATTGGTAAGACGTCACCCAGAGCTGATCCTTCAGTATAAAGGACAAATTCCTCACCGTTTGTCCGTTCATTATCTTCTTTCCGAATAACAACTCGAGAGATATCCTCAAGACCCTTGAATACGATATCACGAAGCTCCTCGACAAGTTGGAGGAGTCGTCGATAGCTTGGTTCACTGGGACCGAATTCAATGAGCATTTTCTCTCGTCGTGTTGAGACACCAAGATTATTCTCGATTATATCTTGAACCTCTTCGGCAATAAGATCGGAATCACCGATAGTTGGCCAGCGCTCATTCAGTGTTTCCGCGTTCAGATCAACTTGCACAAGCATATCAGCAACATTCGTCGAGATATCACCTAATGCAAGGATTTTCGTCGCTTCCATCTGCCAGACTACCTCATGCGCACGCGGTCGTTCATTCGCGTATTCCTCTTCGAGATATACTGTCATCGTCGGTGTATCTGGTGTTTTTCTGGCATCGACGAGTTCGATAAGTCGTGGGAGTCCCTGCGTGACGTCAATCTCCGCAACACCAGCATAGTGGAACGTATTCATTGTATTATGTGTCACAACTCCCTCACCAGTTGTGAATGTCTCAAGTCCACTTACCGAAAGATCATAGACATACTCATACTCTGGAGCAACAGTCTCAATAGAACTGATGCGTTCCCACGTTGCTGACCCAATGATTCCAGCAGATGTTATTGAGGCACTGTCTCTCTCAGCGTTCGCAGTTATATTTGTATTCGGTTCGACTGTACCACCATCAGCAGCGACAGACTGCGATTGGAGGGGAACCGAGATAGAACCACTTGCGTGATCATATGAGCCGACTGTCGGGAGCACATCGCCCACAACAAGCGTTTCTCCTGCAACCGGGAGAACATCCCCATCGCGACGAGTAACAAATGAATGCGCTTTTGTCGCCCGGATTGACCGTCCTGACTCGAGTTCAATCAAGAGAATTTCATCTGGGCTTGCATGCCGACTTACAGCCTCGATGTGCTTCCATCTAATTTGCTCATCGGTGTCAAGACTTGGAACTTCAAGACCGTTTGGAGCAAGTGCAATCTCATGCCCATCAGTGATCCGAGTCTCTTGATTATCAGCAGCGAGGATGGTATCAACAAATGAACCAATCTCAGTCAGTTCTGTCTCACCATCGCGACGAATCACAATCGATTCATCAGCTTCAATTGACATTTGTGTCCCAGGCTCTCCAATCGATTGGGCTGAAACCGTTCCGACCGGGTCATGAGCGTCGACACGAGAATCTTCATACCGGGAGGCAATCGCCTGTGCAATGTCGTCGACCTTTTCGATTGGAACCTCTCCACGTTCTTCGATTGTCTCATAAATGCGATGTTGGAGACTCTCCGGGAGGTTATAATCATCAACGATCGCAGCGATATCATCCGTTATATGCTCGTACTCAGAAGCATCAGTAATCGTTTCAGTCATCAGATTCCACCCCGAGATTCCGCGCCTTATCAAGCCCTGGACCGGCATATTCTGAAATGTTCGTTGGTCGTTCCTGCCGACCAAGGAACTGTGCTTTCTCCTCATCAGACTCAAACTCTGACTCAAGAATACGGTCCGCAACACTCTCGACATCGATTGGCGTGTCTTTGTTTGAAGAGACCTTCACTGGGGATGTTCCATCTTCACCGAACTCAAATTGAACGACATTACCGGATGTGTCTCGAACTGTGCCATCATACTGTGCCTCTAACTCTGAAAGAGCATTAATGAGCCGTCGCTGGAGATATCCAGATTTTGATGTTCGAACAGCTGTATCGACAAGTCCTTCACGACCACCCATTGCATGGAAGAAAAACTCCCGCGGTGTCAATCCACCACGATAACTGTTTTCAACAAATCCATGCGCTTCTGCTGAGAGATCATCAGGCTGATAGTGGCTGAGTGTTCGACCTTCATATCCACGATTGATTCGCTCGCCACGAACCGCCTGCTGACCAACACACCCAGCCATCTGTGTGAGGTTCAACATCGACCCACGAGCGCCAGATCGTGCCATCACGACAGCAGGATTGTCATCTTCAAAGTGATCCTCAGCGATTTCACCAGCAGAATCACGTGCCTTTCCAAGTTGCTGCATAATCTTCATCTCGAGCGTTTCATCAACCGTCCGTCCTGGGAGTGACTCGAGCTCACCATCTTCGTACACATCAATGAATTCATTGACTTGGTCATACGCACCTTCAATCGCCTCATCAACCTGCTCATTTGCGGCTGGTGGAATCGATTCATCATCAATGCCAATCGAGAAGCCAAAGTGCATGATTGCCCGCATTGCCAATGAGGCAACCTCATTGACAAACACACGAGCCCGCGTCTTCGAGTGGACTTTCGCAAGTGTATCCACAACCTCACCACCGAAAGCGCCAACAGCGTTTTCATCAATTGTGCCAGCGATAAGTTCACCATCAACAATCTCAACGGTATCACCTGCAGCAGAGGTGAACTCAAGATTCAGGTTATCCGGAAGTAGTTCACTGAACAGCTGTCGACCACTCCAATATGGGCTTCCATCTTCGGTTTGACCTGCAGCCGGTGGAAGGGTATCAATGCTTGTTGCTCGGAGAAGATCAAGCGCTTGGGTTTCACTAAATTGTGGGTTTCCGTTCGTGAGAAGATATGTTCCTGAAATATGATCCTGAATTGCTCCAATGATGTTTTCACCGAATCGAGGGCTCAGGAGTTGTTCTTGCACACGCATCAATACCCGTGCCTCCGCACGCGACTCTTCAGTCTGCAATGCGTGCATATTCATCTCATCGCCATCGAAATCAGCGTTATATGGCGGACACACAACCGTATTGAGTCGGAATGTCTTATATGGCATGACAACAACTTCATGTGCCATAATCGACATCCGATGGAGTGACGGCTGCCGATTGAAGATTACAATATCCCCATCAATGAGATGTCGGTTCACCTCCCAGCCAGCATCGATCTTTTCTGCAAGCTCTTCACAATTTTTCTCCGTGACTTTGAGTCGTCGTCCATCCGGTCGCTTGACATAATTTGCACCAGGATGTCCCTCCGGACCGTTTCGAACGTACTGTTGTGCACGATCAACATTCCGCGCTGTGACATTCATCGTTTGTGTCATTTCACGAGCAACACGCTCTGGGACACCGACCTCATTAAGTGAGAGTGTTGGATCCGGTGAAATAACTGTTCGCGCTGAGAAATTCACTCGCTTTCCTGAGAGTGAGCCACGGAATCGACCTTCCTTTCCTTTCAGCCGCTGACTGAGTGTCTTGAGTGGTCGACCAGACCGATGTCGGGCGGGCGGTGTTCCCGAGATTTCATTATCGATGAACGTTGTCACATGGTACTGAAGCAGCTCCCACAGATCCTCAATAATAAGCTGTGGAGCACCTGCCTCACGGTTTTCCATAAATCGCTGATTGATCCTGATAATATCAACAAGTTTGTGTGTTAAGTCATCTTCAGACCGCTGTCCATTGTCGAGCGTGATCGACGGTCGAGCTGTCACCGGTGGAACCGGAAGGACAGTCATGACCATCCATTCTGGACGAGCTCGGCTTGGGTCGATACCGAGCGTTCTGATATCTTCATCTGGGATACTCTCAAACCAATCCCGAATGTCAGAGGCCATGAGCTTGTTCATATCCTCTTCTGTCAGGTCAATATCGAGTGCACTCTCGAGTTCCTTGCGATCTTCTCCAACCGGACGGAATTCCCCAGAAAGGATATTATTGATGCGCTCGACATTGATCCCTGTAGCGTCAGCCAGCGAATTCGGTGAGAGACCGCTGTCACTATCATCATCAGGATCCGGCTGCATCGCTGAAGCAATCTTTTCTGGATAATCTCCCGCAAGAACGTCCTGAACTTCATAGTATGTGGTTGGCTTTTCGTGTTTAATATCGTGTTGCGTCTCACCACAACTTGGACAGACGTTTGTCTTTCGCGCCTGTCGAACGGCTGATTTAAGCACATCTGTCCAATCCTCACCAAGTTCTTCATTTCGCTGGAGTCCTTCCCGAAACTCCTCGCGTTCGTTTTCGGTGAGCGCAAGATGCCCACAGCTACGACATGTTGAGCGAAGCAATCGGCGAATAAGCTTCGTAAATCCAACATGAATGACTGGAGCAGCTAGTTCGATATGTCCGAAATGACCATTGCAGGATCCTGAGTGCGACCCACAGGTCTTACACTCAAGTCCAGGATCAATGACACCAAGTCGAGGGTCCATTAATCCCATATCAATCGGGTAGCCGTCGTCATCGTAGGTGTCTGCAGTAATCACCTTTGTCGCGGACATGTCGCGATACGTTTCTGGGTCCATCAATCCGAACTGAATAGCGCCGATTTCTTTTGGAGTTTGCGTTGACATGATATATGTTGAATGTGTTCGTGTTCGTGTTCGTGTTTGTGTTCGTGTTTGCGTTCGTATATTATTGAGTCGGAAACTCGTTCGTTACGGTAGACGGTGTTTTGATTTGGATACGGTATTATACTGCATCTTGGAGATCAAGTCGCGGTCTGATGCCAAGAGCAATCATTTCATCTAAGAGTAGTTTGAATGCATAGCTAATCTCAATTTCATGAATATCATCTTCATCGCCTGTAACAGGATCGTATATCCGTCGTTGACCACGGTCCTCAACGGCAACCATTCCGGTATCCGCGGATACATAGACCTCTTCTTTATCTGATGAATCGAGAAGACGTTCCTGCAATACCATTGCTGCCCCATGACCAATCACTGTGTCACGTTCCATTTCACCAAGCCGAAGTCCACCTTCGCGAGCACGTCCTTCAGTTGGTTGGCGGGTAAGCACTTGTACTGGACCACGCGATCGCGCATGGAGCTTGTTACTTACCATATGATACAGCTTATGATAGAAGATTGTCCCAACGAAAATCTCCGCATCGATCTTCTCACCGGTAATGCCGGAATACATGACCTCTTTTCCGGAGGAATTAAATCCGTATTCCTCAAGTCCCTCTCGGAGGTCTTCTTCATCTTCTCCCTGGAAGGCTGTTCCATCGACACGACGTCCTTGAAGCGATCCGACCTTTCCGCCAAGCATCTCAAGAACGTGCCCAACTGTCATTCGCGAAGGGAGCGCATGTGGATTGAGGACGAGATCGGGAACAACGCCTTCTTCGGTGAATGGCATATCCTCTTGTGGTGCAAGATGACCGACAACGCCCTTTTGTCCATGTCGTGATGCAAACTTATCACCTAATTCGGGAACGCGCTGATCGCGGACTGATACTTTTGCAAGTTTGGACCCATCTTCGCCTTCCATCAGTGTGACCGTGTCAACAACACCAGACTCACCAGAGCGCATCGTGACTGATGTCTCGCGTCGTTTTTGCGGAGAGAGTCCGCCCATGTCGTCGGGCTCTTCAAGAAACCGAGGTGGAGATGTCTTACCGAGAAGCACTGAGTTTTCATCAACACGCGTTTCAGGATTAACCAATCCATCCTCATCGAGGTGTGTATATGCATTCTCGCCGCGTGCGCCACGAACATCTTGGCTTGGAATCTCAAATCGGTCTTCTTGTCCACCAGGGTACCGTCGCTCCTCACCCTCATATGTTCTGAAGAAGTGCGAACGAGCCATCGCGCGGTCGACAGAACCTTGATTCATTACAAGCGCATCCTCAATATTGAATCCTTCATATGACATGACCGCAACCACGAAGTTCTGTGCTGCTGGTCGTTCGTCAAAGCCAATTTGTTCTGTTGTCTGGGTCTTCACCATTGACAACTGCGGATAATGTAAGAGATGCTGTCGTGTATCAGGGCGGATGCGGTAATTCGCAGCCGGGAGTCCGAGCGATTGTTTCATCATCCCTGCACCCATCGTAATCCGCGGCGAAGCATTGTGCTCGGGATATGGAATCATTCCAGCACCAATGCCGAAGATGAGCTGTGGGTCAATCTCAAGATGCGTGTGTGCTTCCTCTAATTCATCTTCATCAACGGCAACGTAGATGTCTTCTTCCTCCTCAGCGTCAATGAATTCAATATATCCGCGATTAACGAGATCTTCAAAGCTCAGATCGCCGCTTTTGACCGCATCGATCTCGTTATCGCCGAGACGCGGATTGCCATCTTCAACAACAATCAGTGGTCGTCGTGCACGACCAGCATCTGCGTTTATAATGACCTCGCGAGTCCGCTCTTTCACTGAGACATTGACCATGTCGCTAACTTCACCACGACGACGTGCTTCGCGAATATTGTCTGCAAGTGTCTCAGGACTTTCATGCGTTCCGACAAGACTACCGTTGACGTATACTTTTGCTTCTCGTTGTTTTGGGGTCTGAGCCATGAGTTATGATATTGTTGGATTTAGTTGTGGTATGTTTATTTTGAACGATACTTCGAGTGGACTGGGCTAGATGAGGCTGGATTAAATGATATCAACAGCAACTTAGGGACCTATACATGGTTGAGAGTAGATTTAATCTTGGTTTTGAGTTTTCAATCGCGTGCACGGGTGCAAGTGTCCTGCGTATTCATATATTATATGAAATTGAGATTGCTTCACGTCACGGATTCATTAATCATCCGCTGGACTCCGCGTATCCGTGTCATCGGTACTCGTGCTTGTATGGAAGATATCAACGCCCATTGAGGAAAGCTCTCGTTTCAGTGATTGCTCATCCTCAACATTCTGTGAGAGTTCCATCGCTTGTGCAAAGTTCTTCACGAGTCCACAGTTCGGTCCCTCAGGTGTTTCTGATGGACAAATGCGTCCCCACTGGGTGGCATGTAGATCACGTGCCTCAAAGTGGGGTTGACTTCGGGAAAGTGGACTTCGAAGTCGGCGGAGATGTGATAACACACCCATATAATCTGTCCGATCAACAAGCTGTGAAACACCAGACCGTCCGCCAACCCAGTTACCAGTTGCAATCGGATGTTCAAGCCGTTCAGTAAGAACATCTGATCGAACAACTGTACTAACCGTGAGCTGACGGTTTCGCATGTTTGCTCGCTCTAGCTGATACTTCACGTCACGAGCAAGCTTGTTCAATGCTGTCCGGAATAGATCTTTCATAAGGTCACCAGAAACCTTCAGTCGTTTATTCGCATAGTGATCTTTATCATCTGATTCACGACGGTCAAGTGCAAGTTCAAAACACGCCTCAGCCATTCGGCAAAGATAATATGCTTTGTTTATTCGGACAGCTTCTTCTTCAATGCCGTCTTCATGAAGATGTGGGAGGAGATAGCGATCAATGACGTAATTCGCTCGCTTTAATTGGTAGTTTTTACCTTGTCCACTTGCAACGCGTTTTCCAAGTGTTTCAATCGCCTCTTCCTCAGTTTGAACTGATGCCTCTTCGAGATTTTCCAGCATAAATTTCACAATCTCAGGATCATCAGAAACACGATGGACAATCTCCTCATCAGATTCAAGCCCAAGCGCACGGACAAGCGTCACAAACTCAACGCTGCCGGAAACGGATGGGAATGAGACCTCAAGTAATCCTTCGCGATTTCGCTCACATAGGACAAGCGCGCGGTATCCACGCCGCTGTGAGAACGTCTTTGCAACCTGGATTTCATCTCCATATTTGCTATCATACTCTGCAAGGATCTTATTTGGTGCGAGATCCTCAGAAGTCATCAATACACGTTCAGACCCATTGACAATGAAGTAACCACCCGGATCAACAGGGTCCTCACCGATATCAATGAGTTCCTCATCAGTCAGCCCAGCGATGTTGCATTTTGTTGACCCGACCATGATCGGCATCCGACCGACCTTCGTTTCGGTAGTGTCAACAACGACTTCTTGTTCTTCTTCGCCGCCACGGACAATTGACATTTCCATGAAGACCGGTGCGGCATAGGTAATATTCCGAAGTCGTGCTTCTTGTGGGAAGAGCAGTTCTTCGGACCCATCAGCCTCGCGGACGCGAGGCGTTTCAATCCGAACATCACCAAGTTCGACGAAAACTGGTTCTTCTCCTTCTTTATCACCGATATCGGTCTCAATGCGTTCTTTCTCGGTGACAACATCCTGCATTCCTCGTTCAAGAAAGTTATTGAACGAACGGAAGTGGTGTTCAGCAAGTCGATCCTCTGAAAAGTACTCTCGTGAGACAGTTCGGCGGTCTTCTCGATTCATTCAATCACCAATCGGTATGAAACGGCTCGGTCGGTTGTTCGTGAGTCGCGTACGATCTTGACAACATCGCCTGGTTCTGCATTGTCTGGCAGTGCTGGGTCGCGGCGCTGTATCTTTGGAAGATCAGCACGGCGAATATCGTACTCTGTTAATATCGCCTCGATATCGTCTTCATCAACGAGTGTGTGTTCTGGAACGAGTGTATGTTGATTTACATCTACCATAGCTGAGTGGATTAATGAGTGTCACGTGGGGAAAGAAACTATCACGGGATACTACAGACTGATTCGGCAGGCATCCATTTAACCTTTGTTACCCTCGGTGATGGTTGCACTGCTCATCACAACGGACATGATTGAAAACCCGTGTTGTTGTATATAATCACTGAGTCGTTAATATATGTTTGTATTATGCTATCTTCGTCAAATGTTGGCGTTATACTAAGCAGGCGACTAAGACTCCTCATCCGTGGACTGAACTGAGTGCTCAGACTGGGCTAGTGTCCCCGAGGGATCCGGATCCGGTTCAGTAACGGTCTCAATAAGCGCTGCTGGGTCAGTGTCAATTCCCTGTCGAGAAAAGAATGTGGCAACGTTTTTGCAGTCGCGGCGAAGGAACATCTCAGCGTTTGGATGATGAACTGTCACTGCTTGACCAAGATCAATGACAACAAGTTCACCATTGTGGATAATCATATTATATTCAGAAAGATCCCCGTGAATAAGCCCAGCACTGTAGAGTCGCTGCATATATTCCTGAACGACTTCATATGCGGTCTGTGGGTTTTCGATGTCTACTTCGGCGAGCCGGCGGGCACGCTCTTCAACGAGTCCAACAAGTTCCATGACAAGAACATTCCGCTCCACAGCAATTGGCTCAGGAACACGAACACCTGCCCGCATCGCCCGCCGGAGGTTAGCGAACTCTTTTTGAGTCCATGCAAGCACGATTGCTTTTTTATCCTGCCCGAGTCCGTCGAATCTGGGATCACCCTCAAGATAACTCCGCATTTGTTGAAAATTTGATGCGTTAATCCGATATATTTTGACAGCAACATCAGCAGTGTCTGTTCCGCGTGCCTCATAGACGTTTGCTTCTTTACCTGTTGAGATTGGTCCGCCAAAAGCAGCGATATGATCGTCTTGCACGAGTTTATAAATTGCAGCGAATGTTGCATCGTCAAATACAGACTGCTCAACTTTGAATTGGTCTGCATCGGTGAGACGTTCGCGAAAGGTGCTAAATTCGCGGTCTCGACGGCGAGCAATACGGTCTGCCTCCGTATCGCTAACGTCAATTTCTGCCCATTCATTACCAGGAGTATCAACCACATCAGGGGCTACAAATCCTGAGTCTGAATCGGTCGTCTCAGCATTAATCTTGCTCATCTCTGCATCCGTACTCTCAATATCAGCCTCAGCCTCAGCCTCATCTTCAGCGTTATCTATATCACTGCGATGACCACTATTTTCATGATTATTGTCATGATCGTGGTCGGTCACCGGATACGACCCTCTTCACGAAGCTGATCCGCTTCAGATTTCTCATACCGCCATGTAATATCGCCTTTCTCATCTTGCCAGTCCCATGGTTCAACAAGCACCACGTCGTCCTCACGGATCCAGATTCGCTTTTGCATTCGACCGGGAATTCGAGCTGTCCGTTCATTGCCGTCAGCACAGCGAACGGTAACGCGATTCGCCCCAAGCATGTTGGTGACGACGGCGAATACCTCGTCGTCGTCAGGCATTCGGAGGTCATGACTCCCCCTATTTTCGTCGTCGCTCATATGATGTAGTTTGGTACGGCTCGGTTTAAACTATGCGAGATTAGCAATTCCAGACAAATATCAATGTCTTGAATCGCTGTGTGAACTCGAGAATTGAGAATCAAACCATAGCGAAGTGAGACGCGATATCACAGCGGTTTTATTATTGAATGGCAAGGTCTGTTCCGCAATCAGTGAGTGAAACGAACGAGTAAGGAGGGGATACGCCCAACAATCATAATATTAATATTGATTTTGTAGTCTGATATGCACTAATTGTCTCACGTAGAAACCATTCAAACCGCTAGAGCAGACGGCAACACCATCTGTTCTTGCCGTTTTGCCACACAATTTGAACAGGCAAGCTCAATCTCTCAAATAAATGTTTGAAAAAGAGAACTTAGTGAGGGCTGTGAATGCCTTACAATGAATAACTCCCTCTCCAAGTTGGAATACAATCAGAATTTGGAGGAACTTTCCTTGGAAGCCCCGCCTTCGGCGTTGCTGTTGTCGAGGGAGTTCACTTTCGCTCGTCGCGTACTTTTGCCCGACCAGGCTCAATGAGTGTATCAAGATATGCAGCAAGCGCTTCTTTTGCATCTGCAGGATGAAGATCACCAGATTCAAGATCTGCTTCAAGCGAATCATACGTTTCATAACTGAGGTCTCCACCGTGCTTTTCTCGGCGCTCGATGACCACATCGTCGAATCGCGGGAATACGTGATACTCGAACAACTGGAGCACTGGATTATATCTTGGCTCGCCCTCACCGGATGGGTCAGGAGTGGCGGTAGGTGGACAGTATGCGCTTTCAATCTTTTTTGTGAGTGTCGTTGTATCGTCCTCTATCGAAATTGAAACACCAGACGAGGAGGACATTTTACCAATGCCAGTCGTCAAATCTGCAATAAGTGGGGTATGAAGACACGCCGGAGCGTCTGCATCAATACTTGGAAGCGTATCACGAGCTAGCATGTGCACTTTCCGTTGTTCGGTTCCACCAATCGCGAGATCAACATCCAAATACACGATATCAAGCGCTTGCATCAATGGATAGACTGCATGTGCAACTGTTGCTGTCTCATCGCCTTTGATTGCTGCCATTGCTCGATTTGAGCGTGCAAGCGAGGTTTCGGCCTCAAGAGCATGAAGATCTAAGATGTATTCTTCATCAAATTGGAATGATGATCCTAAGATAAATTCAGTCTGATCTGAGTCGAGTCCATATGCAATAAACTGTTCACGCATCTGCGATGCAGTCTCTCGGATCTCTGCAAATGTTCCCTTCCCGTTGAGATAAGCATGAACATCCGCAAGAAGAACAATAATATCAAACCCAATTGATTGTAATTCAATAAGCTTGTTCGCTGTGAGCATATGTCCAACGTGGAGAACACCAGATGGTTCATATCCAACGTACGCGCGCCTATTCTCTGGCGATTCCGCAAGTGCGTGTATCTCTTCGTTTGTGACCACCTCAGCGGTATTTCGTGTAATTGACTCGTATGCGTCCGTATCCATACATATTCGGTGTTGTGATATCGATATATGCGTTCTGATGCCGATATTGATTATCAACCAGTATCACTGACGCATCTCGGGGTCGAGCATCAATGCACGTTCCCTCAGATATCATTGGCACATAGTATCGTAACTCCGAATATGTTGAAGTTTAAAATGATAACTCATGGCAACAACTCGGTCACCAATGGTTGTGCTTGGTGTGATGGTGTTCGCCGCATTCCTCCCACTCATTGTGCTATGGACAACCACCACTGATCTTCGATCACTTCTATACTTTAGTCTATTCGCGCTGTATTTCCTGGTTGCACATGTTATTCTCCCTGGATGGGTGTATCTTGATGCGAATGGTCGAGAAAGTGATGCAGCACTTACTTGGACAATTATCACATTTATTCTGCCATTTATTGGATTCATATGCTACTATGTGATTGGGCAGCCAGATGCTCCACACCGAGTTGAAACAAGTGGGACAGATGCCAGCATCAAGCGCTAACATGCATTAAGATTAGGCGAACCCTGAGGTATTCTGCTCTCCTGACGCATACTGCAGATTTAACGCAGAATCCACGGGGTTGATTCTCAATATACAGACGGCTCAAGGCGGCTGCCTCGGGACGTAACCCCGAGGTGAGTTCATTTGCGTGTGCTCGGTGTCACCTCGTCAAATAAAAATGAGGGTTAGTGTATCAGAAGTGAACTACCCTGCCCTACTGCGCTCGGGGCTGCTCCCCCCTCGCTTGTTGAGGACACTTCCTGTTTCTGCGTCGGAATGTATACCCAGCGTGGGCACAGGGATTCCAGACTTCGCAGGCGATTTCTCTTCACGGGCGGTTCGGAGTGAACCACTCCTATCTGTGGATACTCGCCCACAATCGACAGTGCGCGCTTTTTGTTGCGCTTGAACACCGTCAGAAGCGTAGGAAGTATCGTATTATCAACTATGATAAGCAGGTAATACTTGTATCGATTGAACCGTATGAGTAACTGATGACGGTGCTGTATCCCCGCCCTACTCACTCGCTTCGCTCGTTCCCTGAGAACGGGGGATTAGCACCCGTATTCAACTAAGTCTCTCTTCGAAAAGTGTCACAGGTTAGTATATATTGGAAAGATTAGATTAAGTAGATTCCTCAGAGTGACATAACCCTCTTGCTGACAGATATCGAAGAGACACTACTGACCGCTCTGTGTTTGTGTTTCTGCGCGGTGTTCAGAGATAATTTGATCGACCATTGATGCTTTTCGCTCGCGACGACGTTCTGCTGCACGGCGCTCCCAATCCTCAATTGCCGTTTCAATATCTGATTCACGAGCAACAGCAAGTTCATCAACCTCTTGAATCGCAACATCATCCACAGGCGCAACTGGGACTTCATTTTCGAAGAGCACACGATCAGCTACTTCAGAAAGGTTGCCACCGGAGCGAAGCACAATGCGTGGGTCGGTCGCCACTAACCGCTCAGCAGTTGACTGACCAGCACCAGATGCATCACGAAGGTACACAACGTCACCTGACGCAAGCCCATACTGTTCATCGGTCCGAATGACTGCATCAGTAGTGAATTGTTCAATAATTTTCACCGGCACAAGATCACCATCGGTATCAACATCACTAAAGTTCGAATGATCAAGTTTCCAAAGATGCTTGAGACGTCGTAATTTTTGATTGAGGTCGTCTTTTTCTGATTCTACTGTTTCAACACGGCGTTCGAGACGATTATTCTCACGCTCAAGTCGCTTGACCTCACGGCGCTCTCGAGCTTGTCGTCGCTCCTCACGCTTTGCTTCTGAAAGCTCTTCTTCATATGACTCAATTGTCGCATCTCGCTCATCAATTGTGTCCTCAAGGCTCTCAACATGTGACTCAAGCCGGTCAACGCGTCGGCGAAGGCGCTTGATTTCGCGTTCTTCTTCAGTGAGTTCACGCGTTTCGTGATCGGTTTCATCGTCATCAGTCGTATCATCCTCATCAAGATCACGCAATACAGCCTCAACAGACTCTTTACCAGCAACAACACGGGCGATTACTTCACCACGATCAACATCGCGTGGTGTCTTCTGTATAACGCGTTCAAACTGATCAGCATGGTTATCAGCTGCAAATAATGCCGCAGCAAGAGCATCTCGTTGATGATCATCATCATAGACGGCATCCCGCGTACGATGAAGTTTTTCATCTACTGGAAGGTCGGTTGCCGGTGTCCACGCCGCAGCATCGAAGCTACGCCGGAATTTCTCAACAGTCTCAGGCATTGGTGTAACATCCGCAGCAACAACAATTGGACGACCACGTTCAATAAGCCACTCAATCACCGCAGCAGTGTCAGCTGTTCGTGATGAATATACATCAAATATTGTCCCATCAAGTCCGACAACTGCAGCAGCAGTCGTTGTTCCAGGGTCAATCCCAACGACGACAGGATCACGACGCTCAGCAAGTGGGTCAAATTCAATTCCATCTTGACGCTCTCGTTCAATCTCAATGCGCGTGTCACCAGACCGCCCGGCAGAAACAGGAATTTCCTCAGGCGGAGCTGAAACAGTAAAAACAGCGTTTGCATACCCACCGTATTTTTCTGTTATTTCAGACTCAAACTCAAGATTTGCCTGTTGAAGTCGGTTTTGAACCTCACGAGAGCGCCGCTTGACAGAACCATGAATCCGGCGCGTATATCGATCCTGGCTCCAACCGCCTTTTCCGGTGGAACGTCCACGGGAAACTTTCACCGTTGTTGTATCACCAAATGCTGAAACCTCCTGACCGACGTTTGCGGCTGCAAGACGAGCTGCCGCTTCAGCCTCTTTCATTGGCTTTTTGCCGTATGTAACACCATGGCGCGAAGCGACACGAGAAAGAGGCTCAGGTCGTTCCGCACCGGTTACCTGCACGAGCGTTGTCTCAGCGGGTAATGACCGCAAGAAGTGAACCAATTCATCCTTATCGGCCGCCAACTCATACATATTGTCGGTTGCGATAATAGCTGGTTCCTCACGGTCAATAAGCCGAGATAGTTTTCGATATGAAACAACATCGCGGTCAACATGCTCGCCATCGAAAGCAACGACAGCGTATGAAGGCGCATCGCCGCGGACATCGCCGCTTTGGATATCCACGCCGAAGACGAGTGAGTCGAGTGCGCTCGTCCGGTCGTTCACAAATACAATTCATCGTGTGCAGATATATATGCCACGCTGATCACGACAGCAAAAGCTAATCACTGCTGGTCCACTGATGTATTAATCCTTCCTCAAAACCGATTTGATAAAATATGAGTCGACATGCACACAATTATCTATAGCTTTGACATGAGTGTCAGTTCATGCTGTATCTATCAGCAGATCGAAACAAATTTATTAATATCTGTGTAGAGCTCACACTTCACCGGAACAGTCTTAATCCTTGTAAATCGCGTCATGAAACCAGAAAGTTCAGAATTTTGAGTGTAACTTGGCTCACAGACGAGAGTGAACGCTCAAAGTTAGTCATGGTATATTATCGGACAGATGATTATCGTCAGCATCGGGAAAAGGAATATCAAGTGTATACCCATCATCAGGAACGAACGCCCGCTGTCCATCAAATGCAGCTGTTGCATCCGATTCAAGTGGCGTAACGTCACCAGCATACCGTGATGAGACATGTGTAAGTGCAAGTTGTCGTGCATCTGCACGCGTTGCAATTTGCGCTGCCTCCTGTGCTGTTGAGTGACCTGTCTGTTTAGCTCGAGATGCCCGGTCGGCGGCAAAGGTCGCATCATGAACAAGCAAATCTGCATTATTCGCAGCCTCAACAGTCGTTTCAGTCGGACGTGTGTCCCCAGTGTAGACGACTCGACGACCTGGTCGCGAATCACCGACAACCTGTTCAGGATGAACAATACTTCCATCAGCTAATTTAACAGACTCGCCGTCATGTAACCGACCAAATTTCGGACCAACAGGAACACCAAGCGATTCTGCTCGGTCGCGATTAAATCGACCCTTACGATCCGATTCAATGAGTGCGTATCCAATTGATGTGACACCGCGGTGTGATGTTTCAAAGCTACGAATTATGTATTCCTCTGTATCAACAGCTACGCTTCCCGGTCGGATCTCGCGGATATTGATTGGATACCCAGGTCGGTAGCCGGCAGTTTCGACCAAGTGGCGTAGATGTGGCTTTGACCCAGGAGGTCCATGAATTGCAAGTGCATCTGTTCGGTCATTAAAATCAAGTGTTTGGATGAGACCAGGAATTCCGAGGATATGGTCACCATGAAGATGAGTCACAAAGATATGTGAAAGACTGAATCCAGTCCCAAATCGCATCATCTGTCGCTGTGTGACCTCACCACAGTCAAATAGCAGTCGCTCACCATCGCGTTCAACGAAAAATGCACTTGGTCCCCGTTCTGTTGTCGGTACGGCTCCACCAGTCCCGAGGAACGTCGCACGCATTAGTTGTACTCACTATTTGCTGCCGAAGTAAACCCGTGTCGAATCGCTGCTTACTCAGGTTAATGAATTTAATCCACGCAGAAAAATGCCTCAGGATTTAATGACTCAGAGAAGGTTTGAAGATTAGCTCTAGAGGGGCTGTTACAGCTTGAGAAAGCTATATAGTTAGTTTACGATATTTTAAGCGATCTTTAGTGACAGTATCATCTCATTGAGCCATATTATTTCGTTACTTATAGACTATAAAATAAATTAATACAGGCTTCAATACGGTGGATTTGAGGAAACGTATATAAACCCCTGTTCACCGATTCCATCGGGTCGGTGAATAGGCAGAAACGGACCTCTACTCCCCGAATTCTGAGCCAGTTTTCAGATCGCGTCGAGGTCATTAGACCCTGAGGCAGTTCACCAGACGATGGGTGTCGGTATATCCGCGTCCGTACGTGGAGTTGTAGTTGAGAGTGCTAGAATACGAACTCAGGGGTTAGGAGTCGATCGTCAGGTGTCAGGTTCATATTACGATATAAGATAACAAGTGTTCTTATTGCTGCTTATACCAGCACCAGCAATTATATCTCAGCATGGAATATGATCGGATTCACGCACAGCCACCCTCGCATGATACTGACCGGTGGTCTGTCGGCACGATTGTCGCAATTGAAACACAAGATGGACACTGTATCGTTACTGTGAAACCAGTGCAAGGAACAGGGGAAAATCAGAAATTGACAGTGACTATGGCGGTCCGTGATTTGTTCTTAGGTCGGCTTGATGTTGACATTGATATTAACACGATAAATAAATCTGAGTTAGATCCCGCAATTGGAGAGCGTGTGTGGTATCGAGTGCGCGGAGAATAGCGGGTTTCATACCTGATGGTCGCAAATAGATAGATGATGCAGGCACCGTTGTGGATAGAGCGTCATGCGCCCGCACTCACTGAATTACCGCAGGCAAGTGCCCGAGACCGACTAACCCAAATAACGGATGAGCCAATGAATCTCATTATTCAGGGACCACCAGGTGTCGGGAAGACAGCAGCTGTTCGAGCATTCACACATGAGGTGCATACAGACCCAGACGCCGATCTGATTGAGATCAATGTTGCAGATTTCTTTAATCGAAATAAAAAGCAAATTCGAGAGGATCCGCGGTTTGAACGGTTTCTTCAGGGACAAACTGCCTTCTCAAAGCAATATCGTCGTGGGAATAAAGGGAATAAGTACAAGCGTGACTGGTCAAAGCGAGACATGATATCACATGTAATGCAAGAACTCGCATCGTACCAACCAGCCTCCGGTACATATAAGACCGTCCTGCTGGATAACGCTGAGACGATTCGTGAAGATTTCCAGCAAGCACTTCGTCGCGTTATGGAGCGGTATCATAAAAATACCCAGTTTATTATTGCCACTCGTCAACCGACAACGCTTATTCCACCAATCCGCTCACGATGCTTTCCAGTTCCTATTCGGGCACCGACAGCTGATGAGATTGAATCAGTTGTAACTGATATTGCCGCTGCTGAGGGGGTTGAAACTGATGAAATGGCAGTGACACTCATTGCCTCAAAAGCCGATGGTGACCTTCGATATGCAATCTTAGCAGCACAGCACGCTGCAATCGAAGGTGACGGAGCAATCACAACAGATGCTGCTCAAGAGGCGATTGCGGACGTTGGTTATGAGGACACGTTCCAAGAAATTCTTGATACTGCTGCCGCTCAAGACATCAGTGACGCTCGCGATCAAATAACCACCCTGCTTGACGATGAGGGATTCAACGGACAGGAACTTCTCAGAGAGCTGCTTTCTGTTGCGAACACCTACCCTGAGACATACGGAACTGCAAATGTCATCCGGCTTCATCGATTAGCCGGCGCTGTTGATCGTGACCTTGCTGAGGGTGGTGAAGACAGACTACATCTGACTCATCTTTTGACTGCATGGGCAAGTGGACAGTCAACGCTTGATGAAACAGCAGAGATATCCGAGGCTCAGACGTCAGGAAATCGAGTATAATTTGATTACCGTGTTAATTTTATCAGTACTCTCGAATCGATTTGCCCCTGGTGTTCGTCGATATGCCATTCCAGTATTCATATTTGCGGGTGTGATTGGTGTCATTATCCCACCTGTCGGTGCAGTCGCATTACTGATTGGTGGTGCCATTTTATGGTTTTTCCGTGATCCATCTCGACAACCCTCTGGTCCGGGTATTGTGGCTCCCGCCGAGGGTCGTATAACTGTTATTCGAGAGGAAGGCGAGCAGATTCGAATTGGTATTTTCTTGAATGTGACCGATGTCCACGTTGCACGCGCACCAATCGATGGAGAGGTTACACAGTGCACGCATCGGGAGGGGGCTCACCGTCCAGCATTCATGAAAGACTCAACAAGAAATGAGCGCGTTGATATTGCAGTCACGACCTCAGATGGACCCGCTGAAATATCACTTATTGCTGGTGCTGTTGCACGACGGATCCATCCATATATTGATAATGGAATGTCAATCGATCGCGCACAGCGGATTGGACACATCGATTTTGGATCACGTGTTGACGTGGTACTCCCGCCAGGATATACTGCTGATGATCTTCTTATTACAGATGGTCAGAAAGTGCGTGCAGGTGAATCAATTGTTGCACGAAAAACAATCAATAATTGATATCTCCGATATCATATTCAGAGTTATCGTCTGTGTTGGCACGTCTGAGTACGTGAACATGTCGAGTAAGTGATCGATGAACACGACGTTCAAATCGTGCTGTAACCGTCCATCCTACCACGGTCGCGATGTCATCGTATGACCGATCACCAATAATTACACATCGTGGAGCAACTCGAATTGCTTCTGTGAGCGCACCAGCGACAAGATCACTGAGTCTATCGGCTGCAATCTTTGATTGACGGCCGTAAGGTGCATCGAAGATAACAGCATCGATGGTTTCATTCAAGATTGGGAGTTCAGTTGCATCTGATTTGAATATATGCCACGGTTGTGTCGAAAGACACCGCTCAAGATTCTCCGCCGCACCGACTGCCATCTTTGATTGTACATCAGACCCAATGACAGTAGCTCCGATTAGACCAGCCTCAATGAGCATCCCACCTGTTCCAACCATCGGATCAAGCACCGTTGCGTCAGGAAGTGTTGGACCAGCAGCGAGATTGACGCATGCACGAGCATCTCTCGGCGCCATGCTTCCTGGTTGGAAAAACGGACGGTTTGTTGGAGAACGGGAATCAAAGTTAGTCATGGGGCTGTCAACTGCCCAGCCAAGCAGACAGATGTCATCAGCAAAGCAGGCTCGAAGTTCGTATGTTGGATCCTCAAGATCAATATCGTACCCATGATTAACAAGCACATTACCAAGTGCACGTTCAATTGAGGTGGTGCTGATATGAGCCGTTGACCGGACGTTTCTTGCACAAACAGCGACTGTCGGAAGGGACTGATCACGTGTAGAGGTCATCTCAGGTCCAGTCACGTGTTCTTTATCTCTGTCATTGCCACATTTATCATCAGAAAATGCCGCTTGTAGCAGAGTAACAGCGCTTTCTTGAGTTGCATCAGTCTGTCCAATGAGGGTGGAGATATGATGAGTATATCCAAGCTTCTGAACGCGATTATGTCTAATTTCATCTGCTATTGCAAGTCCAGGACCTACGCGGGTAACCGCTGAAGCGGCTGCATGCTCAGCCTCAGCGATGCCAAGAGTCTCATCACTCGCTTCTCCAACGAGTTCGAGATAGTACATACTTCCTTGTGTGTATCAGACGTGATTATCGTTCGGTCCGCGATAGGTGTCTCAATCGGTCGTGACATTATGTAACTAGAATTAGTTACTTTTAGCCGCTACAGAAATTTTTAGTAGTTTCAAAGATTTACTCCGGTGGAGGATATTCAAATGTATACAAATAACGCGCCAGTCACGAATCAGACAGAAACTGGGACGAGCAGCGATACTGAGGAGGAGACAGCCGACACCGAGCAAGATAATAACGATGAGCGCAGTAACGAGGGTGATGTGTCGACAAAGCCCACAATGACGAGACGAACAGGTGACACAGAAGTGGCTATCACTCAAGTAGAAGATGAGTTTAATTCGACGAGTGCAAAAGTAATAGACGAACAGATTGGTTGTCCGGAGTGTGGTGGTGATACCGTCGCAAGTGCCGATAGTCCTGAGACGATTTGTTCGGCGTGTGGACTTGTTATCACTGAAGATGAGATTGATCGGGGGCCCGAATGGCGGGGGTTCAACGCCAAGGAGCGTAATCAAAAATCACGTGTTGGGGCGCCAACAACAGCGCTGATGCATGATAAAGGGCTCTCAACAAATATTGGCTGGCAGAATAAAGACGCATATGGACAGTCGGTCTCTGCAGAGAAACGACGCAAGCTTAAGCGACTACGGACATGGAATGAGCGGATTCGAACGCAAGATTCGAAGGATCGGAATCTGAAGCACGCTCTTGGTGAGATCGATCGGATGTCCTCAGCATTAGGCATTCATGAAACAACACGTGAAACAGCAAGTATGATTTACCGTCGCGCGCTTGATGCGGATTTGCTGCCCGGTCGGTCAATAGAGGGGGTCGCAACAGCAGTTCTATATGCCGCCTCGCGCATTGATGGGGTTGCACGGAGTATTGATGAACTCGCTTCAGTTAGTCGAGTTCCAGCACTTGAAATAAAGCGGACATATCGATATATTATACGGGAACTCGATTTGCAGATTCCACCGACTAATCCAATTGAATATATTGGTCGATTTGCATCCGCGATTGAGTGCAATGACGAAACCGAACGTCGCGCTCGGGCGCTTACCCAACAAGCAACAGAGAAAGGCGTGCATAGTGGAAAACATCCTGTCGGAATTGCCGCAAGTGCCCTATATGCAGCGGGACAACTTTGCAATGACAGACTGACACAGTCTGAGATATCCAACGCAGCTGATGTGAGTGAGGTGACAATACGGAATCGATACCGAGAGATACTTGAAGCCGCAGAGGAGGTGACAAGTCCGTGAGTACCGCTTCAGAAATAATCCAATGTTATGATTGTGGCGAATCATATCAATATCTTGGTCGTCAACATCATCCAGGGGAATGCCCGACATGTAATTCACATTGCGTCAGCCCAGCTGGAGAGGTTAGCATCTTAACAACTGTTGATGTGTCAGCTGGTGAGGAGATATCTATGGTAGCTGTATTAGCGATTGACGAATGCCGCCGTCGATACTTATATCATTTTAGTAATACCGGAGGGGAAGCTCGACTCCTTGCATTACGGGTTGGTGATCAAACTGTCCGGTCATCGAATGAATCAACTATTCCAGCCCTCCCGGCAGCTATTTCTTCGGTGGTTAAAGAATATTTGCCGATTACCTCGATACCGCATGACTCAAAGGATTAATTATGACGCATGTGGTAGAGTCTGAACCTCTCACCAATCTTTTTAATCCTTAAATACGATTTTTAAATCAGCGATGACTGATCCGAAGGATACAATCAATATTGAAAATGTTGTTGCCTCGACGGGAATCGGGCAAGAACTTGATCTTCAGAGTGTGGCAATGGATCTTGAGGGGGCAGATTATGACCCAGAACAGTTTCCAGGATTAGTCTATCGAACACAAAAGCCGAAGTCTGCTGCTCTTATTTTTCGATCTGGGAAGATTGTCTGCACCGGGGCAAAGTCAACTACTGACGTCCGTGAAAGTCTCCATATTGTGTTTGACAAACTTCGTGACCTCCGGATTCCTGTCTCCGACAATCCAGACATCACCGTACAAAACATTGTGACATCTGCAGATCTTGGAGAAGATTTGAATCTTAATGCAATCGCTATTGGACTTGGATTAGAGAATATTGAATATGAGCCAGAACAGTTTCCCGGGCTTGTATACCGACTTGATAACCCAGCTGTTGTGGCATTATTATTCGGATCGGGAAAACTCGTGATTACGGGCGGAAAAGAGCCTGATGATGCACGTGAGGCTGTTGATGTTATTCTCTCCCGATTGGACGAACTCGGTTTAGCTGGTTAATACAAGTGTCTATTCGATTGAATTCTAATCAACTTATGACAGTGTATTTATGATATCTGTTATTATCCTCATGATGCTTTTCATTTAGCTTGTTAGTATTGATATTGTCTGTGGGATTCAATGCTTCAAAAGATCGAATTATCTATCATCGTGATTTTCATCTTAGCGAGTATCAATGAATATCATCTTAGCTGTTTGGTCTCTGTTGGAGCAGGCAATATCGATATCGATTACTCAATTGTGTTCTCAATTGATCACGATAACATCGAAAGTGGTAGGACTGCCTATTCAATTAGATGGATTCGGGGCGTTTGTGATCTCGACTCTGCAGGTAACCGCCAGTCCAATTCGAATCGCCGGCACAGTCGCATCGTTTGCATTGTTTCTTAGCATCACCGGACATATTGCCGCACGGAACGTTCTTGGGGACGTCCCAATACGAAATGCGTTCGTTATTGGGGCTGTTCCAGCACTTATTGCTGTTATTGTGACAACGTTCGATATTAATTCATTTATCGGACTTATATCAGCTATCATACTTGATTGGGCAATTATTCGGACACTCTATGAACGATCAATTACGATGAGTGCATATATTACACTCATTCATTTTGTGGTCAGTGTTATTCTTGCTGCAGTTCTTTTCGGTATTTTCGCCCTTATCGGAAGCCTTCCAGGGTAAAAAACATCTTAAGATAAACCCTACAAATGGAGTATTCGCGGGCGCTAAGCCCCTCTCTTGATGAAGCGATCAAGAGAGCAGGTAAGATTAAGATATAGCGTCGTCAGCATCATTGGATCGTGTACTATTGGTATCACACTGTATCAGAAAGCGGCTCTATATGCTCAAGACTATTCAACCAATCGCTCAATCTCGGTGACAAGGATGCCAGATGCTCCGACAGTCTTGAGTTTACTCACAATTTCGAAGACATCGCGTTCATCTACCACAACGTGAACTGCAACAGTATCTTCGCCAGCGACATCCATTACTGTTGGACCCCCAAGCCCAGGGATAACCTCACGCACTGCATCAAGTCGATCCTGTGGAGCGTTCATCATTAGATATCGCTTTCCTTCAGCAGCAAGCACTGAATTAAATGCCGTAACTAATTGTTCGACTTTTGAGTCGTCAACGCGCTCTGGATGTGCATAAAGTCGGACTGAAGACTCAAGTACCTCATCAATAACTGTGAGTCCATTCATACGAAGCGTCGTTCCTGTTGAGGTTATATCAACAATAGCGTCTGCCATCTCAACGTGCGGGGTTAACTCAGTCGCTCCTGTCACTTCAACAATCTCAGCGTCAACTGCATTATCTTTCAAATACTGACGCGTCACTCGTGGGAATTCTGTTGCGACACTCCCACCTGCGACATCTGCAGGGCTACTCAATGCTCCGTCTTCAGGAGCAGCTAATACAAGTTGACACCGACCGAATTCAAGATCAACAAGTTCGATAAGGTCACACCCGGACTCAATGACCTGATCACGGCCAGTGATACCGACGGCGGCAGCCCCATCGCGCACATACTGTGGAATGTCCGCAGCACGGGCGAAGAGCAACCGGACGTCAGGATCAACAGTATCGGCATACAGCTTTCTTTCTGCTGCCCCCTCAACATGGAGTCCAGCTCGTTCAAGTAAGGTGACACTGGGATCGTGTAAACGGCCCTTATTCGGGACGGCAATGCGCATAATCAGAGCCTCACTAGCCTGAAACCTAGCACTTTCGTTCTTGCTGTGTAACTCGGATGCAGAACAGGACCAAACGCCTGAGTGGATTTATCTGAAATGAACTTTCTCTACTCAGTTATCTCTGTTATCAACCGGCTTCGAACCTTTCTTTTCAGCCAAATCGAATCCATCTATAAGATATCGTGATATAATATATCGATAGTTCAATCATCTCGATGTCCGTGGACTGATAATCGGGGTAGTATAAGAATAATATATGACGACTGAGACACTTATTATAACTGGAGGACATGTACTCCAATTAGGACAGGATCCTGGGATTATCGAAGCCAATATACGTGTTAATTGTATAACTGGTAAGATTACTAATATCGATGAAGATCCCGTTTCAGCACAGCAAAGAGACGCTAACGATGAGATAATCCAGACACTTGATGCAGCAGGATGTGTTGTGATGCCTGGGTTAGTCAATGCGCACACACATGCTGCGATGACGTTACTTCGAGGATACGCTGATGACAAGCCGCTTCAAGCGTGGTTACGCGAGGATATTTGGCCTGCAGAGGCTGAAATGACGCCTACAGGCGTTCGTGCTGGGACAGAACTTGCAATCGTCGAGATGATTAGATCAGGAACCACAGCCTTTGCAGATATGTATTTTCACGTACCTGAGGTTGTTGCAGCCATTAAGAACGCTGGTGTGCGTGCTCGAGTCGGTCATGGCGTTGTAACTGCAGGAAAAGACGATGAGGCTGCTCGTAATGATCTCAACAAGGGTCTTGAGGTTGCACAAACATATGATGGGGCTGCTGATGATCGAATTCAAACAGCATTCATGCCACACTCATTGACTACTGTGGGAGAGGAATATCTTCAGGAGGCTGTTAGCGAAGCACGGCAGGATAATATTCCAATTCATTATCATGCGAATGAAACACGGTCTGAGGTCGATCCAATTGTAGATAATCATAATAAACGACCATTGACATATGCTTCAGGACTTGACATGCTCTCTTCATCAGATTTCCTTGCTCATGGCGTTCATCTTGAAACGGATGAAATCGATCAACTTGCAGAAGCAGGCGCGTCTCTCGTTCACTGTCCAGCCTCAAATATGAAACTCGCATCTGGAATCGCACCCATTCCTGCACTACTTGACGCTGGGGTGACTGTTGGACTCGGAACAGACGGGGCTGCGTCAAATAACGATCTTGATATGTTTGATGAACTTCGCGATGCTGCGATGCTCGGGAAAATTGGGGCTGATGATGCTGCTGCAGTTCCAGCCGCACAAGCAATTCACATGGCAACAGCAGGTGGTGCAGATGCACTTGGACTCCCTGGCGGGCAAATAAAAGAAGGGGCTGTTGCTGATCTTATTGTCGTTGATTTGGACTCCCCACATCTTACACCAACGCATAATATCATCAGTCATCTTGCATACGCGGCTCGCGGAAGTGATGTCAAACATACCGTCTGTGATGGGACTGTATTGATGCAGAATCGAGAAATACAGACGATTGATGTTGATGCAGTCGTCGAGACTGCAGAAACACAAGCTCAGTCACTTATCCAACGAATGTCGTGATTCTTTTTACATCAAGAGTATATTATCATAGATCAAATATATCGCCTTGTGTGATACTTGAAGTGTTACCACAAGGTATTATTATCCAAAATAGACTTACAGAGTTGTTCTCAGAAATTGTGGAACGGTTCAATCACGAGGTCGTGTCGATGATAATCACTACCGAATACGTTCAGTTGTCTGTAGAAGTCGACCCGATGTGGAATGGTACAGTTTGCAGTTTCTGAAGATGAATGCGTGGTTCATCAATATATCAAGCAGCTAGAATAGTAAGCGAGCATGTGCGGTTGAGTCACAAAGTAGGTGACCCATCGAACTCTCGCTGTTTTCTTTATTTTCTCCAGCATTAAATGCAAAATTAATCCTCGGTCGGTAGCGTTTTGACTATTCTCATCTATAATTAAAACATGAGCGCATATTCCCCTCTCAGTGCACAACTTGACGCTGACACTGATGTCGACGTTGAAAGCACACGAACGGAGGGACGTCGGAAGATGGAGTGGACGCTGCAACATATGCCAATTCTGCAGGAATTGCGGGCACGGTTTGCCGAAACAAAGCCACTTGCTGGGGAGACAATCGGCATGGCGATGCATGTCGAAGCAAAGACAGCGAATCTTGTTGAGTTGCTCGCGCTAGGCGGGGCTGAGGTCGCGATTACCGGTTGTAATCCATTATCAACGCATGATGATGTGAGCGCTGCACTGGATTCGAATGAAAACGTCACTTCATACGCGAAACGTGGTGTTGATGAAGAAGCGTATTATGACGCAATTGAGGCTGTCGTTGCACATGAGCCGACAATCACCATCGATGATGGGATGGATATGGTTTATGCAATTCATGAAGATCATCCCGATCTCCTTGATACAATTATCGGGGGTGCAGAGGAAACAACGACCGGAGTGCATCGATTGCGAGCGATGGATGAAGATGATGAACTTCAATATCCTGTATTTGCAGTCAATGATACCCCGATGAAGCGATTGTTTGATAATGTCCATGGGACCGGTGAGTCAGCACTCGCCACAATTGCAATGACGACGAATCTCTCGTATGCTGGCAAGAATGTCGTCGTTGCTGGTTACGGCTACTGTGGAAAAGGCGTCGCACAAAAGGCTGCTGGGCAGAACGCGAATGTGATTGTGACCGAGGTCGAGCCTCGGCGGGCACTGGAAGCACACATGGAAGGATATGAAGTGATGCCAATGAATGAAGCAGCCACTCGTGGTGATGTCTTTGTCACAACGACTGGAAATCGTGATGTTATCACACAGGAAGATTTCGAAGTGATGAGTGACGGTGCTATTCTTGCAAATGCAGGTCACTTTGACGTTGAAATTAATCTCGAGGAGCTCTCAGAGCTTGCTATTGACACGTATGAGGCTCGTGACGGTGTGCAAGCATATGAACTAGCTGACGGACGCCGTCTCAACGTGCTTGCAGAAGGACGATTAGTCAACCTCGCAGCACCAATTGCACTTGGTCATCCAGCTGAGGTAATGGATCAGTCATTCGGCATTCAAGCAGTTTGTGTTCGTGAACTTATCGAAAATAAGTCATCATATGATGCTGGTGTTCACAATGTCCCAGATGAACTTGACCGTGAGGTCGCGGAGATTAAACTCGAAGCCGAGGGAGTCGACATCGATTCACTGACTCAAACGCAATCAGAATATCTTGATAGTTGGAGTCACGGAACATAACTCTGAGCAAGTAGTTCACAAATACCCACCTGTCTCGGTCTCGTATTATCTTATCATTCCTACTTTGATTCCGATATATGAAGTCAGGTATTGCAACGGAGTGCAGCAAAGGATTTTATTTATATCCAAGAGCAGACAGTCTGGCTTCGACTGCATTGTTTGTTGCAGCAGTATCATTGTGATTATTATCTTCTGTCGTCCCATCAGTATCTGTCGTCGCCTGCCGTAGTTTGACAACGTGTTCAGCAGCAATTGTTGCAAATCGATCGATGACTCGTCGTTGTCGCGCTGTTGGGTCAACACTCAAATCAGTCTGTTGTGTAGGGTCCGCAGGACGATAATATAGTTCTATCTGCTCAGAATCAACGTGTTTGATGTATGTCCATGTTTGATCGCGAACGCTCACAAGTAATTCACCATCTTCGATTCGTCTTGGAATAGGTTGTGTAGTGACTGTTTCCCCGCGAACCGCAACGGAAACAACAGGGTCAGGAGTTGAATGTCTATCACCGGTAATAGCTGGCAAAAGCGATGAACCAGTCCACGATGATGATGGACCAACATCAAATAACGATGCAATCGTTGGAGGGATATCATCAAGTCCGACCTGCTCTCTCACTCGACGGGGTTGTTGCGTTGAGAAAGAATCGGGAAGCTCAATGAGTAGTGGAACTTGGATTAGTTCATCATATAGCTTTGGATAGTGTGCGAGATGTCCATGTTCTTGAAACTCTTCACCGTGGTCACCAGCAATAATAAATGCAGTCTTATTGGCATGATTTGTCGTGTCAATAGTTTCACGAACTCGACCGATACTCGCATCAATCTGTCGAACAGCCGCTTGATAGAGCGTCCGAAGATCTCTAAGGGTCCGATTACCAACTTCGCGACCCAGCCCAGTTCGAGTATGTGCAAATAGCATACGATGAGTGCCAACAAGCCCATTAGATACCTCTCGGATATATCGCGGAGCAGGAACATATGGGGTATGAGTATCCATATAATGTATCCATACAAAGAATGGTGACTCGGTTTCAGTGATGAATGACTGCGCAGCACGCTCAACATCAAACAATCGAGAGGCATCAAAAAAGGGGCGATCATGTGAGCCACTAGTGAAACCAGATCGAAGTCTTCTGAAAGGGGCTCCAGCAAGTTGGAGCCATGCTTCAATTGTTGGATGCGTTGCAAGATATCGACTATAAATACTTGATCCAACAGATGCAACGAATGAGTCGAACGTATCGAAGCCGGCATCATATCCCCAATGTTCAGTAAGGAACCCATTCGCAGCGTTGAATCCACCAGTAGCAATGTCGGCATCAGCGAGTGTTTGTGCAAGTGTTGGAACCGCCCCAACGCCGATCTCTCCTGTATCAGCAAAAACTGGACGCGAAGCAAGAAGCGATGGGAATGAGAATGGTGTCCAATTGCCTGTTGCAAATGCGTGCTCAAACGTGGTCCCCCTAGCAGCAATCTCATCCAGTACTGGAGTTTGTTGATCGTCATTATACGGACCGATTGCGTCAGCTCGCAATGAGTCAGCAGTGATGAGAACGACGTTTGAGACGGATGTGTCCGTATTCATAGCTACCTCACTGCGTGAACGGACGAAGTCTTCCGGGACGATAGCATATATGAATTTTATTGAGACCGCAAAAATAGAACCATCGGTCGAAATCTACCGACGGTGATCTATCTTCATGTCGATGTTCTTATACAATATCTATTAGTTTGGACTTATGCTAAAATATACCTGATATAGGCTAATATGATGATGATTGATCGCTATATTAATATTCTCTCTTGGTATATAAGAGAAAGCCGAATAGCATACCGTTAGGAGAATATATATGACGAATAAGCTGAAGAAGAGTCAGTTCATCTCAAACGATCAGTACTATATGGGATCGCCCGGATTCGAACCGGGGTCACGGGCACCCAAGGCCCGGAGTATACCAAGCTAACCCACGATCCCTCTATTATAAGATAAATCGACTGCGACTAAAGAATTTCGTTTAGCGATCATCTCGTCGATAGAAGTTCGAACACTGATCTAGGTAGTGACCATTATCGATTAAACCAGAATCTGCACAACAAGAAATAGCACAATAACACCCAGAACGTCGCAAATATTCGTTACGGCGGGCAAAACGACATCGTCCGGGTCGAGTTCCAGTTGATACGCGAGGTACGTTGTAATGACCGTAACGCACGTTGCAAGAACGGCAAGGCAAACACCAGCAAGAAGTGCAATAATAACAACCCGCCAGAGTTCAAGACGTGTCATCCCGGTAAGCGCCGTGAGACTCCATGCACCGATACCAACAATTGGGAAGATAGACACTGAAAGTGCAATTGTCGCTAGTGCATTTCCGGTGAGTGTGTCGTCTCGAATATCAAATGAAAGTGTTCCAAGGTGAAATGCAGTTGAAAGCCGAGCAGCTAGAATACTCCCAAGGTTTCCGGCGGTTCCAATCATTACTGGAACGAGTGCAAGAAGTGTTGGGTACCGGAGCAGTTGTGCTTCAAATCTATTGAGCACAAGTCCACTTCCAACTTCAACTAATGTCAGTAATACCAAGATTGGGAACATGGCCCGAGTAATTGCTCGAACTGTCCATGCAGTCGGCACTTAGCTGACACCTCCAACAGCCGAAACAAGACGAACAGCGGCAAGTAAAAATAACATACCGAATACATCACCAGTCGTCGTAACAAGCGGTCCGACCAACGCATCAGGATTGTATCCACGACGATATCCGATAATAACGGCTGTAATGACGGTGATGATAAGCACCCCACCAGAAAGGAGCCCAGCGAGAAGTGCAATTGCGATTAATATTAAAACTGAGGCAACAGATGTTTCAAGTATCGTAAGTATCAAAAAGACAGCAATTGCAGCGAACACCGATGCTGCAAGACCATTCATTAGAGCCGCCGTCGCCGCCGCGGTAAGACGGGTATCAACACCGCGGAGTCGAGGTTCGATTAATCCTTGATGAAGCCCCGTTGAAATTCGAGCACCAAGTGATCCATAGACATTCCCTCGCGTGGCTAATAATGCTGGGACGAGAACCAGTAGTCCGGGAACCGCGCGGAGTTCTGAGCGCATACCGCCAAGAACAACACCCGCAAGAAGACCACCAATGAGACTTGCGAGAAGGGCTGGGATAGCTTCGCGATATGCCTCGCGCGCAGCGTCACGAACAGTCACGTCTGTGGCGATGATATCAAGCATAAAAAGATGTGCGTCACCGTTATGACAGGACTGTTACTCAAATACGGTGAAGACCGGCCGGTAAGAGCAACCAAATCGTAATCTACAGGCGGAACAGACCGAGTGCCTCGGGGCTTGACCCCGAGGCGGTTCACCCAAACGGTCCGAGACCGCCGCCACCACCAAGACCACCCATACCGCCGCCACCTTGCTGTTGCATCTTTTTCATCATTCGCTGCATATCGCCTTCTCCCATACCTTGGAACTGTTTGATTGTTCGTTCCATCATTTTATGTTGTTGAAGTAGTTCACGAACAGTTTCCTCATCGGTGCCGGAACCACGAGCGATGCGGCGAACACGAGACGCACCAACACTCCGTGGATCCTCAAGTTCTGCTTCAGTCATCGAATCCATGATCACATCAAAGTCTCGCATTCGGTTCTGTGTCACATCCATTGCGTCATCAGGGAGTTGATCTTTGAGCCCACCACCAAGACCAGGAATCATATCCATTACTTGATCAAGGGGACCCATACGGTCCATCGCTTCCATCTGTTTACGCATGTCTTTGAGGGTAAACGATCCCTCCATGATATCTTCAGGGTCCCAGTCATCGTCGGCTTCCTGTGTCTCAGCCATTGCACGCTCAACGCGCTCGGAGAGTTGCTTGAGATCGCCCATCCCCAGAAGCCGTGAAATGAACCCATTCGGTTCGAATCGCTCGACATCTTGGACAGTCTCACCGGTCCCCAAGAATGCAATTGATGAATCAGTCTCATTGACTGCGGTAAGGGCACCCCCTCCTTTCGCAGTTCCGTCGAGTTTTGTGACAACAACACCGTCAATACCGATTGCATTGTTGAACTCACGAGCCTGTTGTTTGGCTCCTTGTCCAATCGCCGCATCAAGCACGAGTAATGACCGGTCTGGAGCAACCGTTGAATCAATTGCCTCAATTTCATCGATCAGGTCTGCCTCAAGTGCATGACGACCGGCTGTGTCAACGATGTGAATATCTGCATCAGCGGTGGCTTCAATGCCTTCGCGGGCAATTTTAACCGGGTCATCGCAGTCTGGATCGCCATAAAATGATACTTCAGCACGTTCACACATCTGCTCTGCTTGGTCGTATGCACCAGGACGAAATGTATCCGTTTGAATCACAGCCGGGCGGAGACCTTTCGTTGAGAACCACCACGCCATTTTTGCCGCTGATGTGGTCTTTCCAGATCCCTGCAGTCCCGCAAGAAGAATTGTCTGTGATTTAAGTGGGAGGTCTGTTGAGTCACCAACAAGATCAACAAGTTCCTCATAGACGATTCGTAAAACATGATCACGGGCGGAGGTTCCTGCCGGCGGTTCCTCACCGGTTGCACGGTCTTCAATTGATGAGGAGAGTTCCATCACGAGGCTTACCTCGACATCTGCGGATAGCAGCGACCGCTGAATTTCTTTCACAATTTCCTCGACGTCATCCTCGTCGAGGCGGGACTTCCCCTGAAGTTTGTCAAGACTGCCACGGAGGGAACTCCCAAGATTATCAAGCACCATTTGACTTCAATATGTCACGAAACGTGTAAAGCTTTGTCTGTCGGTGAAGCACTAGGATTGAATCCCTGAAACTGCATATGAGACGCTCAGGTGCACGTCTCGTAGCTGGTCTGAGACCTCGAGAAATACCATACGCATATCTCGGATATATATCTGAGAGGTCATGCTAGCGTATCAGACATTCCCAGCAGAGAGACTCTATGTGAACCTGTGACATTCTATCCGCAGTAAACGGCGGAGTTCCCATATGTGGAGGCTTGCTGGGTTGGGAGATTTACGATTTCACACTCCGGGAGGGAATGCGGGTCATGCCATACGACACCCCACTGTCGAAAGACGGGGATTCGGGGTTATTGTGCGCTTCCTGCACCCCGTTCGCCTGATGGAAAGTGTATTTTCAATGATGAAAAGAAGAATCCCGACACTGTCTCAGCGAAAGAAAGGAGAGACCACCTCGGTCAGACTCGATGTA
>ERZ1034564.5-NODE-5-length-36859-cov-14.073171_pt1 | contig 36859 bp, 33 predicted proteins | sample MGYA00520653_ERZ1034564 | MGnify/ENA primary metagenome ERZ1034564 (study PRJEB33760, sample SAMEA4777720) | hypersaline lake metagenome | biome: hypersaline environment; feature: brines | place: Spain | collected 2014-08 | depth 0 m ...
GCCTGAACTCGCAGGTATTCTCCTTGATTCTCTATAATAGTAATAAGATATGTTCATGTAAATGCTACAATTCCTCCCAACTGCTTTTACTGACGCTGTAAGAAAATAGCTGCATGCCAACAATTGATGAAAAACGGGTATATACAAACACTGTAGGCACAGAAACTGTCTATCTCGGGAGTGAATTAGGCGTTCTCGGCGTCACTGTTTCTGACGCGGTCGTTGGTGAATTCGGTCTTGCGTATCGTGGAGCAGTTCGTGACATTGCAACCGCGGGACCGTATGTTGCTGCGGCTACCGACGATGGTGTTCTTCTCGCCGATCATCGACGGAGACGCGAAGATGCTGGGGACGAGGCTAGTATAGATGAATTGCAGTTTTATAATATTGGTGATGGAATCGGCTCTGTTAGTGCTGTTGGATTTGAAACAACCACCCAAAACAAGGTTGCACTCATTGCAGGAGAGACCTCGGGGGATATCTACCGCCTCACAATGTCACCGGATGATGTATTTGGCTCTCAACCGGAGATACCCTCTACATGGAACTTTATTGATACATGCAGTACTGTTTACGAAATTGATATGCCGCTCATTGCAACCGCTGAGGGAGTATTTCAGGTAACGTCTGATGCGCCATCGGGCACTGTCATCTCATATGCTGGATTGGACACGGCGCATGACATTGATGCTGAGCCAGTTGCGGCGACGACAGATGGACTCTATGTGCTTGCGAATGGATGGATAAAGATTCCATCAATCGAACAGGCTGAATCCGTCGATATCATGCGGTCTTCTGATAGGCTTGTCCGGGCACATGCTGTCTGCGGTGGCAGTTTATATGCATGTAATGTAAGCAATACAGCCGGACTCGTGCCTGATATGGGTGCTCACTGGAAGTCAGTGAATCTGCCAGTCACAGAGCCAATTATGGCTGTTACACATAGTCACACAACAACGTATGCTGTGACGACTGATGGAACGCTTGCAGCATGCGTTGATATCACTACTGAGACTGCTGAGACTACTAAGAAAAAACCAGCCCACAGAAGAGAGGCTGAATGGCAGCATCGGAGTCTTGGTGTGACAGGTGTTAGTGCTATTGCTGTGTCGCATAATAATTGGTGAATTACCCGAAACCAACATTTGAAAAGGGGTTTTAGTACGGACTGAGAGACAGTGGATATGATTGTTCCTGGAAGCTCTTCGCAAGCACTCGCTTCAGCCCTCGCGACAGAACTGAATAAACCTCTTGCTGCAGTTACATATGACCAGTTTCCCGACGGCGAAACACTTGCTGCTGTGCCTGAATTCGATGGTGATAGAGCGATTATTGTTGCGACAACTGACACAAACGATACATGGGTAGAACTGTTGCAGTTACAGGATGCTGTGATAGAAGCAGGTGCTACAGAGGTTATTACGGTTATTCCGTACATGGGATACACACGACAGGATCGAGCGTTCAAGTCTGGGCATCCGGTCTCCGCACGCGCGATGGCTCGGGCGATTTCACCAACAACTGACCGGGTTATTCTGATTAACCCACATGAGCGGTCAGTTGCTGATTTTTTTGACGGACATGTGACAATCTGTGATGCAGCATCACATCTTGCAGAATCACTGCCATCTGGATTATCTGAACCACTCTTTATTGCTCCAGATGCTGGTGCCATCGAACTCGCCACTGCTGTCCGGGATGAATATGGTACTGGGAGTACTGATTACTTTGAGAAGACACGTCATTCTGGGACCGATGTTGATATGAATATAACCGATACGAATGTATCAACTCGGGATGTCGTTGTTGTTGACGATATTATCGCTACCGGAGTGACAATGAGCACAGCTGTTGGACATCTTAACGATGGTGGTGCAGCACGGGTTTACATTGGATGTATTCATCCCCTACTGGCTCGAGGTGCTCGAACAAGACTCGAACGCGCCGGTATTGAACGGGTTATCGGAACCGACACAATCGAACGAGAAGTGAGTGCCGTATCAGTCGCTCCAACTGTCGCAGCAGCCATTGAGGCAGTTGATATTGAGACGAGATAGGGTTCAATCCTAAAGGGACCCATGTTGTATGATCATCAAATACATACTTACTCATGCTGCACGTCTAAAATCTCGCTCTTCAGGACGAGAGGGATGTCAATGTGACAAGCTCAATATGATAACCCGAACCTACTTGCTATCGCCGTGTGAAATGATGACATATGAGCGAGGATCCAACAATTTTCGAACAGATTGCTGCTGGTGACATTCCAGCTCGGATTGTTCATGAAACCGAAACAATCGTTGCGTTTCTCGATGCGAATCCACTCGCGCCCGGGCATACGCTTGTCATCCCAAGAGATGCATATACCAAACTCGGAGATCTTCCTGATGACGTTGCGACCGAATTATGGGCAACTGTACAATCGCTGACACCAACTATTGAGACTGCGGTTGACGCTGATGCAACGACTATTGGTGTTAACAATGGATCTGCGGCAGGTCAAGAAGTCCCGCATGTGCACATTCATATTATTCCTCGATTCGATGACGACGGGGGTGGTCCAATCCATGCCACTGCGGGTGCACGTCCAGAGTTGAGTGATTCTGAGCTTGACACTATTGCGATGAATATCGAGTCGACAGCCGATTTATAACTAATATACGCGGTGTAATGAAATGAGAGATCTGACAGCAAGAAGCGAATATTAACAATACGAGAGTTGTCATATCCAACTTTTGTTGGGATTCGTCGTCAATTCAATGAAATATGATGAAACGAATTTAATCTGATCACTAGATCGGGTCAACAACAGCTATCCCAAGAAACGTTGTTTGAGACGGGTTGGCAAATCAGTCGTGTCATCCACAATCTGCTCAATCGATTCTCCCGCGGTTACAGCAGCAAAATGTGCAATTGACGTTGCGTATGTATCATTATTTGCATCATATGGCGCTGACTGTATCATGGTGTCACTTCCGGTAAGCGTCGGAATACCAATCTCAGCCTCATCGCTATTTCCAAACGTTGAGACAGTAATTGAGGTCTCAAATTGCAGATCAGCAAGACGGTCATGCATTCGCTGGAGTGCTGTCACCCCTCTGTTTGTTGCCGGCATCATTACGATTCGATGGTCAGCGACATGCGCGGCTGCAACCGCGAGGTTTGCACTAATTGGTGGGACATCAACAAGAACTGTATCAAACTGTGTTGCTGCGGTTTTTGTCCGTGTTTCAAACTGCTTAGCAGCTGCGACAGATTGTGCGCGGGCAAGCCGTTCAAATGGAGCCATAATAGGACAGACAGCAAGGCGTCCTGGCACTGTATCACTCCATGGAAGCGCGTAAAGTCCATCAGATAGTGGAGTATCGACCGCATCTGTAAGGAGTGTCGTGAGATCTGGGTCAAGACGACCCTTAACATAGTCTGACAGCCCTTGTGACCCGACTGCAGCATCGAAGACAGCAACATCTGCGCCAGTCCGGGCGAGTGTTGTTGCTACCTCAACGATTGTGCGTGTCGTTCCCGCCCCGCCGGTCGCACCAATAACTGCAGTGATAGTTGGTTGATGAGCTGCTGTCATCGTTGCGCCTGCACTTGTCTTGTCTCAGGGACCAGAGCTGTATGATATACTTGAGCATAATCAACTGACTGAAGTAATCTTGGGTTTTGCTGTCCGGTTCCTGTCTGAGTGTGATGGTTACTGATATGTCTCATCAGCTGCAGAAGCGTATCATATCTTTTTTTGAACTGACACAAGACGCTTGATTTTAGCTCGTGTAGCGGGGTGACACCTGATTGTGAATGAGCACTGTTCGATGACAGAACAAGAATAATACATTGAAAAATATGTGATGGACATAATAAAATATCAGAATAATATATAATGAATATCATGTGAATGTGAGTGTCGGTTGTTTTGTGATTACCGGCAGTGCTGTCGGGCAATTGGTGAATAATAGATAATATTCTTTATGATTTGATAGCAACAATCTTAGCGTGAGTTCATAAGTACGGTAATTTTGAGCTGTGTATGTTTGCATTATATGTATGTGTTTGTGTATGAGCACTACTAGTCGATTATCACAGATTAGCGCCGTCATTGCTTGTTTCAGCGAACTTTCCATGCTGTGAGACAGATGAATGATCACAAAAGGAATTAGCTGTATCGCGGCGAGTGACATCCGCAATTGGTTCAATTATCTCATGTGTTTCAATATATGTAGCGAGTGCGAACGTCGGTTCATCGGTCTGTGTCAACGCGAGTGCGTCAACACGAGAGAGTTGCCCTGCAAGCCAATCGTGGAGTATCTGTCGTCCGGTAGGAGCTAATGGCATAATACCCGGTTTACCGCATCGATAAAGTGTCTTCGCAGCAGTGACAGGTGCGATTCCTGCAGTCGTAGCAGCAGCTTCAATCCCAGCACCAGCATCATACGCCTCAAGAACTGTCGTTGCGGCAACTGCTGTGCAGGGAAGTTCTGATTCGTGATCGCCAAGACGCTCGCTCAAACTGATATCGGTATCATCGATTGTTGCAACCGTGCGAGTCTGCTGCTTTGTTGTTGACTTAATCCCTGCGGCAATGTCCGACAATCCCATAGATTGTGATGTTCTCACTCTGATACATAATATGTTCGTCGTATTATCAATTCTGAGAGTTGGAACTGACCGGTAACCGGTTAGTTAAGACCGACATTCCGGCTCGAATCGGCGTCATCTGCCCTACTATTAAATATCGATTCCCGACCGAGTTGTATATGTAATGAGTGACGCACCCGTTATCAAGACCGAATCAAAGCGTAAATCTACTGCTGATATTTCTCTCACAACAGATACACCGGTGTCGTGTCCTGAGTGTGGCGGACATCCTGAAAATACGGGCGAGGAGACTATTTGTGGAGACTGTGGGTTAGTATTATCAGAATATCGTATTGACCATGGACCTGAATGGCGGTCCTTCGCGGACGACACAACAAATCCAAAGCGAACTGGCGCACCGCTGACCCGGTCCCGACATGATCGTGGGCTCTCAACTGAAATTGGTCGCTCAATTCGTCTCACTGGGCGTAAACGACGGCAATTTGCTCGCCTCCGTCGTCAACATAATCGCGCTCGTATCTCAACAAAACGTGAGCGTAACCAGGTATATGCATTTACTGAGATTCGACGACTCACAGGCGCGCTTTCACTCCCGAAGCAGATTCGAGATGATGCATGTTCGCTGTTTCGATCTGCACAATCAGAGGACTTACTTAGAGGTCGTTCGCTTGAGGGCTTCGCTGCTGCTTGTGTGTATGCTGCCTGTCGAGTTGCCGGGGTTGCTCGGACAATCGAAGAGATCACTGACATTGCAAAAGCGACATCTGCCGAACAACGTGCTGCGTACACCGCACTCAATCGTGAACTTGGACTTCCAATTGGACCGATTGATCCGGCACAGTATCTCCCCCGGTTTGCCTCTGAATTAGAACTTCCATCCGATATTGAGCGCCGCGCTTGTGAATACATCTCAATGATAACAGCACAAGGGATTGGTGCTGGGCGAAATCCAAGTGGTGTTGCCGCTGCTTGTCTATATACTGCTGCTCGTGACATTGGGTTTGAACTAACACAGCAGACAGCAGCAGATATTGCGGATGTCACACCGGTCACACTACGTGCGACATATCATGATCTCCGTGAGGTGACGCTGCCGGCAACAGAATAATTATTTACTCTGTATAACTCAGGCATCAAGATGTGTTGTATCACCGCTGCATCTGAGCTGCCAATTATTTCCTTTTTCAACTATCTCAGTGCTTTCTAGCCCATTGTTTTGCTCCCGATCGATTCGTGTTATCCCGCATAACGGTGCATTAGCACCCGCAGTCGTGCCAATCAGCCCGTCGACGACACTGCTGATCACACCATGTCCAACGAGGACAATTGTGTCAGACATTGATTTGGTGAGCTGACGCGTTTTCTTGCCAATCCGATTCATTACTTCAGCAGGAGATTCAGGATATGGTGGGAAGATCTCTGGATCATGATTCTGGTGACACCTCTCAAATTGTAGTGTGAGATGGTCAATATCAATTGTCTCTGGCTCAGCATCAAACCACTCAGGGTTTCTGTGCTCACCAAGCACAGGCTCAACCGCACCCGACTTTGAGATTTCTGCACAAATTTCACTAGCTGTCTCAATAGTACGAAGAAATGGCAAGCTGTAAACCTGCCTCAGGGTCACATCAACATCAAAGCCCCGAGGCTTCCTGCTTTGTCGACAGAACTTACAAAACCACTCTCACTGAGAGGACCGTTTCAGAGCGGGTCCGGTCTCCACAGATCGTTCGAAAATCGAAGATTTTCGTGATCACGAGAGACTTCATCTCTCGGACGACGTTGATTTGGAACGTCCCATGCCTCTCTGAGTTGGACGGTACGTGGTGTCTGACCGCCCGTGTAATAAGATTCTCAGTCAGACGCGCTGACCATCACAGTCATTATTTAACTACCAATCAGATCACATATAACGGGTCAATTAGAGGTGTCGGCTTCACTCGGGGTCAAACCCCGAGGCAGTCGCCTTGACAATCTGCACACGGAATCAATATTGGGCTGCATATCAGCGAATCGCCGATTAACTCGCCATGCTGCCTATCGACCAAGATCGGTCAGTCCTGGATCATGAAAACGATCAGCGTGTATTTCCCAGTCGGAATCGACGCTATCCTGTCGCTATCCATGTCGCATGGCGAGAACTCTTTTATTCATAGTAACTAGCGGTACGACAATATTTTTTGACGTGTCGGTCGCTGTACTCTTTCAACTCATTGATGAAGTAGACTTTTCATCAGCGTCTGATGTGGATAATTAAAATTACTAGATTATGTCATATGATGTCCTCTCAGCAATGTAACACACCGTATATCACCGAATCAGCAATCATAGGCACTCACACACGCAATGATACAATTATGCTGCGACGATAGTATATTTTATTATATATCAACACGTTTTATTTTGCTTACAACACGCTGGACAGCGCGTGATGCAGGTGCTGTTGGAACTCGTTGGATGAGTGGATGAAGCGTCTCAAGCGTCTGCTTGATTCGAGGATCAACAGGGACCCCCACTGTGGGTGCACCAAGCGTTTCAGCAATAGCGTCTGTCGGTGAACTATCATCAGCTCGATTGATTATTACACTGATAACTCCAGTATTAACCTCACGTGCAAGTGCCCGGACACGGACAGCGTCTCCAAGTGCATACGCACGAGGTGATGCAATAATAACACATGTCTCTGCGACTGCGAGTGGAACACCAGCATCAGCCCGAAGACCCGCTGGGCAGTCGACAACGATGTCTCCATATGCATGCTCCACACGCTGAAGTACTGATTCAAGAGCGGTGATATCCGCTGCCCGTGCACCGGTGAGTGATCGACCACACGGAAGAATGCGAATCGTACGAGGATGTGTGTTATATTCTTGTGCTTGTTTTTGTCTGACTGTTCGAACAGCCGCAATCGGGTCAGCCCGTCCAGCCAACACATCATGGAGATTTGGGGACTTGATATTTGAATCGGGACATGGAATATCAGCCATCCCTAAGTCGGCGTCAACAACGACCGCATCGAGCGCCGCCGCAAGTTCAACAGCAAGTGTTGATTTCCCTATCCCTCCTTTTCCACCGGTGACAGCGAGAATCATTATTATAATGACCCGTCAGCTGATTGTATTCGATCAGGAGCGGAATTGATATCTGTGTGTTTTTCACTGTTGGATCTAGACTGACAGGTCGCTTTGGAGTCATCAGCCACAGATGCCTCCATGTGCTGCATGTCAGAAGCGCCTGAAGATGAAGAAGTGTCGATAGTGCGTGTTGCAATCTGACGGAGTGCACTGATTGGCTGATCCGCGACATGCGGTGAGGCGGTAATAATGTGATCAACCCGTGTGTTAATCTCTTCGAGTGCTTCATATTCTGCTTCGGTTAATTGCTTGTTTGGTTTCGATGACGCACGGGGAGCGTGTGTTGTATTCATCATATTAATTCTTGTTTGTCGGGTCCGATTACTTACTGATTGATCACTACCCATTGACTGATCAAATCGACCCTCAATAGTAGTGAGCCATGTATCAACGCAGGGTGGTAACGAAGTTTGTTTGTTCTTGGACGCTGAAATCGCGGACGTAATATGACGATCTGTCCCGGGTGTTTCTGCCATATTGTCAGTCGGCGAATCAGAAGAAGATCGAGATATAGGGTTTGAGTCTGGGATTGTATCAATAGGTGGGCGGGAGCGTCCAAGTGTTCGAATAACAGCGTCTGTTGGTGAGGATATACTCGTATTTATTGATGTGTTGTCTATTATACTGTCTGCATGTGCTTCAACGGAGACAGTCTCATCAATTGAGGGTACTGTATCGTCATCATCATTATCATCACTCGGGCATGCATACCCAATCGTCATTCGCTTCCCAGCGGGAACATGACCATTATATCCTGCAGCGTCCCATCCCGACGCTGGAATCCCCGCCTGCCGAGGGGGGAGTACAGGTCCATTAAGTCTATTTTGAACACGAACCCGACAATCAACACTCGTGTTATTGTATACTGTGACGGCAACAAGAATCACGTTAGCAGCACGATGTGTTGACACACTAGTTTGCACGCGGACAATAGTCGCGTATTCACATATTAATCCTTGTTAGCTGAATTGAGGTGCTAAGGTTTCTAAGCGAAAGTCTGCGAATTTTGTTGTAGGATAGATCTGGCAAGTGAAGAGCAACCCACATCGTTCGCATTCTCAAAGTCGGTACATTGCTATATTAAATCGTTTCGGGGTCAAGCCCGGGGGAGTCGGCTTACACTGGCTCATACGCGATTCACTGAGACGGGTTGAACATCAAGATAAACGGATAATATTTGATTTCGAACTCACACTACGGGTGAAGGACCCGACCTCAGGGTGCTGGTTGTGGATTCACATCTAAATAATCTCTCAATCACATATGAAAAAAGGAATGACGGTAGTGACCTCAAGTTATTTTCACCTGTTGGTAGTGCTAACAATTATTGTTGCATTAATCCGAATCGCAAGCGCTGATATACCGTCAAACGCAGTTGCGACGCTTTCAGCAACGATTAGCGGCGCACGAAGTGGAGCAAGCGAAAGAATTGCAATTGCGTCAGCAAGTGCGGTTGTATAATTGTTATTTCCATTGATACGCTCAGCAATCCACGGCACCTGGCGAACACGATCAAATTCAGCCTTCATTACATCGAAAATTTCCGCCCGGATATGACGTTTCAAATTTTGACGACGGTCAATAAGTGATAGGCGCTTCTCTTTGCAATCACGGGCAGTGCGGGCAATATCGATTAATTGCGTAAGTCGCTGAGTCGCAGCAATCTCCTCTGTCGAGGCTTCAGAGAGTGTCCGAATTGCGTTCTTGAGTGCAATCTCCGCGTTAGTGATGTCAGTAGTCACATCGGTCTCACGATATACAGCCATTTGACCACGAAGCATAGCAACACGTTCACGTAATCGCTCAACATCCGCCCCAGCATCAGCAACACGCCTTCGGGCGGTCGTAATGTCAGGCACCGATGATATCTCCAGTTGGTCGATAGCTGATTGCACAGTCTTAAGCGAACTATCATACGGTGTTTTGACCCCGCAAAGCCGCCCAATGGTAATAAGTGCATCTCGGCGCTTGATATCTGGATGAGGGCTCAGTATACCGATGTATTCACGTACCGATGTTGGCGGTGGTGAATAGATAGATAACCTCTCCGATGATGTTGGTGCCCCTGTACACACGGTTTGATTAAGATCGATAGGTGAGATATCCGTATGTACCTGATGTGAACAGTACCATCGTTCAGAATCCGAGTGAGGTCGATATTGGATAGTTTCTCGACGTTTTTCAGAATTATAAATACTAGTGCTATCATCAGGGTCCGGTTCAGTTGGTGAACGGCAGAAGTCAATTACGTGTCCCTGCACCTGTTTTCCACCAGGAAATTCAACGATTGGTGGTGGCGGAATAGCAGACGCTGACTGAGGATTACCAATATAATGATCAGTATCGTCATTAGTCATAATTCGCGGGTGCGCATCGACTCAGAGCTTGGGTGATCAGTCCCTACCACAAACTTATCATACGGTGTGTTCGGTGTCTCTCTGTGTTCATATGCTGTTGCAGCTGTCCGAATTTCTTCGGGAAGGTCAAGAAACTCATTAAATGGTGTTGTCCGTTCGACTTGGACATCCGCACCATGGCGAATACGCAATCGACAGGCAAGAAATGCACTGTACTCTGTTTCTGTGAGAAGCGCGGCTCGACCAAATCGGCGAACAACACTCTCTTCATGTGATCGACATGCGTTTCGAAGCGTTTGTCGTGCGTGAGAACTGTAAGTCACAATCAGTAGCATGACTGATTCTCGGGTCCACGCGATGGTATAAAAATCACGCGTCTTTCTGTTTAAGATTATTTTAATTCTCAAGATGCATTTGATATCGTGGATGGAAAGCGTGTCATAGAAAGATGAAGCTCCACTCCTAACGAGCCTGCGTTAATAGACGAGTAAGGTGTGGTGGTTCACAGATACTATGTCATAGTGATTAGTGCAAGTCTTTACCGCCGTGATTATCCGTGCCGTGATAGGAGCCGCTGAAACCGCGTCATTCGACACCGTCGGTGAAACTATTCGAACTAATCACTATCAATCAGTCACCGGATCAAATGGGAGTGATGTTGATTTGATCACTGAGCTCGGATGGTTCGATATGTAACAGTGTGGCAATCCGATCATGTGCTTTTGATTTACTCGGTGCAACAACAATGAGACCTGCAACCCGCTCAGTCCCGCTTGCCTCGTATGCACATAATTCTGATGAGGTTGAATCAAGTTCTGCGGCATACGTTCGAAGCACACCAATAACTCGCTGTTCAACCGCTGCGAGATCTGAATCACCTGTCTCGAAAGCACGTAACGACTCCTCAATATTCCTCAGCGCTGAAATCCGGTCCATGATCTTAGTACTTGTCTTACGTTTTATCTGATTTACAACTACGGATTTATACGCAAGAATTCCACCCTAAGTTCTATACTATGGGGTATCTGTTTGAGGATAATACGTACATGAAATTGTCCACGCTATTGCGTGATCTATATCAGTGGCTGGTAATACAAATCGGATTTATTATTAAAATCAGGCAAGATATCTATTTGATACCCAGTCATGCGTTCTATCATTGGTCAGGACATTAAATCGCTAGTGATCGATATGGTCATAATTGGATAATCAAGGATCAATTGATTAAGGAAGTGAGATTAAGAGTAGATAAAGCGCAAGTTTTAGTAACGCAGTTTATATTTTTGTTAAATTTGCAACGCGAGATCACATTATCGTCGGTGGGTAATGCCAATGAACGCGAGTGATATGGCTATAATGGCGATAATAACGCCGAATCCTGGCGATGATTGTGAACTTGAGGTTGATTCAACTGCTGTTGTCGCAACAGATGTCGTCGTCTCATCTTGTGCCAATGTGTTTTCATCTGTTTCGACGTTTGTTTCATCATTATCATCTGTCGTGTCTCCATTGGTGTCAGAATCACCATCGATATTTGTTTCCTCAGACGGTCCTGTGGTCGACATTGGAGTCGTATCAGAAGGCAATGACCCGTCTACGGCAGATGGAGAGTCACCAATTGTACCTGTTTTCGCATTAATCCACACTGAGTGTTCATGTTGTGTTCCCTCTGAGTCGGTCGCAAGAACGCGGATTTCAGTTACTGTTTCGTTTGTATCCAGTGTAAGCGTTTGATCGATTGTTACTGTCTCTGCAACTGAATCCTGAGTATATACACCGCCGATATCAACAATTTCAGTACCGTTCTTTGAGTCGCTTCGTGTCTGGATTGAGGCACGCGTAACCTCGCCGCGGAATATTCGCCCTTGCACAGAAACGGAATCGCCCTCAACTGTCGTGTTCTCAGCGTCAATCTCAATTGTTGGTTCAATAATACGGACATATTCGACAGTTAGTTCCTCTGACACGGTATTGCCGTTCACGTCTGTTGCTTCGATATCAACTTCATTTCTTCCCTCGCTGAGGTCAATATTCTCGTTAATATTCACTTGCAATCGGTCCGCGTTTGGCTCTGGACTTCTGCTTGAGACGACCTGTTTATTCCCGATGCTTGGGGCTGTTATTGTAACCGATTGGAGTTTCACATTATCTGTTACAGTCGCACTGATGGTTGCTGATGGTTCGGTGACTTGTGCAGGAGCGTTAACATCGATTTGCGGAGCCCTTCGATCATCAACAACTAAAGAAAAATCATGGCGACGTTGATTCCCCATCTCATCGATGTACTTTGCGGTGATTTCATTCTCTCCATTTCCAAGAAGAATTTTTTGTTGGAATGAGTCACCAGGGTCGTCAATTTCGTAATTTGCTCGACTCGTCTCTCGTGAATTCGCATATCTATATTCAAATCGTCGCTCAATTTCGATTGATTGAACACCGCTATCATCGAAGAGATCCCCAGAAAGAGTCAACTGCCCCTCAGTGACCGTTGTGACATCTGGTGGTGTACTCTTATCGGGTGTGCTGAATGGCTCTGTGTACTCGATGAATGGCGCACCGCTGTCTTTGGTGATTACACCGTCAGTTGTTGTTGTTTTGTTCGCGCCAGCCACTATTTGAATGTCGTGTTCACCATTATCAAGTGTCAATTGAAATTCCTCTTCAAATGAGGTACCGTTCGGGTCGAATGTCCGTTGAGCAATTCCATCTACATACAGTTCAATGAGATTAATTTGTGTTTCAGCGGTGACACTGATATCGACAGTCGGGTCTGAACCGACATCAATCTCTGTCCCATCGGTGAATTGCTCGTTGTTCACCTCAATATCGACCGTCGGTTCAGCAGCGCTCGCAACAAAAGTTGCTCCTGCAATACCAACAACACATGCGAATGTGAGTACAAGTATTTGATTTGTAGTTGATACCATATGCAGCACAGTGTTTGATAGACGAATAAAATTTTTTCTTATACGGGGTATATTTCACTAGTATGATATAATATTGATATATTACTAATCAGGGGCGCACCGGCTATCTTATAGTCGTATTCTAAACGAAAAGCAGCGCGTGTTTCCCGCCCTACCGTGGGCGGGGTGAAGCGCGTGCGCTCGGCTACGTTCCTGTTTTGAACTATCGGGACGCCGTATGCCAGTTTGGAACCCACGTTATCGGTCTCGCAAAACCCGCGCACCCAATATGGGGTAAGACGCGGTGCGCCGGGCCTGTGTCGCGCCCACGCGAGGGGGCGGACACCCACTGGCACACCCATCACGGCAGCAACAGACGACCTCTGTTGGGATGGTACCAACGGTGCATTCGGGTGTTACCGGTTCTACGCGAGTCTCGCCAGAGACCACGGCAAAGCCATGGACCACCGCGCCCGTGGTACTTCACATATGTGTACGCTGGATAGGTATTTTATTTCAGAATGATATCACGCTCAGATATAGTAATCTGATATTCTGAAATCGCTCTGTAACGTCGTGCTCACGTTGTTCGAAGCGAGCCTGTCCGCGGTTCATACACCTCACCCTTCGCGCGGAGATTCTCAATCTCTCCTTCAGCTTTCGATTCGCTCAGTCCAAGCTCGCTTATCGCTTGCTCAATAACCTCATCAACGGGAGCTCCATCGTCATAATCAGCCTCGATATTTTCAATAAGATGCTTGAGATTCTTAATTCGGTCACGTTGGTTCTTTGATGTCCCTGTCTCAACGATATCCGCATCGAATTCGCCGGTTTCGGGATCCATGCCGATATCCCGAAGACAGGATTCAACGATTGAGGTCACACGTTTTGCATCTTCCTGTTCAACTGTATCGGAAAGCCGCAATCGTGCGGATGCCTCTGAAAGCCTAACAAGTGCTTCGAGTTTTCGAGCAGTCACGGGAACTGGTGCATCGTCATCAGCACCTTTGGCGCGGAAGTCAACATAGAATTTACGAATAACGTCTTGCGCATCATCAGTCATTGTCGGATAGCAGTTACGCCTGGCGTATGCGACATATTTCCGAAGCAATTCGGCATCAATTGTTGGCGTGACCTCAGCAGTTGCACTCTCAACTTCACCGTCTGTGAATTCTGAATTCGGGATGTTTGCCTTCTGTGTATGAAGCTCTCCCGCATAATTGGTGTTGATGATGTGGTCTGCAAGTTTTGCATCCGCATCTGGGTCGGGTTCATCCGTTACAGTAAAAATTAAATCAAATCGTGAAATCAGCGCCGGTTCAAGATCGATTTGTTCACCGATTGGTTCATATTGATCAAAACGACCATATTTTGGATTCGCAGCACCAAGTAGTGAACACCGTGATTTCAGCGTTGCATTAATTCCAGCCTTCGAGACAGAAATTGAGTTATGTAGTACAACTCCACTGCTGATGAATGTGTTAGTCGGTTCGACCGTGATGTCATAGACCCATTCACAGGCATGGGGACCCGCATTTGAGACCGTATCTACAGCTATCACACGGTGATATCGCCGATTACATCGTGTTTCAACCTCATCAAGCCGTTGTGTCGCTGCGACAAGTCGGTTTTCAGAGATATTAGCTGGGATTGAGACTAAATCTGTGGATGCCGATATCGATGAGGATGCAGTGGTTTTCGTTCTCTCACTGAATTGCGCTTGAGATTGTCCAAACAGCTGCAGATTTTCATCTGATGTAATACCATTTTTTGCATACTTGTATTTTGATGAAGACGATATTGTCGGCGTAACACAATCGTCTCTCCCTATAGATACGTTTTCAGTATCCATTCGGAGTGTCTCAATATGATCTCGGAGTAAATTGATTTCAGCGCGTGCAATAGATAGCGCAATTCCGTCATCTCCTGCAGTAATCGATGCTAACTGTTCACTTGCTGGGATATTCAACAACTGTCTAATCGACTGAAGTTCATCTGCAATGCCACTTGGCAGTATCTCATGGCTTGTTGTTTGATGAGTATCTTCATTCTGCGCAGTGACGCTTGATTGATTATTCTGAGAGGATGTATCAGATGGTGTTGTGCGTGAGCTAGATATATCAAACATACCGCAAGCCCGTTCATAATCGGAATCACGTTTGATGACGGTCTGTGCTGCTATTTCTGCTGGACCATCCTCGACTGACGTGGTTATTCCGAGTCTTAAGAATGCGTCCGCGTAATCACATGCAAGCTCATTTGAGGAAGCGTAAATTCTGATTGTCTCATCTAAGATACGTCCAGCAGCGATTATGACACCCGTAAGGAACTGTTGCACCACAGCCTCAGAACCTCCAAGAACTGCGTCAGGAACACGACGATTCGGACGGTCAGCCGTAACCGCTGGCGCAATCTCGATCATCCGTTCGATAAATGTATTTACAGACCACCGCCATTGATTTCCAGTCGATCCAGTATCCTGTACTCGTGTTATTGAATCATTGTCATTCGACGGTATGACGGATCCAAGAACGTTGTTAATAGAATCTTTAGACGAATCAACCGTGCGGTCCATGTCGACAATAATACCACGCTCAGGAGCATCGACAGATACTTTTCCAACAGCAGTTATGATACCGAGCGTCTGTGCAGCGTCGATGAGTTTGAATTCACCGTCAGTTGCTTGCACTTCGACTTCTGCTTTCGCTCTCGCTCTCGATCTTACGTGTGTTCTTATTGTTGAAACATCATTTATATCATCAGAGACAGACGAGGCATCTGTGTTTACACCTGGAAGGTGATGTGGTGCCGGGACGAATTCACCACCAGATAACGCATTTGCCTGGACAGTTTTTGTCTCGGATCCATCATCGATAAACATTGGATGCTCTGGGGTTACAAGCACTGATCGACCATTAGAGAATTTGACTCTGATGAATTCTGAGGGCGCTGGGTGTCTGCTTACCCGATCAATTGAGACTGTGCTGGCGGAGCCAGTATCAGTGTCGACGGTGTAGACATCTACATCATCAACGGGGAGAATCTCACAGTTGATACCGTCAATAACATTTGCATTGTTCTTTTCAATTCGGGAATCAACGAATGTGCCAATGTCGATGCGCTGTCCATCTGCTAACAATACCTCCGAGCGTGGGTGATATGATTGCTGTTCAAGTGCCTCATGCATCGCTGATCGATCCTCAGAGTTGTGAACGATCATCCCATTAGCGACAAAGTTGTGCGTTCCAGAGACGGTGAGATCATACACGTCAGTTCCGTCAGAAGGATGAACTGTTTCAATGGATTCAATCGTCTTAGTCGTGACATCAAGTAACACATCGTCAGAGAGGTCAACATCACACCTATGAGATGAGTACTGGTTTGTCCGCGTCTGCGTTATGCCGCCATCAGGGAGAGAATCGGAAGATGTCTCAGAGTCTGGGGTGATATCAGAAGTTGAAGCAGTGTATCCATCTGCAGGAGTATACACTTCATCATTTTCACTGAGGTGTTTAGCTGGACACTCATGTACACCATCGCGGTTGATAATAATAAACGGGTGATCTGCGGTTGTTGTCACTTCACTCCCATCACTAAGTGTAATTTGCCACAGAGTGTCAGGAGAATCATACTGGTGAATCGCCGTGACCGGTCTTCCAGTAAGCTGTTTATTCTCCGTCATTGTCCATACAGTAAGATCATCAATGCCGCGGATTGTCCGTCCAACCCCATCCGGTTTTGATTCGATGGTTCCTGTCTTAGATGCGTCCGTGGCTAGTGATGCAATCGGAACATGACGTCCATCAGCAAGGCTAACGAGTGTTTCACCGGTAACACACCGCATTTTATCAAGCTCATCAACAGCTGCAATTCCTTTATCTGCAAGGACGAGTGCTCCAGCTTCAAGGGTCCATTGTTGACCATCGCCAAAGTCATCACGAACAGCAGCCGCAGTATTGTGTGTCACAATACCACCGCCAATAAAGTTCTGCGTGTTCGGAACTGTAAGATCAAATACCTCCTTCTTTCCGGTATTAACTGCTTCAACGACTGTTTCGGTCTGAATTTCGTTTACACGAGATGACTCATAGTCATACCCAATCGATTGAGGTTCGATATTTGACCTGGGCATCTGCGGTGTTCCACCGTCACTCTCAACAGAGGATACAGTCGACACATCGCCTGCAGATATAATCTCATGTTCGTGCATATCTGTTCTTTTTCGTGTGTCTGTTGTGGTTGACCGAACAGACGGTTCTGAGTCGGCATGAGATGAGGACACCTGTCGATCCCATGATGATCCGGAGTCGGTTCTTGTTCCGATGGTCGTTCGATACGCTTGTGCATCGGATCCAGTGAGCGTGAGATATTGTCCCTGTGTTGTCGAGGTGCCAGTATGTGATTGATCACCTGTATCTCGACATGAGCCAATACCGTATGTCTCAAGCAGCAACTGTATTTGTTCGGCAAGTGGTTCACTCGCCGTACCAATGGCAATCTGAGGCGTATTTTTATTATCAATCCTTCCACCGGTATCAAATAGTCCACGAATGAATGCATCAGCTCCGCTAACAGCAGTCAGTCGCGGATGAATCTCACGAGGGGCTGCATCCGTTATCTGCTCAAGCCCAAGTGTCTCAAATAGCCGTGTCACAGTCGCACTAATCACTTGAACAGTATTCGCCTGCTCAGTGTCGGTCTGAATAGACTCAGAGCCAAATGTTGCCACTGCAGCATCTATAATATGAGATCTGATTGACTCCTCAGGGGCATGAAATTGAATCCACCGTTCCTCACAGGTTTCGCCCGTCATGATATTACCGCAAGCAAAGGCGGCGCCTAACAAATACAAGAGGTCATCGTTGAGCACCTCTGGTAACTCAATGGCAGTTCCAGTTGGACCTATGACATGGTGGATAGTGATATCTTCAGATGAGACACTAATGGCATCACAAACACGATCAATTACATCAGACACAACAGGTTGCCCTGTAATGAGTGCCTCAACTGAATTCACATCAATATTGAGAGCATCCGCCGCGGCAGCGATATTTTGATACTGTGAAACAATTTCGGTTCGGAGTATTGTGATTGACTTTTCTGTCAGTTTGAGTTGCTCCTGTGTGAATTCGAAGATATCCGTGATTGAAACACTCGATCGCTCGACATTGTTATATTGTGGAATAACAACGCTATCATTGGATTCAATTGCACTGATTGGTTTCCATTTGATTTCTGCATCATCAACGGTAAGCACGGGTGTATTGACCGATGCTTCCAGTTGCTTTCCGGATGCAGTCCGGATGCGGCGACAGTGTTTTTCAGGCATTCGCCACACATGTGAACTTTTACTCTGTGTTACTTCTGCAGATTGTGTTGTTGGGTCGACTGTGTAGAGTTCACGTTCATACGCAGCAGCTGTTTCTGTGGTAACTTTTTTTGGGTGATGCTGCGTTGCCAGTTGTTTGAGGGGTACAAATCCATCTGTCGTGTGGATTCGTGTCTCTCCGGTGACACAGAGTCCAGCTGAGCTGCTGCCTTTTCCTGATGTATATACCGACCGAGGAGCGATATTTCGGATATACTGAAGCATCGCCGAATTGTGTGAGAGTACTCCATTCGTAAGATAGGCGTGTGTGCCTTCGACTTCAAGATCATATACCCATTCTGCGGTCGGTGTCACGGTCTTTACCGCGGTTATCCGGTCGGTCGTGAGACAATCCGTAACATCTTCCTTGCCAACTTCAGCATGAACTATTCCTCCATCGGATCCAGTTCGATAGAGACCGCCATCTGTAGTTATTCCAGGTGTTGACATTGAGCGTGGATTGAGAGTATTAGCCGTGTTATCCACGCTGATGGGGTGTGAATCGGCGACATCGTCAGCAATTGCGACTGACTCACCAGCAGACAGTGAATCAGCGCGTCGTGCAGTATACGACCCATTATGTTCAACAAATACTGGGTGCGATGGTGTAACTGTCACTGACCGTCCACCCGCTATCTGGATTTGGCGCATCGTCTCTGGTGATTGGCGTTTCCATACTCGCGTCACATCTCGCTCAATGAGTTCGCCAGTTTCAATCGCTGAGGTGACCGTGAAGTCAGCAGTGTCCCAGACACCATCATCAACTGGCTTTGGGTCCGTCAACGCTGACTCGACCAGTTCACCGATTGTGGCTGTTTTTCCTTCCACAAGAGCAATATCCGTTTCCCCAGAAACACATTTTCCAGTTCCTGGGTCCCCAATCAGGAGCATGTGTAGGTCCCCTCGAATACGAGACCCATCAGGAAGGTGCTTCGTCACACCGGAGAATAACTGAAGAATCATCGCTAATTTCTCTTCATCATATCCATAGATAGATGGAGCAACAGATTCGACCATCTTCTCATAAATGTCCGGATCATTCGAGAGTTCGACAATCTCAGCGACATCTTCATCAGTAATATCCATATCGTCGAACTCTTCATCCTCGATTTCGACTGATCGACCGTCCATATAAATATCAAAAATCGGAGTCTTCTCATTTCCACTTGTCTGCTGCTCAATATGAAGAACACCGGTCGTCGTTACATGATCGCCTGCAGTGACTGCACCAGTTGCATCATCCTCAAGATCGACATCAATGCTTTGTGGCGTCTCTCCACCACGGAGCCCCTCTGGGCTTTCCTGAACGCGAACTTTCTGTGCGTCAATGAACTCTGATTGGTCGAAATCAACATCAAATGGCCCCTGTCGCTCACAGCCTTGACACTCGTGAGGCTCTTGAAACCCACTATCAGATTGTGGAATGTATGTCATCGTTCCACAACGTTGGCACTCAAATGCCGCTTCGGTGATTTTTGGACGGACGTCTGTTGCTTTCCGGACGATACCTTGTACTGCAATCAGGTGTCCGATATGATCATCATGAACTCGAATATTCCGAATGTCGACTGTGTCTGGAAGACTTCGCATCCGGACGTGTGCGCGTCCAAGTTTGACATCCGCCGGAAGGTCATAGAGGCGAAGTGCTTCCTCAGCATATTCTCGGAGCTGGTCTGGTTCCCGGCGATAATCCTCTGCAAGTTCAACATCAAATGCATACAAATCGTGATAATCAATATATAGCGAGCGCTTCTCGTGTGGAAACTGCTGTGCGAGAGTCCCAATATCATCACGGTAGTACTTTCGGTAAAACTGAATGAATCGATCGGTCAGGTCCTGTGGATCCTGTGGGGCCTGTGCCATCGCTTTCGTAATAAGTATCTCATTGAGTAAGAATCTTCGCCACCATCAAATAAAATGGATAATACGATACCATATCTAGCGAATTTGACCGAGTGCTTCTCACAATGAAACGTCAGTTTCCATATCATCAATCGCTGGCTCAAGTCCATCGCGTCGCGCATCGGTTGCTAATCGCTCCGAAAGGGCACTGTCACTGAGAAGATTAGCGAGAGAAGCACGAAATCGATGACTTACCTGTCTTGACTCAGCTTCCGCTTCAATCACGCGCACAAGTCGATTAACTGTTTCTGTAGTGGTTTCAAGTGTATCTGCGCATGCTGTAGCGGTCATTCCTTCAGCACGTAATGAGCGTAATCGGTCAAGATCAAATGGGGCTTTACGATCTGCATCAGTAATAAGATGTAATGACATTCGTACGTCAAACACGGTCTCGGAATCGATATCTGGATCATCAATCGACGCAGCAAGTTGTGCATCAGCTATGCGTGACCATTGGTTATCATCGCCAGCCTCCGAATTAAACTGAGGATTAAAAAACCCGCGTGCAATGAGAGCTGCTGTTTCAGTAGATAGCGAGAGTTCATCATCGAATCGATTACGAATCTGTGTAATAATCGCGTGCAGACGGTCATCAACGGTTGTGTCATCACTGTCGATGAGCGACCCACGGTCGTTTTGCTGCTCGTCGGTCACTGTTTCTGTGCCGGTTGTCTCAATGAAGATATCCCGGAGATCGGCTGTCTTTTCATCCATTAGCTCCGGTCAAAGTGTCGAGCGTAAAAAACGTTGCTGCCACCACCGTGAATCGCTTCGGGGGTAGTCCCTAGGGCATTCCCCTTGCGTTGTGTAAACCGAATGTTTCATACAAGTTTACGAAACAGAATAGTATATGTCGACAGAGGCAGAATCTGTTGAACTTGTCGGAGAGGAGATTATCGGTAACATCGTTAGGGCAGCGTTGTTTGCGACGCTTACTGGTGCATTCGCGTATGTATCGATTCCAAATCCACTCTCACCCGTACCTGTCAGCTTGCAGGTTCTTGGTGTATTCCTTGCTGGAGCATTCTTAGGTCCGTTCTGGGGTAGTGTTTCAATGGCATTATATCTCCTATCCGGTGCTGTTGGTGCACCAGTATTTGCTGGTGGAAGTGCTGGAATTGGTCCGTTATTCGGGTATACGGCCGGATATCTTTGGTCATACCCAGTCGCAGCCACGGTTATTGGGATGATTGTGCATGGACGTGAAACACTTCATAATCCTGATTCTGTCGGGACAGTTCGGTTGGCGCTCGCACTAACGTGTGGAACAATCTTAATATATTCTCTTGGAACCATTGGATTTGCACTTGTCCAGAATGTTGGACTCATTGAGGCATTTTTCCTCAGCGCAATTGCATTCATTCCATTCGAGATACTCAAAATCGCAGCAGCAATTGGAATTGTTCGAAGTGATGTAGCGGTTGCTGCATAATCAAGATTCTAACTATACTCAACAATGATTGAAACAATTGCACTCCAACACTCATATGATGAAACAACTGTCATCGATGGAATTTCGCTTACGATTGATGATGGTGAATGGGTTGTGATTATCGGTGCAAATGGGTCAGGAAAGACAACGCTGGTTAGACATTTCAATGGACTGTGCACTCCTGATTCAGGCTCGGTTATAATAAATGGAACACCCGTTTCAGCCAATCTCCTTGCTGCTCGAACCGCAGTTGGAATGGTATTTCAAACACCACGCGATCAGTTTGTCGCTGCAACCGTTGAAGCTGATGTTGCTTTCGGTCCAGAAAATCTTGGTCTGTCTCATGCAGATATTGAAACACGCGTCAGTGACGCACTCGCTACTGTTGGTCTGTCAGAATGTCGCCATGCTCGGACATCAGAACTCTCAGGCGGTGAACGTGCCCGCGTTGCGATTGCAGGTGTTCTTGCAATGAGACCCGATCACATTGTGCTTGATGAACCATTTGCAGGACTTGATCTCTCTGCTCGTGCATCGATTCAGGATCGCCTCCGCACACTTGCAGCTAATGGAACGGGTCTGATCACGGTTACACATGATCTTGAAGCCGTCATCAACGACGTAGACCGTATCATAGTGATTCAAGAAGGACAAATTGCATATGAAGGCTCACCGACTTCAGCTTGCCAATGGCTTTCAACACATAGTGTCGATATTGTTTCCCCTTCTATATTATCATAGATATATATCGAGACTGCACATGTATCTAATATAATTTTTATGGATAGGTGAACGCTCATGATTCAGTATGATCCAGGTACCACGATTATCCATCAACTTGATCCCCGAACAAAGCTGTTTGTTCAGGCTACTGTTGCTGCTTTGGCGTTCGCTCATACGACGCCACGGGGGCTGATTGTGCTTTCAGGCTTTGCGATCAGCTGTGTTATCATGAGTAATCTCTCATTCCGACGTGCTATCAGCGCTGCTCGACCGGCGCTACCATTTTTAATCGCCGCACCGGTTGTGACTGCAATCGATATATCGTCATGGCCTCCAGAAATTGTACCGGCTGCAGCAATTGGTGCATCACTCGCGAGTTATCGGGTAATTATCATTTTTATCATTGCTGCTGTTTATTTACATACAACACCAATTAGACAGTCGCAAGCGGCTATCCAGTGGTTTGTTCCTGGTCGCGTCGGTCGACTACTCGCTTTAGGCGTTTCAGTCGTCTTTCGGACTCTCCCAGTTATTCGTGCTGACATTCACCGTGTTCGATCGGCAGCCAAAGCGCGTCTGATACAGAATCAAACTCGACGTGAGCGCGTTCGGATTATTGGAACTGCTGGATTGCGACGGACATTTGAGCGCGCAGATCGGCTGACACTTGCACTTCAAGCGCGGTGTCTCGCATGGAATCCAACGCTTCCACGGCTGGTATTCGGTCGTGCTGATGGAGTCGCACTCATTTTTATAATAATAACCGCTATGTTTCTGCTGATAATATGACCTCCGCTGAGTGATTGCGAGTGTGAAGTGATTCTCTGAGCTAGATTATGTATCCGTGACAACTGATATACTGTCGCCATTTCGAGAGAAATTGTGCTCTCACTCTGATAATATCTAAATGGGATGTATTCAATCAGGTTCGTGATCCATCAACATCGATTGCATCAACCGGACAGATATCGACGCATAACATACAGTCGATACATTGTGCTTCATGCGATGGCTCGACTTTTCGATCTGATTGTGGGTGTCCTGGTGTCTCAACCCAGGTAAAGACATCAACCGGGCAACTATCTAAACATGCACCGTCTGCAATACAGATGTCATAATCAACTGCGACGTGCGTTCCGTGAATCCCAAGTTGTTCTGGTGGTTCAGTTGGACCCCATACCTCAACTCCGTTTTCCTCATCAACAACTTCTCGATTCCGGTCGAAGTTCGGATCGATACCCATTAATATAAATACAGTATTGATGTGCAAAACACCGTCGATATGACACGTCTGTTCGCAATACTCATTATCAATCTTACGTCTGTCACTCCCGGTGGGTGGTAAGTGAGACAATTATGTTATGATTCGAAGACATATTCATCTCTTGAATCTCACTGGTAATATGCTTCGGTTTCTGTATTTGTCTCAGAGCGACAACCGGACTGTACTGTCCTGACGTACGCGGTGAAGTTTTCAAATAGTTGTTTTACTTTGCAGGCTGCTGTGTAATTTTCAGTAGTGATCTCATCAAGAACGGCGTCAATCTGAGCTGTTGGGAGGTCTTTGTTTGTTGTAATTGATCGTGCTGTCTTGCGATCGTACTCTGGGTGAAACTGAACGCCCCATGCGTGCCCACGACGAAAGGCATGAATGCCATAATCATTTTCAGCGAGTTTGATTGTCTCCGGGGGTAATTCGGTGACTCTGTCTGAGTGACTCGTGAAAACAGTGAATGTCTCTGGAATATCCTCAAACAATGTGTCTGATTGTGTTTGTGTGACCTCGCGATATCCAAGTTCATATTCATCCATTGATTCAACATGTCCACCAAGCGCCGCAGCAAGGACTTGATGTCCATAGCAAACACCAAGAATTGGGATATTGCGGTCATCAACGGCAGCGGTGTAGTCGATCAGTGGTTGAATCCAATCGCGGTCCCAATAAACTGACGACCGTGAACCAGTGATAACAATCCCGTCAAAATCAAACTCTGCAGGACGTTCATTCGCCGTGACATCATATTCGACAAGTGTCGCATCAAGTTCACGTCGGAAGTTGCGTCGCGTGTGCTCATCATTGTGTGATGCGTTCAGCAACGCAAGTCGAGGGCGGTCGATCCCCATAGCCATCGATAATATGCAATATATGCGTCTAAAAGTCTCTTGTGTAATGGTTATACGACCCCACCCTATTCGATCTCCAGCCTGCGTTGTTTCTTGAGGGGCTTACCGCCTAGAATCAGCTAAAAGTTGCACAATTCCAGCGCTCAGATACTTATGCTGAGTGTTCAATGCTAATGCTCATTCAAGAACCCAATCAGGATGTCATTGACAATCTTAGATGCCTCAATATGGACGAGATGACCGGCATTTTCGACTGGAGCCCACTCACCCCGCGGCAGTTCCGATGCAAGTTGCTCTCCCGCTGTGGGTGACCAGACGGCATCAGACATGCCGTGAACAACAAGCGTTGGGACCGTTATTTCATATAATAAATCAGCAACATCAAACTCACGGATAGCAGCGAGTTGAGACTCCCATGCTGGTCGCGATGCGTCTTCATCAACACGCCATTCAACAATTCGGTCGACGACATCCGGGTGTCTATCATAAAATGACGATGAGACTGCGGTTTCAACTGATTCAGCGAGTGCCTCTCGGTCCGATGGTGGAGCCCATAACATCTCAAGATTGGAATCCACATTGCGTTTGCGCGCTGTTGCAGCAGGCGCCGTTCCGATCGTCGTGAGCGATGTGACCCGTGCATGCATACGAGTAGCTGCCAGTCCAACCATCCCACCAAGTCCTGCACCAACAAGATGTGTTGAAGTAATCTCTGCATCACTCAGAACTGATATCAAGTCATCAACAAATGTTGAGATAGTGTATGGTCCTGCTGGTGAATCCGACTTTCCGGTTCCGCGAAGATCTATAACAACTGTTGTATACTGTCCAGCCACGGCAGGATATTGCCATCCCCATTGCCAAGCACCATATCCAAGATCGCCGAGAAAAACAACTGCTTGCTCAGCATCGCCATCCATTTCATAATACAACTGAACATCGTCATTTGAGGCATATGGCATGTATTAGTTCCGTATTAGCCCTAGGAGTGTCTATCTGTTTGGAATATCGCCTGCCATAGTCGGGATCGAACGAGATAATCGGTTAAAAACTGGTGAAATCATAATGATTGTATTCAGCGTGTTCTGTTTTTGTGATCATGAATAGGATGGATTTATGACGCAATTAGAATTGTATGTAGGTGTTATAGTATTAACGGCTATTTAGCATACATCATGTTGTTGTGATTGCCTGCGGTGAAATAAAATGAGGACGTCTTTTGTATTTTCACTCTAGCAGTTTCGAGTCATGTTTCATGCATGCTACGTAATACTGATGTAGCATCATCTAAGGCGACCTCAAGTGACGCTGCATCCGGTCCACCACCTTGTGCGAAATCTGGCGGTCCTCCACCGCCACCGCCAACCTTACGAGCTAATTGTCCGACAACATCACCCGCATTAATCCCGATATCCTCTGGAACACCAACAACAAACTGTGCGCTTCCATCAACGTCTGACCCAAGAACAGCAACAGCATCTTCATCAACAATAGCGTTGGCTGTCTTTCGGAGTTCATCCGCATCACCATTGACAGTTTTGATGACCGCATCGATACCGTCGATACTGACGGCATCTGCTGTGACACCCTGGGCACGGGCCTCAGCAAGTTCCGATTTAAGTTTATCAATTGTTTTACCACGCTCTTTCCACTCGGTGAAAAATCGATCTGCTGTTTCAGGAACATGCTCTGGAGTTACATCAAGAACATCTGCGGCATCATAAAGTGCATCCTCGGTCGTCTGCACAGCATCAATCGCGGCGTCTCCAGCGGCAAACACGATTCGCTCGACCCCATCTTGAACCGGCTCTGTTGTGAGGATTTTAATCGTACCAATATCACCGGTCCGTGTGACATGTGTCCCTCCACAGGCTTGGATATCGTCACCAATTGTAATCGTTCGGATGTTCTGTCCTGGAGGAATACCACCCTGATATAGATCAAATCCATGTTCATTTTCAGCCTCATGGCGATCTGGCCAGTCTTGTCTAACCGAGATATTCTGACGAATTATGTCATTAGCGACTGATTCAATTGTTTTGGCTTCGATACGGTTAATCCGCTCATAGTGCGTCAGGTCAAATCGTGCGCTGTCGGTACCCTTTTGTGCACCGGCTTGTCGGACATGGTCGCCCAGCACTTTCCGAGCTGCATGCCCAATAATGTGTGTTGCTGTGTGATGTTGCATGAGGCGCCGTCGTCGTTCAACATCAAGTTGACCGCGAATAAAGTCGCCTTTTCCAGGATTTTCAGTTGCTTGATGAAGAATAACCCCATCTTGTGCTTTGACATCTGTTATTTCAATTGTTTCTTCCTCAGTTGTGAGTGTTCCATGGTCTGCCGGCTGACCACCCCCTTCTGGATAAAACATGGTCTGATCAAGGACAATATCATATCCAGTATCTTGCTCAAAGATGTCAAGAACAACCGCTTCGAATTCTGTTCCTGTCTGGTCATCATAATATAATCGGTCGGTTTCTGGCAGGTCTGCAAGCCGATCACGACGTTTTTCTATCGTCTCTGTTGTATCATCATCGGTGTGGCGGTCAGCAACAAGTGAGTAGAAATCATCAGGAATCTCGACAGTTGCCCCACGGTCGCTCGCAATTTCTGTGACCATATCTGGCTGAATCCCATGTGAGTCATACAATTCAATGAGTTCATCAACTGGAATTGATTCATTACGGTCCGCATACTCATCTGCGAGCGTTTCGACTCGCCGACGTCCTCGGCTGAGTGTCTCACGATATTTTCGATCTTCAGTGCGAACAATATCACGTATTGTATCGCGGTTTTCATATCCAAGTCGCTCAGCCTGCATATCAACGAGTTCATCAAGTGGAGCGTCAATGCCGATATCATCGATCAATCGCTGAGTTCGTCGAAGCACCATCCGTGTAAGGTACCCCGTTCCAACGTTTGATGGGACAATTTCATCGCCAAACATGTATGCAAGCGTTCGGCAATGATCAGCAATTGCATAAATAGATTCAAGCGGTTCAAGTAAGTCAGTGAGGACGGAGGGGTCAACATCAAGTTCATCAGCGACATCTGCTCGGGCAGATGCAAGATTGTCAATTTCGTCAATATCAAGATATCCAGATAACATTGCTGCCTGCTGGATGAGTTCTTTTTCATCTGTTGTATGTGTCACATCAGCGTCATTTTTCAGAAATTCAATCGTGTCAGGATACACTGCCTCGTAGACGGTGGGCGTTCCTTGTGAGACCCATGCCCATCGTTCAAGTCCATATCCAGTATCAACAACGTAGGTGTCCATTGGGGAATACCGATTTCCATCTTTCATTTCATATTCGCCCGATTCATCTTGTTCCATCGACATGAAGACAAGCGTCGCAAGTTCAGCACCGCGATATAATACTTCAAAAGCGGGACCAGCGTTCCCACCGCCGACCCATGGATCTTCGATATACGTGATTTCAGTCAAATCCGCGCCCATATGCTCGAAAAAGGCATCACAGAGACGAACTGTCTCGTCCTTCCAGTATACTTCACCTGTGTATGCGTACTCATCGCTCGCATCCTCACGAGTATTGAAAGCGTGATGTGCCATCATCTCGAAGGCCATCGTATGGCGTCCAGTCTTTCCGACATTGTCGATATCTTGCATTCGAATACATGGTTGACTGATACAGAGTGGATTTGCTGGCGGTGGGGTTTGTCCACTCGTGACGAGCGGTTGAAAATCATAAATAGATGCCTGTGTGAGTAAGACATCATCTCGCCATCGATTTGCAGCGACAGGATACGGCTCAATACGGTCATGATCACGTGATTCAAAAAATGAGAGGAATTCTTCACGCATTCCCGACAGGGAGTATTGGTCGTCAAATCCAGGATTATCGATAAACGAGTAATCATCTGCTGGCGGTTCACCACAAGTCTCGCGGTCGGGATCACGGGTCCAAAAATACACATCCGTCACCGGACACTGCTTCCGATGGAACCCTTCAGTCTCGAAATACTCGAGACGATACTCCGATTCGAGTTCACTCATTATCGATGAATGCCCCACGATTAGATAAAACAGTTCGGATACGGAGAATGAAAATTAATATACACCGCTCCACACGCAATATATCTACCCTCTGTGAACGATGGAACCCTCTCGATGGGACAAAATGCTTAGGATACGTAGTATCTAGGTCGGCAATCTTAATTACAGTATGATTACATGAAAGATGACTGATTCGGCAATAGTCGTAGTGATGGATATTCGACACAAATTCGACCATCGAACATCCAGGTCCATGTGTGCAAAGACCAGATCCCACTCACTGAGTATCAGCGAGTGAGGCTAAAAGTGCTTCAAGTTGAACTTGCTCGTTTGCACCAACGGTAATTCGATAATCTGCCTCGCCAACGCGTTCAAGCAATCGAACGGTTGTTTCCTCATCAAGATCAAGATTCCACGCCGTTCGGTGAAGTTGGTCAATAATATCGCCACCAGCCATGCCAGTATCGACCAGAAGGGTCTGAAGTTGTGAACGAGCCGTTGTGAAATCACCGTCAATCGCAGCGGTGACCATTGTCTCAATATCTTCTGGGCGAGCGGTCGAAGTTATTGTATACACTGTTTCCTCATCGACGACCTCACCTGTTGTTGCTGCGGCTTGTAAGGAATTGATTGCTCGTCGCATATCACCGCCAGCAGCATACACGAGTGCATCCAGTCCATCTTCGGTCAGTTCAATATTCTCGGCTGCTGCGATATCCTTGGTTTGCCCGCGGATAGCTGTCTCTGAGAGCGGCGAGAATCGAAAGACGGCACATCGTGATTGGATTGGATCAATAATCTTTGAAGAATAATTACATGAAAGAATAAATCTGGTATTATCAGCAAACTGTTCCATTGTTCGACGGAGTGCTGATTGTGCATCATCGGTGAGTGAGTCTGCCTCATCAAGAAAAATAATCCGATGATCATAGCCACCAAACGATGACCGTGCGAAGTTTTTGATTCGATCGCGTACAACGTCGATTCCTCGCTCATCAGATGCATTCAGTTCAAGAAGGTTGTTCTGCCAATCATCACCGTAAACAGCGTGTGCAATGGCTGTCGCAGCAGTTGTATTATGCATCACCGTTGGAATGCATCCTCCAACATAGTTCCGAACACCAGGAACGGTGAGATCATAAACTCGTTTCTCAGCGTCAAGTGACTCACTGACTGTGACGACATCAGCGTGCAGCGGTGAGTGCTGTGTTGAGGGATGTGTCACCCCTCCATCAGCATATGGTATCCACCCACATGTTTGTGTCTCACCACTTGAGAGATGCGACTGAGTTGTTTTTGTCGTTGATGCTGTTGAACTCGAAGTCACGGTCGTTGTTTGATCTGCCATGACTGTATCCCAGTCGGTCTCAATCATCTCCTCAAGTCGTACGGTGTCAGATGCGTCGATAATGATAGCATGAACGCGTTTTTCAGAATCGATCAGAGTAGATGTATGACGACTTGCGATTCCGACTGTCGCAAGAAGATACGACACAGTCGATACAGTAGGTGTATGCGCGCCGATGAGAGTGAACTTCAGGCTCCCATCTGACCGTGATTCAGCATAATCTTCAATCAATCTCTCAAGAGTGGCAATTCGAGTATTGACATCAGCCATCAGACTATCATGGTAACGGTATTCATCCCCGATATGTGATACTTCTGATGCGTTCTTGGAAGCAGCACAAGACCCCGTTGTTTCAGCTGGGATTGGGAGATTTTTTGCCCGAAGGACATGCATACCCGCTGTGATATCAGCGGCTGGGACCCACGTCGGATTGGTGTTCTCACCGGTACGAATAAGCAATTTATGCTCTGGCGTGACCGTTAGCGTTGCACCATCGTTTGTTTTGATTCGCTGTAGTCCACTGGCACGCTTTCCAAATACGTGCGATGGGTGTCGATATTGAAACGAACCATCAGCAGTCAGTGAACATACTTTAAGATTCTGTGGTGCCGGTGCAAATCCATCAACATCGCCCACAATCTCTCCGATCTGTCTAATACCCTTATTCGTGAGTATTGGTGTTGACCCGGTGACACACTTACCAACGCCTGCCGGACCGGCAAAAAGGAGATGTGGAAGATCATCGCGATCGATGTATGACTGAAGACGATCAACAGTATCTTCCTGCCCATAGATGTTTTCAAGCGTCGCTGGCCGGTACTTCTCAATCCAAATCTCTCGTCCGGTTGGGGCAGCATCGGATGCGTCGGCCTCACTCATATATCTGATAGTGAGACCTGGAAAGATAAACAGTCCGCGTTATCTATCAACCACTCTTGAGTGGGTCTTGACCGACTGCGGTCGAAGCTACCTGTTCCTCGGGGGTAGTTCACGGTGTTCCACTCCTATAATGGATAAAGCCGTCTGCTCGCATCTATACATAACTCCACCGTATCGACTTCATCAAGTGATCGTTCAGTGCTCAATTCCAACCCATATATTCAGACTACTCCATTTTTGCCGAAATCAAACCGCTTCGCTCCAAATCTGTATAATACTGATTAATAATTTGATATTCTCTCCCGCCTGAAGACGCCCTCAGAAATCGGATATTTCTGGTATGCGAATGAGACATTCAGTCTAGTCAACGCGGGAATCCAACGGCACCGCACCGCTAGGTTGGGATATTAGAGTTTGTAGTCTACTTTGGTGTAGGGTAGGTCGGATTCATGTGTTATAATCTTATAGAAGCATATATGGATAATTCAGTTCAGATTCACTCGGGAGTACAGCATAAGAACAATATAGATATGTTAATGCGATTGTTCGATGAGGCGGTGCTTCAGATTACAGCAGAGACAGTTCATAGCCACCTCAGGAGTTCATCCCCTGGGTGCATACTGGTTGCTCATGATAGTGATCAAAATCGGATTATTGGTGCATGTCTAATCGCCCCTGTTGACAACTATGATTATCTGTTATCGAACAATGTGTCGTGCGCCTTACCAGCACAACGATGTCCGACGGAACTCACACACATTGCTGTTACTCACTCCCGACAGGCGAATGGAATTGGATCACGTCTTGTCATGACTGCTGCAACAGAAGCACCAGGTCCGCTCGTTGTCCAATTTCATCGATCAGTACGTCCGTTCTATGCAAAGCTTGGATTCGATATTGCACCGATCTCCACAGATATGAGTGAAACGGACATCAACGGTGCGTCGGATGATACCGAAGCCATGACAGATGTGTCAGCATCAGCATCGTTGTCGACACACATAACTGACTCAACGGTATCGAATACACCGATATATTGCCGTGGGACGCTCAGATGAGTGGCTCAACCAACTCACGACCAGCCTGGAGAAGTGTATCAACGTGCTCTTGACTCGATGATTCGGCATATACGCGCATTTTTGGTTCAGTCCCAGATGGACGGACAAGGATCCAAGAGCCATCATCTAAAAGTAATTTAAATCCATCTAAAGAGACCACATCAGCAATATCACGACCTGCAATGGTCTCGGGAAGATCATCTTTCAGATTGTTAATAACGCGCGCTTTTTCCGAATCAGGACAGTCAACACTGCTTTTACTCGCAACAATATCACCATGCGTCTCAAGAAGTCGGTTTACACGATCATCAATCGGCTCAGCAGCCGTCACAGCAGCACCAAGCAGTCCCATCAACACACCATCCTTTTCGCGCACATGCCCTCGGATTGAAAATCCACCAGACTCCTCACCACCAACGAGTGCATCATGTTCCCTCATTGCGTTAGCAACCCATTTGAATCCGACTTCCGTCTCAACGACCGACTGCCCATGTGCCTCAGCAATGCGGTCGATCAGGAAGGTGGTTGAGACTGTCCTCACCGCCGGTCCAGACTCAGATTTGAGCAGATATTCATATAGCGCTGCATAAAACAGATTCTCATCAAGATGCCCTCGATCTGGGGTGACAAATCCAACACGATCTGCATCGCCATCGTTTGCAATACCAATATCCGCATTATGCTCTTTAACTGCATCAACGAGTGGCTCAAGATGTTCGCCGCTTGGTTCTGGTGGGCTCCCGCCAAAAGTTGGGTCACGTTCGACACGGACAGTATGAACTTCTGCACCTGCCTCGCGAAGAAGTGCATCTGTCACACCGCGACCAGACCCATGCATTGCATCATACACGATAGTCAATCCTGTGAGATCTGTATCAACAAGACTGTGTGCTGCTTCAGCATGCGGTGTTTGGAGGTCAACTCGCTCAACTGTCCCCCATTCGCTCACAGGAGCTAACTCAGGTTCGGTGAGCCGGTTCGCGACTGCATCTGTTACCGATGGAAGTGCGGGGGCACCATCAGATGGGATGAATTTCACACCATTGTACTCAGCAGAATTATGTGATGCAGTGATCATTAATGCACCAGCAAGTTCACGCTCAACAACGGCCGTCGCAACAAGCGGTGTGGGGCGGTCTCGTTCCGGAAGGATAACATCAAATCCATTACCTGCAAGCACTTCAGCGAGAGATTCGGCGAATCCCTCAGATGTTTCGCGGGCATCATATCCAACAACAACTGGGGCGGTGAACCCCTCAGCATGGAGATAGTTTGCAACAGCCTGTCCAACGATGCGAACGCGATCATCGGTAAATGTGTCAAGTGTGGCACGCCACCCGTCAGTCCCAAATGATATGTGCTCCATATGTGTTCCTCAAGCACTAACATCAAAAAGGTGCGGCAGTCTGGGTTATATAGAAATAGCTAGACAGCTACAACACTCAGTATATTTATTTCCCGTGATTTTTTGATACCTCTCTGTGGGCGGAAGATTCCTACAGCATCACACCGTTGAGTTGGGATAGTTGCGTTGCAGTTTGTAGTCCCCCCGAGAGGGCTGTGCCAATCAGCCATCGCCCCTGTTTTGTTATGAGATTCAGAGATACTTCTTACTGCCCGCAGCCTAATTCTAATCTAAAAGATTCCTTCAGCTTGAAATCAGAGAATCCTGGTATTGCCCGATTAGTGAGCGGGGAGACTGCCTCGGTTGTGAAGTACCTCGGGACAAGCTCCGAGGCTTCCCTATTTCGGCTACGTTCTGTTCGAGAAAGAAAATTAACTCTTGTCGACCTTTCGGTGATGCATCGGTCACAAGTAAGTTTCGATGTGGTGACGTGCTTTCGCCCACACGATCATAGATGAGTTTTGACTGCGAGTCATTCATCCTACTCAGACTGTCAATAAAATATTATTATGGCTGATTGATATCTGTGCCCTCCTCAGCCAATTGTTGTTTTTTCTCACGTGTGTATGACTTAATTTCGTGCTCACGCGAAAGAGCGGCTGATCGGGTGTCAAAACACTCGAAATGAACGAGTTGAACTGGTGTTCGACCCCTGGTATATTTCGCTCCCTCGCCGGCGTTATGCTCTCTAACTCGGCGTTCAACATCCGTTGTATAACCTGTATACAGAGATTCATCACTACATTCGACGATATATACATAATGGTAATCATTCATGAGTAGATGTCTGTACTGGTATGATAACTCGAATGGTTGTTGTGGATACGGGATATCGGTTAAGTGTCAGTGTCGGTGTGAGTTTGATATTTTTTATCGATACATATCATATATTATGCAACATCAACCGTTTCAACAATAGTTGCAAGAGCGGCACTATCTGGGGACCCGTGTGTAACAGACAATGGAGATACACTCACTGCCGCATCAACTAAAGCCCGTCTGTCGGTTCCGACCGGATATCGCCGACGATGCTCATCTGTTGGTGGGAACGGGCTCTCCCATCCAACAACCCCCGGCCACGTTCTGTCGCGGAGTTGGACAAGATGTTCATTTGACTCAAGAGTAACATCATCAGAAACATCATCTGCGGATGCCTGTTCGACCTCCTGTTCATAATCGTGATACGGATCAGTCAACATGACAGGTGGGTTTGCTGTATCAACTGGTGCGTTGACATTTAATAGGTCAACATCGTCATATACGCCTGCACTAAGCGCTCGATCAACCAATCGACGTGCAATCCGTGCTGGACGAGCGAAATCATATTCTTCTGGTGGTGAGATAAAGAAATCTGTCGAATGGTACGCTGAGATAGCAAGCGCGGGCGTTCCGAGGAATGCTGCTTCGATTCCTGCACCAACTGTCCCAGACCGTCCAACAACGTAATTACCGGCATTTGGACCGTTATTTACGCCAGCAACAACGATGTCAATGTCAGTATCAAGACCACGAAGTCCATATGCAACACAGTCCGCAGGCGTTCCGGTTAATGCACATCCCCATGGATGGTCACGAACAATAGCAGTGGGATTTCGCGTTCGTCCAACACCACTTTGGTTACTTTCCGGAGCAACAACCGTCACATTACCGAGTGCTGTCAACTCAGTTCGAAGCGTTGCAAGTCCTGGCGCGTCAATACCGTCATCATTTGTGAGTAGGATTGAATACTCATCCTTCATCATATACAAACGCGCCCGAAGCACACCTATTGTTTCCGGTCAAAGACACGCGTATTCTGACCTATGCATTAAAGCTATAATATTAAAAATGAATAGAATGATTAGAGAAAATCACATAGATAAGATGACCCCCGAACTCATTATTATATTAGATGTCTATCGATACTATGCGTTTTAAATACCTTTTCGATGATCATGCAGAACGGGTCCGCTGCCGAGCTGCTTCCGCGATTCCAGCATTCGCTGAACAGTTAGGGCAAGCAAACAGTTGCCCACTCTCATCAGCAAATACACGCGCGAAGCGATCGGAAACGTGCGACCCGCAATGGTCACAACTTGGCATATGTGTACGTCCGGCAGATTACTATCGCCGGTATATAGTATATGAACGACTTATATAAATCGCTTCGCGCGCGTGCGCGAGAGTGCCAGATTTGTCCATTATATTCCCTATACTATGAGAGTAATTCATATTTCCATGGATAAAATATTAGTTTATTTATTTGATATCAGAATCGCCAGCCTGAGTATCAGGTGAGGAATTGAGTGTCATTCATCAAAGTTACAACTGGTTTGCAAGCGAATCGATGCGTCATATATCACTACACCTGTTAAAACTACTAATCCACTACAGGAGTCATTGAAACAGGAACTTATTATATCAGAAATTTATAATTATCGTGAGTAAAATATATATAGTCTATCTGAAGTAAACTCCAAGATAGTTATCGAGATGAAATGTGGATAGTATATAAACAATTTGAATCAAACAACCGTATACGACGGTCATGACCGGAGAGCGGGGCATTTTGGAAAATATTTTATATAGGGCCGGTGTAGGCAGTAGCGTATGGCAGACCTAATCGTTAAAGCGGCCGTCAAAGAAGCGCTTGAAGACAAAAATGTCGCTTCTGACTTTTATGATGCACTTGATGGTGAAGTGACTGAACTACTGGAGGACGCAGCCCGTCGTGCTGAGGAGAATGATCGAAAAACTGTCCAACCGCGCGACTTATAACTCATTCACAAGTTGAGGGCATCGGAGCGCTGTGAATCAGCATGAATTGGGCTGTGCCCAGGACATGCCTCACAGTAAACTGCAATAATCGTATTTTTCAGTAATTATACAGGGTCAAGGAGAATACCTGCGGGTTCAGCCGCAGGATGAATTCGACACCCCGAAGGAAATCTACCCTGCAATAGCCGCGCTGAGATTTGGGACTCCGGAGATTGAAGTGACAGGCAAGCCTATCTGTAGATAGGAATCAGACCGAGAACAGAGTAGGGCGATTCTGGTCAGTCCAACGATGGCGACCTGTCCGCCCCAAGCACTGAGACAGTAATCGGAACCAGTCAGCTGAACGGTCTATTCATATAATATACTGAACCGATGCAGTTGCAGTTGCAGTGCCCAACTGTTTGAAAACACTGCAGAAAGTAACTCCGAGTCCGTCGAAATCTGCCGGATTCTCCGGCACAACCAACTCCGGGAGCCCGAACACGATAGAGGATAGCAGTACCGGGGGCTGAGATGTGGCACTCCTAGCAGTCCCAGCAGTCCCACTCGACTCGCCACAGTCCGTGAACCCCACACGGATTCTCACCGTGCCGGGGTTCGGTGGAACTGCAAACCTGCAATCTCCACCGTTAACGCTCACGCTCAGGATTCCTCCGCGTTTAGTGATTCAACAAACTCCTGGGTGAACTAATTCACTCAGTCGATGCGAGAGAACTATTCTGACTGATGCATGTCTACTCAAGCACCCACTTCTTCTGTAAACGACTATACGCAGAGGGGGATGTCAATAATTGGATTACTCTGCATCAGTCTTTACTTTCTATCCTCCAGTCGGTTCTAGTTCTGGCC
>ERZ1034564.16-NODE-16-length-23170-cov-12.583560_pt1 | contig 23170 bp, 20 predicted proteins | sample MGYA00520653_ERZ1034564 | MGnify/ENA primary metagenome ERZ1034564 (study PRJEB33760, sample SAMEA4777720) | hypersaline lake metagenome | biome: hypersaline environment; feature: brines | place: Spain | collected 2014-08 | depth 0 m ...
AATGCTTCCTGAACTTGGCACAGGAGTCATACTGATTCGTGATGCAATTCAACAATTGCTGAGGATTGTTCCACGGCGATTTGTAATCGGTGGTGCGGTCACTCTTGTTGTTATTTTAGCGCTTACTGACGAGGATGCAGGTCCACGCGGGCGCACTAGCGTCACTGACCGGGATGCAGGACACAACAGCGATACACCGCTGTTAACTCCAAAGCGAATCGTACTCCTTACTGGCGGGATTGTGATTCTTGCTGCCACTGCAAGTATGCTTTTTCCACTCGGACCAACAGAGTATCGAGTTGTGAGCGCACAATCAAACCTTCCTGGACCAGGTGTGATTCCCGCTGGTGAGTCAGAGTCAACAACATATCAGGTTCCCGGGGGTTCATTCGTTCCGATTAAATACTATGTTGAACCAGCTAGCGACGGTGTTGCGGTGAAGAATGGGTCTGGTGTCGTCACTCCTGGGAATGTAACAAATGCAACTGTACGCCTCTCTGTGCCTCCAGATACCGGTTCGTATCGACGATATGTCTCAGAAAAGCGATTCCCGCTTGTGCTTCCAGTAACAGTTATTGAATCTATGTACGCAATTCATCCACTCGCTCCCGTTGTACTGATTGATACATTGCTTGCCATTCCAACTCTCGCCGCTGCACAGTTATTTACCGGCAGGCGACGGCTCCGTGATCGAGCAGGCGCACAGAATGGAATCTTTGAGCAACTTGGAGGACGACGGTGAGTAAGCAGTCGCCAGATGAGAGTAACGGACAGGAGGAGTCTGTCTCAATAATTCGAATTCGTCATACACTGGCGGAAAATGCAGCGGTCGTTATTCTCTTGTTTTTAATTATCGCTGCTGTCGGCGGATACCTCACCTACACGACACATGTTGAGCCTGGTGTAGCCGAAGAGCAGCGGACGGTCTCAACATGGTCACGAACGGCGACATTCGCACATGGAGCGACAGTGACAGGTGAAAATCCAGTTTATGATGTTGGAAGACGGTTATCTGAACAGCGTGCGTACTTTCCACGGATCCAACGTGTCGTCTCAGGAGAGTATGATGTAAGTTATGATGCCAGCTCCGGAGGATCAACGGAAGTACAGACTGAGCTGCAATTACTTGTGCAGGGTCGAAGCGATCAAACAGTTCTTTGGGGATCCTCAAGCGCACTCAGCGAAACGACTGTTACCGATGTCACCCCAGGTGCAACAACAACCGTTGAGTATCAGTTTAACATCAATCAAACGCGTCTCCAAATTGAACAGGTTGAGGAAACATTTGGTGATGTACCAGGTGAGCCAGTTGTGATTGTGCGCGCAAACACGCAGATTACCGGTGAAGTAAACGGTCGTGTGATCGATAGACAATACACTGATGATCTTCGACTTATTCCTGAGGGCGACGCATTTCGAGTCAGTGATCCCGGTGAACTGACGAACAGTACAACTCGGACACAGACAATTCAAGTGCAACGAGAGTATTCAGCACTGAGACGAATCGGTGGACCAGCACTCACTGGGAGTGGCGTTATCTTTGCTCTGTCATTTGGATTTGCGCGATATCGAAGACTAATTGCACCGACAGATGACGAACTTGATGCAGTCTCAAGAGATGTATACGATGAGTGGCTCTCACATGGAACACTCCCGGACTCAATCGACCCGGATGGAAGTGACATTGTTGAGCTACAAACATTGGTTGATCTTGTCGACGTCGCCGCAGACACCGGTGGACGCGTACTGTATGATCCAACACAAGACTGCTACACGACACCAGGTCAACAGTACAATTACGTCTGCTGGCCACCGATACACGCATATAATAAAGCCACCATCGATGAGGAAACTACTGATGATGACCCGCCTCAGCCCTCTCGACCGGAACCCGAGAATCAAGAAAACACTACTATCCCGACTAACGTGTCTGATGATAGTAGCGTCAGCACGGTAGATACCCCAGACGCAAGCGATAAAGATATACATAAGAATGAAGCCGAGACTGAAGTTGAAAGTGGAATGTTCACTTCAGTTCGATCACGCTGGAATCAATGGCGTGGCGATAATGATGCTAAAAAAGTACTGAGGAGCATGATCAGGATAATAGCAGTATAAATAATGATAATAATGATGATGATGGACACTCACACGACAGCATATCATCATCCACTAAAGCATCACAGCAGAGTCAAGATTCCTCAAGCGAGAAGCCGAGATTTACAGATGATGTCGAAGATGACATCTCAGAGGCTAAAGAGGAATCAGAGACAGAAACAGAATCTATTGATGATGTGGATGACAGAAACAGACGATGAGGATATATCAGAATAGAGCAAGGTCTCAGCAGATACTATCGGTCGTCATTGTATAGATGGCACACACATGCTCTGCGTTTAAGTTCGTCCGGTCCATATAATGAAGTGAATGAGCGACACTGATACCGTAGCCGATTATGAGGTTGTCGTGGTTGGAGGCGGACCCGCAGGTCTCCAATCGGCACTGTACACGACGCGATTAGGGCATGACACTGCACTTGTTGACCGTGGTGGTGGTCGTGCAGCAATGATGCTCGATACTCACAATGTCATCGGTGTCACCGAGGATACCTCGGGTAATGAATTCCTTGCGACTGGGACTGAACAAGTCGAATCATATGGTGGAGATGTGATTCGTGATCTCATTACTGATATTGAACAGACTGATGATGGTCGGTTCTATCTTGAGGGGAGCTCGAATGCATTCCGTGCTGACCGCATTGTCCTTGGTGTTGGATTCAGTGATAAACACCCAGACCCACCGGTGCCGCGTACAGGCAAAGGGCTGCATTACTGTCTGCACTGTGATGCATACATGTTTGTTGATCGACCGGTCTATGTGATGGGCACGGGTGAGGCAACTGCACATGTTGCGATGATTATGCTGAATTTCACCGATGATGTCGACGTGTTGCTCCGCGGTGATGAGCCAGAATGGAGTGATGAAACTGACGAACAACTGCGGGCGCATCCAATTGATATTGTTGAATCCGATATTGATGGGATGAATAAAAGCGATAATGGATGGTTAGAGTCATTCGAATTCGAGGATGGAAGTATCCGTCAGTATCGCGGTGGATTCGCGATGTATGGCTCGAATTATAATACCGCCTTATTCGAAACGCTTGGGTGTGAACTCGATGATGATGGAACGGTCATTGTCGATGAAAGCATGGAAACAACCGTTGATGGTGTGTATGCAGTCGGTGATATTACCGATGGGCACAACCAGATTCCTGTTGCGATGGGCAAAGGCGCGCAAGCAGGAATTGATATCCATTATCAACTTCGTGAATTCCCTCGCGATCTTGAAGAAATCCGTGCTGAGGGTCCAGTCACAGAAACAGAGGTTCCAGGTGTAAGTGATCGCGTTCAAAACGCAGCCGCATCATTCGAGGAGGCACAAGCACCGCCGATTGAAGCACCAGCACCAGACGCTACTGCTGAAGTGGACGCTGAAGCAGACGCAATCGAACCACCAAGCGACGACTAGCTATATTCGTCGGCTCTCTGTCACAGCGCAGTACTTTCGTCGTATTCTTCTTTTTTATCTGAAGATGACACCGGTGTGAGTCAGTTATTACGACAGATATTATCCGTAGTGACGGTGACGATGACGGCTAAAGTCTATCTGAGAAATCAGGAAATCAAGAAATCGAGATTAAATGATAATCAAAGCGTGCTCAAGTGATCGTCCAAATGTGACACACAGTGGCGAGAGAAGAGACTCAAACAGAAACATCCTTATTCCAGGCACTAATTCATAATATTGTGACGTCATGCATATGGCGTGACATAGCAGCATGCGCTGGTGGTCTAGTGGTATGACCTGAGCCTTCCAAGCTCATGACCCGGGTTCAAATCCCGGCCGGCGCATACGATATCTGTCCCTGATTTCTAATTTCTGATTTTATTTTCCCACTCATCATAATTACCACCACAGAGACGCATCGGTATGTATCTCGATATTCACGTTAGTAGCAGAGCTAGGTGATGGATCACAGGCGAGTGTTCTCACACGTATGATAACATCAACTATTGAGTGAAAGGAATGAAAGGTATGAATAGCGGACAACAGGGTTGCTCGGCGTTCCGATACAGGGAGTCCCAGTTGCCTCCTCCACCCCGCGGCCCTTCGAGCGACGAACGTTCACCAGTTCGCTGCTCGCTTCCGCGCCTGACGGGATACCGGCGACGAACCGTCTCGGACTGACCCTGCGGTCAGCGTCAACGGACCGCCGTCCCCGAAGGACGAGGTTTCTTAGTTGGCTTCCGGGGCCTGCACCGGTCTGACCGAACGCACCCGGATTTGGTTCCCACTCAAGACCGAAATGGTGGGTTGAAGAGCAGGGCCTAACTGCCCAACCTAGTCCACACAAAAATATGCGGGACGGATATAAGGAGCTTTCGACTCGAATATTGAAATATCGACGGACGGCGGCGACATTGTCAATCACGAGTAGTCAATCTCAGTGCCTGAGTGCCTGAGTGTCTACAGGATATTCATTGACGCTTCACTCATCAGCGTATACTGAGATCACTCTGGCGAGTTCAAATAAATGAAGCCAGGATAATGAGACATGGTGAACGGAGACACAGATGCAGCCACAGATCGAAATAAGATACTGCTCAGCCGGTACTATCTTTTTCGAGAGTGATTAGCGAAGTACAGCGGTTGTATAGCCGCTTCCGGCAAGGGCTGTCACGCTTGCAAGCCCGACAATAATCCAGCGATGATTCACAATCCACGCATACTGACTCGGGAACCCATACAGCAGTGTTGATGTAATCGAAATCGCCCAGACACTGGCAAAGCCAACCATCGCAATCCCAGATACCAGCGTTAACCCAGCAACAGTCACCGGGTCAGTGCGACCCTGCTTACCGGCGAGAAACACAATAATATTCAATAATGCGAGAAAGCCAACAACAGAAATACCGATTGGACCGGCGGCATAGTAATCTGCAACACTAACCCCTGGAGTGGTGATAATCACTGCTGGTATGAAGACTGCTCCGGCAAGAATGAGACAGGTAAATGCGCCGACCGTCGGCGCGATGGATTCAAGACGCATATCGGCTGTCTGACCGACACGCGTGTAAACGCTTCGAGATAAAGAAGCCAATCGTGAGAGCATAACTGAGTCTAAGAAAGCCCAGAGAGGTCATCACAGGGTGAAATGAATGAAGACAAACGGAGATAGGATAAGATATTGAGATGATACTATCATAAATCAAAATATATTATTCTTGAAGCAATATGGGGGTTGAATTGCGCAAAGAGCATCACACAGAGGAAAACGAATATACGACCGCCGGTTCCCGTAGTAGCATGGAACGCGTAGCAGTAATCGATGCAGCGATGACACAATTTGGACAGCGAGACGGATGGATTCGTGAATTACTCGCAGAAGCTGGGCAGGCGTGTCTTGACACTGCCGGAGTGAGTCCCGATGCAATAGAGCATTTGTATGTCTCGAATATGGCAAGTGGGGAGCTTGAAGGGCAGACAGGCGTTTCAAACGCGCTTGCACATGATTTGGGAGCAGTCCCCGCATACACCGCCCGAATCGATCAAACCTCCTCATCAGGCGGGGCAGGTGTGTATGCTGCATGGCAATCCATTGCCTCTGGTGCATCAGAACTAACATTACTTGTTGGTGGTGAGAAAATGACACATCGGACGACTGCTGAGGCAACAGACGTTATTGCATCATTAACACATCCTGTAGAATATAAACATGGGATAACACTGCCATCATTCGCGGGTCTGACAGCTCGATTATATCTCGAGACGTATGATGCACCACGGGAGGCACTTGGAAAGGTGGCGGTCAAGAACCATCGCAACGGTGTTGATAACCCACATGCGCAGTTTCGCAAGGAGGTTTCGCTTGAGACTGTACTTGAATCGCCGATTGTTGCTGATCCACTTCGATTATATGATTTCTGCCCGATTACTGATGGATCTGCAGCCCTGTTATTCTGTCCAGAGTCACTTGCGGAGAGATATACCGATACATATGCTATTGTGAGTGGGATTGGCGGTGCAACAGACACTCATGTCGTTCATGAACGCGGTGATCCAACGACGATGGGCGGTGTTGTTGACTCATCAGATGACGCGTATGAGATGGCTGAGATTACTTCTGATGACATTGATGTGGCTGAGCTACATGACATGTTCACGATTCTTGAATTCCTCCAATTAGAGGATCTCGGATTCTTTGAGAAAGGAGCTGGCTGGAAAGCGGCTGATGAAGGAATAACCGCACGTGATGGTGCATTACCAATCAACACGTCGGGGGGATTGAAATCAAAGGGACATCCACTCGGTGCCTCCGGCATTGCACAAGTATATGAGATTTATCAGCAAGTGACCAATAATGCCGGTCCACGACAGGTCGAGGCTAAAACTGGACTTGCATGTAATGTTGGAGGATTTGGAAACTGTGTGACAACAACAATCTTGGAGAATGCACAATGACTGATGAGAATACCGCTGATTCAAACACAAGTACAGGCACAAACACCGCTGAGGAAGAAAATCAATCGGAGTTGACAGCCGTCAGATATGCTGATGGAAGTCTTGGATATCCTGCACATACGCTTGGATCCGATGGTAATCCACCGGTAGATACGATTGATCTACGTGAGTATACTGCAGAGATTATCACGTGGACAAAAGCAACGGCAACACCACCCGGCGTTCGCGAACCAAACACCCTCGCAATTGTTGAATTTGAGATTGATGATGAGTCAGTACGGGCTATCGGACAAGTAACAACAACAGAGATAACCATTGGCGACCGTGTGGAACCAGTTTACGTCTCGGAGTTACGTGACCCGACTGCTGGGATTCGTGAACCGGACTCACAAGCATGGGATGGCTATCGATTCAAGCCCATCAAATAACGTATATTATCTCGTTTTCCCACTCACTCGGATTGTCTGTCACCGCTGTTGTCATCATCCGAAGAGTCAGTATTATTATCGGCATCGGCATCGGAATCTGCATCGGCATCGGTATCGATGAATCGTTCATCCGGGTCAACAGTATCCTTGATAGATGCGAGTTCTGATTCGACGTCAACATTGACCGACTCAGAATTGGACGCAGTATTATTATCCATCATCGTTCCATCCGAATGAGTGTCCGTGGAAGCCTTGTTTTCTCCGTCATCATTATTCGCATTCTTACGCGGAGCATCAACATCGATTGTCACAGCACCCTCGTTCTGCCGCTGTTCGGCTGTATTATTCGAATCTTGACTCCGTTGGCGCTCCTGTCTAGTCGTATCATCCGGTCGATTACGGGGGAGTTCACGGGTGTCTCTTTGACGGCGACGGTCAGGTCTATTTTGCACATCACCAAGTCGATCTGCAACCTCTGCAGAAAGATCGCGTGCATCAGCAAGGAGATCACGCGGAATACGATCACTCGGGAGTGATTGATCATTATCAGCCGCAAGCGTCTCCTCTATTTCTGAAAGTGCGCGATCAAGCCCTGACAGTGCTTCGCGACCAACTGTCGAGACCGGGTCGCGGCGAGGAGACTGCCCTCGCCTCCGTCTATTTTGAGTCTGACTTCGGTCACGGAACGCTGATTGTTCAGGATCAACGAACCGAAGCACACCACGTAGCAACTCAAGTGATTCAATCGTTGTCTCAAGAATTGAAATGAGCGCCGGAAGCGTGTATTCCTCGGTGAATCGGAACACGTTACCAATTGATGACCCTCCATCATCTTCACTGCGGTTGTCTGTCTGCGCGCCATCCCTTCTCTGGACCGACGAATCACGAGAAGCGCTATTTCGATCGCGACTTGTCTGTGACGAACGACTTGACGATGATTGCTGTTCATCATCGACCGCCTCCTCAAGCGCTGAAAGGGTTGTGTTGAGATCATCAAGAAGCACAGCGAGGTCATCTGTGTCATCTTGATTCTCGGGCTTACGATCCGACATATACCTATATTAGCGTGCCAAGCGGCAAAAGCCTGCGCCGTCTGGTCTGCGCCTACACTGTCTCACTGTGATATGAAGATCAGAAATCACAAGTGTCAATTGTCCTTGTTAATATATCAGCTTAGTAGTGTCTGGGTGAACTGAGATCGGTTGGATACTGACCCCATAGTGAGTGAATATGATGCAATTTTTTAGGCTGACCAAAAGCGTTTAATCTCCCCGAATATCATGGGTTGATACATGAGTTATCCGGAGTTACCGGACGAGAGTAAAGACCGAAGCGGGACTAAAGATGCTGAATCAGCAACTGACCGTGTGTCAGCACACCAAACTTCGCCTGATCGACTTGTGTTCGCCGAGGATGGATATGCTGACGCGTGGATTGCGTGCGATGCAACACTTACAGAATCACTTGAGCGATAATTCACTGTTGGAATAAATAGTCGATTATCTGACCACTTTTATTGACGCGGGTGGTGCAGATTTGTTATTATGCGAATAATAAAATAGAGAATTACGAGTCGGATACGGTCAGTCCAACGAGTGCTGAAGAGGATGGAAGGAATCTCGAAATGAATGCAGCTTACTGCATTGCTGATTCGACAACAAGTGTATCGTCTTCGAGATAATGTTCGATATGATGGGCAGCGTCTTCGACTTCAATAAGATTCTCTCTTAGCATGTGCGCTGTCGTTGGGTCGTTGAGTCGCTCCGCAAGTTCGATATGATCTCGGAGCGTCTCAATGATATCACCGTACATTTCCATGTCGTTCCCGAGTGATGTTCGAATGTCGTAGACATCCTCATTCTCTGGTTCGACTGGTGATCGTTCTGAGATGGCTGATGGACTTGAAACCGGTGCGCCACCGAGTGCCTGTGCACGTTCTGCAAGTTCGTCAGCGAACTCCTCAGCCTCATCAGCGGCTTCGCCAAGGAATAGATGCAGGTCACGGAATTCTGCACCCTCGACGTTCCAGTGATGTTTCTTGAGTTGATGATACAGCGTTTGCGTCGCTGCCAGATCTGTGTTCAGCGCATCGACCAACTGTGATGCACGTTCAGAATCAATCCGAAGCGCGTCACTACCTTCGACCTCGTCAGCTCGGAGTCGAACTGTTTGTTGTGTGCTCATTGTATATACATATTATACTGCGAGCAACTTAATGTTTTTGGCATCGATAAAATGATTTTCTGTTATCGAAAAAATTGTCTGATTCTCAAGATTATCCGGTGGGTATTTTCCGACAGATATATATTGTTCGTATATGCGTGTTGTCTCACTTCTTCCATCATCGACGGAGATCCTTACTGCGCTTGGTGTCGATCCTGTCGGTGTCTCTCATAGTTGTGATTACCCATCATCAGTGCATGAATTACCAACACTCACGAGCACACCGGTTGAGTATGGTCCCGATCAGTCTGCCAGTGATATCGATTCACAAATGCAATCAATTGAGGGTAGTGCATACGATCTTGATATCAATGCGCTTTCAGCGCTTGATCCGGATCTGATCATCACACAGGATACATGTGAGGTCTGTGCTGTTGATTCAACTGCTGTACATGAGGCTGTCGCTGCTCATGATATTAACGCTGACATCATGACACTTCATCCACACTCACTCACAGATGTGCTTGCTGATATCGAACGTGTCGGCACTGCCGTTGGAGTTCCCGATCTTGCAACAGACTATCGCCATCAATTAACCACACGGGTTGAGGCTCTCACTGAGCGTGCCGCACGGGTTGCTGCGGAATCGACTCGACCACGGACAGTTGCTCTTGATTGGACAGACCCAATCATTGCCGGCGGACACTGGGTCCCTGAGCTCATTGAACGAGCAGGTGGTGAACCGGGGCTCATCGATGGTGGTTCATCAACGCCACAACGATGGGCAGATATCGAGGAATTCGCTCCTGAAGTGCTTCTTGTTGCGCCCTGTGGGTTTGAGCTATCGCGTGCAATTGAAGCGGTTGAATCGATTAAATCAACTGCTGATGATGCATGGGACACACTCCCTGCTGTCGAGACAGGTGTCGTCGGTGCCATTGACGGCAATGGATATGTCAACCGACCAGGTCCCCGACTTGTTGATACACTCGAGATTATCGCTGGATTATGTCATCCAACAGCGTTTGATACCCCTGATTCTTCGATTGCGCGCTCACTAAATGATGTGTGATGACTGCGAATAGAAAGGAAACGCTCTTTTTAGGTACAAATAGATAATCCGATATATGAGTGATGAGGACGATGAGACGGCTGCTGATGATGCTCCCGAATCCGAGACGTCGATCGCTGTGACACCTGAGAGTGTTATAAGTCGTCTTGATGATGTCGAATCCGCGCTTGATGCTGCTGAAACCGAATCGGCACTTGATGAGGTTGAGACAACACTTGCGACAATTACGGATGATCTCGAAGCATCAACGCTTCCAGAGCCTGATGATGATGACGAGGAGGATCCAACAGATGAACTTGAAGCTCGCATTGAGGACCTCGAATCAGAACTCGACATCCAACGCGGTCCATACGCAAGCGATGTGATTGAGCCTCTCGAGGAAGCCACAACGACAATTGAGGAGACTCGCTGGACTGCAACTGGATTGAGCACAATTACTGACGCTGTTGATGAAACCTATACCAATATCGCTGAGACAGTCTCAAATTCAATAACTGTCGATACATCGCTGGAGAAGATAGATGTGCCTGCTGATGGCGATGGGAGCAATAGCGATGAGGAGGCAAAACTTATTGCGCAACTCGATGGCTGTATGAGCGCAATTGCTGATGAGGGTCTTGACGCTGATGATGACGCAGCGACAATTGAAACACTAATCGAGACCGCTGAGACGCTTACAGAGGATCTTGAGAGCGCCGAGGAGTGGGACGATCTTGAGGTGAATGAGCAATTAATGGCTGAGGGCTATTATGACGTTCTTGGACATTACAAGGACTTTCCACCAGAGTGGTCAGCACTCAAAGAGTGGGAAAAGCGGGGGCGCGTTGATATGGTTTTACTCGCTAAAGAAAGTCTTCAGTCGGAATTTATGCAGGATCACTGTATGAATGCGCTTGTTCGAATGGCTGATCCTGCTGCATTCGACGAGATGCACGAACTCGCACAACGACGAGATAAAACAGCGATTAAAGCGCTTGGTCGAATGGGATCTGGAGCAACAGATGCTGTTGAGACTCTAAGTGAATATATTGATGAGGATTCTGACCCAGGACTACAAAAGGTAACGTTCCGAGCGCTTGGCGAGATTGGCTCATCAAATGTGACACAGCCACTCGCAAATAAACTCATAATGGAAAATGATAATGTCCGACCATACGCTGCACGGGCACTTGGACTCATTGGAGACACACGGGCGATTCAGCCACTTGGGGAAACACTTCGCACAGACGAAAGTGATGATGTCCGCGCCGCTGCTGCATGGGCGCTTCGACAAATTGGGACACGAGATGCACTTCAAACAGCCGCAGAGCATGTTGATGAACGATCATATCTCATCCAGCACGAAGCCAAGCGAGCAGCAGATGCACTTGAAAGCACCCCTGCATAGCCCTAATCGTCACAGTTACCCTTACCATTACCGTCACCGTCACCGTCACCGTTACCCTCACCATCACCGTCACCGATCCTGTGAGTAAAGCCTGAATCAAATCAACATCGCCATAAGATAATGAAATGTGATGTGATGTGTCGTATCAGAGACGACAAAGATACGATTCGTATGCAGTCTCCGCTCCTGGATGGCATGATGGGCTCACCTGGAGAGGTCTATTCCGGACTCAGCAGATAAGAGTCCATAATCAAGTCTCAGTCTCAGTCTCAGTCTCAATTTCACAAAGACGATAGCTGAAACCTCGTGTTTATTTGTAGAAGTGAGACCAACGGGTGTATGCGTCTTTTTGAATTATCGACGGACACTAATACCTCATCACCAGTTCGTGCTCATCGCCACATTTCTATCGATGGATTAAGCATGACCGGTCGGCGATCATCTTTCGCTCATTCTCTTCTTAATTCTCATTTTCGATTGCTGATACTTATTGTGCTCATACTCTGCATCATGATTGTTGTCGCAAGTGGGGCAACCGCGGCAACCGCAGCAACCGCAGCAACGTCATCAATACCCGATCAAAAGACCCCAGTAATTGTCACGGTTGTCCCGAATCCAGTTGCTGAGAATGATGTTGGCGAATTCATTGTCGTTGATACCGATGGTGTAAGTAATCTAACGCTCACTGATGGTGAGTCAATAATTACTGTTCCTGTTGTGCCAGGAGAGACTGTTGCACTCAGTGCAGCGCCGAATAAAACACGCCAGCGTGTTGAGATACCCGTTCGACAGGCTGCGGTTGGGCTCTCGAATGGTGGTGAGCAACTTATCCTCAATCATCAAAGTGAGCGCGTTCATGAAGTGACATACTCTGACGCACCAGAGGGAGAACGGCTCAATGCAACAAGTATGGAGTGGATCCCGCGTGGTGTTGAACTTCGGTCAGTCACGTCAACAGGGTCAGCTGACGTAACAGCATTTGTTCTGCCTGACACGCCGGCTATACCGATAACTGCGATTCAATCAGCGAATAAGCGAATACTACTGGCGGGGTATACTTATGCATCACCACCGGTGACAGATGCGCTTCTCTCGGCTGCTGACCGTGGAGTGCGGATTCAGGTCTTATTAGAAGGGTCACCGGTTGGTGGACTCTCAACCGCGCAACGAACACAGCTCAATCGGTTGAGTAATAATGGAATAGTCGTCCAGTTACTCGCTGGGACGCCTGCACGATTTGCATATCATCATCCGAAATATGCTGTTATCGATAATTCCGCTATTGTCCTTTCAGAGAACTGGAAACCAGCCGGAACCGGCGGGAAAAATAGCCGTGGATGGGGAGTGCACGCACACTCACGTGCCACTGCAAGCGAATTAGCGTCTGTGTTTGCACATGATAGTACCGGCTATGATGTCATTCCATGGTCACAAGCGCGGACAGATATCGGATTTAATGAGGTGCTTCCAGCGACCGGGCAGTATCCAACCCAGTTTGATGCAGAACTGATGAGTGTTGATGAGATTCGTGTTCTCACGGCTCCAGGGAACGCGGGTGAGGCCGTTCGGAGCCGTATTGATACCGCTGAAAAACGCATTGACGTCGTCAGTCCGCGAATGAACCCATCAGGACCATACTTTTATGCACTTGTTGATGCAGCAAAACGTGGGATTCAGGTCCGATTATTGCTCTCAGACGCATGGTATGACACTGATAAGAATCGTGCTGTTGTCAATCGCGCGTCTGAACTAAACGCAACTGGGCTTCCAATTCGTGCACAGATTGTCACGTCTGGTGATCAATTCGGGAAAATTCATGCAAAAGGTGCAATTATCGATGATCGCGTTGCTCTCGTTGGAAGTCTCAATTGGAATGAACACGCAGGAACGAAAAACCGAGAGGTTGTGCTCGAGCTCGTTGGAGATGAGCCAGCAACATACTATAGCCGCGTATTTATAGCCGATTGGCAGGGATATGAAGGAACTGACACAGCATCTCGTAGGGGTGTAAATACTGAATCGGAGCCAGAGTATGTACCGGTATTACTCGCATTAGGTGCCCTCGCAGCAGTCATTATCGCAGGGTACGCATTGTACTCGACTATTCTTTCAGATCATCCCTAGACGACTGAAACGAAGACACTCGATAATCAAACTGCATGGGACTTATTTTGAGGTGTGCATCTGATGCGAGAATTAAGATAGTCTTAGTCTGCATCTGTTTCGAGTTCATGATGTTTATTATCCATTCCAGTAGGAACACCCCAAGCCCGCTCAATAGTCACATCATCAGTTACTCGATATTTGTATACAAGACGAATATCATCAGCGTCATTATCTGTCGAAATAGCAATTCGGGCTTATTCCTTCGGTATTCGTTCGCCAACCGGTCAATCCACAATGCGAACGGAACAGGTTCCGGTCACGTTGAACTCACAGCCACTAACGGCAAGAGAGTCAAATTTCTATATACATGTGATGGGTATAACTCATCTTGTGTTGGGATCAGAATTGGAATTGAAAGCCTGGCGACAATTAACATCGACGACAACGTTGAGATATGACTCGCGAGCCGGGATATCTCATACATCAGCATCTACGAGCATCTACGAGCATCTACGAGCGTCTGATATAATCAGTTCGACAGTTATCTCTAAACCTAGCTGGTCACTTGAGAAAAGACCCATAACACGGATATGTGCTTATCCCTTGGAATTTCAACATTTATGTTTCGTAGTGTGTCCGGCTATGGGTGCGTCGAAGGAGGCTGTAGGTGTGAGCTTTTGATTCTGATCCTGACTCAAACGATGAGCCGAACGCGATACGTGACTGGACAGACGGTCGTCAGGGACGACGGACGTCAACATATGCTATGGGACAAACACTGATACTGACACTACGATTATCCCTCACGACAATTGTAACATATCATGCTGGGGGTATTAGTTGATACACACAATATAACGGCGGGTTGTCGTTGATTCACGAAAGAGCCTGATAGTGATTAGTTCGAATAGTTTCACCGGCGGTGTCGAATGACGCTGGTTCAGCGACTCCTATCACCGACATGAATAATCACGGCGGTAAAGACTTGCACCAATCACTATGAGAGGAAAATATCACTGCAACATGTCAGTAACTGATACTCGTGCTGATATCATAGTATCATAGAAATTCTCGAAGAAATCCACCTATCGGTCTTCACCCAATCTGCTTGTCGTATGTCTCTTATCAGCATTGTAAATATAGATTCAACATGTATAATTAATAGTGTCTTTTTCACGAGAGGATTTCGGGGTAGATATGTGTGTTCGCTGTGTAGAGATAATATGGAAGGACTCCGAGAGGAAGTCGCAGAGCATAGAGCTCCAGAAGAAGATATCGACTCGCTTTTTGTTAATCGATGGTCGCCCAGAGCGATGACGGGCGAGTCACTCGATGAAGCACAATATATGCCGCTCTTCGAGGCAGCGCGATGGGCGCCGTCTTCGTACAATAACCAACATTGGCGTTTCCTGTACGCCACTCGGGAAGATGAAGAATTCGAGTTGTTTGCTGACCTGCTCATTGAAGCCAATCGAGAATGGGCGGAGGATGCCGGCGTGCTTGTCACTCTTGTGTCGAAGGAAACGTTCGATCATAATGGAGAGCATGCCCGTACTCACTCCTTTGATACAGGCGCAGCATGGCAGAACCTCGCACTTGAGGCTACTCGTCAAGGACTCGTTACACACGCAATGCAGGGACTTGACTATGAGGCTGCAGCAGAGCAACTCAATGTCCCAGATGGATTCAGCGTTGAATGTATGATTGCAATCGGTGAACATGCTCCTCCAGAGACACTTTCTGATGAACTACAAGAACGAGAGTTCCCAAGTGATCGAAAGCCCGTTGATGAAATACTCCATCGTGGTGGATTCGACGACTGAGTCGTTAAGATTTGGATTATCTGGTCACCCGACAGCAACAGTTTGTTAAAAAACGGAACACTGCAGAGATCTCATTTGTCGCTAATATTGTCTCTCGCTCTTATTTGATAGACAGACAGCCGATTTAGGACAGAATACATTATTCAGGCATCCGGTCAACTATCATATCGCATTACGACGTAGAACAATCGCACTCAGTGATTTAAATAAACGGTTGGATAAAAGTGTGAAACGAGTATTTCAGTCGTCGATTTGAGATGCACCGTCTGCAACAGCGTGTGATGAAAGTGTTGCATCAAGTTCCGCATCACCCATCTTCGTGACAAGGCTGTCAAGAACCGCCTCACGCATCCCTTCGACAAATTTGATTGACCCAACAACAAGATGTCCGCCGCCAGAGACGCCGCCCCCGATAACCTCCTCGTTAAGTTCGGTCACCATCCGCGGAATGTCTAGCCGAACACCGTCTGACCGTAATACCGCAAAGTCCGGACCATACCCAATGGTAATTACTGGTTCGCCATGTTCTTTGACTTGCCGGTCATGGAGTTTTCCTGTGGTTTTTCCAGGCGCGGGATAAGTGAATCGGTGAGCCCACTCATCAAGATCGATTTGATACAGATGCGCACCGGACTCAAGTCGGTCATGCGTAAGATGTGGAACGGTTGCATTGAGTTGTCGTTCAACATCGCGTTCAGCACGACTTGAGAGGAAATCAACAAGCTCAGCATGTCGTGATTCATCGCTGCATCCAACGTTCAATACATCATTGACAATTGATTGCCCATCACTGTATCGAAGCCAGTGAGCAGCATAATCAAGCGCTTCACCAAGCTCAAGTAATCGATCATGGTCATACCCAACGGTCGTTGCCAACTCAATATATGACGCCATTGCATCCGCTTTTGAGCGGTCTGCAAGCCCGGCAACTGCAGGGACATGTTGAATCTCATCAGTCACTGATGGGTCAATCATCCGTGCAAGTTCAACACACAACATCCCGGTAGTAATGCGATAATCTTCATCATGAAGATACGGGTTTACATGAGCATCTAATAATGGATCAACGGCTGAAGGATCAGGATGATGATGGTCAATCACTGCAGTGGGCACATCATAGTGTGCAAGGTTCTCGTATGCGGGTACATCCTCTTCTGTCGAACCATTATCAAGCATCAATAAAAATGGAAGTCGCTGTCCATGTCGTGATCGTCCCTCAAGTGCGAAATTAAGATCACGAGTGACATCCTCCATCTCATAGAATGGTGCTTTCGACGGAAGTCGCTTCACAAGATGTCGTGCGGCATCATCATCATCATACACATCTCGAATGTATCGTTCAAGAGCGAGCTGGACAGGAACCGATGCACACATTCCATCACCATCAGCATGGTGACGAATACGAATTGGTCGTCCCTCAAGTACTGTCCGGCGAAGTAGTTGTGCAACATCACGAAGATCATCAATTAACGGTTCAAGTGCATCCCACTCGATAAGCGGTGAAATATCCGGAGGAGCGGCGCGCCGTGTGAAGGCTGTATCGAGACGTGCTCGTGTTTCCTCAGCGTCAGCACCATCGAGTTGGGTCAGTGATTCAACTTCAATTTGAAGTGAGCCGTTATGTGGCTCAACAGCCCCACCAACACGGACAATGTCATCAAGTTCAACCGTAGGGAATGCACGGACTCCTGCCTCTTGAAAGGCTGCTGTGGCAACAATCCCGGTTTCATCAGCAACTCGGAAGATTGTTGGACCACCGGTCTGTTTGATTTTTGTTACCTTTCCTGCGACATATGCATCTATTCCCGGTTCAAGCTCTTCGATTGCGGTGAGTTCGGGGTCATGCTCAACAACAACGGTCTGATAGCTTGATTCATTGAAGACATCAAATGCGAGATCACCGTTATCGCGGACAGACTCAAGTGTGACCGTCAACCGATCACCGACTTCATACGAGCGGTCAAGATTTGAATCATGAACAAGTCCTGAAATATCGTCCGCAATATCGATGAAAATACCGTACTCAACAACCCCATTTACCACTGCGTGATAGTTCGCATCATGTTCAATATCTTCACGTGTACAATTAGGGGCAAGATCATAAACGATAGGTCGTGAATCGGCGCCCGAATTCGGACGCGAGTCGCCGGAATCTCCGGCGCTATCAGTAGTCATACTATATTTGAGTAGTGCGTTGTGGTTAAGACTTTAGTTTGTACTGCGTCGAATTCTTTCAGATAAGAACCGCATTGTACAGCGATCTCAACCAACATCCTCACTAGAATAATTGTGAGATATCTCTGCGTTATCGGTGGATACTCACTGCTGTAGTATCATAATCAATATCATTTATGTGAAATGCTGAGTGACGGGCAGAACTCCCTCGAAAGGTGTATAGAAGAGGCTGCCTTTGGATTCAATATGCGACTTTTCCGGTCGAGTGCAGTGTTGGGAATTGCGTCTGACGCATTAGAGTTTGCACGCGAGGCCTCAGAGGAGGCGCACCCGAATGAGTATATGGGCTTGCTTCGTGGTGAGGACGCACGTCGTATTGGACTTGACCGATCTGGGACTGTAATCACGGAGGTGCTCATCGTTCCCGGAACACAATCAACACCTACCAGTGCGACGATTGATTCAAATATGGTTCCGAATGACCGTCATGCAGTTGGCTCGATTCATTCACATCCAAACGGTGTACTCAAGCCGAGCGACACCGACCGGAATGCATTCGGGAAGGGACGCGTTCATATTATCATCGGTCATCCATATGGGGTGACTGACTGGGCTGCATTTGATCAGCACGGTAATCGACGGTCACTTGAGGTGGTAGATGTTGATCTTCCTGACCCAGAGGCATTTTTTGATTTTGATGAAACAGATCTTGATATTGATCATACCAAACAGTCTGGTGATGAAGAGCAGAGTCGCTGGGATGTCGAAATGGACACTCCAACACAATCGAACCAGCAATCTAATCAGAACACTGACACCGATATGCAGACGGATGATGACCGGGGATGGCGATGACAGAGGAGGCTGAATGTGTTATTGCGCAAGGAACATTTGATATCTTACATCCCGGTCATATTCATTATCTAACCGAGGCAGCGACATTTGGTACTGAATTACATGTGATTATTGCCCGTCGCACAAATGTGACTCATAAGCCGAAGCCAGTGTTGCCAGATCGTCAACGGCGCGATGTTGTCGATGCACTTGAAATCGTCACCGCTGCCCATCTTGGTCATCCTGAGGACATTTTCATTCCAATTGAACGATTACAACCGGACGTTATTGTCCTTGGACATGATCAACATCATGATATCGACGCCGTTCGCGATGCTCTTAGCGGTCGTGATATCGCATGTGATGTTGTCAGAGCAAGTGCACGTGATCCACAGTATGATGATGAAATTCTCTCGACTGGGACAATTGTTGATCAAATCCTCACACAGCGTGGATCAAAGCCAGAAAGGACACAAACAGACACAGATATAGACTTAGACTCAGACTCGGACTCGGACTCGGACCCAAATCCGGATCCCAACCCACAGACCCAGACAGACTGAGTTGTAATGAACTGGCGTCAGTTATGAGCTATCAGCGTTCTTTTGTTGAGTGTCAAGCCATTGTTGATATTCATCCTGTGAGACAACATCAACAGTGAAGTACATCTGTGAGTGTGCAACACCACAGAACTGTGTACAGTATCCCTGGTAACTGCCAGTCTCATATGGGACGGTCTTAATGGAATTAACCTGTCCTGGCATCGAATCCTGTTTTAATGCCATCTTTGGCACATGGAAGCCATGGATCACATCACGAGAGGTCGTTCGAATGACGACCGGACGGTCTTCAGGAACGACCATTGTGTTCCCATTAGTGAAGTTTCCAGCTTCGGGATATGACATTTCCCATCCCCATTGATATGCCTCTGCACGAACAACAACCGGCTTTTGCTGTTCGCCATTGACAGCTTCGCCTGCAGCGTTTTCTGCCTGCGGTTGATATGTAATATTTTCATTTGCGAGAACACCATATGAGGCAACGCCAACAAATAATAAAATAAGTGCCGTCGCAACAGTCCATGTAATCTCAAGTCGACGATTCTCTTGAGTTGGCGTTGGATCGTCATTATTCCGGAACTTCATGACGGTATAAATCAGAATCGCCTCAACAAGAATCGTAATCGGGACTCCAACATACAGTAGCTTTCCGTTCAATCCATTGATCAACTCGGCACTGGCTGATGACTGCGCAGCGACCGGCATGGCGACCGCCCCAAGCGCCAGTGTCGAAAGTACGGAAACGAGTGCCAAACGCGTGTGTCGCATCGCAGAGAGCTTTGTGTGAGATGCATAAATAGTTGCTGTCTTTCAAGCGCGTCTTATCGAAGCGGGGGTGATAAGTATCGTCAAAATCAAATCTTCATCGGTGACATTGGTGGCTGAACAAACGGCGACCACGACATCTGCAATAGATATAAGACGATTTCATGGATTACTTGCGGGGACGGCAATGGGTGTGTACCTGCTTGTATTGGTTGGTGTAACAACGGCTGTGACTGATGCCGCTGCGGCATGTGCTGCATGGCCGATATGCGGAAACGGCTGGGCAACGCCAGGGTCAGCCATTGGATGGCTTGCAGTCGGACATCGAGTTGTTGCAGTAATTATTGGGATTTGTGCTGTTGTAACACTCGGCGTTGGTATACGTGAACACATCGAACGACGTGTTCTCATAACAGTTGCAGTCGGGAGCTTTTTATATCCAATTCAAGCAGCCGTTGGGGCGGTTGTCGCGGTTCAGGGTCCAGATCTGACACTTTCGGTTATTCATCTTATTGGTGGACTGAGTATCTTTCTGACACTGGCGATTGCACTTGCATGGTCACTTGAGACTGAAACCGGTGATCCAACAGAAACGCAAACAACACCATCGAAACCAGAGCCAGATCAAGACCTTCCGCCGGCGTCTGAATATGATCCAGACCTTCCAACAGATCCCCGAGATCGACTTCTTGCGACTCTACGCGCATACATCCGATTGACAAAACCACGACTGATGTGGCTCCTCTGTCTTGTTGCCTCGGCTGGAATGACTCTTGGGGCAACAACAACAGGTCAATTGACACCAGGGATTGCGCTTGCGACGCTTGGTGGTGGTGTTCTCTCGATTGGAGCCTCTGGAACGTTTAATCATGTTCTTGAACGTGATGTCGACCGTCGGATGCAGCGAACGAGTGATAGACCATTAGCGACTGATCTTGTTCCAGTCTGGAATGCAATTGCATTTGGGATACTACTCACAGTCATCTCAATTGTCTTGTTTTCGTGGGTAAACATGCTTGCGGCTATACTTGGCGGAGTTGCAATTGTCTTTTATAGTGTTGTATATACGCTTTTACTCAAACCGAACACCGTCCAAAACACCGTCATTGGGGGTGCTGCAGGAGCACTTCCAGCACTTATTGGATGGGTAGCTGTGACTGGAGATATTGGATTTGGTGGTCTTGCACTCGCGACGGTCATTTTCCTATGGACCCCAGCACACTTCTACAATCTTGCACTAGCGTATAAGGAGGATTATGAACGAGGAGGATTCCCGATGATGCCGGTTGTTCGCGGAGAAACAGAAACACGAAAACACGTTATTTGGTGGCTTGCACTAACGCTTGTTGCTGCTGGAGGACTTGCAACAATAGAGGCACTTGGTATTGTATACGCAGTTGCGAGTATCGTCTTTGGAGCAGTGTTTCTATATTTCGCTATCAAACTCCACTATGAGCAGACGAAGGCTGCTGCATTCCATTCATTCCATGCCTCAAACGCATATCTGGGAGCGGTCCTGATTGCAATTGTCTTCGACACATTGGTGATTTAATGTGTCTGTAAAAAAAGCATTCAGAACGACACAGCGAACACAAGACCTTGTCTATGCAACGCTTCTTGGAAATTCATTAATTGGTCTTGCGCTTGGCTATCTACTGATTGCTGATATCACGATAACACAACCACGGTACACGATCTATGGGCTTCTATGGATATTCGTTGGGGCGATTGTTATCTGGAAAACAAACCCTGCATCAGCCGATGCGCGAACGCGTCGACGGGCAACTATTGTTGCAATAGTATATTTGAGTATTCTTAGCATCGTTGGCGGTGTGATTATCACAACCGGTGGAAATGCAGCAAATGCGCTCACCCAATCATTTGGTATTCGTGTTGCGACGTTACTTCCAGGTTGGGGTCCTGCACCGATTATCACAACTCCAATAGGAGCAGTAGTATTGATGCCCGCACGTATTGTTGGGTATCTTGCGTTGACGTATCTGGTTTATGCAACGGTTATTGATGCTGCCAGGGCAGCTGTTTCAGGTATCGTTGGATTACTCTCATGTGTGTCTTGCTCATGGCCGGTTATTGCGTCAGTACTCTCCGGTGTGCTTGGCGGTGGGTCAGCCGTTGCTGCGATTGCAGTTGATTTCTCATACGATGTATCGACTGTTGTGTTCATATTGACGATTGCTCTGTTGTACTGGCGACCAATAGTCGGTCGAGTTGGAGATTAAGAGCGGTCTGGGAGTATGAAACCAGTGGTGATATTGCCGATTGCTGTTGTGACGATGACTGAGACACAAGACTCTATAAATAACATATCAGTAATCCAGTTATTACAGCTCGTCGAGAATAATGAGGGTTGAGTCATCAACTATCTCACTTGTGCTGAAGTTAGGACAGATCAGGCTCGCGTTCGCGCTCGCGTTCAGATTCAGACTCAAGACCTGATTCAGACTCAGAGTCTCGTTGCTCATCAGACTGTGTGTCATCAGTCTGAGTCACATTCGAATTTGGGGTCGGGGTCGGGTCTTCATTTTCACTATTCGTAGTCTCTCGATTTGCTTGCTCTGTGGCGAGTGCACGATCGATTTCATCAACACCACCAACAAGTGGCTCCACAGTGAGAACGTTGCCTCCACCAGGGTCAACAACGACGACTTCAGTCCCAGCAGTAAGCTCATCATCAACCGAGCGAGCACTGTAGTATGGGTCAAATCCGCCAGCATCAAGTTTGACCTGCCCTTGCGTTGGTGTCACGCGTTCAGTAACACGACCATATGTTCCTGTGAGGCTATTTGAATCGCTTGTTTGTTCGGACCCGGTTGTGCCATATATGTCGAATTCTCGATAGCCAAGAAGCGCAGCGGAACCAAATAAGACGACAAGCCCGCTGAGAACAAGCGGCGAAGCAGTTCCAAGAAGCAAACCAACGAGTCCAGTCGCTAGTAACGACACCCCAAGAACAACAAAATGCGCACCAGGGGCAAATGCCTCAAGAATACTCAATCCAAGACCTGCCGTAATGAGCAGTAATGACAGCGTCTCCGCCGGCAACGACAGTTGTGCGACGACGGAGATCGCCTGAGTTACCATAGTAGATAATTAGATGTGCGAGTGTTAAACGGTTGCGCACAGGGTGATACATTGAATCGGCTTCTGTTCAAACACTGGAACTCAAAAGTTGGGATGCAGGATATACGATGTTCTCGATAGATGAGCTATAAAAAACGATGATACAACTGAAAGTATAGACCCATCACAAGATCGATTAGATTAGATTCGGTACAATCGTTGAGACAAGTAGTCCGAGGGTTCCAAGCACA
>ERZ1034564.26-NODE-26-length-20344-cov-11.160925_pt1 | contig 20344 bp, 23 predicted proteins | sample MGYA00520653_ERZ1034564 | MGnify/ENA primary metagenome ERZ1034564 (study PRJEB33760, sample SAMEA4777720) | hypersaline lake metagenome | biome: hypersaline environment; feature: brines | place: Spain | collected 2014-08 | depth 0 m ...
AGGAAAGCCAGGCTCTCGTCGCTCTGAACCATGAAGTTGTTCAGCCTGAGGTCTGTAACAGCGCCATCATTGCCGTGTACATAGTTTAGAAAATCTCCAACCTCTGCTCCAAGATCTTCTGCTCTGTCAGGATTATCGTCTATGTAATCATTGAGATCAGTGCCGTTCAGTGCCTCAAACTCGACAAAGTTATCCTCCACTCCAAGTATATCCGGAACATCTATTTGGTAATCTGATATGAAGTCCCGGAACTTTTGCTCGTTATCTATCCTGTCTTGCTGGTCCTGCCTTTCTAGAGTGAGGCCGGGTATTCTGCCGGCCGCCTGTACATAAGACATTCCCGGCCTCCTACTGAACTCCTTTAGCACAGTACCTACACCAGTCTTCACTATGTTGTTTGTGAGGCTTCCCTCAAGCCCTGTTGACTCCTCAGCATGCATGTAGACATCGAGAGAGTCGCCACCTTCTAGATACTCGAGAGGATGAAACTCGTCTTTGGAGTTCTCTGGCTCATCACTAGCAATCTCCTCTGATTGATTGGCGTCGGAATCATCCAATTCGGTCTCGGCAAGATACATAGATGCATCAAAATCCTGAGGCATGTCATTGATAGCGACCAAACGCTTATATCACTACTAAGTAGTGGCACTCAATATTTAGGTAAACATTATACGCTTTGGATATGAATCATCGGTATGGAATCAGCTGTTATCGGAGGCGGTTGCTTCTGGTGCACGGAAGCAGCTTACAAACAACTTGAAGGAGTAAAAAAAGTTACAAGCGGCTACGCAGGAGGACACACCGAAGATCCCTCGTACAGAGAAGTATGCTCCGGGAAGACAGGTCATGCAGAGGTAATAAAGGTAGAGTATGACGAGGATCAGATATCGTATCGTGAGATACTTGAGTTCTTTTTCAGGGTTCATGATCCTACTACCGAGGATAGGGAGGGACCTGACGTAGGTTCACAGTACCGTTCTATAATCCTGTATCAGGACTCGGATCAGAGGCAGATTGCCGAGGAGTTTATCCGTGAAAAGCAGGAAGAGTATGAAGATGAGATAGTGACCGAGGTAAACCGCCTGGAAGAGTTCTACAAAGCAGAGGAAAAACACCAGGATTACTTTGACAAAAACCCCGACGACGCATACTGCACAATGCATGCACAGCCGAAAGTTGAGAAGGCTAGGAACTACAGCGGTAAATAGGTAGAGCAGCTCTAGACTCTTCTATAACAGAAAAAATAAACAGAGGTGCTGTTTGTGTAGATTAAATTAAACTACACCTGTAAACTAAGATTTGAAGCTAAAACGGAGGTTAAACTAGTTTCTGCCGCTTACTTCATCGCTAGCTAGTTTCTCTAGCTCCTCAACCTCTTGAACTGCAATTTCTCTTACATCGTCTATCATAGATTCAGCGGTTTCTATTTTATCCTCAAAGTTTCTGAGTTCTTGGTCAGCTGTCCTGAACACATCATCGATTTTTTGCTGATCTGCGTCAACCTTGCCCTGATTGACCGCATCTAAGAACTGTATATGCTGGATCAGCTTCGACTCGAGATCAGTGTGCATTCCCTCAAATACTTCTAAGACTTTATCGAACTCCTCGAAAAGCTTGTGATTCTCCTCATCTATGTGTTCTGCGGCGCTTGGATGTTGTTTCATAGTTGTTATCATCTGGTAGCTGCTGGTTTTTAAATCAAACTCACAGGATTCTACGGCTGCAAAGCTGGTGATTCTCTGGTTTTTCCTGCCACATATCTAAGTTCTGAATGTACTTCTGTTTCTACTCCAAGAGTGTAGAAGACGAATTGATACAACTGTGAAAGAGTGTTGTGATAAGTGGGCTGGACGGGATTTGAACCCGCGACCACTTGGTTAAGAGCCAAGCGCTCTGCCAGACTGAGCTACCGGCCCATAAAATAACTACTGTACGTGTAAGTAGGGCTGTTGGTGCTGAATAAGAGTTGAGGAGAAAGTTTTTTGACTATTTATTCCTTGAGCTCTGTCTTCCTTATCTCGAGCTGTCTGAATGGGTATATTTCGTCTGCGTTGTCTCTGATTTCTTCTTGGAGGTTGTCTGTGAAGATGTTTTCCATGATTTCTTCGTAGCTCTGGCTGTCTCCTTTTTCCTCTAGTACTTGCCTGATCTTGTCTCTTACAGCTGAAAGTTTCTCTGATGAGGTCTTTCTCAGTGTTGCGCCGACGAACTTGATTCTTACTTTTCTGTCGTCTGCTGTCTCTAGGTCGTACACGTAGTCGAATCGGTCGCTTCCTTCTCTGATCATTCTGGAGACAAATTCTGATGAGCATTCCATTTCATCTATCTCTGTGAATGCCTTGCTTCCTTCTACATCGGTTACCTTCAGAGAGACGTCTGCGTAGTACTTGTCTGCGTTTTCCATCAGGTCGTTCAGGTTCTCCTTTACCGTTCTGTCAATTACCTGTGATTCTTTCTCTGCAGGTGTTTCTGTTACAGTATCTTCGTCGAATATGCTTGGTGCCTGTACTTCGTACCAGTTCTTTTGCAGGACTGCTTTAGCCATGTAACATAGTTCTAAAGGAAATTTTATAAACAGTTAGTTGAGCCTTATGTTTACGCCAGTTCTTCTGAGACCTCTTGGTTTAGTCTCTGTATGAAGTCTTCTTTGTTTTCCTGTGGTATTTTGGCTCCGGCTGCGACGTTGTGGCCTCCTCCTTCTCCGTCAAGTTCCTCACATATCTGATCTATGATTTCGCCCAGGTTTAATCCGTTTTCTACAGCGGCTTTCTCCGCCCGTGAGGATACTTTTACCTTGCCTTTTTCTGCCTGTGCGACACCCATTACTACTTCTGTGTCGAAGAATCCGTTGCTCATGCTGATTGTTGCTACTGTGCCTATGAAGTCTTCGTCTATGCTGGAGTTTCCGTCTATGACACCTATCTGTTTTTCGTATACCACTTCTTCGTTTTGCTTGTTGTCCTCGACGTATCGGAGGGAGGATGAGATTTTTCGGCCGTACTTTCTGGATATTTTCTCTGCAAGATCTAGATCGTTTTCAAGCAGGATCTTGACTCCTTTTCGTGGTTCGCCAAGTCTTCCGCAGGCGTTTATTATTGTCGAGAATTCATCGATTTCATATCCGTTTTCAAGGGTGTAAACGTTGTTTAGGAGTTCTTGTACAGGATGTCCGTGTTTTATCATCGTGTCTATGAGCTTCTTTTCTTCGTCCGGGTTGAGGTCTGCTAGTGTACGGAAGCTTCCTTTTTGCCTTATTTCTACTCCTGCTGATTTAACGAGCTGTATGGCACCTGACTCGTTGTTACTTACGCCGTCAAGATGAGGGTCTGTGGTATACATCAGGGATTTCTGGAGAGGCTTTGTCGTCCTTCCGTACAGGTCCAGTCCTTTTCTTCTCTGGATCATCTCTTCTTCTATTGCTTCGTTAGCGATCTGTTGGTTAAGCCCTAGGAACTCACCTTCCTGCTTCTGTACGTCTCCGGTTGCCCCAATAAGTGCGTAATGAACTAGATCCGTATTTTCTGTGTTTACTGCTTTTGCTAGAAGGTATGTCATTCCTGCGGCTGAGATTGCTTCTCCTCCGTCGTATCCAAGGTAGTGTGGGTTAAGGTGTACAAGGTTCTCTGTGTTTTCTGATTCTTCCGCGGTTATCGCTGGGTCGTGGTGGTCGCTTATGATCACCTGTTTATCTTTGGTTAGAATGTGTTCTTTGATTAGGTCTGACTGCCCTGAACCTATGTCTACGAATACCAGAAGCTCTTCCTCTTCCTGTGCTATTCTCTCTACGTCTTCCTCGTATAGCTGCTTTAGAATCTCGTAGTTGAATTCTTTGTCAAGTCTTTCAAGTATCTTGTACATTATTGCGGTGGCGTTGATTCCGTCGGCGTCGTACTGTCCTATAACCCTTATCTCTCCTTCGTGCTCTCTTAACTTTTTTGCGGCCGGCTCTGCTCTGTTTATTATATCTTCTACCATCGCTGCTGAAAACAATGTTTTAGGTTTCTTTTATTGGTTTTGTTCAAGTATCTTGACGGCTTTTCTACGGACATTATCCGGTATATCGTATTTATCGCTCTCTACATCTTCTTTGGATAGCCATGATAGGCCTGAGTGTTCGTGGCTGTGTGTGGCTTCTGTTTGAGATTCTACGTGTGCCGTGTACATGAAGTCGCAGTGAAGGTGTCCTTCTCTGATCCTGTGAAGGTTTACGTTAAATGGAGTAGGCAGATCCTCTTCCTGTGAGAACGATGAAGGCTGTTTCTGATCTGTAAACTGTGTTTTGTACCCTGTTTCTTCTAGTGCCTCACGTTTTGCGGCCTGATCAGGTGTCTCGTCATCTTCTACATGTCCTCCTGGCTGTATCCATTTACCAAGCTTGTCATGCTTCATAAACAGTATCTTGCTGTCTCTGATGATGAGTACTGAGGCTGTGTAGTCTACGTCAGCGCCTTTAGGTAGAAAGCCCATACTTGGAGAATCAAAGAGAGGAAGAAGTTTTTATTCGTCTCTTTCGTACTCCCATTCCTCGTCTATGTTTCCGTTTTCACGGTGGTAGTCTGCGACCCTTCTTATCTTGGCTTCTGTTAGTTCGAGTCTTCTTCTTGCCTGTTCATCCTCTTGATTGTCTTCTAGGTGGTCCTGTATGTTTTCTGCCTTATCAACGAGGTTTCTAAGGTCTTCTGGGATATCAAGCTCCATACCTTCCTGTTCAAGAATCTCGGTTATGCTCATTCCGGTCTCTTCCTTGACACTGGGTATTCCGTACTGGTCTCTAAGCTTCAATCCTATCTGAGCCGGCTGATGACCGTCTCTTCTAAGCTTGACCACAAGATCTACGACTTCTTCTCCGTCGTAGTCAATCCAGTCAGAGCTGCTTTTTGTTGTAGGGTTGTCAGAACCTGATGATCCTCGTCCATCCGAATGCATTCTAGTCATTTTTATCTACACCTTGATACCGATCTGGGAAAGCCATCTATCTTGCTTGCCCAGTCTATAATACATCAGGTCTAGAAATTTTATAAACCAGTTGAAGATACTGACTGATGTCTCGAACCTGTTCGATTATACGATTGGAGTCTTGTTCAGATTGGTGGCTCGTGGGTTTTGTTAATCTTTAAACTTAGTTATCTATCATCTGGTACTGTTGAAACAGGTAAAGACTAAGCGGGGTAGAGTAGCTTTTGGTGAGGATAATGTAGTTCTTACTGAGAACTACCTGAATTACTTTAGAAACCTGTACAGGGAGCTTTGGGTGGAAGGTGAGACCCATCATAGAGCGTCTCTGTTTGCGTTGACTTTTGCAGTCTCGTTTGGTTTGACGGTATCGATGCTTTCTCTTATGATGTTGAGTATCGATGTCATATTAGTGTTGCTGGCGTCTTTTGTGTCGTTTTACGGTTTTGTGTGGGTGGTTCAGAGGTTTAGAGGCTTTACCACGGACAGGAAGATTCCATATGATGATATTGATGATGTCCGGCTTGTTGAGGGCAAGAGCTGGTTGACCTGCCCAAGATTCATAATTAGTTATGGAGATGATAAGAGAAGATACGTTTCTATGCATTCACACTTGCTTCCGGGCGTCAGCAGCAGGATTGAGGAGATCGAGGAGGCTTTCGAAGAAAAAGGGTTTTGATGTCTACTGACAGGACCAGATTCCTCTTTGACGTTCCTTAGACTGTGTTTGAATAGTTCTGTATTTTTCAAGTTTTGAGAACTCTGATGGGTACAGTCTGGCCAGGCCGTCCTCTAAGAGCATCTTGTTCATACTCGTGTTTTCTGTCTGTACGTACGCTAGTAAACGTCCGTAGTCCCCGCGCCTGTCCGCCGACGGATCGACCTTCAAATTTACTTCTGTGTTATTGATTCTCTCTGCTACGTATTCTGTTGCCCTGTCACCGTATCTTGAGAGACATTTTCTTCTTTGAAGGGTGTCCTGCATACCGTATTCCTCAGGGTTGTTTGTGGATGAGACTTCAGGTGTGTCAACGCCTAAAAGCCTTACTGTGGTGTCTATCTCTCCTGAGACTTCTATTGTATCGCCGTCTACTACTTCGTCTACCTGTACGTTGTAGAGTGTTTTTTGTTGGCTTGAGCTGATGTTGTATAGTGCAACAGCCAGAATAGCAAACGCCACGAGAAGCTCTATCTTGTTCACTTGTAGCGTCCTCTGGATTCAACTTCTTCAAGTCTTTCCAACACTTTTTCACTTTCCTCATATTCTCTGTATTGCTTAAGGAAGCTGTTCCAGGCGCTTTCTGATACATTTGGATGGGAGGTCTGTAAGGTCTTCTTCAGCAGATGTATGTCCATTGATTTGTCCTCCGTCCTCTCTGATATGTATGACAGCCCGAAGTCTATCAGGTATACTTTGTCTGCCTGAATTAAGTTGCTGGTTGTAAGATCTCCGTGAACTATATCCGCTGAGTGAAGCCTTGCAACATTGGAACCTAAACTACCCAAGACCTCAGGTTTGCCATTGATTATGTCCTTGAGAATATCTCCGTTTATGCGTTTCTGTGTTAGAGTGTATTCTGACTTTTTTTCGGTCTCAGGTACGTTGACATTGTATTTCCTGGCTCTCTGAATGTTTTTCAGTTCCTGTTCTGTTCTTTCCTTTCTTATTCTTTCGTCGATGGAGTTGTTTCTGTAGTTTTTTGGAGCTCTTTTCTTCACCACCTGTTGTTCCTTTATCGTGACTTGTGCTTCTGCTCCTTGCTTCATGACTGAGTTAGTCTTTGTGTCTGGTTTTTTATCCTTCCCTGTCTTCGACAAACCTTCTGAGTTCCAGCATGCTTTTTCGCCTGAGTTCCTCCCTGTACTGTCTGTTCTCCATCAGGCCTTGTATATGATCTGTCAGAAGCTCTGAACTTAGTATATCCGGGACGTTGACGTATATTGCTCCTTCATCGAGGAGCTCGGCGGCTTCGCTGCTGCTTCTTGACCTGAGTATAGTGTCTGCGTCGGTTTTAAGCCTGAGTATTTTTTTGGATACTTTTTCGACAGGTATGGTTGATATGATTAGTTGTGCGTGCTGTGAGTTTGACCTTTCCCATGTTTCCTGTTCGAATACGTCTCCGTATACGAAGTTTTCTTCCTTTTCCTCGAGATCAGTTACTTTTTCAGGATCGTTCTCAATCACTACAAACTGCTCATCTTCTTCTCTGAGCTTTTCGACTATGGTTTTTCCCTGTGTATCATATCCTACGACGATGACATGGTCTTGCATCACCTGTTCTGGTGTTTTGCCTTTTGATTGGTCAGGGAATGCCTCTATATGGTCGTATTTGGAGAGTATGTCGTAGATTTTGTCTCCGTGTTTTGTAGTGTAAGATGATATGATCATTGAGGTTGTCGCTGTTATTATGACGGCCTGGAACAGTGTTGTTCCTATGTTATTGGCTAGGAAGGCCTGTATGGTTATTGTAAGCGCCAGTTCGGATACCTGGTCGATGCTGAATCCGGTCAGGTATGCTGTTCTCTTGTTTTGTCCCAGTCCTACGAGAGATCCTATTACGGTAAACGGCTTTATCAGGATGATCAGACCTAGCATCAAAGCTGAAATGGTTATCACTTCTAGGCTTGGGGTGTTGAGTAGTGCACCGATTGATACGAAGAATATTGCTGAGAAAAAGTCTTTGAGGGATCCTGTTGTATCTAGGATTTCCATGTTGTGAGGGTATTTTGATACTGCGAAACCTGCTGAAAACGCTCCTATTGCAAGTGAGAGCTGAAGGTATTCAGCCAGTGCCAGGAATCCTATGAGTACAGAGAGGGATAAAAGGGTCATTAGCTCTCTTGAGTTATCTGTCAGGTCTGAGAGAAAGTCTATTACGTAGCTTCTGAACACGAGACTCAGTGCAAGTAGGGTTGATCCAAGTAGAATGCTCTGAAGTATGGCTGACGGGGTAAATGTTGATGCGCCTACAATCATCAGGAATAGTACTGCGATCATGTCCTGGCTCAGATGTATTGATTCTGCGATTCTTCCGTGAGCTAGTTCAAGGTTTAGGTCCTGCTCTATCAGATCCAGGCCTACTAGAGTGGAGCTCAGTGAGACTGTTAGTGTGAATATCAGTGTTTCAAAAGGGCTGAGACTGAGCATGTATGAGACGGCGATACTGGCTGTAGACAGGACAAACATTTGGATTGCAGCGGTTTTTACACCGTCTCCGGCGATTGTTTTCACTCTTTCAGGATCCATCTTCACCCCGAACACGAAGACCAGGAAAAGTATACCTATCTGTGTAAACTCGATTATCTGGCTTGATGGATAGAAGTTGCCGACTATTATTCCAGCTATAATATATGCGGGTAGGGCCGGGTGTGAGAACTTGTCAAAAATCAAGAGGACGGCTGATGAGGTTGCGAATAGAGCTGTCAGCAGTCCGATTAGTTCAGAAATTCTTCATCACCTGTTATATGCTGCAGCTCTGAGTTTATCTCCTTGTTGAATACTTCCCTGTCTTCAAGGTATATTTCAATGTATTCTGATATTCTGTTTCCAGCCAGTATATTCTCTATCATAACGTAATCTGCTCCTAGGTCGTAGAATTCGGATGCATCCTCGAAGTTGCTTGCTTTCACAAATACGACAGTTTCTTCTTTTCTCTCCTCTAGAAGTACGTTGTTCACCTGTTTCTGTTCTGAGAAGCTTAGGATGAATTCAGCTTCTTCCAGGTTTGCTCCCTGTCTTATTTCACCGTGTTTGAAGTCTCCGTATACGTAGGTGTAGTCTGATTCGGCTAGTTTTTCTGTCTTGTCTGATTCCTGGTCAATAACCATTATGTCGTACTCTTCGGCAAGTTTGCTGCAGGTTTTTTCGGCCATTTCATCGTAGCCGATTATAACGGCGTGATCTTCTAGCTTCTCTACCTCTAGATCAGTCTTCTCCTCCGACTCAAACAAGTCTAGTAAGGGTTTGAACTGTTCCTCAAGCCTGTCTCTGAACCTTATCAGGTATGCTGAGGTTCCCATTGTAAGTATTGCGACCAGGCTGATAAATCCGGAGACCTCGCTTTGAATGAATCCTTCGGTGATTGCCAGGCTTGTCAGTATTAATCCGAATTCACTGACCTGTGTCATGTTTACAGAGGCTGTGAAGCTGGTCTTTGGGGTGAACTTGAATCTGTCTATCGTGAGGAAGAATATCAGGAACTTGAAGACAATCAGTAATATGGAAGCCATAATGGCAGGTATGAAGTACTGTTGGAGTGATGATCCGGAGATGCTTATTCCAAAGTTCATGAAGAATATTGCCATAAACAGATCTGTAAGCGGCCTTATATCTTCCTGTAGCTCCCTGCTGTAAGGTATCTGCGCGAGCCCAATCCCTGCGATAAATGCACCGATTTCTAGAGATAGGTTTAGATAGTCCGCCAGTGAGATGAACAGAAATGCCCATGCTATTCCGTGTGTGAAGAATGCAAGTCTGTTTCCGGACATGGATTTCAGTATTTTTGAGAAGAAGTATTTTGATGAACCGAATGATATAGCGGCTACTACGGATATCATCAGAAATATTTCAGCTAGTTTCAGAGCGGCCTGTGCAGGTGTAGAAAAGTTTACCGTGAAGAAGGCAAGTATCACAACTACAGCCACGTCCTGCACGAGAAGAACTCCTACGTCAAGTCGCCCTGGTAACGTGGTTTCTTCGTCTCTTTCCGTAAGCACTTTTACGACAAGTGCTGTTGAGCTGAACATTACTGCCGCTCCGATGGTGTAGGCGGTCGTTCCCGTGAACCCTACTAGTATGGCAGTGAGTGTTCCTGCTGCAAATGTTAGAGCCATCTGGATTACAGCGATTCCGACCGTTGACTTCAGTACTTCCTGGATTTCTTCTATATCTATCTCAAGGCCTATAAGAAACAGTAGAAACACAAGCCCGAGCTCAGAGAATAGACTTATCATCTCTCCTTGCTTGACTAGGTCGAGTCCTACCGGTCCAAGAGATATTCCTGCGATTATGTACGCTATGATCTTGGGTTGACCTGTCTTCTGTGAGAGAATCCCAAGGAATGTGGCTGCCCCTATAAGCAGGGCTACGGACTCGAATCCAGCGGCCATGTCTACAAGAGTTTTTCTAATTCTTGCTTCTTAATAGGTCCCTCTCGATGCAGTCTAATTTCGCCGTTGGAAACTTCTGCTATCGTGGAGGTAGGTCCTTTCTGAAGTTTTCCGGCGTCCACGATGTAATCTACCTTCTTTTTTAATTCACCTGAAATTTCTTCGACGCTGTATGATGTTTCTCTCCCTGAGATGTTGGCTGATGTTGCGATGATTGGTGCAGCCTGTGAAAGCTCTGATGCTATCTCAGCGGACGAGATTCTGAATGCAAAGTCTTCGTTTAAGCTTTCAGGTATCTTATTTTTTCTTTCTGTGACAAGTGTTAGAGGCCCGGGCATAAACTCCTGCACCAGCTTTCTCTCCTTACTATTAAGATCTGAGTACTTCTCAGCTGTCTCAAGCGAGTCCACTATTGTAGTTAATCCTTTGCTTCGAGGCCTCTGCTTGGCTTCGTAGACCTTTTCGATAACTTTTTGGTCTCTGATATCTCCTCCGATCCCGTACGCTGTTTCAGTCGGATAGATTATGACTTTTCCGTCCCTGATCTTCTGTTTGGCCTTGTTTACTTGTTTTCTTATTCTTTCATCCATTCTGCTTCCACCTTGTCAGGTCTCCAGTCAGGTTTAACCTTTGAGTTTTCTATCTTTGTCTCGTTGCCTTTCTTTATTCTTAGAAGGCCTTGGTGTGCGATCATGACTCCGTTATCCATACAGTACTCTGCAGGAGGAGAGTAGGCTTCGGCGTCTCTCTGTTTACACATTTCCTCTACCATTTCCCGTAGGCGGGTGTTCATGGCGACGCCGCCTGTAAGAAGGGCTTCTTTTGATCCTTCCTGAGACATTGTTCTTTCAAGGGCTTCAACCGTTGCTGCGTAGGCGTGTTCTTGGAATGAGTTAGCCAGTACTTTGTCTGAGACTTCTCCGACCTTTCTCTCAGCTTCCGTTGTAAGCCCTGAGAATGAGAAGTCCATGCCTTTGATGGGGTAGGATAGCTCGATTATATCGTCTGTCTGTTCGGCAAGTTCTTCGATCTCAGGCCCGCCAGGATGTGGGTAGCCAAGTCTCCGCGCCAGCTTATCTAACGCATTTCCAAGGGCTATATCAAGTGTCTCCCCGAATATTCTGTATCTTCCTTTCTTGTAGCTGAGTACCTGTGAGTTTCCGCCTGAAACGTACAGTGTTGAAGGTTTTTCGGCTTCCGTGGTTTGTGTGCCTATGGAGATGTGTGCAAGGCAGTGGTTTACTCCTACCAGAGGTTTATCGTGTTTCTTGGAGAGGGTTCTTGCTGTAACAGCTCCTACATCCAGGCACTGTGGTATTCCAGGTCCCTGTGAGAAGGCTATCGCATCAAGGTCTTCATACTTAACGTTTGCCTCGTCTAGGGCGTTGTTGAGCAGTTCTCTGGCGTGTTGGTAGTGGTGTTCTGCGGCTTTGCGTGGATGTATTCCGCCTTCTTCCGGCTCGTACATATCCTTCTGGTTTGATAGACATTCCCACTTCCTTGAGACACCTATTTTTTCTTCTTTTACGATGCCAACTCCGAAGGTGTGTGCTGTGGACTCTATACCCAGTACCTTCATCTTGAGAAAAAAAGTTTGGAATATGTGTAAATGTTTAGGTTATCTCTGTGTGTATCCGCATTTGCCGCAGGTCTTCCTGTCGTCGTGTTCTGCTAGAATGCTTCCGCATACAGGGCATTTCTCTGCTTGAAGGTTTCCTTCCTCGTCGTACTTCTCGTGTAAGGATACGTTTGCGTTTCGTCCCATGGTCTCTTACTTTCTTTATTTGGCCTGTGTTTCAAGCCAGTCGATGAATGTTGTCCGGTTTTTGTCTTCTTTTTCTGCCTGAATTAGTGCAGAGTAGTCAGGACTGTCAATATCCCCGATTTCATCCTTTGCATCTGTAATCGTGCCTGAGACGATGTTCCTGTGTTCTTCGGTAACTTGAGAGGCTTCTTGGTCCTGTTCTGTCTTCTCTAGGTTGTCGCTGTACTCAAATTCCTCGTAGACTTTGAGCTCTGTGTTGGATGTGTTGCTTCCGTAGCCGGTGTTTATTGTTCCGACCTCGATTACATCTTTGTTAAGTGTTTTCTCTGCTGCAAACCTGCTTTTGATATCTTCTCTGCTTGGAGTAGATTCGCCTCCGTGCTGCACCTCAAGCTCTACCTGTCTGCGGTTGAGCAGCGGGTTCTCTCTTACTGATTTAATTTGAACTTCCATTTTGAAAATCTCCTCTAGTATTCTTCTGCATAGATTTTTTCACCTTACGTTTATTGCGTATCTGCCTGCTACACTTGTTTCCAGTTGTTCTGCGACCTCGCTGTTTTCGGGATCGTATATTACCGCGAGCCCGCTCCAGTTGTCTCTTAAATCATTGTTTTTGTCTATAGGGCATTCGTTTTCTTCTTCTACAAGTCTGTGGCATTCTGAGCAGGCTTTTTCTGTCATTGTTCTTCTTCCTCTTCTTCTGCCTGTTCTTCTTCGTATTCTTCTATCCAGCAGTCTTTTCCGAGACCTGGCTGCCTCATTGTCAGGTTAATCTTGTTTGAGTCTTCGTTTCCAAGGCTTACTGCGATTATACGTGCTGTGACTTTGTCTCCGATTTCTAGGGTTTTGTCTCCTTCATCGGATACAAGCATGTTGTTTTCCTCGTCTAGGTTGACGTATTCGTCCATTATCTGTGATACGTGGCATAGGCCGTCCAAAGGGCCGATCCTGATGAATGCTCCGAAACTGGTTATATCTACTACTTCACCGGTAACTACTTCCTTCATCTCAGGTTCATAGACTACAGCTTCGTACTCTGTTTCGTAGTGTACTCCTGCGTCTTCAGGCTCTATTTCACCGCCTTCAATGGAGTTGATTGTATCAACAGACAGGACTACTCCTGCTTCTTTGGATATCGTTCCCTCTACGTTGTCCTTCAAAGCCTGTTTTATGCTTTCCTCTAGGTCCTCTCCCAGGTTTTTAGGAGGAACCCTTATTGAGTCTGCTATGTCCAGTCTGTTGTACATTTCATTCTACCTCTATGGAACATGTAATCCGCCGAAGTCAATTCTTAAAAAGGATTACAGACCTCATAAATGGTTCTGCCTATTATCTTTACAGCAAGGACTGCTCATTGATTTTTTCAAGATGGTTGTGGCTTCTGACTATAACTACCTCACATCCTCGCTCAATCAGCCTGTCTTGGAGTTCCTTGTCATTTGTTGCTACTGTAAATCCCTTGGATATCCTGACTATAAGGTCGTCTACCTCTCCACTCCCTGTAGTCTCCATTACTTCTATGTCTTTATTTTCTATCAGTTTTTCCACTAGCTGGCCGTACTTCCCTTCTTCTATGCTCTTTGCCTCCTGTACCGCGTCCTCAAGAGTGTAGACTTCGTAGCGGCCGTAAAGCCTGTCCAGCTCTGCGAAAATGTCGAAGTCAAGCTGAAAAGGCGCCGTCAAGAAGTTGGTGTCTAGCAGGATTTTCTTCATGATTAGAACTGTTTTGGTTGGAAACCGTATTAAATCCTGATCAGCACAATCCTAATATGGTTGAATACGAATACGAGGCGTCTAGCCTGAAGAAGGTTGATATAGATGATAATCCGGAAGCGGTCTATAGCGGCCACAAGCCTCAGTCCGGTGACGTTGTGGCTGTAAGAATAAGTGAAGTGAATGAAAGCTACAGGGACCTTGATCTTGAAGGCGGTGAACTGGTTGAGCTTGAGAAAGGTGACGTGGTTCTAGGTGTTTTGGGAAACCGGTCAGGTGTAAAAGGCTATATAGGAGAGGTTCCTGAACAACTGGAAAAAGATGACTTATTGGATTTCCTGGGTTCTGGAGGAATCTTCGGAAGCTATGTATCAGGAGCAAAAGAGCTTGATGAGCCTTGTCGTGCTGAGTTTCTGGGATATCTGAGTAAGGACGGTAATATTTTGAATACCCTTGATTTTGGTATTGATCATGCTGAAGAGGTTAGGTCTGATGCAGAGATTGTTGCTGTAGTTGCTTCTAGGATGGATGCTGGGAAGACTACTTTAGCCAGTAATCTTATTGAGAGGCTTAGTGATCATTATGAGGTTGCTTCTGTGAAGTTTACAGGTTCTGCACGTGAGAGGGATAGGCTGGAGATGCTTGAGGCTGGCTCTGTGGCGTCCCTTGATTTTGTTGATGCCGGGTTGCCTTCAACGGTTGAGGACCGTGACTTGGTTGTGTCCGCGGCAAAGGGATTGCTTAACAGGATACATCAAGAACATGACGTTGATGTTGTCGTAGCGGAGTTTGGCGCTGGCTTGATCTCTAACTATCGTGTCAAGGAGGTTTTAAGCGACCTTGATGTAAGAGAGCGTGTTTCCTTAGTTTCAGCAGCCACCTTGGATGTTTCAGGTGCCTATGGCTTAAAGAATATCCTGGAGGATATGGATTACCAGCTTGATTTTGTTTCAGGTCCTATTACTGATACGACAGTGGGTAGAGAGACTGTGGAGACTGACTTGGGGGTTCCGGCACTTAACGCATTTTATCAGGATCAGATGGACGAGGCGTTTGAGATTATTTCGGAACAGCTTGATACAGAAATTCAATAAGCTGTTAGGGTCTCTCTGCGGCCTCTGTTCTTATGTATTCCATAAACCTCTCGGCCATATTCTCCCCTAGTACTTCTTCCGTTCCCTCAACTCCTGGACAGGCGTTTATCTCCCCTATGTAGAAGTCTCCTTCGCTGCTCTTATCTTCTATAATGTCTACTCCTGCTATTTCGAGGCCTGAAAGCCTTGCTGCGTCTACGGCTGCTTGTTTCATCTCATCGGAAGGATCTACCTTTTTTCTGTTCCCTCCTGCCGAAATATTGGATCTAAATCCTTCGTCTCCGCCGCCTACACGTTTGTAGGAGTATGTATCGTCTCCTATAACTATTACTCTGATGTCTTCTCCTGGGTTCTCTATAAACTCCTGCAGGCATATATCCTGTTCAAATAGAGTCAGGGTATCTGTAATAGGTCCGATATCTGACTTTGAGTCGGCTTTCATTACACCTTTGCCGCCGTAGCCTGATATAATCTTGATTACTGCGGGATATCCTAGCATATCTCCCGCCCTCTCTGTTTCCTCTGTAGATAGAGTGTAGGTGGAGCGTGGTACAGGTACTCCCCCTTCAGCTAGTATCTTCATCATGTGGAACTTGTTGGAGGCTATTGCAAGTGAGTCTGACTCCATCTGGGTATATACTCCATTTTCCTTAAGTACCTCGGGCATGTGCTCTCCGTACATTAGGTCGCTGCCAAGCAATCTAAGGTATACTGCGTCGAACTCGGTGAGATCTGTGTTGGAGTACATTAACTTGGAACCGTCCTCAGTGTAAACTGTTCTTACCCCTTCGAGAGGTACACCTAGAACTTTGTCAAAGTATTTCTTTCCTTCCTCGATAAAGTGGTGGTGTTGTGCTGATTTCTTGCCGTAAATTACCGCGCACTTCATGTTGATACACCTCTCGTGCTGCTTTTTTGATTCATTATTCGTTCTCCTCTGTTTTCAGGTAATCTGCCACTCTTCCGTACACGTTTTTCCCACTCTCGTTTTTGAACATCTCAAGCATGGGATCGGTGCTCATATCCATTATCTTTTTGCCCTTTAATCTCACGCGGCAGACACCTGTTCCTATAGACTCTACTGCATTTTTGACAATTTTTTTCTGTTCCCCGGATATACCGTAGTAGGATCGGCTGACCTCTCCAGAGTCTTCGTATACTGCTCCTTCAGTTTTGAGTCCAATTAGCTTGCCGTCAATGTAAAGTATATCAAAACAGCTCTTCTCTTTACCGTATTCTTGTATCATCAGAAAGTCTCTTCCGTGTTCAGTAAGTTCCGCAAAAGCCTTAAGCTCCTCAAAGTCTTCAAACACCTTGGCTTCTTTGAGTTGAAGGTCGGAGTATTTTTTGGCAACCACAGGGAACTCTACGTCTTTTGTAAGCTCGGTCAGGCCTTTTTCCGTGGACACACTTGCCTGTCTTGGAATCGAGTTTCCGTTGCTTGACAGTACCTGTGACAGGTAGGGTTTTTTGGTTAAAATAAATATGGAGGAAGCGTCCATATTACAGTCTATGTCCTTGTTACTCAGTATCTCGAGCAGAACTCTCGTGTAGTTGAAGGCCTTTGGCTCCGGTTTAATGTAGAGAGAACCCCATTCTTCGATTCGGGTACCGTCTACCAGTACGTTTGAGGTTTCCCCCGTGTTGGAATCAATGGTTACATCTGCAAGTGAGTGCTTGTCAACTCTATCAAAGTGCTCCTCAAACTCGTCTTTTCCGTAGTCAAAGTTATTTGCCAGAATCAGTAGATTGCTCATCTTTGTTTTCCTCTTCACGTCCTTTTTCAGGTTTCCAGAGTCTGTCGACTTTTTCGTCTTTCTCCCAGTTGTCGATGTATTCTTCAAGCTGATCAGGTAAGACGTTTTTCAGTATTCGTCCCTGTCTTAGAATCCTGCGCAGCTGAAGCTCCATGTTCTTGTTTAACTGGTCGTAGAATGTTTCATCGGCGTAGAGAAGTCCTTTACTTATCCTCCAGTATGCTGTAGTGTCTTCAGGGGCTATAACCAGATAGCCCCTGCTTCTTCCTTCAAACTCCGCCATTGCCTCCAGCATTTCGCCGCTGTCTGCGTAGTAGACTCCTCCCGACACTGTATCTGCTGATGGATCTACCATCAGTAGTTCGTCACCTTCGACACCTACACACAGACTGTAGTGTGCGGTATCCGCCTGTGGGAATAGAACCGGCTTTGCGAAGTTCGGTATTATTAGTGCCCCGTCGTTGAACCAGACCTTGAACTCATCCGCTAGGTCAGTGACTTTTTCGTATTCCACGTATTCTGCGTGTACTTCACCATCTGTCAAGCTTTCAGTTGCCTTGATGAGGTCGTCTGGCATTGTTCCTTCTCCTACTTCTGTGTCTGATATGTTGCCTATCTCTTCCTGGCTGTAACGGTATCCGAAGATGCTGAGAGCCATCTCTACTGAGGCAGGCCCGCAGTAAGAAGGATCCTGTGCTATGAAGTACTCCTTCATGTCTTCTAAGGTTTCCACGTCGCTTTGCGTTCTCTTGAACTTGAGATCGGCGTCCATGACCTTGGAGTTCTTTGTTATCATTCTGTATCCTCCGTCGGTCTCTATCTCTGTTGAGAATAGGTCTATTCCCTTGATCTTTCCGCTTTCATCCTCAAGATACACTTTTTCTCCAGGTCGTACCAGTCTAGTGTTTTTGAGGTAGAAACCTGCGGCTAGGTTCTTGAATATGTCCTTGAATCCCCAGAAGATTAAACCCGCTAGAACAAATACTGTTGCGTATGCTGATGCTGTGATAGCTCTGGTCAGGAATGTGTCTCCTATCCCAAGCCTCTGAAGCACTATCTGTATAACTACAAGATACAGGAAGGCCTTGATGCCGGTTGAGAGTATCTTCACCGAGCTTTTTGACAGTCCCATCTCCTTAAGGTATGTTCTCAGGCCCATGCTTCCTATGAAAGTTGATCCCAGCCTTGTCGTAAGGTTGATTCCTATTATACCTAATAGGCCGACAAGTACTACTGATAGTATATTCGGTAGACTGGAGGTTAGTTGTTGTGTGAGGCTTGATGTAAGGCCTGAGTTAATGTAAAAGAGTGCTAGGCCGATTATGACTGCATCCGCAAAGTATACTATGTCTTGACTGGTTTCGTATCTTTTCTCTATCGTTTTCTTGGTCAGGTTGTCTTCCTTGACCATCCAGATTTTTCTTATAGTGGCGCCTGTCAACCTTGCTGTAATATGTCCTGATATCAAAATTCCTATCGTTACCAGTGTCTTGAACAGGTTTTCCTGCCCTGAAGCTAGGTTTGTGAGAAGTTCAGGTAGAGCCATCTTTAACCAGTAAATTCTTTTGTTGAGTTATAAGCACTTTGATTTTCATTCAAGTGATGTAATCTCTCCGTGGCCGATAAGACGCCATCTTGAGCCGATCTGTCTTGAGATGGCTACCCTGTCACCGGTTTCCGCGCAGACAGGTACCTTGAGATCCATTTCAACGTTCTCTCCTGCCTGTGTTACTCTTCCTGCTGATTTACCTGTACCTATGTTGATCATCAGGGCTTCGTGTTCCTTAATGTTTTCTATTTGTTTGTCTTCGTCTGATCCTACCAGCCGGTCCATAAGGTCTACCTTCATCTGAAGCTCTGTTGAGACCTCCGGAATCTTTGATTCCAGTCCGAGTACGTTGCCGGCCAGCCCGTCTGACTTTGTCATGGCAGGGTCTAAGGTTGTTTCTACAGCCAGTAGACCTCCAGGCTTCCCTTTCTCCACTACTGTGTCGCCGTGTATTATGCTTTTTACCTCTGTTTCAACAGTATCCCATTTTCCGTCGCCGGTTTTTCTGCCAGGTCTAAGTTCAATCTTATCTCCTGGCTCAAGTTCACCTCTTACCAAGCTTCCTCCTACCACTCCTCCGGATGTATTCTCCGGTTCTGTCCCTGGCTTGTTGATGTCAAAGGATCTTGCCACAAGCATCTTTGGATCGGAGTCAGAGTCTCTTTCAGGTGTCGGTATTTCGTTGTCTACCGCTTCCAGAAGTGCGTCGATATTTACCTCGTGCTGTGCTGAAACCGGTATAACAGGTGCGTCTTCGGCGACAGTTCCTTTTGTAAACTCCTTGATCTGTTCGTAGTTCTTCTTTACCTGTTGCTCGTCTACCAGATCGATCTTGTTCTGTACTATTACAATATTGTCTATGCCTATTATGTCTAGGGCAGCGAGGTGTTCACGTGTCTGTGGTTGTGGACATTCTTCGTCTGCGGCAACTAGTAGGATGGCGCCGTCCATTATTGCGGCACCTGAAAGTACGTTGGCCATGAGGGTCTCATGCCCTGGTGCGTCTACAAGGGATACGGTTCTTTCTACTTCACCGTTTTTGTCAACATTCAGGTTATCTTCGCCGTCTCTGTAGTATGTTATGTCTGCGTAGCCGAGTTTTATCGTTATACCTTTCTTTAGCTCTTCTGAGTGTTCATCGGTCCACTTTCCCGACAAAGCTTTTGTCAGGGTTGTCTTCCCGTGGTCTACGTGACCTACTAGTCCTATGTTCGCCTCTGGAATTTTTTCTGTCATAGCTTGGATCTTTTGATAGCGAAAACGTGATTCCTAGGTTTAGTTGTCTAGAATTTCTTCTACAGCTTCTTCACCTGACTCAACTACTCTGGTGTTAAGCTGCTCGATCTGGTTTGATACAGTATCTCCCCGGACAGATTTTCTCTGTCTCTCGCCTTCTGTGTCTGTATTGAGTCCTGTTCCGTCCTCTAGTAGGACTTTTCTTCTTTCCGTGCCGCTGTAGGATTTCTTCATAGGGAATCCGTCTCTGTCACTTCCTCCTGTAATCTCCAGTTTGTAGCCCTCTAGGCCGATTTCGCCACCTTTGAATGATTCACCTATCTTTTTTCCGAATAGCTGGGAGGGTTCGTTTACTTCTTTCTGGAATGTCTGTCCGTCTTTGGTTCCGATTGTAACTTTCATTTGTATTATTCACCTGCTCAGTCAAACCGGTTGTCGTTCCGAGCAATATGTAATTTGTGAAGTAAGGCTTTTGAATGGGTGAGGGTTTCAAGGACTTTTTATTCCAATCTGTGCTTAAGTTTGATAGATGAGGAGAAACAAAGTATTTGGTGTTCTGGGACGATTCCTGCAGGTGTATGGGTTACTGGCTTTTGTTCCGATACCTGTCGCATACCTGTATTCTGATCCCTCAAAGGATCCTATAACCTCTTTCGTGGTTATGGGTGCAGTGTCTCTTTTGATTGGAACCTTTATGGGTTACTTTGGTGAGACTGGCGACCTTTCTGTGAAGGAGGCGATTGTTGCGACGATCGGAGGATGGATGCTTGCTGTAACCATTGGTGCTATTCCTCTAGCAAACTATACTACACCTTTGAACGCGGTTTTTGAGGCTATGGCAGGTATGACGACTACCGGTATTTCCATGTTTTTGGAGCCTTCACGACTTCCTCGTTCTGTTTTATTCTGGCGTAGTTTCATGCAGTGGATCGGCGGACTTGGAATCCTCACATTTTTCATAGCTGTGATCAGGGAATCAGGAGGTATCTCTCAGAGGCTTTTCTCTGCTGAGGCTGATGAAACAGATGCTGGATCCATCAGGCCGTCGTTGACAAAGTCTATAGTTGATTTATGGCGTGTGTATGGTTTTGTCACGTCAACAATGATTTTTACGTATGTGGCTCTTGGAATGAATTTCTTTAATGCGATAATACATGCTTTCTCTGCC
>ERZ1034564.27-NODE-27-length-20310-cov-12.541447_pt1 | contig 20310 bp, 21 predicted proteins | sample MGYA00520653_ERZ1034564 | MGnify/ENA primary metagenome ERZ1034564 (study PRJEB33760, sample SAMEA4777720) | hypersaline lake metagenome | biome: hypersaline environment; feature: brines | place: Spain | collected 2014-08 | depth 0 m ...
GCTGTGCAGACCCCAAACGGTGAAGCCTCGGGGCTTGACCCCGAGGTACTTCACCGTTATCTTGCGACTCACGCTTCAACATCAATACGTTTCATCGGATATTGAGGCGGATACTCCGAGGCTCGACCCTGGAGAGGAAGCCAACGGTCACCTGAGTTGCAAAATATCTATTCTTAACGATCCTGCATGATTCGATAGTGACCGGCAGCCACAAGTGTTGTTAGTCATGGGCTGCCAGTCAACCAGCCCCAAAATTGGGGTCGCTGACTCGTGAATGCCTGCAACTCGACAGGGAATAATATTGAGTCTCACTCAGGTATGACGCGACAAGACTACCGATAAGCCTCGGGACCTGACCCCGAGGTTGTTGACTGACGGACACCCATATTATAATGTAGGAATCGAGTGAGAATAGGGCGATTCCCGCCAGTCCGACGATGGCGGTCTGTCCGTCCCGAGCAATCAGATAATCCTTGGAGTCAGTCCGATGAATGGTTGGGTTCCGACACTGAATCGATACCGTGCTGGGTTGCTTACAGGCATCCTGAAAGTAACTCTGAGTATGCTGACGACTGTTGACGTCCTCGTAGTCGTGGCACAAACAACACCGGGCGCGGTAATGGTCGAGAACAGGAGTTCTCTTGCTACCACCACTAGTCCCGCCCGATTCAGCCAACGAACACCCCGATCAGATTCGAACTAATTGGGTATTCGGTGGGATCGCGAAATCTGACACTCATACCACTTGGAATTCTTTCGTATGAACGCGAGAAGAATGTCAATTCCCCACACGAAACTCTTGATCAAGATCATATAGTGATCCATATTTTTCACTCACGTACGAGATGAACGCGTCTGCAGTAAACGATGAGCCAGTTGCCTGTGTGATGAGTTTATCAGTCTCGTATCGCGCCCCGTGTTGATGAACATTTGTCTGGAGCCACCTGCGTATCTCATCAAATGACCCAGCAGCAACCTTTGAATCAAGTTCAACAATCGATTCCTCAGCAGCAGCATATAGTTGTGCGGCCATTGCTGATCCAAGTGAATATGTGGGGAAATACCCGATATTTCCGTGACTCCAATGAATATCCTGTAGGCAGCCCTCAGCATCTGTCTCGGGTCGAATTCCAAGATACTCCTCGTATTTATCATCCCAGATGGCTGGAACCTCCGCAACATCAATGTCTCCAGCAATCAGCGCACGCTCGATTTCGTATCGAATTAGAACATGTAGATGATACGTTAGTTCATCTGCATTAACACGAATGAGATTATCCTTATATACCTGATTTGCGGCTTCATATGCTTCATTGACACTCAATGCATCTGTCTTTGGGAAATGAGTATTAATTTGTGGTAACAGCACATTCCAAAATGCACGCGAACGTCCAACGTGATTTTCCCACAAGCGCGATTGTGACTCATGAACTGAGAGATCTCGATCCTCACCAAGCGGCGTTGCATATGCATCATCTGATAATCCTAGGGTGTAAGTTGCATGACCGAATTCATGAATTGTTGAAAAAAGTGATCCAAGCGGATCAGTCTCATCAAATCGCGTCGTGACCCGGGCATCGAAGCTTGTCCCCATTGAAAATGGATGTGGCGCTGTATCGAGACGACCTCGCTCCCATGGATATCCGAGTGTTGTCAGAACGTCTCGACAAAGGGCTTCCTGATTGGCAGACGAATATGTTCCCTGTCTGGTAAATGCATCCGTCGCTAGTGTCGTATCTGATGCACGAATCGCATCAATCATCGGAATAAGCGCCTCACGAATTTCTCGAAGAACAGATTCTACGTGATCAAGTGGAAGGCACGGCTCAAATTCTTCAAGCAAGACCGCATACGCATCACGAGTTGGGTCAATATATTCAGCGTATTCGCGGTTTAGTTCGACATGCCGCTGTAGATACGGGGCAAATGCATTAAAGTCATTGTTCGCTTTTGCAGATTCCCAGACCGAGAGCGCCTCTGAGGCTGTCTCCGACATCTCTGCAACGAGTGACTCTGGGACTGCTGCTGCTCGTTCGTGTTTTCGACGAATCTCCCGTACAGTCGCTTTTTCATCAGACGAGAGTGAATCACTGTTAGCACGCAGTGTTTCAAGCGCGTCTGCGATTATATCATCAGTGAGTGCGTTATGTGCAACAGTTGAGAGTGCTGAAAGTTGTGCTGTTCGAGCCGGAGTTCCACCCTCTGGCATTGTCACTTGTTGATCCCATGAAAGCACACTCTGCGCATGCTGAATGTTTGCTATCTGCTCATACTGCTCACAAAGTGTCGCGTATGCGTCTGTCGACATTATCAATATATACCACGGTAATGCAATCAACCCACCGCTCGTTGATTGGTGGTGTATCATAACTCCGACTATTTGCCAAGGTGAGAACAGTTACGTCGGTAAACTGCCTCGAGATTAAATCCCGTGGTATCCGCCTTGTAACTCTGTGAACTCCCCCGACCTACTCAACCGTCGGAGACGGCTTCTGTGAGGACGGGAAAGGGGCTTTCAGTGAAGATTGATTTAATCTCCGAGTGTTCCACGTTGGAGAGAACTATCCGCTGTAGGGCGTTCACAGCCCTCACTAGACTCTTTTTTCAAACATCTTACTTGAGCGATTGAGCTTACCTGTCCAAATTGTGGCGAAACGACAAGAACGGATGGTGTTGCCGTCTGATTCAGCGGTTTGAAAGATTTCCACATTAGACAATCAGTGTATATCGGACTACAGTATTACCGTTATGATTATCGGGCATATCTCCTCGCTACTCGTTTGTTTCACTCACTCCTCGAGAAAGGAGATTTTACCCTTTATTGTGATAAAATTACAGCTGTGAACTACTAATCGGATGACCAGCATTCATTATTGTCGATACAATGTTGTGATGGAACAGCACGATATATCTGATAACATCGCTCGATTGCATCAATCGAGACACTCTCTTGAGCAGTATGTGCTTCTCCTGGTTCAGCAGCTCCGACGATAACACAAGTCGTTCCGGCATCCGAAAGCCATCCAGCATCGGTTGCATGTGGCTTTGTCACCTTTGTTGGCGTTGTTTCTGAGTGTATATTCGCTGCTACGTTTGTCACAGCAGTAGCAAAGGTTGGGTCATCACATGCCATCGGCGGGAGATCTTGGTCGATACTCCAAGTTACACCTTCGACAGCTGCCCGCTCAATTTGAGCACGTTTGCCGGGCACAGTCCGTTCGTCGATAGTGATCTGACAAGTATCAGGGATAGTGTTCCACGCAGTCCCCCCATCAATCTCAGTAACAGCTACACTCCCTGAAATCTCTGTCTCCCCGACAGAGGCAACCGGTGCATCAGCAGCCAGTTCTTGAAGAATATCGATAGCATCTGAGGCACGATAAATAGCGTTTATGCCACAATCAACTTCACTTGCGTGAGCAGCCTCACCGTGTGCAGTGAGTGTTGACCCCCGCCGTCCCTTATGTGCAACGACAACATCTGTTTGTTTCACTCCAGCGTAATTCGTTGAGCCTTCACCAACAATAGCATACTCTGGGCTAAACCCATTTTCAATCGCTGCCTGTGCACCGATGCCACCATCTTCCTCGCCGATGAATGAGGCGAATACAACCTCAATACCGTCAGCAGGAACTATATCACGAAACGCAAGGAGAGCAGCGGCAAGTGATCCCTTCATATCTGCGGTGCCGCGTCCGTATAGTCGTCTGTTCTGCTTTGTTAGTTGATACTCCCCATTATCGGTCACTTGCTGTTCATCAGGATCAACAACATCATGATGTCCAGTAAGTGCAACCGACACCGAGCCTATACCTCGTCGAGCGATGATATTTCCGTGTGAGTCCCGTTGCGCCGCTGCATCGGTGTTGTTCTCAATCCAATTGTAAATTACGTCACCGACAGCAGTTGCGTCGCGATGACTTGGGATTGAAACAAGCGTTCGTGTGAGTGAGACCAGCTCATCGCGAACGTTTGTGTGCTCTAAAGACATGCTATCATATGCTATCCCCAGTGTTAAAATGTCTCAGGGAGATGAAACACGTTGATTTGACACCGCCCGGACGGGTCAAAGCCCGATGTGATGTCACATCCTTATCCCGCTGCCACACTAAATAGTTCATATGAAAGTAGTTCCGGACACGAGCGCGGTCGTTGACGGTCGCGTGTCCGAACGCGTTGAGTCGGCAGAAACGGCGACAGTCGTTGTTCCAGAGGTCGTCGTTGGTGAACTTGAATCGCAGGCAAATGATGGACGTGAGACTGGGTGGGATGGACTTGAGGAGCTACAGCAACTTGCATCCCTTGCTGATGCTGGAAACGTTGATGTGCAATATGTCGGTGATGGGAACACTCAAAATGAACTGACAAACGGCGATGCTGCATCAATTCGCGACGGTCCCGCTGATATTGATGCTATTATCCGTGATGTTGCTGATGTTGAGAATGCAACACTTCTTACGAGTGATGTTGTCCAATCAGAGGTTGCAAAGGCAAAAGGAATTACCGTTGAGTATGTTGAGCCTCGTCCCCGTGGGACTGCATCAACATCAGGTGATCTTGCTGTCGAGGATTTCTTTGATGAGCAGACAATGTCTGTCCATCTTAAAACAGATACTATCCCAAAGGCAAAGCGTGGAGCGATTGGTGATATGCATTATCAGCAGATTGCTGAGTCTCCCACCGATGAGCCAACAATGAAACAGTGGGCAGATGATATTGAAGCTACAGCACGAAGCAGTTCTGATGGATTTGTTGAGCTCAGTGAATCAGGAATGAAAATCGTTCAATTCCGCGATTATCGAATTGCTGTTGCTCGACCACCATTTGCGGATGGAATCGAGATTACCGCGGTCCGTCCGATTGTCAAGACTGAACTTGATGATTATGAGTTTGCGGATGACCTTCGGGAGCGACTTGAAGCTAAACAACGCGGCGTCCTCATCTCTGGGTCACCGGGAGCTGGAAAATCAACATTCGCACAGGCGGTCGCGGAGTTTCTGACAGACAGCGATTATGCTGTGAAGACAATGGAGAAGCCCCGTGATCTTCAAGTCGGTAGTGACGTGACACAATACACTGCACTCGGTGGTGATATGGCAAAAACAGCCGATTCATTGCTACTTGTTCGACCGGATTATACCATCTATGATGAAGTCCGGAAAACAAAAGATTTCAGTGTATTTGCTGATATGCGATTGGCTGGTGTTGGGATGGTCGGTGTTGTCCATGCAACGGAGGCAATCGATGCACTTCAACGACTTGTTGGTCGTGTCGAACTTGGGATGATCCCGCAAGTTGTCGACACAGTGGTATATATTGAAGATGGTCATGTTGAAACCGTCTATGATGTCACAACAGAGGTAAAAGTTCCAGAAGGGCTTGCGGCTGAGGACCTCGCACGACCAGTTATTCAAATATCAGACTTTGAAACAGATATTCCAGCGTATGAGATTTATACATTTAATCGGCAAGTTATCACGGTACCATTGGATGGTGAATCAAGTAATGAAGAAACTGGAGTTGGACGACTTGCACGACAGGAGATCGAGCGAGAAATCCGCTCAATTGCGCGTGGGCATGTCGATGTTGAGCTAAAAGGACAGAATGATGCTATTGTATATGTTGAGGAAGATGATATCTCATATGTAATTGGCAAGGGTGGTGGACGCATCGCTGATGTCGAAGATCGCCTTGGAATTGATATTGATGTCCGAACACACGAAGAAAACTCATCAAATCATCGAGGCGATGGGGGCAGCTCCCAAGGAACCGCCTCAAGTGATAGTAATCCCCGTGACACTGCGGATGACACGATGACAGTCACGCCTGAGGTCACATCCAGGCATGTAGTCGTTCGACTTGACGAACATGTTGGTGAGACTGTTGAAATTCGCGCAGATAATGAGTATCTGTTCACAGCAACCGTTGGTCGCGGGGGAGATATTCAAGTCTCACGTGGAAGCGCCATTGCTGATGATCTTGAGACAGCCATCGACCGTCGAGCACAAATTACCGTTCATCCGACATGACACGCCCTAACTGACAAATCTAGTCTCTACAGATAAAAACAAGGCGAGTGTCTTTAGTGACTAACGCAACTTTTTGATGAACTGATTCACTAATTCGATACGAAAGGACTATTCTGACTGATGTATGTCAGTTAAGCACCCACTTCTTCTGTGAATTACTGTGCCCCCGAGGTACTTCACCATTGCTGGCGCAGGACACTACTCAAGATTGGCACGTCTGATCCTGTTTTTATCGCATCATTCAATAAGTTGTGAGAAATCATCCGAAGAAACATTATCCATGTTCATATTCTTCGAAAATATCTAATAGAATAATTAAAAAATGTACAGCACTCACAAGTATTGACGAATAATAGTGTGATTCGCTCACAAATCGAAACCACTAGTTACAACAGTATATCTGCATCTATCTCAGCGTTATTTGATCACGCGTATATATCCCAATTAATTCACTCAGCATGACGAGGTTCGACTTCTGAGTCCGGCTCTGAATCTGATTCTGAATCTGATAGCGATGACGTTGAACCTGATTCACCACCGTCAGTGCTAGTCGCTGCCTTCGGAACAGCCTCTGTAAGCTGATATAAATTCTGTCGTGCGTCTGCAAAGTAGACGTCCTCATCCACAATATCAATATCTTCGAGTCGTTCAAGCGCGTAGCGGACCGTCCGCGCCGAAAGCATCGATTCTTCGACAATCCCCTTCTGCGTGAGGGGACCACTATATTCGAGCACTTTAAATACCAGCTTTGCACTCGGTGGGAGGTCATCAAGCCTCTCCTCCTCTCCCTTAGCCATTATACGATAACGAGGTAATGAATCGGCATAAACCTTCGCGAGTCGTGTGCAAAAAGCTCAGCATTGCTGTCGACACCTGTGGAACGAACGGCTTTTGACGTCCGATAGTAGATATAACTGTATGGCTACGGAAACGGGTCGCAACCTGTCTGGTCACCTTCGAGGGATCACAGTGACGACGCTTGCCTGTCTTGCTGGCGTCGGCGCTGCGATTACATCTGGACAGGTTATTGGTACCAGCGTTGCTGCTGCTGGAAGTCAACAAACGCTAATATTGGTGGGTGCGTTTGTGCTACTTCAGTTCCCAGTGTTGAAACTCGCTGGTATTGATGTGAACGAATTCGGCGCGAAGGATCATCTTTATGTGGTGTTCATGACATTTACACTGTGGTTCATCACATTCAGCATTCTTTTGACTGAAGGAGTTACGCTGTAAATCAATGGCGGACGATAGCATTGCTGTTGTTGATCTTGATCGATGTCAACCTGATCGTTGTAATTACGAGTGTGCAAACTACTGTCCGCCGAATCGAACGGGTAAAGAATGTATTGTTACCCGTAGTGATTATTACGATGATGATGAACCATTCGACGGAGACCCAAATCAAATTCGCATTTCAGAGGAGGTTTGTCTTGGTGAGAGTTGTGGTATTTGCGTTGAGAAATGTCCCTTTGACGCCATCGAGATAATTAATCTTCCAGTTGAACTTGAGGACGATCCCGTTCATCGGTACGGTGAAAATGCGTTTGCGCTCTATGGATTACCGGTTCCTGACCCTGGTACAGTAACAGGTATTCTCGGACCGAATGGAATTGGCAAGACGACCGCTGTTCGTGCGCTTGCCGGTGAGTTAGTTCCAAATCTTGGTGAGTATACCGCAGAAGCAGCTGAGACGGCAACATGGGATGCTGTTCTTGATCGATATCGTGGAACGAAGCTACAAACATATATCGAGCGAATACGCTCTGATGATATTTCTATTGCGCAAAAGCCACAATATGTAGATCAAATCCCCGGACAGTTTGACGGAACAACCGGTGAACTGCTTGAATCAACAGACGAACGGGGTGCGCTTGATTCATATATTGATCGTCTTGACATTCGTCCGGTTATTGATCAACCATTATCCACATTATCTGGAGGTGAACTTCAGCGCGTTGCACTTGCAGCAACACTTGCTCGTGACCGTGACTTCTATTTCCTTGATGAAGTCTCACCGTATCTTGATATCGGTCAACGTGTGACTGCTGCTCGATTAATTCGTGAACTTGCCGAGGATGCTAATCGTGCTGTCTTAGTCGTTGAACATGACCTTGCAATCCTTGATTTACTTGCAGATTCATTACATGTTGCTTACGGTGAACCCGGTGCTTTCGGTGTTATTACCGACCCGAAGTCTGTTCGTAATGGGATTAATGAGTATCTCAAGGGATTCCTCTCAAATGAGAACATGCGGATTCGTCCAGATAAAATTGAATTTCAGGAACACGCCCCGCGCAAAACAGCGAAATCGACACCACTTATTGAGTATCCAGCAATATCAAAGTCATATGGCACTGATGAGTTTTCACTTGAGGTTGAATCTGGCACAATCTATGAGTCGGAGGTTCTTGGTGTGGTGGGACCAAATGGAATCGGGAAATCAACGCTTGCGAAATTATTCACTGGTGCACTTGAATCGGATCCAGACAGTCAATCACTCTCATTCCAGCTTGATATCGCATACAAACCGCAGTATATCGAAATAGATCAACCGATGCGTGTTGATGCATTCCTCTCATCAATCACAAATGATTTTGGTACCTCATATTGGAAAACCGAGATTTCACAACCACTGCAATTAGAGCAGATTATGGAACGTAATCTTGATGACCTCTCTGGCGGTGAGAGACAGCGTGTCGCCATTGCAGCATGTCTATCTGATGATGCTGACCTGTATGTCATGGATGAACCATCCGCGCATCTCGATGTTGAGCAGCGAGTTCAAGCAACATCGGCCATCCGGCGCTATGCTGAGAATAATGACGAAACCGTCCTTGTTATTGATCACGATATTTACATGATTGATTTACTTGCCGATCGATTAATGGTATTTGACGGTCAGCCCTCGGAGTATGGACATGCAAGTGCTCCACAGGAAATGCGTGCAGGAATGAATGACTTCCTTTCGGATCTTGATATTACCTTCCGCCGCGATGAACGAACACAGCGCCCACGAATTAATAAACCAGGATCCCAGTTAGATCGAAGACAAAAACAACAAGGCGAGTACTACTACGCCCCATAATGCCTTCTCTGTATTAGAAATCGATTAACTGAGTTAATTTATGGGGTGGGTAGCTCAAAGATCTAAGCATCAGACCGAGGAGAATAGCAATTAGCTCATTATTGCTCTTCAAATAACTATTCTATACTACATGGCATAGTACCAGAGGCGATACTCGAGAATATAAATGAAATATATCTGGACTAATACGGGGCTGATTAATAATTTGATTTATATGTCGGTGTATTATTATACTATAAAGTATCTATCATTTCTCGAAATAAACATATTAGACTAAAGTAAATATAAAAAATAGATATGATGAATTATCTTGTCGCCGTTGATGGTTCTGAGTCCAGTATGGATGCAATTGAACATGCTGTCGATCTTATCACGCAGACTGGCGGTTCATTATTGATCGTGCATGCCGTCGAGGCACGAGTCCTTGTTGATGATGCTGAAAGTGTGGGAGCAGCCCCAACGAATACTGAAGTGGGCGAGCGGATATACACAGAGGATATTACTGACGCCGAAGCGCGTGGTAAATCAGTATTAGCAGATGCCGAAGAAACAATTGAGATTGGCGATGACGTTGATATTGAGACCACGCTGCTGTATGGTGACCCTGTCGAGTGTATCAGTAGTCATGCAACTGAGATTGCTGTCGATGGCATTATTGTTGGTCACCGGTCGCTCTCAGGACGCGTCGAAGGTCTTGTCGGGAGTGTTGCAAAAGGACTCGTGGAGCGTGCCTCTGTGCCTGTCACTGTTGTCAAATGACTATCCGGTATGATTTGAGGTATCATTGGGAAACGAGTCTTAGATGGAATATTGAATATATGCGTCGCATGAGTCTGAATAATAGCATCAATCACTCGTACACGTCTACGAGCGATTGAACAACCGCCGCACGGCGGTAGGACTATCGTGAGAAGCTCGCGCACTGGTACACACGAGAGTGCGACGCGGTATTCCTCGAAGACTTGGACGTGGTCTCAATGATGGGACAGGAACAGCCGCAATATTGCTGCAATGTCGTGGTATCAGACAATCAAAACCTTTGAGCGCCACGGCGAGAAGAATGGATACCGCGTCGTACTCGTTAACCCTGAGAGAACGACCAAACAGTGCGCTAACTGTGGCGTCGGAACTGAGAAGCCACCCTGGGTTCGTGAGCATTCCTGTCCGAGCTGTGGGTTCACGACTGACCGCGACCACAACGCGTCGCTGGAAACCCATCAGCGTGGGTTAGAGAAACTGGGAGTGGTGTTTGAGCAGTCAGAGCTAGGGCTGAGACAGTCCGAATTAATGTCTGTAGAGACTGGTGTCACTGCGAGCAGGCGTCGTCGGGACGCACTGCTTGCAAACACCGTCGTAGAAGCAGAAAATTCAAACCCAGAAGTTGGAAGCCATACCCTCACCGAAGCCACCTTGGTGCTCCTGAAAACTTATTGAGGAATTCAATTCAAAATCTTGTCATAGAGTAGCTGCTGATACTGTTGCGTAGGACCGATGGTTCAAAATGTTTCATGTAGTACTATTGATGGCTGAGTAGAGTGGGGTAGTTCACCGTTAGTATAACAGTCGATTACAACTTCCGCAAAGATTCTCTTCTTTTACATCGACCTCACGAACGGTCGGCGAGAATGACATCACACATTTGCTGTTATCACAGTGTTCTAATCCGAATGTATGACCGATTTCATGTACAACCTCCTTTCGGATACGGTCTGCAAACACTGCATCTGGTGATTTAGACTTGAGTCCACCATCAGACGATGTTTGAAGTCGATATGTTGAGATAACCGACCCATTACCATTGAGATATGCAAGTCCAAACACGTAATTTCGCCGGCGATAATAAAGATCTTCAGCAGTAATACCAATGTTTTTTTCACCACTTCCAATACGACTCGCTAATTCAATGAACTGCTCGGCACGGTACTGGCTCCGACTATGATCGAACGCGCCGTCAGGGATCGATTGCTCTTCATGTACTGTTACGTCGCACTCATAGACGCCTCGCAGCGCTGCGGATGCTTCCCGCTTTACTTGCGCTGGAAGGTCCCCGATTGGCACGATGTCGACAAGCATAGACATGATTAAGTACGGTGGTATGATAAATATCCCGCCGTGCATTCACTGGCACAAGACGCTCTCGTTGAGCGGTTTTCATCATATACATCTGCTGTTGAGGTCGGCATTGGAAATCGACCAGCTGTCGCTGCCGCATTAGTCTCATGTGGGGTTGATATCGTAGCTACTGATATTGTCTCGTGTCCAGTTCCACCCACAGTGACATTTGCTTATGATGATATCGTCACTACAAGTGAACAGCGTGCTCCAGACTCGGTCTACGATGTTGAGTTGGTATATGCATTAAATCTCCCACCAGAACTACATCGACCATTTCGAGATGTTGCCGATACCGTCGGGGCAGACTGCCGACTTACGACGCTTGGATATGATGCTCCGATTGTTCCCTGTCATCCGGTTTCACTTCCTGGTGGAGAAACGCTGTATATTGTTGAGTCGGAATCTAGCTAATCACAATAATAATTAAACAGACTAACATCGGTGTTAGCTGGATAGTACTCGATTCTGGCATAGTCAACTCCAATATGATCACTAATTAAAACTTGGAACAAACAGCGCTAAGTCCACCGCTCATGCGAATTATAGTATGGATGCAGACGCGGTTGTACTCGATATTGATGGTGTTCTTATCGACGTCTCACAGTCATATCGGCGAGCAATCGTTGATACTGTTGATCGATGTTATAATCAAACAATCAAGCGGACAGACATACAGGAATTCAAAAATGCTGGTGGATTCAATAACGACTGGGATGTGACCAATGCTGTTGCGTTATATATCCTCACAACACGTCATGAATCGGTTAGTGTCGACCAATTTACTACCCAAATTGCTGCTCATGGTGGCGGGCTTGAATCAGCACTGACCGTTGTTGATAATTATCTGAGTACTGCTGACTACGAAATGGTATTGGATGCATGGAACAGCGACCGTCTCCGTGATATGTTTCAGGCACTCTATCTCGGGAGTGAGCGATATCGTGAACTCGAAGACGGCGAGCCACCTATTGACACACAGGGATATATTATCGATGAGCCTGTCATTATTGAGACTGAAACGGTAGATCTGCTTCGAGAAACGACTAAAATCGGCATTCTCACTGGTCGCCCAGCGGCTGAAGCCTCAATCGCGCTTGATCGCGTGCAGTTTTCAATCCCCTCATCACATCAATTTACTATGGACGACTGGGAGGAAGGGAAACCACATCCACGGGCATTGCAGATGCTCGCAGATCGACTTGAAGCAAATACAATTGTTTTCGTCGGAGATACTCTTGATGATATTAAAACAGCTGTTAACGCTAATATGGCTGATAGTAGTCGGACATATCATGGAGTTGGAGTTCTCACCGGTGGACTTAGTGGCGATGCTGGGCGAGATGCATTTATGTCTGTTGGCGCACATACTGTCATCGACTCAGTGAATGATATCTCCGATCTCGTTCAATGAGAGTTGATATATACTGTATTTATCCCTAAGTATTCCGAGTGGATTCAAAATTATTGATGATTTATTTGATCGAATAATCATAGGATGGCTTGGTTTTCACACTAATATTATAATGATCATGCTTATAATTTCTCTGAGGCATTCCAGCGTTGACTAAAGACGCTTACTGGAAGACTACGAATCGAGTCCTAGTTCTGGTCAAGATCCTTCAGTTACAAAATAACGTCTAAGCTCCTTCTTCAAGAAAGCCGCGTCAGCGGTTGAGTAGAGCGGGGTAATTCATTATACCCGTCGACAAGAAGATCAGTTATTAGGATATTTTAATTTACGACGCTCAGCACGCATAAGCGCGCGTTCAATAATAGTTTTGACACTATCTATAGTATCATCTCCAGGTGATCCATAATAGACGTCACCATGTCCTGCATATAACTCATTAACAGTCTGTGGGAGTCGTTCAAGCAGTCGCTGTAAGCTTGTGATGAGTCGCTCACGCGATTGACCAGTCATATCCGTTCGTCCAAAACTCCCGTCATCAAAAGCACCATCATTGTATACGACGACATCGCCACTGAAGACGCGCGTATTACCGACAAATGCAACATGATCTGATGCATGACCAGGTGTGTAAACAACCTCAAATGGCTCATCCCCAATTTCAACAGTATCAGTATCTTCGAGAGTGCTATCCTGACGAGGGTGATCACTGTACGCATATAGCTCTGCATCAAATTTATCAAGGATGGAATCAAGCTCAGCCACATGATCGGTATGCTGATGTGTTAAATAAACAGCTTCAAGATCATCTACGATATTATCGATGATATCGACGGCTCCAGGCATTGCACCAGCGTCAATTAAGACCGGTCGGTCGCCGGAGACAAGATATGCATTGCATGTGAATACCTCAGCGTCTGCTGTAATTGCGTGTACATCCGTCATATATCCTCATTTGAGCGGAGATGTTGTTCAGTCTTCGGCTTGGTCTCCTTGCTTTCAGTATGCGTGAGCCATCTTGTCTCTAATCTTGACATTCATCATAATCGAGCATGACCCTAGACCCTATTTGTCTATGAATGCAAGCGTCGAGACCGTCACGTCCCGTGATTTCCATAACCAGGACCATGACCAGAACGGGAGACAACCGCTATCGATCATCCGGGCTGTAATATATAATATATCATAAAATATGTTGAAGAGTTCATATATATACAGTTATTTTATGCGGGGTCTCGATAATATATCATATACCTGAGTAAATCAACACATGGTTGTATACACAGCGAATCAATCACGAAACTCTGCGGTCCATTTTTATATCTTCATATTATATTATTTAATGTATGGGATTCGGGAGCTACGACGAGTCCGAGCAAGAAAATCAAGATTTCGAGACTGATCTCGAGGATGACGATGGTGTCTCGACCTCCCAGTCAGATCACAGTGGTGAGGTCGAATATGAGATTGGTGCCTCGAATGATGAGCTGCTCAATCGTCTCAAGGATATTAAAGATAATTAATTGGCAGTTGGAAGTATAGACATACGAACCACACTAAGGGGGAACACTCGGCACAGTCCACCTTCTTTATTTATTATTGATCGATGAATATATGTAATATATGTCCTTAGTGTTCACATTACTATCAGCGAATATATTATCGAAAGTAGATATATCAAGTAGTTAGACACGTATATGACGAGTATTAAGCCTGGAACACGCGCACTCGGCATTGCTGAATCGACTGCTGAACATACAAATAAATGCGTCATCGGTGGTGCGGTCGTCCGCCGGGACCGTGTTACAGACGGGTTTGCATTTTCCAGCGCTACAGTCGGGGGCGTTGATGCGACATCGGCAATGCAGACAATAATTACTGAACTCTGTCGTCCGGATATTCAGTATGTCTTACTTTCCGGAGTCGCCCCAGCGTGGTTCAATCTTATTGATATTTTCTCACTTGCACACGCAGCGGAGTGTCCAGTGATTGCAGTCTCCTATGAGCAGAGCACTGGACTTGAATCAGCACTACGGAAGCATTTTGAGGATAATGCGCTGGAGCGACGATTAACGCAATATGAAAAACTCCCAGATCGTGAGCAATTGACAATAGCAGCAGATAGCTCTGAGAATAATAGAAATGATGACAATACGTTATTCTTTAGAGCGGTCAATATCGACGTTTCAACGGCTAAGACGGTTATCCGGGCGTACACACCGGTTGGAGGTCGTCCTGAACCAGTTCGTGTTGCCCGACTTGCTGCTCGAGGCGCTCGACAGTGGAGTTAATAAGATAATTCATGTTTATGAAGTCACTCATCGACTGACCGTTATGTGTAAGTTTCTACCGTTCAGGTCTGTAGTATGACTGGTGATGATAATCACGATCAAGATACCAGCAGTGATCTCAATACTGCGACTGATGCGCCGGGGTCGGCATCAACGGTAAATGGGCTTGATGTCACTGCTTGTAAACGCTGTCAAGGGCTCGTTGAGTCACGCTCACAAATTGTCAACGGAGTCGGACCTGCTGACGCTGAGTTAGTGTTTATTGGTGAAGCGCCTGGTGCGAACGAAGATGAATATGGTGAGCCATTTGTTGGGCGTTCAGGAGATGTTCTTGATGACGCTCTTAATGAAGCTGGCGTCAGTCGTGATTCCATTCGTATCACTAACTGTGTCCGGTGCCGACCGCCAGAGAACCGAAATCCAACTACTGAAGAGCTTTCGAACTGTCGCAGATATCTTGAGCATGAACTTTCAGCTCTCAATCCAGCGGTTATCGTCACACTTGGAAAGGTGCCTTCTGAGCATTTGCTTGATCGCCAGATTGCAGTAACAACAGCTGCTGGTGATGTCACTGATATTCGATTAGGTGATCAATCATATCGAGTTATCATATCTGTTCATCCTGCAGCAACGCTATATGACCAGAGTCAATCAACGACATTTGTTGATACAATCAAGAGCGCAGCGTCACTTGCTGGCGTACAGAGTGATATTGATAACCCGACTGATACAACGTCCGGTGGTCAATCTCGACTTGGAGAATATGAAGACTGACTCAGTCAGTTGTTCGCCCAAGCCACCGGTCAGGATCACCAAGCTCGCGAATTGATTGGACCAGTCCCTTTGCATCGTGCTCGGACGGACGGAGTCGGGCACGAAGCCGCGATGAGAGTAGTTCGATTGAAAGAACAAGTATGAGAAGAGTCACAAGCCCGGCTCCAGCACGGAACGAATTGAACAGATTGAGATTTTGTTGTATATACTGTCCGAGTCCACCAGCCCCTACAACACCCAATGAGATTGCGATTCGAGTATTGATTTCAAGAATATACAATGTCCAGGCGACAAACGATGATGACACCTGTGATAACATTCCAAAGTTTATTACCTGAACTCGGGAAGCACCGGTGGATCGGATTGCCTCAATCGGTCCGTCATCGATCTCTTCAAGCTCATCTGTAAATAATCGACCAAGGTTACCAACAGTATCCGTTGCGACGGCAAGCATTGCTGTTAATGGTGAAAGTGGCACAAGCGCGGCATAGATAAATACCCAGACAAGTGCTGGGATCGCTCGAATTGCCGACATTACTCCTCGAAACACGAAATTAAACGGAAACGGAGTGACACGCTCCGACCCAAGGACACCAAAGAAGAGAGCAAATGGGAATCCAAGTATTGTTCCGACCGCACCAATCGTTAGTGTCATTACGACTGCAGAAATGATGAGACTACTCCGGAGTGAACTAATTGTTGTGACGATTGATCCAGGGTGAGTCACACTTGCAATAATCGCAGCAAGACCGTTGATATTATTATTCTGTGTATAAAATGTCAAATCAACGAAATTTGGCTGTACATATTTGATAAGTTCAGCAGCAAAGAACTCAAACTGTGCAAAGCGAATAAGCTCAGGCACAGGACGAGCACCGAGAAATCCAGTCCCAAAGTAGATAGCACCGACAGCAAGTGTAACCGCGATACTCCAGAATATACGACGAATGAGAACTGCACGCTCTATTCGAGAAAGGATCTCATCGACTGTATCTGTGCTCATAACTGTGCCTCCCCAGTATCGGTTTCAGTATCGGTTTCAGTATCGGTTTCAGTATCGGTTTCAGTGTCAGTGCCAGTGTCAGTGCCAGTGCTATGGTCACGACCGGAAGTGGTCTCCATATCGGAGGATACGCTGGTATCATCTGGTTTGGTCAATCCCTCCCCTTGACCTTCGATATCTCCGTGACTGACAGGAGTACTCTCAGAACCAGCATAATATAGATCATCGATAACATCCATTGACAATTCCGCACGGGATCCATCAAAGATGACTGTTCCATCACGAACACCAATAAATCGATCTCCAAACTCACGGGCAATATTGACCTGATGAAGGCTTGCGACTGTTGTGAGTTCGCGCTCACGTGCGGCTTGTTTCATATATCTCATCACATCTCGGGCTGCTTTTGGATCAAGGCTTGAGACAGGTTCATCGGCTAAAAGCAATGATGGATTTTGCACGAGTGCTCGGGCAATCCCAACGCGCTGCTTTTGTCCGCCAGACATCGTTCCTGCGCGTTGTTCTGCATCTTTAAGAAGCCCAACTGTGTCAAGCGCACGAAGTGCAGCACGTTTATCATCTGTTTGATTGAGTGTGAGAATACTCTTTAAATTGGTTGTCCGTGAGAGTGCGCCTGTCAGTGCGTTCCGATACGCCGATAGCGACTCAATAAGATAGTGCATCTGAAACACCATACCCACATCACTACCAGACTCTGAAACAGGAGAACCACCAATCTGGGCGGTTCCCGTCGTTGGCTCTGTCAACCCGTTTAGAATTCGAAGCAGTGTTGACTTTCCAGCGCCAGATGGTCCAAGAATGACAACAAATTCACCTGCGGTAATTTCAATTGAAACGTCATCGAGTGCAATTGTGTCTTCACCAAACAATTTTGTAACATTCTGCAGTGAGACATGTGGCATAGTGAATTAATTTATTCGTTAGAAAGGGGATTAAGAGTCAAGAAGATCGGTAGTAACACCAAGTTCACTTGCCACCTCAACAACTGGCTGGTATGTATCATCATCTGCTTCACGTACATTACTAAACCACAGGTCATCTTCGGTATCTGACTCTCCATCTTCGCCGAAGTATATCGACTCACTGGCAGTGAGTAATGCATCTTTCACAGCCGTTTGCTCGTCTGCTGAGAGTTCTGGACTCACAACGATTGGTGCTCGAGGGATGTCTGTCGTTGTTTCAATATATCGAAAACCATCCTTCAACTCACGGTTATCATCGAGTGTAATAAACTTCCCAACACCAGCAGCAGCAACCTGTCCTCGCTCAAGCGCAGCAAATGCCTCCGCATGACTTGAGAATTGCGGGGTAAACGATGCATCCCCGGTATCGGTTGGAAGGTTTCCAATGCTTAATCCAGCTTGTTTAAGCATGAATAATGGATATAATGCACCAGAAGCCGATAACCGGTCTGCAAACGCAACTCGCTCATTTTCAAGATCAGAGAGTGATTCTATCGAAGAATCTTCTCGCGTTGCAATAACCGATGCATATGTCCATGACCCATAACCATACCGCTGTAAAATGATATTACATCGATCATTATCAACGCCGAGTGCTGCAGCGAACGGTCCGGTCTCAGCGATATCTCCAGTTCCCCCGGCGAGACTTTGGAGAACGGCACTGTATCCCGCTGCATATCGAAGCGTTGCAGTTTCAACCGGAAGCTCATTTTCGAGAGTGGTCCTGACTGGAGCATACTGTGCTTCCATCAGTTGTTGTGGTTCACTCGGTGACATGTAGAATGTTGCCCGATTGTCACCAAAAGGAACTGAGTCTGACGTTGTTGTGGCTGTTGTTTGATCCACACTGTCGGTATTGTTATTGCTATTGTTGGTTGACCCAGTGCATCCGGCTACAAGACCGACTGTGCTGACTGCACCAATACCTTGGAGGAACCTGCGTCGAGACGACATCAGTACTGGTTATTCGTCAGTCAATGTCGTTAAATATGTTGTATTAGTCATGAGATTGAAGTATAATATTTAATTAACTCACTTTTCGGCGATATCAATTATATACGTCATGAATGTTATCATCCAACTTGTCTATGTCAGAAACAACTTTAGCAATGTATGTGAAAATTTCTGTGTGAGCACTCAAACAACTGCAGATATTATACTTGTTGATTATGGGCTTGGAAATCTCCGGTCAGTGACGCGAGGATTAGAGCGCGCCGGAGCATCAGTGACGCTTTCGACCGATCCAGAGACTCTCGCTGATGCGGATGGTATTGTTCTTCCAGGTGTTGGGGCATTCAGCGAAGGAATGGAAAATGCAGGTCCATTTCGAAACGCACTTGCTGCTGCTGTTGACCGTAGTCAACCGGTTTTTGGCATCTGTCTCGGAATGCAAATGCTCCTGACGAGCAGTGAAGAAGCCGACCACGCTGGCGAAGGAGAAGTGAAAGGGCTTGATTTTATCTCTGGACGGAATCGTCGTTTCGATGGTAATCAGAAGGTTCCTCATATGGGATGGAACGAACTTTCGATTAGCCGCGAACACCCACTTGTTGATGATGTTGATGGGAAATATGCATATTTTGTGCACTCGTACTATGCTGACCCTGATGACTCAAATGCGGTTGTCGCAACAGCTGATTATGCGCGTGAATTTCCTGCAGTTGTTGCTGATGAGTCAGGCTCCGTCTTTGGAACACAGTTTCATCCTGAGAAATCCGGAGAAACAGGATTGCAAATTCTCAAAAACTTCGTTGAATTTTGCCGGACTGCGTGAGTCCGAGGACTTTTTTTACCTCCTCAAGTAGAAATTGCCATGCAAATAGTCACGCTCGGACCAGCAGGGACATATTCACACCGGGCTGCCCGCGCTGTTGATAATAATGTTGGATTCAAAGAATCGGTCTCTGCGATAGTCGCCGCTGTTGATACTGAAGAGTACGAACGTGGTGTCGTTCCGATTGAAAACAGCATCGAAGGGAGCGTTACTGAAACACTCGATTCAATTGCTGACAGTGACGTAGCAGTCACACAGGAGATTGTCACGCCAATTCGACATGCACTCCTTGCACAATCATCAGAGTTTGAATTAATCGCCTCACACTCACAGGCACTCGCGCAGTGTCGATCATATCTTGAAGATACCTATCCTGACGTGCGCGCTGAAGCGGTTGCAAGCACAGCTCGTGGCGTTGAGCGCGCTCGTGAGGACCCGGGTGTCGCTGGAATTGGTCATCCAGATAATGCGGGTGACGTATTAACCGTTATTTCAGAGGATATTCAAGATCGGTCATCAAATGCAACACGATTCTTTGTTGTTGCTCCTGAGTCTGAGCGTGTGACAGCTGGCGGACGTTCAACAGTTGTCGTCTATCCAAATGCGAACTACCCCGGACTATTATTAGAGCTACTGGAGGCATTTGCTGATCGTGATATTAATCTCTCACGTATTGAGTCCCGACCGAGTGGAAATCGACTGGGCGACTATTTGTTTCATATTGACTTTGAAGCTGGATTGTATGAATCGCGAGCTCAAGAGGCACTAAAGTCGATTGAATCAATCGCAACTGATGGATGGGTCAAGCGACTTGGGTCATATGACCGTCGACATGTTGTTGAATGATA
>ERZ1034564.36-NODE-36-length-19198-cov-5.598548_pt1 | contig 19198 bp, 20 predicted proteins | sample MGYA00520653_ERZ1034564 | MGnify/ENA primary metagenome ERZ1034564 (study PRJEB33760, sample SAMEA4777720) | hypersaline lake metagenome | biome: hypersaline environment; feature: brines | place: Spain | collected 2014-08 | depth 0 m ...
TACGACGACTTCGACACCGAGCCGATCAGCGGCGCGAGTCTCGGGCAGGTGTATCTCGCCGAGTACAACGGCCAGCAGGTCGCCGTTAAGATCCGCCGGCCGGGGATCGAATCGCTTGTCGAGGCTGATCTGAAAGTGCTCCGGTGGTCGATCCCTGTTCTCGTGCGGTTCATCGGCGAGGGCCGCGCATTCTCCCTTGACAGCCTTGCCGACGAGTTCGCCAAAACCATCCGCCAAGAGATGGATTACAGCCGCGAGCGCGACATTCTCGAAGAGATTCGCGGCAACTTCGCCGATACCGACGCTATCGACATTCCCGAGCCGATCGATCCGGTTTGTAGCCCCCGCGTGCTCACGATGGAGTACATCCCCGGCACGAAGATCAACGACATCGAGACCCTCAACGAGAAGGGCCTCGACCGCACCGAGTTGGCGACGACACTTCAGGAGGTCTACCTCCAGATGATCATCGAGGATGGCGTGTTCCACGCCGACCCCCATCCAGGCAATCTCGCGGTGAAAGACGATGGCACGATCATCTTCTACGATTTCGGAATGTCGAGTACGGTCGACCCCTTCATCCAAGAGAAGATCGTCGAGTTCTATATCGCCGTCGCCAACCAGGATATCGACGCGATCCTTGATACCCTGATCGACATGGGGACGCTCAGCCCGACGGCCGATCGGGAGGTCATGGGCAACGTCTTAGAGCTCGCTATCGCCGACGCTCGCGGCGAAAACATCGAGCAGTACCGTGTCAACCAGATTATCGAGCAGGTCGAGTCGACGATCTACGAGTTCCCGCTGCGACTGCCCCGCAATCTCGCGCTCGTCCTCCGGGTGGCGACCGTCGTCGAGGGGGTCTGTGTGACCCTCGATGAGGACTTCGATTTCATCTCGGTGGCGACCGACTACCTCAGCGAGCAGGGCTACCGCGAGGAGACGGTCAAGCGGCTGGCCACGGAGGCCGGCGAGCAGGTGCAGGATACCGCCGAGGCGCTGTTTACCGTCCCGCCAAAGCTGAACCGAGTGTTGGATACGGTCGAACGCGACAATCTCACGGTCAACGTCCAGATCGACGACGAAAACCACGTGCTGGATAAGCTGGCCAAGCGCATCTCCTATTCGATCATGGTCGCGGTCGGCCTGCTGTCGGCGTCGATCATCTACTCCTTTACCGGCCAGTGGCGCATCTCGGTGGCGATCCTCGCGTTGACGCTGCCGATGGTGTTTTTCCTCTATCGGTCGTTCAAACAACCGACCGGGCTGCGGGCGCGACCGCAGTTCACCCGCCAGAGCATGCGCCAACAGCGGCAGCGTGACGAAGAGCGGTAGCCCCGTGACGTGGCTGTACGCTATGGCAGGTTAGGTGTTGACCGTCTCAAGTTCGGTATTCGCCAGCATCTTGCCCTTCTGTGTCAGGCCGACGCCGTCGTCGGGATGTGTCACCAACCCATGATCGAGTGCTTGCTCATAGAGTGACTCAAATGCACTCCTATTCCCGTCAGTGAGGGCATGCATGGTCTGTGTGAGATCATGCGTGGTGTAGTAGCCGACGACCAGCTGGGTTTCAGCCTCACTCACGTTCGTCTCCTCGATCTCCGCGTGGAGCTGGGCGTATTCCGTCCGGAGATAGCGGTTAAACAGGCGCTGCAGGCGGGGCTGTGTAAGCGAGAGGTAGCTGGTGGTTCGGGTATGGGAGTTCATGTGATCGATCTTGATCACATCCCGTTTGGCCCCGCCGATCGTCCGTTTGCCAAGCTGAATATTCACGATCTCACCAAGGGCGATCGATTCGGTGCCCCCTGTCTTCGGTGTGAACACCACCCGATCCGGTTTGATCGCGACCTGCACCCGTTGGGCGGCTGTGTCTGTCTGTTGGCCACCCTTCTGGGCTCCAAATTCAACAACTCCAGTAGCGCCGTTGATGGGCTTCGCAAACAGGTGATACTCGAAGACGTCGGCGTACTCCGGGTTGTACTCGATAAAACAGACGTGAGAGCTGTCTTTGGGGGTGAATTTGATGCCGACGACCGTTGTAAACGCATCCTCGAATCGCTCGGGCGGAGTGCCGGTAGTGAGGTTCGTGATCGCATCGACGGCGATCGCAACCGATTGGGTGCCGGCCCGAAGCGAGACGCTGTCGCTATCAACTTCACAGACACCGTTCTGAATATCCGATCGCCTGATAGCGGTGGAGTAAAACCGGGTCTGGAACCGGGCTGTGAAGCCAGCCGGATCGTCGCCGCCGCGCATGTATGTAGTAGCTTTCTCGGCCGCCCTATTGAATATATCCTCGGGCTGTCCTCCTGGCCGGTGAGGCGGACAGTGCCAAGCGCACCCCCTGTGGTGGTGGCGGTGGGCAGTGGCGAGACGACTGGAACGTCCCCAGTGGTGACCGACGGTTGTGAGACCGTTCGAGCCAACAGTTATTCGCGTCCCGACCCAACATCATGTATGCAGATACTCGTCACCGGCGCGACCGGGTTCGTCGGCGGCAACCTCGTCGACGCGCTGTTGGCCGCCGACCACGAGGTGACGATCCTCACCCGAAGCCGCGAGCGCTACGACGGGCCCGAGGCGGTGCGGGTCGTCGAGGGCAACGTCTTGGAGCCAGGCAGCTTCGATGACGCCCTCGATGTCGACCTCGCGTACTATCTGATCCACTCGATGGGTGCCGGCGGCGACTACGCCGAACGCGACCGCCGAGCGGCCCGCAACTTCTCGGAGGCCGCCAGCGACGCCGGTCTTGACCGTGTTGTCTATCTCGGCGGGCTGGGGGCCGACGGCGATGATCTGTCGCCGCATCTCCGATCGCGTCGGGAGGTCGAGCGCATCCTTGGGCTCGGCGAGTACGACCTTACCGTCCTCCGAGCGGCGATCATCGTCGGCGCGGGCTCGATCAGCTTTCAGCTGATTCGCCAACTCGCCGGGCGGCTGCCGGTGATGATCACGCCAAAATGGGTACACACCAAGTGCCAGCCGATCGCCATCGACGACGTGATCGGCTATCTCGTCGGCGTCGCCGAAACCCCAGAGACCGCCGGCGAGACCTACGAGATCGGCGGCCCCGACGTGTTGACCTACGCGGAGATCCTCAAAGAGACCCGCCGACAGCTCGGTGCCCGACTCCGGATCGTCCCGGTGCCGGTGTTGACCCCGCGGCTGTCGTCGTGGTGGATCCGCTTTGTGACCGATGTCGACCCCGCGGTCGCCCGCCCGTTGATCGACGGCGTCAAAAATTCCGTCGTCGTCACCGACACCCGAATCCAAGATATCCTCCCCCGCGATCGCCGCCGCTTCGAGGCGGCGGTCGCCGACGCACTTGGCGACGAGCCGGCAACGACGCCGACCCCGAAGGCTCGCCTCGGGCGACTGTTCCGCGGGAGCAAGCCATGAGCGGCGTCGGCGAGACAACATCGAAACCGATAGACACGAGTGTGTGGCCGCCAAGCAGTGGACACTGATGGTCAAGGAGTACGGCGACACATGGGTCTATGAGGGGATTGTCGGCGGACTACCGGGGATTGAACTCTCAAATACCCATGCTGTCGCAATCCAGTTTGGGCTGTTTCAGGTTGGGATCGTGGTGTTTGCGGCGATCTACGATCTCTGGTCGGCCGCCCTTGCCGGCACGGCCGCTGTCGTCGTCGCGACGGTCGGTAGCGTCGCCATGCACCGGTTGGGCGTGCGAAATCGATCCATCGACGCGCCGCCGGTATACTACCGGCTGTTGTTTGGCTCAAGCATCGAAGTCGTGCTGTCGGTGCTGGCGTTTATTGCGCTTATTACGCATCTGTTTGCGTTTGACATCCAGTCACCGGGTGAGCCATTGATCACCACGCTGTTCGGCACCGAGCCGCCGGTGATCGTCGTCTACCTCGTGTTGTTGGTCGGGTGGGATCTCTGCTATCGGATCGGTACCTCGTGGTGGGCCGCTGTCGTCTCGCTGTGGCGCGCACTCACAATCGCCTGTGAGCCGGATGCTGAGAATCAGTTCGTTCGGATCGATCTGGAGAACGTCGCATTTGCTTCTTCACAGGTTATCTTGCTGCCATTTCTTCTTGAGCAGCCGGTGTTGCTCGTCGCTGTCAGCGGTCATATCGTGGCCGTTGCTGTTGTCTCGGCGGCGTCGATCTGGCTTACGCGGACAGCCGACGACCCGGTTTTGACGACGACACGCGACTGAGACGAACCGGCGACGCCGATGAGAGCAATGGATCGACAGCAGAGGTGCTACGCGGAGTAACGCCCGATAGAAGGTGTGGCCGCGACAACCCGGCAGATCACTCGGTTTGGAGCTGTTCGAACTGCGCCAACAGCTCGTCGGCAGACGCGCCGGTGTCGTCCTCCATCGACCCCTCATACTCGGAGCGGGCCTGCTCGAAATCGGCATCCACCGTCGCATTCTTTCGCTCCCGGCGTTCGTGTTCGGCTTCGTCGTAGTCGCCAAGTGACATGGTATGTCATACCTTGGAAGCTGCCAAATAAATAGATATCGGTCAGTGGCATCGCTGCGAACAGTCGACCCACCGAAGCCAGAACACGTAACTACCCCGCAGGCGACTGTCTGTGCGTGGCGCGACCGCTTCGCTTCCGGTATGCCCCCGGTCGGTGGTCAAAAACCCGGCTTCGGTCGGACGTACTTCAGCCGCTGGATGACAACCTCGGCGCGACAATGGGCGGGCCGTGGTACCGACCACCAAGTGGCTACGACGCGGTTCGCTTTGCGATAGACAACGGCGATACCGCGCTGTTCATCTGGACTGACGGCGACGACGGCCCTGCAGGCGTCGACGGCGGCCCTAGCGGCTACTGGCTTGGGAACACCGAAACGCCGAGCAGCCTCTGGCGGACGGAAAAATACGGGTTCAGCGAGGTGCCCTACCCGGTCTCACGGTGGGCTGAACGCGAGTTGTTGGCGCAGCTACGGATGGAATCGCCGTGGCTGGAGCCCTACGACCACCTTGCGTGGTTCTTTCTGCCCGTGTTCCTCTCGAAGGATGGCCGTGAGAGCACCCGGTCGTTTTTCATCGATCACGCCGCCGGCTTTCCGAATGCGACCGCCGAGGAAGCACTCCAGCACTACGAGGCTGTCCTCCACACCGGCGCACTCGACGGGTACCGCGAGGAGATGGCCGGCAAGCTCGGTACCTCCGAGCAGCTTGATCTCACGCGGATGACCGCCGCGATGGGCGAATTCAACGTTGCGAAGCTGTTGGTTGAGGCGGGCTATGAGATCACCCCGGAGATCACGGTGACGACCGGCCACGCAATCGATTTTCGTGCCGAACCGGCTGATAACGACGACAACGGTGCGGTACTTGTCGAGGTGACCCGCCCGCTGCCGCCGGATCGACGGGCAGCAAACGCCGCAACGACCGCGATCCAAGAGACGGTCAAAACGAAGACCGATGGCCAACTCAACGCCCACGCCGGCGGCGTCGTGCTGTTGGTCGACTGTTCGTCGTTTCCCGACCCGGATTGGCAGCCGATCATCGCCGAGCAGCCGGAGGTCGGTCACCGGCCAGCAGTTGTTTTCCGCCGTCGCCCGGACGGAACCACGACGGGCTACCGAACAGGGCGACTCCCGCTGTCGCTCGACGATGCTATCGAGTTCATCACCGACAACGAGCCGGCAGGGTAGCCGCTAGCTGCTGTCGTCACAACGGCCAATAGCCTCTTTCCACAGCGGCGGCGAGGGTAGGTATGGCACAGCCGGCCGCGGATCTCCATGTCCACACGACGGCCTCTGACGGCACACTGCCCATCGAGGCGGTGCCGGCAGCGGCCGACGCCGCAGATATCGATCTCGTTGCGGTCACCGACCACGATCGGATTCAGCCCGCACTTGACGCGCCGATCACCGACCACGGCGGGCTGACCGTGATCCGTGGGATCGAGCTTCGGGTCGACACCGGCCGCCAGCGACTCGACCTGCTAGGCTACGCCGTCGAATCCACCGACGAGCTGACCGCTGAGCTTGATCGCCTCCAACAGAATCGCATCGAACGCGCCAAGCAGATCATCGACCGCGTCGAAGACCACATTGGCGCGACCCTCGAACTCGACATCCAGCCCGGCATCGGTCGCCCACACATCGCGCGAGCGATCGCAAACAGCGACGCCAACTACGATTTTCAGGGGGCCTTCGGCGAACTCATCGGAGACGGCTGCCCCTGTTATATCCCCCGAGAGATCACGCCGGTTGCCCGCGGGATCAGCCTTCTCACCGAGGCCTGTCCGGTCGTCAGCCTCGCTCACCCGCTTCGGTACGACGATCCCGGCGCGGCCCTCGATCACGCTGCCGAGCTTGAGGCGGTTGAACGCTACTACCCCTACGATCACGCGGTCGACACCGACCGCATCGACGACGCCATCGACCGCCACTCGCTGCTGGCAACCGGCGGCAGCGATGCCCACGGAACAACGCTGGGACAGGCCGGGCCACCGCCGGCGGCCGTCAAGCGGTTTCGCCGTCGGCTTCAAAAGCGGTGAGTTAAACACGTCCCACGCCTACAATAGAGTATGCGCTGTCATTACTGTGAGGAGGCGGCGGCGTTTGCGGCGGAGAAAGATGGGCTGAAAGTTGGTCTCTGCACGGGGCACTTCCAGGAGCGCATGGAGGAGCTCACCGACTCCGCGGAGCTTGCCGAACTCGAAGAGCAACTCGACGTCAACCGGACGGAATAACCGAGCGTCAGCGGCGTGGTGCGGCTGTTTTCGGAGCGATACGTCTATGGGCGGTGCGGCCAACGATCCGGTATGTCATTTACGCCGACTGACCGGCCACGCCGTCTCCGCACCGACGGCATCCGTCCGCTAGTGCGGGAGACAACGGTGGATGCACAGGATCTCATCGCACCCGTTTTTGTCGATGAGACAACCGACGAGCGTGTCCCGATCAGCTCGATGCCAGGCCACGAGCGTGTCCCTGTCGACGAGGCCGCCGCCCGCGTCGAGGAGATTCAAGAAACCGGTGTCGAAGCCGTCATGATCTTCGGGGTTCCCGACACGAAAGACGAGGTCGGCAGCGAGGCCTACGCCGCGGATGGCGTCGTCCAGCGGGGGATCCAGGCAATCACCGAAAACACCGACGCCTACGTCATCGGCGACGTCTGTCTCTGTGAGTACACCGATCACGGTCACTGCGGCGTCCTTGAACCACACGCCCACGATGATCCGACGCTAACGGTCAAAAACGACGACACCCTGGAGCTGCTGGCCGATATCGCCGTCTCACAGGCCGAGGCCGGCGCGGATATGGTCGCCCCATCCAGTATGACCGACGGGATGGTTGGAGCGATCAGGACAGCACTTGACAGCGCTGGTTTTGAGCAGATTCCGATCATGAGCTACGCCGCAAAGTACGAATCCTCATTCTATGGACCGTTCCGCGAAGCCGCCGACGGCGCGCCAGCGTTCGGCGACCGGCGACACTACCAAATGGATCCCGCAAACCGGCGGGAAGCCCACCGCGAGGTCGCCATTGATGCCAAGGAAGGCGCGGACGTGTTGATGGTGAAACCCGCCTTGCCGTATCTCGATATCGTCCGCGACGTACGGGAAAACGCCGACAAGCCGGTCGCTGCCTACAACGTCTCCGGCGAATATGCGATGATTCACGCGGCCGCCGAAAAGGGCTGGTTGGATCTCGAAGCCACAGCGTATGAATCGCTGCTGAGCATCAAACGCGCGGGTGCGGATCTGATCGTGACCTACTTCGCCGAGGATATCGCCGGGCGGTTGTAGTCGGTCGCCCGCGAGGTGGGCTGTGCACACACGTAGCACAGCCGGGGTAACACTATACCCACGCCCAGTGTCAGTCAACGTGTATGAGCGAGACACCAATCAGCGAGGATAAGGCACCGAACTGCGCAGTCTGTAGCGAATCAATCACAGCCCTCCCGACCAACCGTGTGATTGCAACGACAAACGACGACGGTGAGGTCAGCTACAACCACTTCTGTTCGGCAAGCTGTGAGTCGTCGTATCACACCTAAATGTCGGGCGACGCGATTGTTGAACTGGCCGGCTACTCGGTGAGCGACGCCGTTTTCACTCCTCGGTGATCGTCTCGCCGTATTCCTCGGGGTCAAGCTCGCCCTGATGAAGCCTCGCGCCGTCCTTCGCAACTTGGTTGCCCAACACGGCACAGGGGATCCGCATCGGCGAGATTGTCACGCCGAGCATATCGGTGATATCGTCAGTTTCGAGATTCTCTAGTTCTTCGAGGGTCATCCCGACAAGCTGCTCCGAGAGCATGCTCGCCGAAGCCTGTGAGATGGCACAGCCATCGCCGGTGAAGCTGACGTATTCGATCTCCTCGTTGTTCTCATCGAGTTTTACGTCCATCTGAATCGTGTCGCCACAGGAGGGGTTTTCGCCGGTGTGGCTGAAATCCGGATCCTCAAGTTCCCCGTAGTTTCGGGGGCTCTTGTAGTGGTTGAGGATCTGCTGTCGATACATGTCAGAGCCTGTTCCCATGATGTTTGTTTATATGCCAGTCGGCCGCAAAAGGGTTCCGGGGGGCGACGCTGGCACTGTGCGGAACAAGCAGTATTCCGAGGATAGCTGTTGGAAGCCGCGACGAGATCGTCATGAGACAGTGCTCACCGCTGACAGCCGATGGGATCCTGCCGCTTTCTGTGAGGACGGTGTAGAAGGGGGGTTGCCCTGCAGATAGGCGATAGGAAACGAGTCGACTATCGTGGACAGATTGACACACAGTGGTAGACAACCGCTAGTAGCCCAATGGATCGGTGCTCACCTGCCGAGTCGTTCTTTGATACGGGGACGACCATCGTGAGACCCACGCTGGCCCAAGAGCTGTTTGATAACCACCCCAACAGCAAGAATAATACCACTAATCAGGGTAAACAGCCCTCCGAAGAAGACGCCGCCGGCTGTAGAAGCATACAGCGCGTATAGACTCGTCGCTGCCAGCCACAGGGTTACTACGCTAAGTATTCCAACCGCAGCTGAGCTGATAGAGATCCCATCACGGATCGTCACGACGAGCGTGATACATCCGAGTATGCCTGGGGCAACAAGTTCCGGGTTGATTGGGACGGCTCCAAGCGTTGGCCATGTTGGGTACGGTTGCGGCAGTGGAGAGAACGTAATGATGGCGATCAAAAGAACGCCTACGGCAGCAACAACTTGGCTCACGCGGAGGAGCCCATTCATATCGATTAACTGATCGGACATAGTATCATAAATCCTGTCTCTCACAAGTAGAAGGGCCACATGGTCGAGCAGCGGTGCGTCATCGATCTCAGACGACATACCCGCTTCCGTCAGCTACCGTCGACACCGTCCTGTGGTGAAGGAATTATACAGACATAGGTTTTAGGTCTCCCTAAATGGGACGGGAAGTTGAGCAGCTTGTTGGAATACTATTTCGGACTCTCGCTGAGGAAGGCTATACAGAGGCCCAAACAGCCCTCTTAGATGCATATCAGTCCAAAGCAGATACTGACAGAGAGGAACTTGCCGAAGAGCTCTTTGTCGAAGTCGTGACCAATCTGAGTTATCATCTTGAGACTGAAACGGAGGTTGAGGTTCTCGTCACAGCGATCGAACAGCTCCTAAGTTGGTTCTCAAGTCTCGTTGAAGCAGCACCCGTCGCGATTCTGGCCGTCGAGACAGACGGACAAATTGAGTTTTGGAACGACGGTGCTGAGAGAGTGTTTGGTTGGAGTAAATCTGAAGTTCACCAACGGCCGTATCAGGATGTGTTCGCGGCCTCGTCGGATGAGATGGAGCCATATTTTGCGCAACTGCAGGACGGAGAGCAACTTACCGGTCTTGAGACGCAGCATCAGCACAAAGATGGATCGATTCGTGACGTACGGATCTGGGCAGCCCCGTTTCGCACACGTCATGAACGGTTTGAGGGAGCGACGTTCGTTATAAGCGACGTTACTGAACAAAAACAACGCGAACAACGTCTGTCCGTTCTCAACAGGGTGCTGCGGCACAATATCCGAACAGACGTAAATATTATTCACGGCCACCTGAACCAGTTGGCCGAGACTGTTGATGATACGACCGGACATCTGCGAGTGATGGAAGATCGGCTCTCCAATATTATCCAGCTGAGCGACGCCGCGCGGCATATTGAGCAGTTGCGCGACGAAGGCGAGGATGGCCTGACGACGATTGAGTTGGAATCTGTGATACAGGAGCGCGTGACCCGACTGCGGAAGGAATCGGCGAATGCAACGATCAGAACCACACTCGCGGAATCGACCGCCGTCGTAGCACATGAGTTGTTACCATATGCACTAGATAATATCTTAGACAACGCGTTAGAACACAATGACGCAGAAACCCCGTTAGTTGAAATTACTGTGTCGACAGGAGAAACCGCCGCCAGTGGACAGACGACCGTGAGTGTGGCTGATAACGGCCCTGGGCTCCCCGATCATGAGCAAGCGGTGCTTACCTCGGAGGAGGAAACGCAACTCAACCACAGTAGTGGGCTAGGGCTGTGGTTGACTCGGTGGATTGTTCGAAATTCAAGCGGCACCCTCTCAGTTAATAAGAGCACGTGGGGTGGAACTCGAATAGAGATCCGGTTGCCGACACAAACAAGCTAGCTCTGGGATCAGCACCGCGATCGAAACAGTGTTTGAACGCTTATCCGTAGTGATTGTTGTCGGCGGGGTGTCGCTGTGAAGAAGTGGTTGGCAACAGTAACACAGTGGTGCCATTGGATGTATTCGCAGTCGAACTGCTTCGTTCAGCAGTTGCTATCGCTGACCTGCCTCAGTAGTGGTGAGTATAACGACTGATACTGGTTGCACTATCGTCGGATCCCACAGTTAATAACACAATTATCAGATGCTTCAACGATATATATGAGAAGTATAAACGCTTGTTCAACACCAAGGATCGGTAAACGCAGCTCGCAATTTCTTGCCGTATTTAATTCCTGTGGGTGTGGCGAGTACACCCGCATACGATCATCAACACTAGAGAAGTTCCGCAAGAGATCGGCCAAACTGGGCTACGTGTGAGAGCCCAACATACATAGTCACAATCGAACCGCGCTGACCGTCTCGTAAGCCGACCCATCGTCGGTCAGCGTACTCTTGTTGAGTCGAAGGCGCTCAACCTGAAACGCCCCGATTGTCGGGTCAGTCTCGTCGACGAGCCGTTGGACACGCTGTTCATCACGGGGGAGCATCCATCCGAGCAAGTGTAATATGTGGGATGAACTCGTGGTCGGCAGGGTCGAAGCCGATGGCGGTGAGCTCGTCTTCGACAGCCGCAGCCAGCGTGGTGAGTTCGGCGTTGCCGGCACCCTCGCGGACGCCGGCCCAAATGACACTGATCTACGCCGTTGAAGGAAACACACCCAGCCCGCCGGCCGTACAGTCGAAGGGATCGACGCCGGCGTTGGTGACGGCTGTTTCGAGAGCAGCCTCGATCTCGTCGACACGGTCGGGATCGGTGTCGCCCAGAAATGTGAGCGTGCAGTGGGCTTGGATTGGATCTGTCAGCCAGAGGTCGGCGCAGCCGTCGAAGGGTGCCTGTGCGTCGGCGACCGCCTCAGCAAGCGGTGTCGGGAGGTCGACGCTGAGGAAACAGCGCATACAGCACGCTGACGCGCCAAGAGACAACACGCTTTGGATCACACAATAGAACAATATCTATCGTGGACAGACACCGGTACGATGTGATAACAGTTAGAGAACAGAGAGCAGGGGAGAAACACTGCCCAGCAATATGAAGAAAAACGTGATCCGCCAGAGCGCAACGATTAGGCCACTGGCTCTCGTACTGTAGCTATTCGTGTCGCCCGATTTTACGCCGCCAGCACCCGATCGGCCCGCACCACAGTTTGGCTACGCCGCGCTCAATCGAACGCTCCGGGAGGACGACGTGCGAACCAACCGTGGGATGCGGGAATCAACGTTTCAGGATCGCGGGCTCAGCTATGCCGGTGAGCTTGCCGAACAGAACTGCCGTGGGCTACAGCGTATCCTAGAGTGGAATGTCGACCACGAGATCTATTTTTACCGTATTTCCTCGGATCTTATCCCATGGTACAGTCAGTATGAGCTTGCTGAACTCCCAAACAGCGAGACCGTTCTGTCGCTGTTGGCGGCGATCGGCGAGTTTGCCACCAGCCATGACCTCAGATTAACCTTTCATCCAAGCCACTTCGTTAAGCTTGCCAGCCCAACGGCGTCAGTTGTTGATAACGCGGTCAGAGATCTCGAATGCCACGGCCGGCTGTTGGATGCGATGGGTCTCTCCCGGTCGCCGTACAACTCGATCAACATCCATATTGGGGCCCATTACAGCGATAAGACGGCGACAGCAGAACGATTCTGCTCGGTCGTTGACTCGCTGCCGCCGGCGGTTCGGTCGCGGCTAACCGTTGAGAATGATGATACGGAATCGCTGTGGAGTGTTCGTGAGTTGGTTGCGGCGGTACACGACGAGGTTGGGATTCCGGTCGTCTACGATCAGCTCCACCACCAGTTTACCGACCGCGGTGAGACCTACAGAGAGGCTCTTACCACAGCAGCCGAGACGTGGCCCGATGAGGTTCGACCGATCATCCATTACAGTGAACCACGCCGGCTGCATGAATCAGATCCCAGTATCGCACCACAAAACCACGCGGACTATATCGCAGACCCGATCGATCTGTTTGATACCGCTGTCGATGTCATGATCGAGGCAAAGATGAAAGAACAGGCACTCCAGCGATATCGGCAGCAGCACGCGACCGCTATCTCGATGTAGTAGATGAGCAGATCGGAGACAGACACGATATCAGACTGATTAAGCAGGGTGGCCGTAAACAATCACCTGTGATAGAGGGACTGCTACTCATCGGTGTGCTCGTGGCGATGTTTGTCGGCTACAACATCGGTGGATCAACCACCGGGCCGGCCTTCGGCCCCGCGGTCGGGGCGGGAACGATCTCGAAGACCGTTGCCGCCGCGCTGATGAGCCTCTTCTTTTTCCTTGGTGCGTGGACGATCGGCCGTCGCGTCGTCGACACGCTGGGTCGGGAACTTGTCACCAACCCTAGTGTCTTCACGCTGCCGGCCAGCATCACGGTGCTGTTTTTCATCGGCCTCGCGCTGTTTGTCGGCAACGTCTTCGGCGTCCCGGCCTCAACATCGATGACCGCTGTCGGCGCGATCGCCGGGCTGGGTCTTGCCAGCAACTCGCTGAACTGGGCCGTCATGGGTGAGATCGTCACATGGTGGCTTGTCGCACCCGTCGTTGGGTTTTGGGTCTCGGCGGTTATCGGGCGGTATTTCTATGCCACGCTCAACGAGCGGATCGCCCTCGTCCAAAGCGATGGCCCGCTGGTGACCGTCGATCGCTCTGGCATTATGCCAAAGATCGCGCGTGGGCCGGGGACAACCGGACGGGAGCTGGTTGGCACCGCGGTCGTCGTGGCGATCGGCTGTATCATGGCGTTTAGCTCCGGCACCAGCAACGTTGCCAACGCCATCGCGCCGCTGGTCGGCAGCGGAGCCCTTGAAATGAATCCCGGGATCCTCCTCGCCTGTGTTGCTGTCGGGCTTGGAGCGTTCACGATCGCCCGCCGGACACTGGACACCCTCGGCAGCGATATCACCTCGTTGCCGCTGACAGCGGCGATCGTCGTCGCCACCGTCAGCTCCTTGCTTGTGATCGGCCTCTCGGCGATCAAGATCCCCGCCAGCTTCGTCGTCATCGCCACGATGTCGATCATCGGTCTCGGCTGGGGGCGAGCAACGCGAACCATGCGGGCCTCCCGGGAGTCGATCAGCGACCAGGCCGGCGACGCCCGCGTCACCGTTGGCTCGCTGGCCGCCGACACTGAGGGCGAAGAGCTCCCCGACATCGGCGAGGAGGATCCCGAGGATATCCCCGCGGCGGCCGATCTGTTCAACCCCTCAACGACCGCCCGGGTAATTCTAATGCAGAACGTTGTCCCGCTGATCTCGACGATCGGTGCGTATCTCGTCTTCCGATTTGTTCCCGTCTTCGGCTTCTCGTAATGACGCCACCGACGGGGGCGCATTTATTACCCGCAGCCCCGTTTGTGTGGCATGGTATCACGCGTGCTCGTTCCGATGGACGACTCCGAGATGGCCGATGCGGCGCTTGAGTTCGCGCTGTCGGCGTTTCCCTCGGCGGCGGTGACCGCCCTCCATGTCGCCGGCGGGCCGACATCCTACATGGGTGAGGCGATGAGCCTCGCCGTCGCCGACGATGTCGATGCGGCGGCCGCCGACCGCGCTGAGCCTGTCTTCGAGCGCGCCAGAGCGATCGCCGCCGACGCCGAGCGAGCGATCACCACCGAGGTTGACCTTGGCTCGCCGGCGAAGACAATCATCGAGCGCGCCGAAGGGTTCGATCTGGTCGTGATCGGCAGCCACAGCAGCAACATCGCCTCGCGGCTCTTGCTCGGCAACGTCGCCGAAACTGTCGCTCGCGACGCGCCAATTCCGGTCACGATCGTTCGATGACGCTTCTCAGAGTAAAGGCTGAGTCCTACTCGCCGTTGTCGATAGCGTAGTCGACGCCGTCGGCGTCGACGGTCGCGGCGGCCGCACAGATCGCGTGTTCGTAGTCGGCGTCGTAGACGCTCTCGGCGGCGTCAGCCGCGTCCTCCACAGCGAACTCGTAGGTTCGGGGGCTGTCTTCCTCGTAGGTCGCCACCAACGTTGGCTCGTCGACGGCTTTGACTAACAGTGCGTCATCACGGACGGTGCCGATGTGAGCCGACTCGGCGGTGACGACGCCGGCGATCCGCGGCGTGTTGTAGTCGTCTTTTTCATAATCCAGCGCGAGCAGTGGCTCGGCCAACGCGTCGCGGGCGGGGTAGCCGAGTTCGATCTTTTCGGCGATCGGATCAACATGGGAGCCGTTGCCGACGACGACCCACTGGCCGTTGTTGGCTGGTGGCGACACCACCTGGAGGCAGTTATAGGAGACGTAGGGGTTGTCCGTCTCGGGGGCATCCGGTGTCGGTTCGACAGTCAACAGGCCGTCGCGGTCGGCGATCCGGCGGTTCGGGAACGATCGCGAGGAGACGCGGTAGGCACCAACGCCCGGGCCAACGACGATGAAACGGCCGATGTACATGTTTGTTTGAGCGTTGCTACCGAACAAATAGCTGCTGATACGACCGCGTGAGACGGCCGAAACACCCCTAGCTGGTGGCGATCTGTGTGGCAGAATCACCCACAGGCAGGGAACCGACACGGTTTTGTAAACACACCTACTTCCATCGAATGCGCAGTTCCATAGGGTAGTGGCCAATCCTGTTGCCTTCTGGGGGCAACGACCCAGGTTCGAATCCTGGTGGAACTATTCAGCTGTTTACTCTTTTGTGGTGGGTCGCCACGATACGAACGTGCGTCGGCCGTACGTCAGACACACGTCAGCTGATCTCCACTTGAAACGAAGGGGATCAGCCAGGATCGTTACGTTTCGACATCGAGCAGCGCAACGCGTTCGAGGACGATATCCTCCAGATCGCCGTCAACGACGGCTACCTCGCGGTCGCCGATATCGAAAAACATCTTGATCGTGTCCGCGTCGCCGGGGGATACACCGGTATCGCCAGCGTCAGTCCCACCGAGCAGTTTCCGAGCGCGCTGTTCGGCTGCGGCTTCATCACCATCGGTGACGACAGCGACAACGTCGCCTTCGCCCTCGCTGACACCCATTTCGAGCGCCTGGTTGATTTGGCGTCGCCCAGCCGCATACAGCAGGATTTCGACCGCTGGCTCGCGGGCGACAGCCGTGCCCTGCTCGTAGGCCCGCGCAGCCAACTCGACCGCTCGGCGGAGATGGCGGTCGCCGGCGACGTAGGTGGCATCGAAACACTGGATGGTCGCGCCGGTCGCCTCGCTGATCGCCTCGATCTCGGCGAGAAAGTCCTCAAGGTCGCTGATGGTCGTCGTCGCGGTAACGGGGGTCACCTAAAATCACCCAGACTCGACTGATCGTCGCTGTCGGCGGTAGTGGCGTCGCTGTGGCTCTCACCGCTGCCCGCGCCATCATCGCCTGTGGCAGCCGCGGCGGTTGTCGTTTCGGCCGCGGTCACATCGTCCATCGAGGGATCCTGTCGCCCGACGTTTTCGAGGATCGTTTCGGCCGTTTTCTCGCGGCCCCGCAACGCGCCCAACACGACGCTTTTCTCGGCGTCTCGCAGGTCAGCACGGCTCTCGACACCGGCCTCGTATAGCCGGCGGGCACGCTTCCGACCGACGTTGCGCACGCCCGCGAGATCGAGTAGTTCCTCGCGGACACCGTACTCGATCCGTTTTTTCGCCTCGCGGATCGCAACCCGCGAGGAGACCCCGAGTTCGCCGGCCAGCTGCTCGGCGGCCCCGAGCAGCCACTCGGCGGTCTCGACCTTCCCGCGGATATCGCCGGGGCCGACGCCGTACCGTTCGGTAATCCGATCCTCGTCGACCTCGCTGGCCCAGTCGTCCAGCAGCTTCGCCGTTTTCAGCGCGGCCAGCCAGTCCTCAAAGGCGACATCCTCATACTCGGATGGGACACGGCCGAGGAACGCCGATTCGTGTTCGTAACAGAGCTCAGTGTAGGTTTCTCGATCCCCGGATTTCAGATAGAGTTCGTACATATCCGGCGTCCGGCTGACGAGATGGTAGAGGCCGAGCGGCGTCGGCTGTGCCGTTTCGTCGCCGCTCTCGTCGTCGATTTCGTTGCTCTCGCTGTCGCTTTCGGCGGGAACATCATCGTCAGCCCCGTTCGACTGGAGGTGGCTCGCTGAGACAAACGCCTCGTCGTCATCGGCTGCCGGTCGCTTCAGGTCGCCATCCTGCTGATTCACGGTCGATGTATCCGCTGGTGTCCCGCAGTTCTCCTCGGCGTACCGCAGTCCGTCAATGATCTCGGCGGCACTCATCGGATCAAGATAGAGTCGCGAAACGGTGTGGCCGATGTTCGTCGCGCGGATCGTGTCATCCTCACGTTCGATGAACTCGTTGCGCTCTAAGTAGGCGAGGACGGTGTCGGTCACGGTGGCCAGCCGGCCCTCATCGCCGGTCTGAGTCGCATACAGCGTCGCATCGAGGAACTCTAGTAAGGCCTCGCGGCTGTTGGCAAAGCCGGATGAAATCGTCGCCAGCAGATGCGTTCGCAGAGCGGGTTCGGCGGCCAGCTTCGACTGGACGGGATCAGGGTCAGCCCAGACATACCGCTCGAAGAGTTCGTCCATCGTCTCGCTGTCCTTGGCAAGGAGGACGGCCTCGCCGTAGGGGTCGAGGCCAGGGCGGCCCGCCCGCCCGCACATCTGGTGGATTTCGAGGGTGTCGAGCGGCTGCATGCCGCCGAACTCGCCGTCGTAGCGTCGCCAGTCCCGAACGATCACCCGGCGGCTCGGCGTGTTGACGCCCGCCGCAAGCGTCGGCGTCGCACAGATCACCTTCAGGAGTCGATCACGAAAGGCGTTCTCGACGAGGCTGCGATGCTCCGCGGCGAGGCCAGCGTGGTGGAACGCCGCGCCGCCCTCGACGCAGTCGGCGAGATCGTCGCTAGTGTCGGTATCGGAGACCTGCCGGATCTCGCTGGCGAGCTCGCGGAGATCGGCACGCTCCTCGCCCGTGAGATGGGATTCGACGACGCCAGCTTGCCGCTCGGCCGCGCTCTCGGCGTTGCGCCGGGAGTTGACGAAGACAAGCGTCGAGCCGTCCTCGCTCAGCGTGTCGTCGACGAGAGCTTCGGTCTGTCGCTGGCTGCCCGCAGCCGGCACCTCCCGTTGGCTGCCGTCATCGAAGTTGATCGCAGTTCCGTAGTGGACGCCCATCCGGAGGTCGATGGGCCGCCAGTCGGACTGGACGAGTTCGGCGTCGAGCCAGTCGGCGATCTCGCCGGCGTTGCCGACGGTCGCCGACAGCGCGACCGTCTGGAGCTTGGGGTTGATCCGGCGGAGTTTAGCGAGGGTGACCTCCAGCGTTGGCCCGCGGTTGGTGTCGTCGACGAGGTGGACTTCGTCGGCGCCGACACAGGAGAGGTCGTCGATCCACGGCGCGTTGTTCCGGATCAGCGAGTCGACCTTCTCGCTGGTCGCAACGATGATATCGCGGCTGGCCAGCCACTCGCCGCTGGCGTCGTAGTTGCCGGTCGAGACGCCGACCGAGAACCCCTCGTCTGCCCAGCGTTCGAACTCGGTTTTCTTTTCGCTGGCGAGGGCGCGAAGCGGGACGATATACAGGGCGGTGCCGCCGCGTTCGATCGCCGACAGCATGGCGAGTTCGGCGATCAGCGTCTTGCCGCTGGCGGTCGGTACTGAGGCGACGAGACTTTCGCCCGCAGTGAGGCCGGCCTCGACGGCCTCGGCTTGGGGCGGGTACAGCTCTTCGATCCCCTCGCCGGCAAGATGGTCGGCGACGCCCGGCGGCAGGGTAGGGATCTCGGCTGGCTTCATTGGCGTTTCTTGGCCGGTGGTCGGGTTTAAATTTCCGGACAGCAGTTCCAGCGGTGTTCATAGAAAGCCGGCCAAGCAGGTGGATCGACTAACCGACCAACCGCCGCCTGGCGGCCTGCGAAAATCGAAGATTTTCGGGCGACCAGAAGCTCCGCTTCTGGTAGACTGAAAGGGCGAGACGCGCTCAGCGAACCCCGGCGTTGACGAGAGCGCAGCTCTCGTCCACACACCAGAAATCGAAGATCTCTGGGGACGACGTACGCAACGCAGCAAACGCAGTGAGCGAGGAACGCAACGAGCCGCGGGGGATGAGCGCGTCGAGGGCTTTCTATACCAACCCACATCTCTCACAGCTACACATCTGAACACGTCCCGTTTTTCGACGGTAACGACGTTTCCGCATAGCGCGGTATCAAAACTCCCATGCCCCCTCGCTGACGACCTACTGCTACAAGGTGGATTCCGTGAGCAAAAAACAAGAGTACACCGGCGACTATCCCGAGAAGACGCTGTATCTCCCCGGGCCGACAGAAGTCCGCGACGACGTGATCGAGGAGATGGCACAGCCGACGTTCGGCCATCGGATGGATCGGATGACCGACCTCTATACGACGATTGTTGAGGACACAAAACAGTTCCTCGGCACCGACGACAACGTGATCATCCTCACGGCCTCAGGCACCGAGTTTTGGGAGTCGACGACGCTCAGCCTCGTTGAGGATCGGATGCTCGTGCCGACCTCCGGCGCGTTCAGCGAGCGCCAGGCCAACG
>ERZ1034564.44-NODE-44-length-17882-cov-13.936276_pt1 | contig 17882 bp, 13 predicted proteins | sample MGYA00520653_ERZ1034564 | MGnify/ENA primary metagenome ERZ1034564 (study PRJEB33760, sample SAMEA4777720) | hypersaline lake metagenome | biome: hypersaline environment; feature: brines | place: Spain | collected 2014-08 | depth 0 m ...
CGAGAGCAGCGTCGGTGTCGTGACGAGCCGGGTATCAGCGAGTGAGGCGTGGATCAAGCCAAGTTGGGTGAACTCGTCACAGAGGAAGAGCGCAGCATCGAGATCGTTCGCGAGGGTGACGGCCGCGTTCTCACCGTCATCGAGCGGAAACTCGGCATCGAGGTCCACCGACTGTGTCGTGAGTGCATCCACCCGATCGAGGACGGCGGACGCGGCGTGTCCATGGATGTCATCGTAGGAGGCGATCTCCCGGAGTTCATCCATAACCGCTGTTGGGACGACGACCTCGTACCGGGAGAGACAGAGTGTGAGTGGATCGGGATCGTCGTCAGTAACGATCCCGAGACTCACGAGAGCGGAGGCATCTGCGATGAGCCGCGACATCTACGCGTCGGCGACCTCGTCGATGAAGTCCTCGTCCAACTGCTGTTTCAACACTCGGATATTTGCCGCCTCTTCGGCGCCGACGAGCGCTTTGAGTTGCTCGAAGGTGATCTCATCGTCGTAATAGGCGGCGGCGATCTCTTGAGTGAGGGCGTCGTCGTGAGCGGCGTCTTGGAGGTACTCCCGAAGCGCGGTCACGAGGATATCTGTTCGGTCTTCCCCGAGGACTGCAGCCAGTGCGTCGGCGCGGTCGATGAGCCGATCGGGGGCCCGAAACTGCACGCGCTTCTTATCGGTGCTCATGATGTGTACATTGTGAGCCAATTCACTTAGCCGTTTTCGTGTGTACGATGTGAGCCTCACTCGACCAAGCGTTACCCGGTCACGAGATGCTCCTCAAGAACAAGCCTCAGTACGCCGTGATGGTCGGTTGACCACGAGGCGTCGTCGCTGGGTAGCAATGCAGTCGTGGATAGCTAAGGAGGCGCTGAGAACCTGTTGACTCACCCGCCTTCGAGTGCTGCGTGACATCCTCCCCGTCGTGAACGATGGGGCTTCCCGTACCGCAGGTGGGATATTTGCCGGTCTACGACACGACCTGTTCTCTCGTGTGAAACATCCCGCTCTCGCGGTCGAACAAGTATGTCGATGGCTGTGCCATACAGCCGTTACTCCTATCCTCGCCGTGAGGACTCAGAGTTATCTTCTGGCGCATGTTCTCGGCCCCGTTACAATCCGCGTTCCCAACCAACCCACACGAGGAGCAGACGTACAACCCACGGTGCTTCCGGTTCGACTTCGTGTCGTCACCACACCGTGAACACGTCTTCGAGGTGTTCCACTCGTTCTCCTTCAGCACCTCGACACCGCGAACCTCGCCTTTGTATTCGAGGTACTGATAGATGCGGTCGAACGCCCACGAGTGCAACTTCTTGTTGCCCGTCTTGCCCCAATCCGACTCACGCACGTCTTCGGGCCAACTCACCGCGAGCGTTCCGACATCGCGTCCAATACACTCTGTGAGGATCGCGTCTGAGAGCACGTGGTAGAAGTGTGACTCACGGTCAGCAAGTTTTTCACGCGCCTATATCGACTTCTCAGACGGCCCATTCTCACCCTCAGTGTCGTACTCAGAACGCTTGAAGTAGTGCTTGTCCTGCTTGAGTGAGTTACCGGGGTACAGGACGTATTCATCGGGGAACGCGACTGTGGCGATGTTCTTGATGCCAAGGTCGATGCCTGCCACTTCGTCGCCTGCTGAGTCGTTGGTTTCGAGGCTGACTTTGCAGACGAGGTGTAGTTCCCATTCGTCGCCGCTCCAGACGGCGCGAACGTTCTGCACTTTGTTGACTTCCGAAAGGTCAACGTCGGGACGAATCCGATACTCACAGAGGAGGAAGTCTGAGAAGTGTTCTTTCAGATTAGAGCCTTTCGAGAGTCGGACGCGGTTGTTCTCGGGGTCGTGTTTGAACCCGTCTTCTTTGAACGTAACCGTGGAACGTGGTCGTTCGTCGCCGTGTTTGCGGTAGCTGGGCGGATTCGCCTTGTCGTCTTTGTGTCGCAAGTCGAACCACGACTGGAAAGCGTCAGAAAGTTCTTCGATGACTTTCTGACTGGATTGTGCGTTCAAGTCTTTCCAGCACGACTGGTTCTTCATATACGATTTAATCGAGCCTTCATCAGGAATTTCGCCAGTCTGGTTCCAGATGCGGTCGACTGTCCATCGTGCGACGTTCCAGATTTTCGAGGCGGAATCGCCGAGCGAGTCGAGGCCATCACAAACCTGTCGGTTGTTCTGAATGGAACCAACGTAGGTGCGAGTGACCTCAATCGCCATACATAGCCTATGTCCAAGTAGTTACTTAAAGCTACGATTGGCGTGGAATATCCGGTCTGTCATCGACGGTGGTCGGTGTCGGAGTTGTCGGAGTCACTCCCGCCGTAAACGGCGGAATTCTCTCCTCGTAGAAGGATAGATCTTCGTGTGGCGGCGTCCGTCGAGCTTTCCCATCTTGAGGGCGACCTCGCGACGCTCGGCGTCGCTCTCGGCTGCCTGATACCGCTCGTAGAGCTGGCGGACCTCGTCGTCGACCGTCTTTGCGTCACCCTCGGAGACATCACCGGTGGCGGGGGCGACAATATCAAGTGGCTCGTCCTTGACATCCGCTTTGAGCAGACGCAGTCGCTGGGCAGTTTCAGCGCCAACCAGCTGCTTAACTGACTCGTACTTGAGTTGGTCGTCGTAGTATTTCGTAGCAACGAATTCCTGGAAGGTCTCGCTGTCGACAGCGATTTCATCATCGTAGTAAGCGGCCACGATCTCCTGCGAAAGCGAATCCCCGTCGGTCATCGGTCGCGCAGCCGATCGCGAGCGGTCGCGAACCGAACGGGATCCGTGTCGCCAGCCGCAGCCATCTCGTTCGCCGACTGGAGCTGCGAGTCGATGAGCCGATTCTGTTGGCGTGACCACTCACTATCGTCATGCGTCCGAACGTACTCGGCCCATCGCTTGATCATCTCACGCCGTTGCTCTGTGTTCCGACGATGGTCGTCCTCAAACTCCTGTGAGTTCAGCATAGTAGTCCTCCACTCCAAGCCCGTTGACGTAGATTTCAAGCTGCTCCGTGTTAAATCGTTCCTCGAAGGTCAAGTACAGGTGGAGTGCATCTTCGAAATCCTTCCCGCTGAGGCTGTCTGCAGCTTGTGCGAGTCGGAGTTTGTACGCAATTTGGAGTTCGAGCGGGCTGATCTCGATCTGCCCCTCATCGAATGTCACCGTGAGGGGATTGGAGAGGGCCTCACGCTCAACATCGTTTGAAACAAACCACGTCTCAAAGTTCGGGTGAATCTGCCTTGGGGTCAAACCCCAAGGCTTCCTGCTTTTCCGACAGAACTTACAAAACCATTCTCACCGTGAGAATGGATTCACAGAGGTTCAATACATCTCATCGAGCGGCATTGCCATCCCCCAGTACCCCTGATTTTTGAGTTCGGTAACCAACTGCTCAGTCTCCGTTTCAGACAGCGACTCCAGAATGACGTCGATGTCCTTTGTCGACCGAGATCGCCCAGTGAGGATCGCGACGTACCCACTGACGATGACGTACTCCGCTTCGCAGGTGTCGAGAATTCGTGTAAACGTGCGCTTGAATCGCGGGACGTTGAAGATGAACGGCGAGTATTCGCCTGCCTGTGAAGGCTAGAACGGGAGTCCATGTGAAAGCCTTACGCTCAACGAGTAGGGTAGGGTAGTTTACACGCTTCGTCAGTCATAGCGAGTCGACAGGAAGATAGTTGAATCTGACTCGCTAGTTCATCGCCTGCTGGAATCGCTCGCAAGCGCCCGCTCGTCGACGCAGAGCAAAATGAGTTGGACAGAAATGAGAGCCTGAAACAATTCCGCTTTAGGATATAAGTAAACTGTATTACCGTAGACTAACCATGTTCATGAAGGGATTGTAACCATGAATTTATTATCTCCGGTTCATCGTCCCCACATCTGAACCCGAATCGGTTTGTAGCGTCAGTGGTGATATATCAGTAATGGCTGAGTTCGACCCAGAGCAGTTTGAGGATAAATACGCCAATTACTTTGCTGAACTTCAGCGCGCGTATAAAAACGCATTTGAGTCGATGAATAATCGATATGACTCTGAGTTGATTCACGCAATTGATCAGCAAATCCTCAATGAGTCTGAGCCATTTTATAACACAGAGACGGACTCATTCGAGATTCAACTTCCGGAGAATCCAACCGATCGTCTCACTGCAATCGTCGTTGATGATCAAAAACTCCAGACGGTGCTTGAGACATATGTCGATGAACTTCAACAGCAACATCGACGTGTGTTTGGACTTGACGATGAGTCTGAACCAAAGGTCTAAGCCGTTCGCTCATAATATATACAGTATGAGCACGGAAACTGCGGACGCTGAGAATGAAACGAAAGAACTGAAAGAGCGCGTGACAAATTTCCTCCGCCGAAACTTCCCACAAATTCAAATGCACGGTGGATCCGCGGCAATCCAGCATCTTGACCCTGAAGCAGGTGAAGTTTCAATACAACTCGGTGGCGCTTGTTCAGGGTGTGGCATCTCCCCAATGACTATTCAGGCGATTAAAAGCCGAATGGTCAAAGAAATTTCTGAAATCGAAACCGTTCACGCTGACACCGGCATGGATAGCGGCGGTCATGGACACGGTGGGTCCTCTCCGTCATTCCCTGGTGAGACTTCTGATGATAGTGGAACATCCGACGAAGGTCCACAGGCTCCGTTCTAGAACTGCGTACTGATTTCACGTCTGTCGCTATTATTATCAGAACTGCTGTTTGTATATTCATCACCGATCATTAGGAATGGCATCAACCAGGTTATTCTCCAGATTTAGCTCATCGGGTAGTTCCGAGGTTGTGGATGGAAAGCGCGTCATAGGAACAGGGAGCCCCACCCTCAAGGAGCGAACGGTGCGAGCCGTGAGCGAGTAGGGTGGGGTAGTTCACGTGATACCATTCAGGAAATCATCAATACCAGTATAAACACAATCAGAATATAATTACGATTGTATGCGCATGAGACCGATGCGTCTTTGATGTTGTCGCCGCGAAATGAGATATGCTTGCTGAATCACCCGAAAATGTTCTCTTCGTGGTGATGGATACGGTCAGAAAAGACCACCTATCGCCGTATGGTTATGACCGTCCAACAACACCCACACTTGATTCGTTCACGACGGATGCAACAGTATTCGAGGAGGCAGTCGCTCCGGCGCCATGGACACTTCCGGTGCATGCCTCATTATTCACTGGATTATACCCATCACAACACGGTGCAAGTCAAGAGAACCCATATCTTGAGGGAGCAACGACGATTGCACAAACACTTTCTGCAGCGGGCTATCAGACCGCCTGTTACTCATCGAATGCATGGATCACCCCGTATACGCATCTCACAGATGGATTCGATGATCAGGATAATTTCTTCGAGGTGATGCCTGGTGAATTTCTTTCCGGACCACTCGCTCGTGCGTGGAAGACATTGAATGATAATGAGTCCCTTCGCACACTTGCTGATACACTTGTCAGCCTTGGCAATACGGCGCACGAATACTTCGCCGGTGGTGAGGGCGCTGATTCAAAAACACCTGCTGTCATCGACCGTACAATCGAGTTTATCGATACCGCTGACGGCGAGTTTTTTACATTTATTAATCTCATGGATGCGCACCTGCCATATCATCCACCAGCGTCATTCCGTGAAGAGTTCGCACCGGACGTTGACTCAGATGCTGTTTGTCAAAATTCGAAGGAGTACAATGCCGGTGCGCGTTCAATTGATGCTGAGGAATGGGCAGACATTCAGGCGCTCTATGATGCTGAGATTGCACATATCGATGCCCAACTCGGGCGATTATTCGGATGGTTACAACAGGAGGGACTGTGGGATGAGACGATGGTTATCGTTTGTGCAGACCATGGCGAACTTCACGGCGAACATGGAATCTACGGACATGAATTCTGTTTGTATGATCAACTGGTCAATGTTCCACTGTTAATCAAACACCCGCAATTAGATGCTGCACGTCGACATGATCAGGTTGAGCTCATTGATCTATATCATACTGTTCTTGATGCAGTTGATATTGATGGCGGGAATCCAAACTCTCCGGGAGAGACTGCAATAGCCCGCGATCGAACACGATCACTCTTGTCTGACTCCTATCGTGATTTTGAATCGCACGCTGGGAGTCCCGACTCCGACCCTGCGCAACAAAGCAGCGATGGTTCGTACGCATTTATTGAATATTCACGACCGGTTGTCGAACTCAAACAACTTGAAGAGAAGGCAGCTGCTGCTGGGGTGTCAATATCAGAAGATTCACGATTTTACTCACGGATGCGTGCAGCTCGACGGACCGATGCAAAATACGTCCGCATTGACCGTATTCCTGATGAAGCATATCGACTTGATAGTGACCCTGACGAACAGAACTCAGTCGCTGACGCGATGAACGCCGATGCAACGGACATAGATATGAATATTGAGGCGGAAGCGGACGCAATCACGGCGACAGAGGCAACCCTCACAGCCTTCGAGTCAGCAGTCGGTGGTGCATGGACGGATGCGGACGGAGTCAGTAATGATGTGACGGGTGATACCGTTGCCGAGATGGATGCTGATGCGCAAGAGCGATTACGCGACCTTGGATATCTTGAATGAGCACAGGATTGTATAGAACGGTAGTATCGGTATGATGACCTCCAATGCGTCTGGATACCGATATCATCGATAATGTCACTTTTAGTATTATCTCAAAGTGAAAATAAACACGGAATCGTCTGATCGTCTGAGCTGATTATTTAATCTGTTCAAGCACTCTTGGAAGGTCTCTGAGGTCGTCAATCGAGGCTGTTGGCGCCGTATCAAGTGTTGCGACGGTATTGTGTGGTCGGCGAAGAAAGACGCTCTCAAGCCCTGCTCGATGGGCAGCAACTACATCTGTCCCCCGGTCGCCAACATACACCCCACTCTCAGCACCGAGTGCATCAAGTGCTTCCTCAAGATAGTGTGGATCCGGCTTTCGCCGGCGGAATCCATCAACGCCGATATCACGTCCACGCACATGATCAAAGCGGTCAATGTCAAAATGGTCCACGACAAATTGGACTGCTGGATGGTAGTTATTACTCACGAGTCCGAGTGTCATCTCACCGGCGAGCGTGTTCAATGCGTCAATATCTGAATACACACCACGATGTCCATCAGCAATCCGATCAACAATCCGTTGTGCGCTTCGCTCCTCGCGGGCAGCATAGAATGCGACCGGATCAACGTCGATGGCTTCACATGCAGTAACAAATTCCTCAGTGTACTCATATTGCTCAAACGCACTCCGATGAGACTGCGAAAGTGATTGTTCCCAACCCTGTCCCCATTCCTGTTCTTCAAGAATATCTTCAAATGCTTGCTTGTGGACAATCGGGTCAGCACCGCGACCCTTCAATATGACACCATCCATATCAAACAAAACAGCAAATGTCGTTTCCGTTGTTGGCGTTTCACTGTTTGAGTGCGCCGCTGTATTTGTCTCACTGTCCTTTTCGGATTGGGCGCGGGTAGCCGCGTCCGTTTCGGACTCTGTCACGTTTACTCTTTCAGGCTCAATTGTCCTGAATCTATCTGTCTATGCTGGTCTAACCAAAGAATTTGGTCTGTACGGGTACAGACTACACTTGTGATAGACGGTGCAGACAAAATGAGTACATTGTCTCTGTATTCTTAATTGTCTGTCATCCCCTTGGGCTCGAAACATCAATAGTATCAACCCAACACACGATAATCAAGATTCGATACACAGATCGAAATACGCGAACCCAAAAAATAAATTGCGCTTACATGAAATCAGCGATTCCTGATTGTTTGTTGGTATCATCTTCAAAGATGGACTCAAGACTTCTTTCAAGCACCTCAAGACGCTGTTTTGTATATTCGCGGCAGTCAAACTCTTCAGCAATGTGAATTGCTGTGTCCATGTATTTATTCACTGATCCTTCATGCACGGTGAGATTCACTCGACCACCACACTCTCGACACTCACCGGTCAGTGGCATTCGCCGATATGACTCTCCACAGTCGAGACAACGTGTTTGTTGTCGCGAGAATGCCCGTAAATTGCCAATCAAGTCTGGTAGAAAGTGATATTCAATCACACGCTCTGCGACATCCGTTTCATCGACTGCCCGGAGTTTGCGTGCAAGCTCAAGTTGTGCATCCATCTTATCCATCATCGAATCGAGCGTTTTGTACGCCGAGAGGTCCGGACCAGCAGCAATATCGGTCGTATCATGGGTGTGATTGAACCCCGTGTACTCATTGTCGGTGTCAAGGTATTCCTCAGCAATCGTGACCTCCTCTTCCCACTCATCAGGATCCTCCATCCGTCGAGTTGCCTCATAGAATTCTCGTGGATACTGTCGAACGATATCCATGTTATGTGCCTCATCATCAATCTCTGAGGGGTCAATGCGTGAGGACATCACCAATGGGGCGTCCATAGAGTTGTGTGCGTAGAGCCAGTTCGCGGTGAATACTGGTTCTCCACCAACTTGTAAATCATATAGATATCCATCATAATCAACACATTCGACACTCTCAACTCGAAGATAAGACAGGTCGCCCTCAGTGAGTAACGTCAATTCGTCTCGCTTTGCCTCAAGTTGTGCTGGAAGATCTACTGTCGATAGTTCTGTGAGGAGCGACTGAAGTGTCTCCAGTGAGACTGTCTCCTGTTGGACCACAGTATCTGGAATCACCTGGTCAATATGAGGGCTGTTTGCAATCGACTCATGAATTGTTAGTAGTGCATCCGGAACCGGGACACTGACACCCTCCGGCATGGTCGGGCGCTCACCGTTCAGGATCTGATCTAGTGGATTCGTCTTTCCTTCAGTTGCAATCGAGACGGTGTATCTGGATTCTTCGAAGTGAGCTGAATACTCCTCTCCGCTTTTCTCTGAAATGTCTGTAATAACCCCTAATCGATGACATAAAAAGACAAGTCCATCTTTTACACCGACACTTGGCGTCTCGAGTGTGACTGTTGTTTCGCTCTCGCTCACCATTTCACTCGCTTCGGAAGCAGCATTCCCCTTTCTCTGCGCATTCTCCGCAAGTATGAATCCTTGGAGAAATGATAATACAATATCATCTGGAGCGTGCAGAATGCACTCAGGAATCCCAATTTCATCTGTGTGCGTATGATTAATATCCTGCTCAGGCTCACTCTGATTTTTGTCGGTAAGTCGGGAGACAATCGTATCGAATACCGGTGGAAATACAACTTCGTACCCACGTTCTATTGAATTGACCGTCGGTTTTATTCCAAATACACTGTCACTTGTCGCGACAATTCGCTCAGCATGTTTTTCCGCTGCGGTATGAACTGTCATTGTCAGTGCATCGGTTGATATAGATCGTTGAGCGATGAATTGCCCAAGAAGCCACCCGAATGAGTCATCGACATTAATATACCGTTCGATCGCTCCTGTTGACTCTCCTACTCTCAGTGTTTCATTTTGTTCTGACTCCAGTCCTCCCACAGCGGTTGGACTGAGTGTCGTCATTTCATCTGTGAATTTTGAACGCTGAGGTAATATATTATGAGTCACTCCTGGAGTTTCCTTATTTCTGGAATCGCTAATCGCGCTCTTCGATGCCAGATTCAATTCTCCTGATCCAGTCTGTTCACTAGGGCATCGCTCATTATCATGGATATACTCACTGAGATCAAGCGTTGTCTGAGTGACCTCAACGTCGAGTGTTCGTGGTGCAACGATGATATCGCCTGCAGTGAGGTCATCACCAGCCACCTCTTCAATCCCATCGTCATATCGGAAGAGACTATGCTCATCGGTAATATCGAGTGATCGACCAAGCTGCGTTGTAATCCGACGCAACTGCTCGCTTTCATCTGCTGTGTATCGAATTGCCTTTTCGATTGGTCGAAGAGATGCCTCATGATTTTCATCAAAGGCGTACGTCTGCCATCCTTCTGACACACACGTTCGTTTTCTGAACTTTCCATTACGCTCAATTGGAGTATTGAGTTTCTTCCAAAAGTCCTCAATTGTCGTGAACACTATCTTATCATCAGGGCTCACCGCAACCAGTCGAGAATCTGCTGCCACACTTCCACCACGTTTATCTGGAAGATACTCCCGTGAGAAATTCAATAATCCATCCATCAAAAGCATAACACAGTCTTCATCGCCGTCACACTGCTTTTGTGAGAGGTCATTCACGATGAGCGAATGCGTCTCAGAAACAGTAAGACAATATGTATAATCAATGTCTGCGTCAACATACTCAATATCCGTGATCGGCTCAGTGATGTAATCCTTCCTCCCTCCATCGGTCACCTGGCGTGACTGATGGATTGCATTATTATTCGCGATCAAACCTTGTGCGTCATACTTTGTCTGTTCCTGCGCTTGTCTGTCCCGTTGAAGAGTTACTGCATCCGATGATGCAATAGAGATAACATATGAACGAGTCAAGTTTAGACTATTATCAGCATCATGATGAGTTATATCATCGATTGCATACCAATCTGGAAGCACCTCGGGCACTGACCTCGACTGCTGTGTGGTTACCTCCGCAGTAATCCCAAGACGTCTTAATGCTGCAATTATGTCTTCTTTAAATTCGCGGCTGACAGTCGTTGCAGAAATGTCTCTTGTGTCTGTCGTCAACGAATCATGAGTGCTGAAAAAGCAACGTAGATATGATGTGATATGAGACTCAGATGCATCAAACAGTGCCTGTGGGATACGTTTATGACTTGGCTGAGTGCCGACATCAAATACTGTATCAAACACTCGTCTGATAAGTTCCCCAGGAACACCCAATATCTCCCCATCTGAGTTATACTGGATTGGTTCAATCTCAAACACGCTGTTGAGCGCGTTCAGAAGGTCTGTTTGTGTTTGTGTATCGATATTATAGAATGTTATTCTTGATTGTTCCTGCTGAGCACTTTCGTATGATATTGGATTCGTCTGTGTGTGAACTATGCCTGCCGCAGCATAATATCCAAGCAATGATGTAAGTTCCTCAGTAAATCCGATATGCCGGTCAATTCTCACTTTCTCTCCACGAAGCCCAATCTGCACATCATCAGGAATACTCATCAGAAGGGCTTCATCTGTCTCGACAAATCCGCGTAGAAGTGCGACCGGTATTGTTCCCTCACCGAGCCATCCTATCAACGTTTCTTTATTTTTGTCCAAATGACAGGCGGTATTTTGCATTATCTCAACCGCATCTTTACAGCTAGTAACTTCCTCAGGGAAGACTCGGTTACACAATCGGACAGGATCTGATGTATGGATTATCAGCCGATCAGCTGTAAGCTCATCCCGAGTGAGGAACTCCCGAAGAAGATCATGCTGTGGTGTGTGAGATGAGGGTGATATCGTTTGCAATCGCTTCGGTATAACCGCATACTCACCAGAAGTTATCTTACTTGCCTGCTTCGAGACAAGGTTGCCTTGCTCGAAAATATGCATCTCATGATCAGGCGTTATCGTTATCTCCCGACCACTTATTGTCTCGATTTGAACCAGATGATTTGGTGCACGATGCTTTGATACGGCTGTCACTGACTGTAACCGTTCATTCCCATTGTCATCAATCGATGGAACCGAGATCTCACGATCAGTGTTATCATCAACTTCCTGAACGAGGGTCCCGACAGCATCTATCTCAGGATCATCGAGGCGATCCTCAACAAACGTCTGAATCGTCTCATGATGCCACTCATTATCGGTATCACGAAACCATATCTTTGTCTCTGGATGGAAGCAGTTTCGCCGTTTCGCAGCGTGGAAATATGGATGTGCGTATCCGACAGCTGCGGAAGTGAATCCAACGATTCGCCCAACGACAGCAGCCGATGTATGTGGTGCCATTCCAAAGACGAGTTCACCAATTAGGTCGTCTCGTTCATCGATCTGATAGAATTGATTAAGCTCATAAAACTGCTCTAAGAGATCATCAACAAAATCCGCCGTCTTCATCATGTGTTCAGCTGCTCCATCCGGAAGCACAATATCTTGTACTTTGAGTTCGACGAGTTGGTCATCAAATTGAAGTGGATTGCCGTTGATATCTGTTTGATATCCAAGTTCGCGGAAATGAGCAGCGGTGACATCAAGTTCTTTAGGACGAACTGCGGTAACTGGTAGGTCAGTCATGTCATACCGAACCGTACCGTCTTTGAATGATGAGACACCATGTTTCGCTCGCAGGATCCCTTTTTCAAGTGGTTCAGGCGTTTTGTTTGACGAAGTAAGCCCTTTGACGCCTTTTAAAATCTCAAATGATGATTCGCGCTCATCAACACGGTCGAGTGCATCACGGTATCTCTGATGGAGGTCAATATCCTGCCATTCAGCGCTTGTCACATCGCGCTCGCATCGGTCACAGTGCACCCGTCCAGATTCATCAGGAGAGAGCACTGACTCACATTCACGACACACAAATTGTGGTTCGGTATGACGACCACACTCAGCGCATTGCAGTTCGAACCCAACTGTCTCACAATATGGACACCGACGCTTCCCCAACTGAACTGAAATCTGACCGCGCTCAGTGTTATCGCCAAAGCTCTGTGCGGCATCACTGAGATTACGTTGATTCCCGCCAGCCTCACCAATTGGAAAGAGTGTATGCACAGCGGGTGAAAGATCTCGATCTTCAGACTTCTCTGGACGCCCCATTCGGCTTCCAATCCGTGTTGGCGCACGCTCACGAACCTGAAATGGAGCAACCTCATTCACCGCTGCAATAGCGCTCTTCCCGTCATCTTGTTTCCGAGCATGTTTTGAGAGATCTGTAAGCGACCACATGCGGTCGCCAATTCCTGTATCATTGTCAGATTCAATCTTAATCCCAAGTGAAAGTGCAAGTGCTCGCCATGCAGGAATGTGAATTGAGTCACTGTCTTGGTGATGTTCAATGAGTAATCGTTCCATCGTCTCCCGAATCGCTGGCGTTGTATCAATTGTTAGCGTGTCATCTGTGTTTGTATTGACTCTAAGTGATGTGTTACCGCTGGCACTGTTCGTATCACTGACCTCATTCGTGGTAATCTCGCCGGTTGCCACAGCATCTGCAAGATGATCAAACTCAGTCACTGAAATATCGTGCCAAAGATAGGTGTATGCTGGGTGGAGTGGAATATCGTGTTTCTTTGCCCATCTCATCGCATTCTCGAAAGTTGGACTTTCGAGATCGACTGTTGGGTCATCACGAAGTGCCTGCACATCTGCATTACTGGCTTCAAACTCCTGAATCCACCATTCAAAAACATATGCTGCTGGTGCAAGTGGATGATTATTCTCGATGAATTCACCGAAATTAACGAGATACTCACCGAGGTCAAGAATCTTTTCGACCCCATTTTGCAGCTTCTCGGCTTCTTCAGGATCATTGATACAGCGGACATCGCCATTTGCAAGTCTGACTGTCGGTCCTTTAATCGAGTCAACAGGCACAACACCGCCAGCCTTTCCAGGACGCTCGGTTTTTAATTGCGTTCCTGTCGCAATGAAATCATCAACAATGTGCATCGTTGCTGGATGAACACCTGCGGTCGCGAACCCATGATTCCGTGCGCGTCCATACCGAAGTCGAAAAGCGCCTGCGGCCGATGGGTGCCCGAACACAGGACGCCCTGCAATGAGATCACGAAGATACTTATTCGTGGCGTCAGCACGAGGGGAGTTAGCAGGTTCTAACCCAGAATCGTTGTAATCATCGTTATCTATTCCATCTTCGGTTTCACTCTCGTTTGTATCTTTATTTGTCTTGACAATATCAGCTTCGCCATTCTTGACACTATTGTTGCTGTGTTCATCTGATCCGATGGTATCATCAATAAGATCCTGTAGCCATGGCCATTCCACCTCGGCGAGCTGTCGGGTATATCGTTGGATTTTGGGTGCTTTAAGTGCAATTCCTTCAGCGAGTACAAGACACATTCCCCCGCGTGCAGCATTCGTATCAACACGTTCGAGATCACGATATCCAGAGACCTCTTCATTACCAGTTGCCTCACCATCGAGCATGATTGGCATATGTTTGGTAATAAATTTTGTCTCTTTGTCCTTTGGTGAGTACTGTAATCCTGTTTCACGGTCATATAGACTCACTTCCTCAGCATATCTCTCTGTTTCATCAGTACGTGCGGAGTATTCATCAATATCTAATAGTGATCGAGCATAATCAGCTACGAGCACTGACAACGCCTGCGCAGTTCCTCCTGCTGAGCGGATTGGTCCAGCGTAGTAGACATTAACAAACTCACTACCGTCATCATCACTTAGAATCTCGACTCGGTCAATGCCCTCAATCGGTGCCGCGACAACACCCTCAGTGAGGAGCGCAACGGCTGTTCGAACTGCTCCCTCAATTTTTCCTTCACGTGTATCATAATCGCCAACAGTCCCCTCAACAAAATCAGTAACAAGTTCAAGCGCCACTTCTTCGCGAGAGCGCTCATCATCAAGTTCTCGTATACGCTCTGCAACGTCAGGTATTGCAAGTATATTTTCAACACGATCAGCCATGTCTCTCGCGACTGGGATTTCAACTTCTGGCTTTGGGTCATATCCCTGCCCTTTTGCTTGTCGTGCCCGGGCAAATGCTTGCTCAAGATGCGATTCTAGTGTCTCAAAGTATTGTTTATCTGCGTCTCGCACGATTATAGCCAGACATCAAGACCGGTTGTCTCATCATACTCACGAACCAGGTCAGTATCAAGCACTCGGAGATATACCTCACCGGCAAAAACGGTTCCAGCGTTGAGATGTCCAGCAAGCGCCTGCCCGCTTGGTCGTGAAAGCACAGCGTGAGTATGTGCGAATCGCTCATCATCAAGCATTGAAATGTTGCCAATACAGGCGGCAATCTCAAGTGGTTCATCAAAATTCACACTATTGTACTCAGTCTCAGTGTGATCATAAAACCACACTTCCGCGTCTTGAACGGCACCCATTGCGTTGAACCACGCGGCATCGATATTTTTGAGCTCAGCGAACTCTTCAATCTCTGTTCGCCAATCAGCACCCGTTTCAAGTCTCAATAAGAACTCCTGCGTCGTGTCTACCTCACGATAGTGCATACAGCCTCACTCGTGAGACGACAACAAAAGGTCCACGGTCAGGCACTCACCCAGTGAACTGCCCCATCCTACTCCGCTATCGCTCCGTTGAGGGCGGGGTTTCCGTGCTCTCGCACTGGAATTTCTGCTTCTGTGACGGTATTTGCAAGCGGTACGTCCGGATGACGCATACCCACAGTGACTCCAGTCTCCACAGACGTTCTGATTTGGACTGTCCCAGCCCTGCTCAATAGTGACGATGATAACTCAGTCTGACCGTGGTTATTATTCCACTTTAATTCAGTCCGATGAATACTGCTCGTCACTATTTAGCAGTAGAAAGCATGCTAATTCGCTCATCATCAATTTCTTGGAAAAATAATGCACGGCTGTATCTCCTCCATACTTGTTCGTTTGACTCACTCTTTGCGGAAAAGGACGTGACCTCTTAATTATTAAATCGATGTGCTTGTCAGTGGATTCGGAGTTTGATCACTGGAAGCAATTGCAGGTTTGAGATCCCCCTTGCAGTTCAGTGCGAAGATTCGTTTATATGATAGCACGCCACTTGTGTATACATGAAGACACCCTAAGCAAGACTGTCGGGATATCAGCTATGGCTTTTGTCACATAAATAATATTTCTTGGTCTAAATCCCCGATGTCAGATTCATCTCGGCGCCAACGCACACGGCTTTTCCTCTTTACTTCCGGTAAAAGCGTCGGTTTCATTAACACAGTAATTGGCGGCGGAATCTATCATATGCTTTGATATTCACGCCAATATAGAGCATAGACGCTGATACCTGACAGATATCTAACTCAAGATAATATACTTTCGATTCTTCAAATCTTTGCGTACTGGTCTGAGAGCTTCTCGGCTGCATCGTCCATTAATTCGTGCTCATACTGATCGAGTTCCCACTCAAGAACTTCCTCAACACCATTTGCACCGAGTTTGACGGGCACACCAAACGCTGTGTCGGTATAGCCATATTCACCATCGAGGACAACTGATCCAGGAAGCACTTCTCCGGTATCATTGAGCACAGCCTCAACCATGTGAGCAACACCTGTTGCTGGACCCCACTGTGTTGCGCCTTTTCGCTCAATTACGTCCATCGCTGATGCTTGTAGGTCTGACAGAATTGTCTCACGCTCATCGGAATCAAACGTTGGATCTGTCCCATCGATACGAACTTTCGAGAAGGCTGGAACCTGTGCATCACCGTGCTCACCAAGAATGGTTGCCTCAACGTTCTGTACCGCGGTATCGAAACGCTCGCTCAACACATATCGGAAACGTGCAGAGTCAAGACGTCCACCAAAGCCAATAACAGTATGTCTCTCCCTATCACCAGTTTCATACAGGTGGCGATTGAGAAGATCAACGGGATTCGACGTTGTTATTGAAACAAACTCTTCATTATGTGCTGCAAGTGACGATCCGATGTCTGCCATGATCGGTGCGTTGTCTCCAGCAAGATCAATCCGCGTCTGCCCCGGACTTCGGGGGATTCCTGCGGTGATGACAACTACGTCAGACCCAGCAGTGTCCGCGTAATCGCCTTGGATGACTGTTGTATTCGAATCATACGCAATGCCATGATTCGTGTCGGCAGCTTGACCGATTGTCTCATCTTCTTTATCGGGAATATCAACGAAAACGAGTTCATCAACTGTCCCACGAAGCGCAAGGCTGTATCCTGCGGCAGCACCAACTGTCCCAGCAGCACCGACGACACTGACTTTCGTCATATCACGTACACGGACATGTGGAAAGCGATTAAAGACTTCGAATTTGATAATATATGGTCTCTATTGTCGATATTAGCTTCGTTGATTGTCGAATTATTCACTCAATGTGACCCCGGTGGATTTTTCGATGTGGCATACTTTATTCATCAGTGTGAGCGATTTCGACGAAGAGGCAGAGCGAGAGCGACTCCGAGAGAAGTATGAAAAAAATGCCGACCGGCGGGCGGAGACGCAGCAGATGAGCGAACTCCTACTAAAGGGGGCAACAATGACGAATGCTCATTGTGAGACATGTGGATCGCCCATCTTCCGTTATGAGGGTCAGGAGTTCTGCCCGACGTGTCAATCGCGGAATACCGAACGTGGCGCTGCTGATAATGGTTCGGTACAAGCGTCGGATTCAGGTGGCAACGCTGCTTCAAATAATGATAGTCAAAACGCGAGCGCTAATTCATCATCAAACGGGCAAGCAAATAATCAACCATCCACTGAAGCACATACACAGGCTGACGCAACCGCTGCGCCAGAGTCTTCCCCGGCAGATCAAACTAATACTGCATCATCTGCGAATGTAGATCGCTCAGATACATCGCCGACCGTTGAGCCAGTTGAAACAGCTGTACAAACGAATACATCGAACTCAACACAATCGCAGTCAGCATCAGACGATGATAGGACGTCTACTCAAACTGGTGTATCCCGTCATGGTAATGATGATACTACTGCAGTTGCCGACGCTAATAGTACTGCGCATACCAACACATCCGAACAACGTCCAGCAGAGAATGGTCCGACTCGACAAGCAGCGATTGAGTCCCTACATGAGGCACTGACCCGTCACGCACAACTTGCTGCTGCGAGTGATGACCCACGCCGTGCACGTGATCACCTGCGCGCGAGTAATGAAGCAGCTGAAGCGCTCGAGCAATTGAGATAACGAATAGCACACGATAATACTCACAAGAGTAATTGGGTACACACATATTGCTCTCGACTCAGCTACATGCTGAAATATAATATTATCATGAGCAATGCGCATATGTTATTTGTGATTGGGTGGTGTGTGCCCGCTTACTTAC
>ERZ1034564.46-NODE-46-length-17547-cov-7.516122_pt1 | contig 17547 bp, 15 predicted proteins | sample MGYA00520653_ERZ1034564 | MGnify/ENA primary metagenome ERZ1034564 (study PRJEB33760, sample SAMEA4777720) | hypersaline lake metagenome | biome: hypersaline environment; feature: brines | place: Spain | collected 2014-08 | depth 0 m ...
ATGGGAAAGGCGTACGCATGCAGATGTTCACAGGAAGACGGCCAAAAATACAGGAAAAACGGTGAAGCCTGCCCACACAGGGATCAAAGCCCTGAGAGAAACATGGATCTATGGAACGGAATGAGAGATGGCTCAGTAGACCAAGGCGATGCAACCCTTAAGATCAAGACAGATATGGACCATAAAAACCCGGCTGTACGGGACTTTGTCGCATTCAGAATAATTGAGGATCCAGAGCATCCGGTAACCGGCAACGAATACAGGGTCTGGCCGCTACTGGACTTTCAGGGCGCCATTGAAGACCATGTAATGGGTACAACCCATATAGTCCGCGGAAAGGATCTAAGAGCCTCAACAAAGAGACAGAAGTATATTTACAGATATCTTGACTGGGAGTACCCTGACATCATGTACTGGGGTAACGTCCAGATATCAGGGTTTGAAGCACCTGTCTCAGGCTCAACCATCAAAAAAATGATACAGAACGGAGAACTCGAAGGATGGGATGACCCACAGGCACCGACACTAAGAGCACTGAAGAAAAGAGGCTTTCAGCCAGAGGCTCTACAAGAATTCTTCATAGACATGGGAGTCACAGAGAACGACGTTGAGGCATCAGTAAAGTCACTGGAAAAGGAAAACACAAGAGTAATCGATGAAGACGCAGACAGATACTTCTTTGTCGCAAACCCTGTTAAATTAGAGGTATCAAGGGTTCCAAAAGACCTAGAGGCTGACATGCAGGTACATCCGGAGCACCCTGAGAGAGGAACAAGAAGTCCCGAGCTTGAGATAGAAGACGGCGAGCTTCAGGTCTATATAGACGGGGAGGATATGGAGGACGGGTTCTACAGGTTGAAAGGAGTCTGTAACATCGAGATAGAAAATGACTCAGCAGAATACGTTCCTGGAGACCACAAAGATGCCCTAGAACGAGACGCAGACTTTATCCACTGGACACCTAGCCACTCAGATACAGCTACCGTAAGGATGCCAGATGGGAGGAAGCTAGAGGGACTAATAGAACCCAATCAAATAGAAGAAGGTGAGGTTGTACAGTTTGAGAGATTCGGTTTTGTAAGATGTGACTCAAGTGAAGAAAAAGTTTTCTACTATGCGCACCAATAATTTAGCGGGGTCGAAAGTTTTTCAATGAGGGTTCAGGTCTCCTCGGTCTCTCTAACTTTTTCTATATTGTTTTCTTGCCCTTTACCGCATGAATCTATTTTGTGCTGAAGCCAAAGAACTATTATCCTCTGGGGAGGGTCTAGCATTTTGAACTATACGTTACACCGACTTAGAAGCTGTGTGGTCTGTGGCAAAAGAATTTAGTCCGACCAAGAATACGTGAAATCATCTGGAGGTTACTGCTGTGAAGAATGCATCAATGATGAGGAAGACGTCGTTGCAGCCTGAAAATTCCTAAGAACTCCTTTTTTCTTTATTAGAAAATAAGGTCAAAAACAAGTTCTTCTCATCTACTTCTAAAAAAAGCTACTGAGTATTAGGCTCTATTCCTACATATCGGCCGAATCCTTGAAATTTTATTCTTCAGAAACTGAATCTGGCGGCTTCTTTCTTGCCAATATTCTTCATCAGAAGGATCTTGATACCTGTGATCAAAAGTCAGACAAAGTTCACCAAATAGGCCATAATTTCTCTTGTAATTAGGTAAATAGAGAGCAGGATGAAGTAGGTTTTTAGAATTCGAGGCAAAAAGTCTACCACAGTACTCCAGGTTTTTTCAACCACTTTCGGCTCTATAATTTCGTAGTTCTCAGTCTCGAAGTAATTCTCGACTTCGTGCAATCCTCCTATTATTGCAATAGTACGGCCTTTTTCAGCTGCATCTTCGATAACTTCGGCCATCTTTCTATCTCTATTCTCAGATCTATTGAATCTTGAATTGTACATCCTAAGGAGGATAAGCGGAAACATTACAGCTCCTAAAAGCCAAGCAGAGGGATAAATTATGCGTTTCAAATAGCCTCCTTCGTGAATTCCAAAATACATACTTCCTAAAAAGAATCCATAGAAAGCTACGAGTGCTAGAACTCTAAGAGATATAGGTGCATTTTCTATAAGTTCATGATCCCCCTCCCTAGTATATTCTATATCCATTTCCTTATATCGAGCTATATCTCCAAGAGAATCTCTAGGCTGATAAATCGGCCCCATAATCCAGAAAAACAAATTAGACAGGTGTACAAACAAGGTTGTCAAAGGGCCGAACTCGCCCCAATCATTATTGCGATTTTCTTGGCCCTCAAGAACAAGTACATCAAAATCTTCTTTCAAAAGTTTAAGCTCTTCTTCCTTATCAAGAGCATTCGCGTGATTCTCCTTCTTAACAACAATCTCAAACATGAGTAACTATAAGAATCTCCGAGACTGAGTTTCTAAAGTTTTTTGTCTTTGCAGGAGTATTGGACGTGTCTAGCGTGTCATCCAATTTTGGGCCAATAGAGGTTATCTACCGAAACAGTTGATACAACTCAAAGAGTTCGATGGGAAAGCCGGGAATCGAACCCGGGACCTCTGCGTTTCTCATGTAAAGTTTGTTTTTAATCATCAAGTCCGGTGATGGACTCTCATTGCTCACAACTTGGCATTATGAGCGCAGCGCTCTAACCCCTGAGCTACTTTCCCACATTTGAGTGGGTTCGAGCGGATTTGAACCGCCGATCTCCTCCACGTCAAGGAGGTGTCATAACCAAGCTAGACCACGAACCCGTCTCCTAGTCAAGCTATGGTAATACACTTTTTTGAAGGTTCGAAGAACCGGGCAAAAAATAGAGTTGAAGAACCTTGGTACGGGATTATTTCTCTTCCTTCTTGACTGATGATGCCAGTCTAATCATTGACACATCTGTGATGTTGCCACAGTTGCTGCAGACAACTTTCACCCAGTCAATGTTCGGTTTGTCCACCGTGCTCACGTGAAGATCGTTTCCACATTCATCACATTCTGAAGTCATTTCAATAAATCCTCTAATATAATATTTGCATCCTACCTATTTAAGCCTATTCAAACCCTTGAACAGCCTAAGACCGGAGTATTAGGAACTATTAAATATCTTGCGGGACTGCAGAACTTATGGTTAATAAATGGCATGACTACGAGACAGGTCCGGACTCACCGGAAGTAATACACGCAGTAATCGAAAACCCGACAGGAACAGAAAACAAGTACGAGTACGACAAAGACAAAGAATCAGTTGTACTTGACCGTGTACTATACTCATCGATAAACTACCCTGGCGACTACGGATTTATTCCACAGGCATACTACGAAGACGAAGACCCTATGGACATACTTGTACTGACCACGCACTCAACCTTCCCAGGATGCGTAATAGAGGTAAGGCCGGTTGGAATCCTGTACATGGACGACGACGGAGAACAGGACGACAACATCATAGCAGTACCTAATGAGGACCCGCGCTGGGACAATGTTCAAGACCTAGATGACGTTAACGAACACAAAAAAGAAGAGATCGCAGAGTTCTTCAAGACCTACAAGAACCTAGAGCCTAAGAAAGAAGTTGAAATCGAAGGAATGGGAGACAAAGAAGAAGCACACAACGCTATAGAGAAGTCGCAGGAACTCTACAAGGAGAACTTCCGCTAAATTTCTCACACTTCAATCTATCTTTTCTACCTAGTATTATTTAATCAGAAGTTCCAGGTTTACCTGTGGCGCGTCGTGAAGATATAGGTCAGCAGACAAACAGAAATATAAGATACACCAGGGAATACCAGAGATTTAAGAAGTCAGACAATGACAGCCCTACAACTATTTACGAAAAATTATGCAAAAGGCTCTGGAGTATAAAGAAAATAAAACTGAGCTCCATTCCCATCTTGAACGCATATAGAGATGGTTTCGATGAGAAGATTGATATTTCAAGGCTGGATATAGATGTAGATCAGATAGGTTCTCTCTTAGTCTTGCCTCTTCTACTAGTTATTCCAATTAACATCATAGCAACTCTTTTCGCGCCGACAGCGGTGGCACTATTCCTGTGGGCTGTTCCTGTTTTCTGGGTGTACTGGGCTACAAGTTATCCAGGGTTCAAAGCGACTGTGGTACGCATAAAATCATCGGATGAGGCACTCAGGGTCATACTATACATGGCCATGCAACTTGAGATGACTCCTAACTTGTCCAAGGCCGTAAGAGGTGCTGCTGCAAACACCAGCGGATACCTAAGCAGAGATCTCTCAGAGGCAGTGTGGAAAAGCGAAACCAATCAACAGAGGCTACAGAACACAAAGCAAGCTCTCTCGGAAAGAGTGGATCTATGGAGAGAGTGGTCTCCAACTTTTGTAGAATCTCTGCAGTATCTAATAGACTCCATCTCAAGAAAGGGAGACGAGAAAACTAGGATCATCGGTAAGGGCGAGGATAAGATGATCAGCGATATGAAGAACCAGATGAATCAGTACGCCCGCAACCTAACATCCCCAATAAGAGTGCTGAACATGGCAGGGGTTATGCTACCTCTAATGGGTCTGATAATGTTTCCCCTAATGTCGATATTCGTTGGGGGTGGAGAGGCAGGCGTTGGATCTCTAGGGCTCTACATGGCTCTGGTGTATCTAATTATACTTCCGTCCTTCCTATTTTTCTTGGTTAAGAGGCTAATTGCAAAAAGACCTGGCGCTTACTCCAGTCCCAGTCTAGAGAACGTAGATGATGTTCCTCCAAAGAATAAGGTGAGAGTTAACTACTCTGGGGACAGATACAGCATTCCTTTGGGTCCATTGGCGCTGTTTATCGGCTTTATAGTCGCATTACCAGGTATAATATACTACTTTAACCTCCTCAATACTATAATATCATATGAGACTGTAATCGCTTTCACGCCTTCTGGAGGGGAGATAACTACTCCAGAGCAATGGAAAGATTTTATAGATCGCCAGTACGATGTTAAAAATGCTGTCCCTAATGTCATAAAAGGAATGAGTCTGTTCTGGGGAGTAAACGCCGGTCTAATAACCTATTTCTTGGGAAAAAGCTACTCACGTCAGAAAATTAGAGACAGGATAAAGAGAATAGAGGAAGATATACAGGTAGGTTTGACCGAGCTTGATGATGCTCTTGCAAAAGGCGTTCCTGTTGAGAGAGCTATTTACCAGACCATACAGAAGTTCGAGCAAATTGGAGCTACCGACTCCGACCTGAAGAATTTTTTCGAAGACACATACTATCGAATGCAGGAGGGAAGCCCGTTCAGACAGGCAGTATTTGACAACCATAACGGAACTATAAACAACTATCCGTCCGGGATGCTGAGAAATTCGATGAAAATGCTTGCGGATAGCAGCAGGCGAGGGCCCTCAGCCTCATCAGAAAGTCTAAGAAAGGTAAACGACTACATTAGCAATCAGAAAAAGGTTGAGGAAAAGATCAAAGAGCTCCTAGATAACACCGTCAGCCAGATGAGCATACAGTCTAAGTTTATAGCCCCAATAATTACCGGTGCAGCAGGTTCAATGTCTCTAATCATAGTGCAGGTTCTGTTCGTCATAGCAAAAGCACTGGAAAGTATCCAGGAAAACTTTAGTGTAGGCAGCACAGGATCAAGCGGAGGAATAGGCGAGAATATAACTCTGATTAAAAACATTGACAGCGCCTTACCACCTACACTCATACTCCTGATTGTAAGCTTGTACCTAGTCGAAGTTTCTGTAATACTGGCTTATTTCAAAAACGGAATCAGCAACGGGTTTGACGAGATCAGTAGAGATATTACGATATCTAGGACCCTAATATTCTCTGCAAGTATATTCACAGCCATCGTCCTAATCTCCGCTCTCGTGATCATGCCGAGAATCCCGGCCCTCATAGAGATATGACAACCTATTTAAGCTAGAGTAATTATATGTTGAGTTATGTTCAGAAAGGGTCAGAAGTCGCTTGAAATGATCATAGGACTGGTGATTCTATTGGTGGTAGCAGGCGTAGTGATTTCAACATTTTTGAGCCAGTTCCAAGACAATCCCGGAAATCAGTACGACAGCACACTGGAAGCTGAAGAAATAACCCGTGAATGCACGTCCATGTGTGCGAATTACAAGGGTGCTACCGGCATAAAAGCGCAGACTGCAGCAATTGACTACTGTACATCAAACTTTGTGCTAGATGAAAACGGTGACGGGACCATAGCCGGAACAGCAGGAGTAGGATACAACAGATACTGTGAGGACGGAGTCAAATGCTTCCACAAGCACACGTGTGAGGTAGGTTCCACAACGCTGAACGCAGAGAGATGTGCAGAGATTATGTATAACTACTACACATCAAGCCAAATCGATGAGAGCCCAGGCGAAGCTAACGAGTCCATCAACGACCTATACGACCCAGATAGTAATCCTCAGGAAACAGACGAAACAATCGGTACCTGTGGCCTTAGTAGTTTAAATCCAAATGAAGATCCCACATGGTGGAGCGAGAACTTCAATAGACCATAATAGGAACCCTTCCAGCCATCAACCAGATTTTCGAAAAAAAGGAAAAGTCGATCTTGTACAAGGTTATCGTCAACTCTTTATGAAGGAGTAAAAGTATTCAAATACATGTTCAAAGGCCAGACCTCATCTCTATATACATTGTTAGGGGTGCTACTTGTTTCAGTCTTTGCACTGTTTCTTTTCACGACGCAGGCAGGCAATCAAGCACAAAACCTAAGAACAGTCTCAAGCGCCGATATATCGTATACAACCCAGCTAGAGCTCAGAACCATATTCAACGAGGAGATATCAGCTCCTAACGGAAATAGAATAGAAATGTCTGATCTAATCATGTATGCATGTGCATTTGGTGAGGAATCAAATCAGTATAAGGTAGAGATAATGGCAGATGAAGAAATCATAATTGAGAACCCTCCTAAGAGATTAGAGAGGCATCTAAATAGGACTATTGGGAATAATTACAGAATGACAGCGGACTGCGGAAGCGAGGACAAGAAAATTGTTTCAGGAAGAAAAGTTCCGGATAACACGCAGAGACTGATTTCATCTCAAATTAGAATACCTTTGCCTAGTGGAAACGAAACAGGTGTAATACTGAAAAGATGGTAAGAAAAGGTGCGAGCTCTCTAGTGGTAATCTTCATTATTCTTGTGGTATCACTGCTAGCAACCTCTTGGTTTCAAGCATCCGGAGTATCGGGAACCAATCTACAGGCTGGCATAGTAGAGCAATCGTCTACGCAGAGCTTTGTCCATAGATTCAGAACGGCTCGCCAGTTTATTTCAGAGGGATTCGAAATTTCTGTAAAAAAAGGGAGTCAGGACGCCGCAAACCTCTCAGGAAGGAAGTCGCTCAGCGAGGAAGCAAGATACTGGGTATGTAAAGGAAGTAACCAGGTTCCGTCCAAGAAAGTTGTCAGAAACACGACAGGGAACACAACCTATCCGTACCTCCAGCAGTACTTGAAACAGGCACACCAGGCATCCAAAGAAAGAGTTCTGGAAGTAGCTAACTCAAGCTGTATAGAAATAGGTTACAAGCAAGATCTTGGATCGCCAAATACCACAGAGATTCCAAGTGCATCAACGGTGCAGAAAATGGAGCTTTCAAGGACGGATGGAGAACTAAGCATGACCAAAAAAGCCATACCTCTAGAATCAGACATCTCAAGAAACAGATTCTGGTACGTATATCAGCAGCTGCAAAACTGGGTTGAAAGCAATCTGAAAAATAGCGTGAGAGATGAACTCAGAGATGTTGCTGATAGAGGTCAGACTCAGGTGGACAGCTGCCAACAGAGCATGGCATGCCAGCCAAGACCAACAGGAGTGTGCGGCAACAACGGCGACAAACTGGTGGAAGCTGTAAATGACGGGCTTAGAAAGGAGATGAACCATCTGGAGGATAACTACGTTCCCGGCGAAAACGTACAGTGTACGTTTGAGCACAATAAGTTTGAGAGTCCGAGTACACCTGGAGAGTTTTATCCAGGGTTTGAGAGAGACCTAACATCAGGTAGCTCGTGTGGAAGGGAGAATGATCCTCCGATGGTGTGCAACAATACAGGGCAGCCTCCTAGTGCCTCTCAATCTGTAAATATGCGGAGCGGTGATAGAGTCAGAGCATCCATGCTGTACATGACCCAGCAGTCGCCACCAACTCCGGGTCCCGCCCCAAATCCAAATCCAAATCCAAATCCGAACCCAAATCCGAACCCAAACCCGAATCCAAACCCGAATCCAAACCCAAATCCGAGCCCGCCAGAACCGACTTGTCCCGGGGAAGGCGAGCTGATACCTGATCCTGGGTACTGCAATCCTTACATTGGAACGACAACATGGGAGGTCAAGTACAAGGCTTACCTAGATTATACAGTGACTTGCACAGATATGGAATATGATTCAATACCTAGAGAAGATGGTCTAGAGAATCAGAAGTGGAGTATAGACCTGAGCTACACAGTGGACGAGAATACTATAAGTGGTGGAAGTCTTGATGGATGTACAAACAGCGCAGTTGATGTGGCACCTGATCAGTTAGACTCCTGTTCATATCCTGATCAAAACCCAGATGTCTGTAACCTTCCACCTCAAACAACACCATAAACAAACAAATACTGCTAAGAATATGAATACACTTAAACCTGAATACAGACTACAAGGGAAGAGGTATCTGAAAGGTCAGTATAGTACCTTCATCAAGCCCATTACAGTGCTAATCTTCGGGGGTTTGTTAATATCGCTCTTGGTGGGTTCACTAAACTTTGATGTCGGTCTTAGCAGCGACAGAGAACAGACCCAGTTTCAGTCCTCTTCTTCAGCAGTCTACTCAGACTTAATAAGGTGTTTAAGCGGCAATAACACCAATTCCCTCAACAAATCATACGTGAGGGAGCTCGAAAGAACTGTAAGGCTAAGTCAGTTGGAATGCGTTAACGAATACGATGTAGGATATACAGTCTCTGTAGAACAGGACAGGCTAAGCAGAATAGCTCCAAAAGAGACGGCCACACAACCTACTGAAGTTGTATTTGCCTTAGACGACTCAGTTAGCACTCAGGCCTACATCAATGCGATAAAAGACAATATAGAAAGGTTCAAATCAGATATTGGCGATTCCAGGATCGGCATAACCACCTATAGAGACGTGCAGTTTTCTAAAGACATGATATTTACATTGCCTAATCCCAACACAGGGGGTACTTATACCGCCAACATAAGATCTACAACAGGTTCCGTAAATTTGGATCGTCAGCTCACGTCAGAGGCGGACGAGATTAAAAATACACTGAATACAATTAATGCAGACAAGGGAGGCCTTCCGCAAGAAGCAGTATATGATGCCATCCAGAAAAGTCTTGATGACATGGAATGGTCTACTGAGGCCAATAAAATAATTATATTGACGAATACGGACGGAGCTCATGACGGAGATGAGGTCAAGTCATATGAACAGGAGATAACGGAAAGTTATGAGAATCTTCCTAGTTGGCCAGATGATATCATCGATCTAAGTCTGCCAAGTTACAGTAGAAACTGTACAGATTTGAGAAATGTGGCAGATAACGCCAGAGATCAAAACACTACAATTTACACTTTATTCAAAAACCATACAACACTAGCCCCAGCAAAAGTAGATGGCTGCTCGAAGGAGATAACTAGATATATTCCTGACAAAACGGGAGGCAAATCTTATGACATAACTGAAAGCTTCAATAGAATACTCTCGGAAATAGCTGGGAATATATTCAAAGATAAAATAAAATATAGCGGGGAGTCAACATGTGGAGTACCACGAATAAACTCTTATGATGGGAACGCGGAAATAGTTGTAACTTCAGATATCTCGAAAGGCTTTGGAGGTGAGTGGCAGACAGTTTGTCAGACGTTAAATAGAACTGTCAGAAAGCTTGAAAGCAGAGGCTTAAACACCAGAATAAGCTATTATGCGCCTTCAAACCCCGATAACAGAGACGCAGATTCTGGGTTAGGCGGAACTGCCAAAATAGTCAATTCAACAGGAGGATCTGAAAACTACAGCTACAAAAGTAACCCTGTGCCCTCATGCCTCAGCTACCCAAAGAACAACGCTTCAACGGGATCATATGGCAAAGGGATTACAGACTGGAACCAGACAGAAATCATAGAGTATAATGAATCGATTGACTCAGGTCTCGAAGCATGGGGTGTCAGTTCCAGATGGATTCTGAAAAATCATGACTGGAATCAATCAGCTGATAAGAGGGCTCTGTTTGTAGTAGGAAACCAGCTTCCATTTGGAGGAAACTCCAGCGAGAAATCCTACAGAGATGGGAACAATCCGGACAAGCTTGACGGAGAAGAGGAACTAGTTGAGAACATCACACGTCTGGCTTCAGAGAAAAATGTAGAGATAAACGCAATAAGCGACAGCTTCGAATACAGAGGCAAATCTAACTATGGAGAATTCGATGAAAATGATGCCGCCGAATTAATGGAGTATGTATCCACCGAGACAGGAGGCTCATATTTAAGATACAACGGAATTGGAGAAATACCGAGGAAAATCGCAAAGCAGTTCACCGACATCTCCACAGGAAGAATAAACGGGGGTAGATGCAGCGGTATAGGATATGAGTTCGGACAAACCAAAGGTTCAACTCAAGAAAGCTTAAAGAAATCGCTTACAGCAAAGTACCCAACGACCCTAATAGCAAAAGACGGCTCTATAAGAGGCGGAACCATCAGCATAAGACTCAGAAAAGGGGCTTTAGAGCAGTTAGCAGGCGTCATTAACCAAGCCACGGACACCGGCAAAAATCTAGGCAGAGAGACCTCGCTCTCAGTAAGGCTAAATAATCAAAAAACAATTACTGTGAGAGATAAGGCAGTAGATAGAAACAAGGTTACAGATTACACGTTGCAGCAGCCAGATGGAAACGAAACAATTAATGTAAGGGATGACCTAGTTATTGGAATAGACGGTAAACCTGTTTTCAAAGACTTCGACGGTAATGAATCAACAATCGATTTCTCCAAGCAAGAAAACCTGTTCAAGTCCTACAAAGGAGCCTCAATACAGCTTATAGCATCTACATCTAGCTCAAGACAAAAGCTGCCTGAAATCGAACTTACCTGCGCAGACGTTAATTACTGCCAAAACCAGACCCTAAACAGCCAAAAAATCAATAATATCGCAGGCGATTACGAGTACTTGAGAAACGGCGAAAGAGGAATATACTATACAAACTTTACAGAAATCAAAGTAGGCAGAAAAAATACAGATACATCAGAACTAATATGCTATCAAAATACAGAGAAATGCATAGAATTAGAGACTGACGAGGCAGAGGATTTAACCCTGAGGCCAGGTAGCAACGAGCTCAGCGTAACATACAACGAGTCTTACGGAGTCAGGTTCAACCAGTGAACAATTACCCTTAGCCCAAAGCTATGAATAACCAATACAGTCTAAACCGGAGAAACTTGGAACTGAACGGCTTCAAGATTCAACCAGACCAGTCAAAATCTGTATATCTTAAACCAAGATAGGTGAAGAATGTGCAAAAAGGAATGACTATTTTATCGGAAGCTTTACTAGCAATAGGTATAATAATGGTCTCAATGGCTTTCGTCCTAGTAGGAGGAAACATAGTAGGATTCCAGACCAGCGGTTTATTTCAGTCATCACAGAACCAGATTTCCGAGGAAATATCAGATACTATAAGGGAGATGCCCGATGCGTCAGCACAGTTCTCAACCACATACAGGCCAGGAGTAGAAACATACGAGCTTCAGGTCCAAGAAGGCAGAACCATAACAGCAGATGTACCTGAAGCCGGTAGCTCATCTACAGAATTCCTTAACTACAACATACAGAACACCGTCATACGAAACGCCGAAGAGATCTGCATACAGAAAAAATCAGACCAAGTGACTCTTGAACGTGGAAGATGTGCTTCCCCAGATCTAGACGAATTCTGTGAAAACGGTAGATGTATCAATGACATATGCCAGCCTGATAGAGGAGAAACCTGCGCAAACTCCGGAGGAGACTGTAAATGTCCAGGTGATGCAGAATCAGATGATGCTTCAAGTTTCTGCAAACCAGACTACAGAGCTGAAAACTTCATCAACGCACCCAGTGCAGGAGACGGAAATATAGATACGACAGGACCTGTGGGATGTGTTAACTCCAGTTTTGTTGACACTCAGTCTGAAGGAGATAAATGCAGTAAAGAGTTTGAATGCTCTGGAAGTCTAAGCTGCAACTCTCCGCACCCAAACGCACCTCCTGGGACTACTCAGAGCCGCTGCTGTCCTTCTGGAACATATTGGAATGGATCTCAATGTACTTCCATAAATACCTATGATATATATTATGTTGCCGGATCAAGCTCATATGCAAATTCTGAGGACTATATAGATAGAGCTGAGGTGTTCGCCAATTCAGTCACGGAGAGAACTCCTTTCGAACAGTGTAGCCACGTAGTTGACAATAACATCTTACAGGACACTGAATTTCCAAATAACGGACAAATAGATCTCAGAGTAGTGATAACCAGCCAACCATACAATGGAGGTTGTAACGCGGTAAGCTACGGCCCTGGCAGCGGCATAGTTGTAATATATAAGCTGGGAGATGCTGCTGACAGGATGGTGTTGCCTCATGAAATGGGTCATGAGTTTGGCCTGTGCGATGAATACGATAAAGGTACATATGATGGTCAGAATAATGATTTCCCTTCAGGCTGCGGTAATCCCTGGCCTGGAGACAAGGGATTTTATCCTGCAAATCAATGCAGCAATTTTAATGATGGTGGAACACCAGCCGGAACATGTGGCAGGGATCTTGATAATGATGGCTCAACAAAAAAAGCATCGATTATGGGCGGAGGAGCGGCCTGGGCGGACAGTTGTGGATACAACATGCTTGTGAATCAGCCTGGTTTGAGACCGAAGGAGGACTCCATAGATACAGGATACGAAAATTGGTTACAAGAAATCAATGATAGGGGTTATCAATGCGCTGGATAAAACTAAGCTTTCTGCTGTTGGCAGCATTAATGATCTTTGGATTGGGGTCTGGTCAAGAAACTAAACTCTTCACGTTTGAATTCCAAATAGATAGAGATGGAGAAGTAAGCAACGTTAGAAGCTCAACTGCCGTAGGATACACAAGAATACCTGGTGAAGAAGACGGGAAGCATACTTTAAAGCTTTTAAATAAGAATAAGTCCGTCATAAACACATACAGACTGCGTATATCTTACCTGAGACTAGGAAAAAATGTAGAGAAGGTAAACAGCACTAGAGTGTTTTTTAGATTGCCTTATAATCCAAAAGCAGAGTTTCTAGAAATAAGCAAAGAAGAAAACTTTAATACACTTATTAATATTCCCTCAAACGTCTGTAAAGCTGGTAGTGATAAATGCACGGAGTATTGTGAGGGCAGAGAAATGGTGCTATCGTGTACATGTGGGGATGATATGTGTCAAGAAGATCTCAATGAAGACGAGCTATGTCCCCAAGACTGCGAGACGCCATCGCAGCCAAACCAACAAGATCAAGAGGGAGATAATGAGGCCAATCAAGAGGATCAGTCCGATACCGTTAACACAAGTCAAGAACAACCTGTTGAAGTTGTTGACAGCGGAACTAACACAGGTATACTCGTACTGATTGGTATTCTATTTATATTGGTTGCACTGGTCTTGGCATCCGGTAAGGTGAGCATTGAGGCATGAAACAAGGCATATTAAGCAAGAAACAGGCTAACATAAATACGATTTCTATCCGATACATGAGGTGGTGCCAAAACCCAATCCAAGCGTCTTACAATACTGAAACCTTGTTTCAGATTAAACAGAAAGCTACTTTAGGAGTATCCTGGATGGGTGTTCTAGAGTCTTGAGGTCCGGCGAGGTATCTGACACAATCCTGATTATAGGTGTTCTTATCATCGTTTCCCTTACGGTGTCTTCTGCATTCATAGCTCTGGACAGGGTTCAACTGCCAAAGGATGTTAAGCAGGAAGTCCAGGGTTCAAATGAAAGTGTTGCATCCAAGCTCTCAAGTTTAGTTGACAGCTGCTGGCAAAAATCAAATAAAGGACAGCATGAAAAAGTAATAGATTGTTTCGACGTCAAGGTACGCTCTAACGGTGAGGTAGCGAGAGAGATGGTATCTAAGGAACTAAGTGTTATTGAACCAGACAGGTTTGGACAAGATAAGACTATTCCAAGTGGAGAGAGCTCGGTTATAATTTCTTACAGGCCTGTCAGGCAAACAGTAAATATCAGTATTAAAGATGTTTGCAGGGTTGATGAGGGAAAAGACTGCCTAGATATATCATGTAGCTGTACAACCGCCTGTGCACCAAACTTTGATCCTGATGGTGACGGAACAATGGAAAATGATTCCAAAGGATGTGTTACAAGCTATAGCTTTGAACCAGCCGAAGGTCCATTTACAAGCTTAAACTGGCAGCAAGGAAGTATATATACCGAACTCACGCCATCAGATTCCAAGGTTGATGTAGAGAAGCTTGGAAACGTGACATTGATCAATGCCACTCTCAAAAACTTCACGACTTCTTACGAGAAGGAGGTAAGGTTACAATCGCAGAGCCTAACTTCACCTTTCGAGGTTATAGGACACGGTTCCAGGAAGAGAAAACTGTTCACTGATACGGCCTCTCTGGACATATCTGGTTTCAGCACCGGTAATTACGGGTTGTATCTTTGGAGCTGCAGCTATGGTGGATTACCTAGGAACTGTTCATGGAACCCTTACAACTTCACCATTTCATAATACAGTATTTTTAACCCGCCAACCACTAATATTACGTATGTTCAAGGGAATGGGTATTCGGATGATAGGGAGTGTTACCCTTGCTCTGGTTGGTGTATCCATCCTTCTGGGGGCATTTTCACAGAATTTTGGTAGCGGAGCTGGAGGTGTCTTCTGCTCAACATATGACAGAGTGAGCAACGTTTTTCCCGGGAAAGACGCTCCACAGCCGGAGGGATGCGGAACCGGAAGCGACGTGGAGTATCAGGTTATCAAAGCTTCAAGTAATGATGATCTTGAACTAAAGCTCTCAGGAGCCATAATCTCATGTTACAGAGAACATAGAGGATACAACGTAACAGACGAGTTCTGTGAGGGATGGAACATAAAAACAATGCCAGGAGCTGTAAATGAAACAGATGTTACAGACGAGATGATAGACAATAACCTATGTGGAACATCAATCTCAAACAACAAGTCAGAATATACTCCACAAACGTATAGCTGCGGTACCAAAAATCAGGTTTATTTTCAGAGACAGAATATATCTCAAGGTGATTTCATAGTGCTGACGTATAACGTGTCAACGGGAGGTACGGAAAGGGTGGAAGTCAGATAATGGATATGTCCTTGGACTATATGGGCAAACTGGTAATAGTCATGGTTGTGGTGGCAGTAAGTGTTGGAATCATTACACAGTTCCGAGGACAGATAGACGAAAACATTGAAAGTTTGGGAGAAGATGATCAAACGGAAACAGGCTTGGAGATACTTGAAGTTTCAGGAAACTCTGAAGCAAAGGTTGCGGACGCAATTACACTATGTTATGAGAGGAGTCTTGAAAGAAGCTATGAGTCGTTTGAGTGTTTTCTAGTCAGGAAAAGCTCTGGAGACTTCAGCATCAGCAGCACTGACTTGGAGGACAGACTGACAGATGAAGTTGAGCAATCAACTAATTTTAAGTCTTCAAATTATAATATGCAGACGATAATAGTCAAGTATGAAGTTCCAGCTGAGAAAGTGGTTGTTGAACAATGAAAAAAGGACTTGCTCTGGACAAAATGAGACTTCTCATAATAGTCATTATAAGTGTAGGGGTCGGCTTCCAGATTCTAAGCAGCATTAATAGGGATGTCGAGGAGAACGTCAAGCCGGACTCAGTTTATCCAGAGGTTGATTATCCGTACTGCTCTACCTTTGATACAAACCAAGTTATAGATCAAAAGGATTTCGAGAAACTGTTGTTTTACAGGTTGAGTGGAGACTGCCAGATAGCTGAGCAGAGAGTACGCACCGATTTCGTACTTGAGAACAAAACCCTGGAATCAATCCTCAAAGATTTTGGACTACAAGACAGTGATGGTGATGTTTACAGCTACTTCAGGGATGACTGCAGGTCTGCTAAAGCCCTTGACCTAGAAGGAGTAAAGCTAAGCACAGAAAATGACAGGGTATTATATCAAGAAGATGAAACACTCAAGATCAGTGGAAAAGGAGGCTCTGTAGCAATATGTTAGAAAAAGGTATGTCAACTTCTATCTGGATATGGATTATCGGTGGACTAATGATCGCCATGATAACGTTTATTTTTACCTTCCAGAGCATGGTGTCAGTTGGTGAGACAAGCAGGAGAAACAATGTCGTAGACCGGTTTAACAACGTTAAAAACACGGTAGATCTTTACTGCTCAAAGGGCCGAGGCTCAATGACGACACAGACCGTGTCGCTGACAGGTGTAAGAGGAATTTATGCATCCAATAACAGAGGCAACCCTACACCTGAAATTCCGAAAAACATCTCAGAGTCAGACTACAAATCAGGAAAGTATCTATGCCTGAAGTTTGAGGGCGATGAAAACCACTTCGCATGCAGAGAGACAAGCTGCCGGGTGAATATGACCTATATAGGTACACCGATAAAAGGCAGCGACATGTACATACTTGGAAACGAGGAACCAGGATTCAACTTTGATCTAGAGATCAGGAAGAAGGCCGACGGAACTGTAGACGTAGAAGCCTCACACAAGCCATAATCAACTGCCAGTGCTCGTGTACTTGGAGAGACCCTTTTTCCAGAATAGGTATGAAAGACCGTAGAATACAGGTCCTGCGGCTATCGAAAAGTACTGGTAAAACCCGTTCTCAAACCTGTCAAGAAAGAAAGTAGCTGGAAAGAACGATGCAAACGCCAGAGGTACCAACGTCACCAGTATTATCTTAACTGATCTGGAGTAGATACTGAAAGGATATCTTCGAAAGTCACTCAATCGAAAGACTATCCAAGTCAATGGTCGAGACCTTGCCATCCAGAAACCGAGGCTGGAAACCGCCAGATAAACTGAGCCAAACGTAAAAACTGATGAGACAAGCACTGGAACACCGTAGAGGAGAAACTCCGGTCTAACAAGGTTCAAACCCATCTGACCTGATGCGTAAGCCACCAAGGCCATATTTGTTATCAGCTTTGGAAAGTTCTCATCCCTGACATTAGAGGCATAAACCTGGTACAGGACATTAAGAGGCCTGACCTTGAACCTGTCGAGATCTCCTGTAACAATATAATCCTCACCCAGGTTCGTGATATGGAGCATGAAGATATGGTGAATATTCATGGAGATACCTCCAACACCCGCCAGAAAGAGCATTTCCGGAAACGTCCAGCCGTTTATCGAGTCAACCTGAGTAAATATAAGAGTTAGAAATGCCAGTGAAGTAGCGAGATTCAGCATCTGTGAAAGAGAGTTCAACAGAAAATCAGTCTTGTAAACCAGTCTTGTCTTCCAGTACTGCTTGAAATACTT
>ERZ1034564.52-NODE-52-length-16485-cov-6.333962_pt1 | contig 16485 bp, 12 predicted proteins | sample MGYA00520653_ERZ1034564 | MGnify/ENA primary metagenome ERZ1034564 (study PRJEB33760, sample SAMEA4777720) | hypersaline lake metagenome | biome: hypersaline environment; feature: brines | place: Spain | collected 2014-08 | depth 0 m ...
TCGGAGGGGGTTTGGGGACTATCGGCCTGTTCTGCGACCGCTTCGTCACGGCCTTCTTCTGGCGCCTCGCTGTCTACGTCGGCCTGGTCAGGCTCGTTCGGGGCGGGTCCGTCGACGGCCGTCTCCTCCCCGTCCGCGTCGGGGGCCGGTGCGCCGGCCTCGGGCGGCTCCTCGTCCGCATCGCCCGGGCCCTTCGAATCGGCGGACTCGGTCGCGCCGGTGGAAGACGCGGAGGACTCGGTCGATGCCTCGCTGGGGGTGGTGCCGTCCGTGTCGGCCGCCTCCGCCGTCTGCACGGACTCCACCGTGAATCGCCCCTGTCGGATCGACTCGATGATGCCCGGCCCCTTCTCGAATTCAGTCTCGATGATCTCTAGCACCTGCTTGGCGGTGTCGCGGTCGAGGTCGGCACGCCGGGCCAGGGCGTCCGCCGACAGTTCGAGCACGGCCTTTCCGGTGTCGCACCCGATCCGCTTCAGCTTCCCGATGGTTTCTTCCGTAAGTTCATCGCCAAACTGCTCGATGTCAATGTCTTCCTCGTCCGCCGGGATTTCGCGGTAGACATCGATTTCGTATCCGGTCAACTGCGAGGCAAGCTTAATGTTGACGCCGCGCTTGCCGATGGCCTGGCTGACCTCGTCGGCCGGCACCTCCACGCGGGCCCGTGGCGGGTCCTCGTCCTGGTTCAACGAAACGTTCGTCGGCTCGGCCGGCGACAAGGCCCGAGCAATCAGCTCCTGAGGGTCGTCGGACCACTGCATCACGTCGATGTTCTCGTCGGAGAGCTCCCGGACGACGGCGTTGATCCGGACGCCCTTGACGCCCACGCATGCCCCTACCGGATCCACCTTTTCGTCGTGACTCTCGACCGCCACCTTGGCGCGGTCGCCAGGAATCCGGGCCACCTTCTTAATCTCGACGATGCCGTCGTGCACCTCCGGCACCTCGACTTCGAAGAGGCGCTCCATGAACACCGGGGAGGTGCGGCTGACCACCACCTGTGGGTCGCTCCCCGCATCGCGCCGCACTTCCTTGACGACGGTCCGAAGCATGTTGCCCTTCCGGTAGTGATCCCCCGGAATTTGTTCGTCGCGGGGCAGCACGAGTTCGGTGTCCTCGTGCATCAGGAGCGTCTCGTGGCGACGGACCTGGTAAATCTCCCCGACGACGATTTCCCCAATGAGCTCCGTGTACTCCTGGTAGACCTGCTCCTTCTCGATGTCACGGATCCGCTGGCGAAAGGTCTGCCGCGCAGTCATCACGGCCCGGCGCCCAAACTCGCTGACGTCCAGCCCCCCCGCCACCTCGTCGCCAACCGCAAAGCCGTCGTCAATCTTCTTGGCCTCGGACTCCTTAATCTCGGTCACCGGGTCTTCCACCTCCCAGTCCCCAACGACCTCTTGAATGTGGAGAATCTGGATGTCCCCCTGCTTCGGATTGAAAATGATCTCGAAGGCCTCGTCCGACCCGTACCGCTTGCGAAGCATCGCGCGGAACACGTCCTCCACGATAATCTGGAGCGTGTCCCGGTCCATGTCTTTGGACCGGGCTATTTCCCCAAATGAGGAGATCAGGTCTTCGCTTCGCATAATCCGTCTCGTCCTGTGAAGAAGTAAGTTCCGCGTGGCCCGCCGCGTGTGTCTCAATTCCCCTTACCAGGGCAGCTCGATCCGAGCCTGGGTGATTGTCGTGTATGGCAGCTGAAGGCGCTCCGCAGAGGGCAGCTCCAGTTCAATCTCTTCGTCGTCCGCGTCGGTCAAGTCCCCCACCACGATCTCCTCGTCGCCGTCGCTTTCAAATCGTACACGCAAGGTGCGGCCAACGTTCTTCCGATACTGCGCCGGCATCGTCAAAGGACGCTTAATCCCGGGCGAGGAAAGCTCCAGCTTGTAGCTTCCATCCACCACGTCCTCCACGTCAAGCAGAAACCCGATCTCTTTGCTAATGAGGGCGAGGTCATCGTGGCCCACCTCCTCCTCGGAGTCAATGTACACCTCCACGACCCGTGTCCCCTTGTGCCCCCGCACCTCCACGTCCACCAGAAAGTAGTCGGTTCCGACGATCACCTCTTCGGTCAGTCCGGAAACCCGGTCGGCAAGATGTTGTTGCGTGGGGTTCACAAATGCAGTCGTCAAGCGTCCAGAAGCACCTAGTGCAAAAAAGCGCCCGGCCCGACAGGCGGGACGAACGCCATGCGCGGCCCGGGATCGCCGAACCGCCTCTCCAATTCTCGGATGCCCGCAGGCATCAGTACAAAAAGGTGGCGTCGGAGGCCACCTTCTCGCGCTGTTTTCCCAGCGGACCACGAAATACGCGTGTCAAAACGGTGTAACGTTGGGCCCCGCCCGATGTTTCTACGCGTCCGCCCCCAGCAGCTGCGCTGCGCGCCCCTACACTGGAGACGTGTCCCGGTCTTTCTTGCCTTTGAGGAGATAGGCCTTGATGAACGGGTCCAGCTCTCCTTCCAGCACGGCCTCCGCGTCGTTCCGCTTGGTGTCCGTCCGGTGGTCGTTCACCATTTTGTAGGGGTGGAGCACGTACGAGCGGATCTGACTCCCCCATTCGATGCTTTTCTTCGAACTCTCAAGCCGCTCTTTTTCTTCTTCTTTGAGCTCCCGCTCCGCCTGGTAGATGCGGCTCTTGAGCATCTCTCGGGCGCGACGACGGTTCTGATGCTGGCTCCGCTCCTGGGTGCACGCGGCCCGGACGGTGGTCTCCTCGCCGTTGGACAGGGTGCCGGTCCAGATCAAACGGACGCCCGTTTCCACCTTGTTGACGTGCTGCCCCCCCTTGCCGCCGGACCGGAAGGTCTGGAGTTCTATTTCGCCCTCACTCAAGTCCACCCCAATGCTGTCGTCAACCTCGGGGTAGACGAAGACGCTCGCGAACGAGGTGTGGCGGCGGCTGTCGGCGTCGAACGGGGAGATGCGGACCAGTCGGTGCACACCGGTTTCGCTCTTGAGGCGGCCGTAGGCGTGCCGTCCCTGGACATTCAGGGTCGCGCTCTTGATGCCGGCCTCCTCTCCAGGCTGCTGGTGGACGAGTTCCACGTCGTAGTCTTGGTCCTCGGCCCACCGCATGTACATGCGGAGCAGCATTTCTGCCCAGTCTTGGCTTTCGGTGCCCCCGGCACCCGGGTTGATTTCGACGATGGCGTCTCGCTCGTCGTCGGGGTCGTCGAGAAGACTTTCCAACTCCAACCGATCGAGCTTCTGTTCGAGCCTTCGCGCCTCCGCGTCGATCTCGTCCGACATGTCTTCCCCCTCCTCTTCGGAGAGAAGCTGAAGGGTCTCAATGTCCTCGGCCTGCTCCTTGACGTCCTCCCACGCCTCGATCCATTCTTCTTCGCGGGCAATTCGCTTTTCGATCTCGCGGGCCCGATCCGGGTCGTCCCAAAAGTCGGGGTCCATCCGCTCCTGGTTGAGCTCTTCGACGGTCATGCGGCGACCGTCTACGTCAAAGATAGCCCCCGAGCGCCTCCACGCGCTCAGCGAGCTGTTCGAGGTCCTCGTCCGAGTACGACTTCATGGTAGAAGAGAGGATTTTGGTGAGGGGAGACCGGAGCCAAAACTTTGTGGCGGCAGAAACTACGGCCCGAAGCGGGATGTTTCTCCGGACCGATTGGGAGCGGGCCTTCAGGACTGGTGCCGCGACACAAACCGGTCAATGCGGGTGAGCGCCTCCGTGATGTCGTCCAGGCCGGTGGCGTAGGAGCACCGCACGTACCCTTCTCCACTTGGGCCGAAGGCGGTTCCCGGGACGCACGCCACCTTCTCTTCTTCCAGGAGCCGCTGGGCAAATTCCTCGGACGTCATCCCCGTAGAGGTCACGTCGGGAAAGCAGTAAAAGGCCCCCTCCGGCTCGAAGGTGGGAAGGCCCGCGTCGTTCAGCCCCGACACGATGGTGCGGCGGCGCTCGTCGTAGCTCTGCCGCATCTTCTCCACGTCGCCCCTGGCCTCACGCAGCGCGGCGATGGCCCCTTCCTGGGCCATCGTCGGCGCGCTCATAATCATGTACTGGTGCACCTTGAGCATCGCCTGCGAGAGCGGTTTCGGCGCGCAGGCAAACCCGATGCGCCATCCCGTCATCGCGTAGTTCTTCGAGAAGCCGCCCAGCAGCACCGTCCGTTCGCGCAGCCCGTCGACGGTGGGGACGCACACGTGTCCTCGGTCCCGGGCCGTGCCGTAAATGAGCTGGTCATAGATCTCGTCGGAGACGACCAGCAGGTCATGGTCGACCACGAGCTGGGCGATCTCCTCGAGCGTGTCGCGCCGCAACACCGCCCCGGTCGGGTTGTTCGGGTATCCCAGGAAGAGCACCTTGGACCGGTCACTAAGGTGCGGCTCAATGTCGGCGGCCGTCACCTGAAAGTCGTTCTCGACGTGGGTCGGGACATGTACCACCTCCCCCCCTGCAAATCGGGCGGACGGGCCGTAGGACACGAAGCAGGGCTCAGGGATCAGCACTTCGTCCCCCGGCTCGAGAAAAGCCTGCATGGCCAGCTGCATCGCCTCGCTGCACCCCACCGTGGCGACGATTTCGCTCTCCGGGTCGTACGAGAGGCCGTGTCGCTCCTCGTAGTCCTCCGCGATGAGCTCGCGGAGCTCCTCCATGCCGGCATTGGAGGTGTAGCTCGTGCGCCCGTTCTCCAGCGCGTCGACGCCGGCCTCCAGCGCCGCGTCCGGCGAGTTGAAGTCCGGCTCCCCGATGCCGAGCGAGATGACGTTGTCCATCGTGGCGGCAATGTCGAAGAACCGGCGGATGCCGCTCGGGGGCGTCTCACGCACGCGATCTGAGACGTACGTATCGAGATCGGGGGCGGTGGCAGGAGCGGCCATAGAACAGGTTTTGGGTCTGAGGTCAAGCAAGCAGTTGGTGTAGGTGCGTACTCTGTCCCTCCCGGGAGGTTCAATTCGTCCCCGGCGGTGCCGACCGGACGCCGGACAACGGATTGTACTTTGAAGTTCTCGGCACCTAGGTTTGGGAAAGCACTGTTCCCCTCCAAATTGTCTCTCTTTGTGTCTGGTATGCCCGATACGTTCGAAAACTACATTGGCGGCCGCTGGACCGGCGCCGCCTCACAGGCCACCTTCGACAACCGAAACCCGGCCGACCCCGACGACCGCATCGGCGACTTTCCGGATTCGGCCCCCGCCGACGTTGACGCCGCCGTGCAGGCGGCCCAAGACGCCTTCTCGGACTGGGGCAGCACCCCCGCCCCGGACCGCGGGAAGATTCTGAAAGCCTCCGGCGACCTGCTAGCGGAGCGAAAAGACGAAATCGCCCGCTCGATGACCCGCGAGATGGGCAAGCCCTTCTTCGAGACGAAGGGCGATGTGCAGGAGGCCATCGACACGGCCTACTACGCGGCCAGCGAAACGCGACGGCTGTTCGGCACCACGGTCCCGAGTGAGCTGCCCGACAAGATGAACATGGCCATCCGTCGCCCGCTCGGGGTGTGTGGCATCATCACGGCCTGGAATTTTCCCGTCGCCGTGCCGTCCTGGAAGATCTTCCCGGCCCTCGCCGCCGGCAATACGATCGTCTTTAAGCCGAGCGAGGACGCCCCGCACAGCGGCCTGCGCTTCGTGCAGACGCTGATCGACGCGGGCATTCCGGATGGGGTGATCAACGTGGTGCACGGCGCGGACGAGGCGGGGCAGGCGCTCGTGGAGCACCCGGAGGTCGACGCCATCGGCTTCACCGGGTCCTACGAGGTCGGCACCGCGATTGCCGAAACCTGCGGCCGCCTCAACACGCCGGTGTCCCTGGAGATGGGCGGCAAGAACCCGATGATCGTGATGGACGACGCCGACCTCGACCTCGCGCTGGAGGGCGCCATCTGGGGCGCCTACGGCACCACGGGCCAGCGGTGCACGGCCACCAGCCGCCTCATCTGTCACGAATCGGTGCACGACGAGCTCGTGGCGATGATTCGGGACGAGGCAGAAGCGCTCGTCCTTGGTGATGGAAACGACGCGGACACCGACGTGGGGCCCCTCATCAATCAGGCCGCCGCGGAAACGGTGCACCGGTACGTCGAGATCGGACAGGAGGAGGGCGCCACCCTGGAGATGGGCGGCGCGCCTGCGTCGGTTGACGGCCTCGACGGTCACTTCTACGAGCCGACCCTCTTCACGGACGTGACGCCCGACATGACGATTGCCCAAGAAGAAATCTTTGGGCCGGTGCTCGCGACGTTTGAGGTCGGGTCCTACGACGAGGCCGTGACGGTGGCCAACGATACCCAGTACGGGCTCTCCTCTTCCATCTACACCCAGGACGTGAACAAGAGCTTCCGGGCGATGCGGGACCTGGAGGCCGGCATCACCTACGTCAACGGCCCCACGATCGGGGCCGAGGCGCACATGCCCTTCGGGGGGGTAAAGGACACCGGCAACGGCCAACGGGACGGGGGCTACGCGGCCTTCGAGTTCTGGACGGAGCACAAAACCCTCTACGTTGACTACTCCGGCCAGCTACAAAAAGCCCAGATGGACTCGGTGGAAGACTAAAGTAGAAGTGGTCTTCTCTTTTGCACGTCTCGCTCTGCAATGCGGGTGGTGATGGAGCGCATCACCACCCGTTTTGTATTGCAGAAACGAGGATCCCTGGTGGAAGGACCTCCCGCGTGCACGGGACGCCTCTCTCAGTTACTCGTCATTTCGGAGGTACTCATCGTCTTCCCGGGCCCGGACGACGGCTTTGTAACTTTCGTCCTCCTGCTGGGCCGAACGCACAATGACGTTCTCCTTGCCGAAGCGGCGATACAGAAGGTTGCGAAGGTTTTGAATGTCGTTCTGCTCAAGATCCGAGAGCACAATTGCCTCGTCGTCGCCAACGTCACTCCACTTCTGGGCAATCGGCTCGTACTTGGACGTACGGCCGCGTCCCCCGCTCGCCCCGAGTTCACGTTCGGCGTCCTGCTGATCCATGACTTCCATTTGAAAATCTGCGTTCATAATTCAAAATATAATCGTTACTGAGATCCGCATGGATACGGAATTTGAAATCAAGGGTATGGTTCCCTTCTTCTTTCGGCTTCATTTAATGTCTACACCTATCATTCCGAATCCAAACGTACTTCATCGTACGCATCCGTGGGATTGAAAACAGGCTCGTCAATACCCAAGGTGCGACTCATGTGCCGACATTAAACACATATCCATGCTCGATATGTCCTGCCCGTTTCCCACCGATAAAGACGACGGATCGGAGGTGTTCAACGTGATCGAATCGTTCTTCCACTTCACAGTACGTGACCGTTGCCTCCGGGAACGCCTCCGAGAGTTGTCGGCAGGGGGATTCCAGGTCGGCACGGTCTTCTAGGGCGCTCGTCGCCGCAAATTTGAGGGCCGGGCGCGTTTCTTCGGTCTCGTCGTCCTCAATCGGTCGCTCTTCGAGCTCGTGTTCGTCGATGAGCGCGTGGGAGCGGACGGCCTCGGGGTCTTCCGGGTTGGAGACGAGCAGGTACGTGACGACAGTCGCCATCGGGACACTCTGAAGAATTTATTTTCAAGTCACTACGGAATTCAGGGGCGGCGCCGTTCCCCATCTGGGGGCCCGCTTCCTACCGAGTCTCCCGAGAGCGCTCCCCATCGGGTCGGAGATCAACGACGTGCGCATCGGGCACGTGGCGGGCATGAACGAGCCCCTCCAACGGCAACCACGCGTCGCTTGCATCGAGAACCGCGCTGTCGCTGGTCACAACGGGGGCGGATGCCTCCTTCAATGTGGCGTCCACCCCCGCGTGGGCGTCAAGGGTCCAGGGGCGCTCCGTCTCGGCGGAGACGTCCGCAATCCGATCCGTCACGCGCCCGACGTTTGAGACCGAGCGATCGAGGTGCCACGTGACCCGCGCTGGGCGCAAGGCCTGCAGGGTGTCCGCAAGGCGCCGCAGGGCAGGCGTGGTCTGGTGGGCAATGCGGTAGGTGCCCTGCACGGGATCTACGTCGCGGTAGGCGGCATCGCGCCCCACAAACGCGTACGCCCCACCGAGCATCGCCTCGATGGTAATGAGCACGTTGAAGCCGTCGAGGTGAAGCTCCTGTCCCGCGATGGCGTCCGGGGGCAGACGCCCCTGAAGCCGGTGCGCTCGCTCGGCGTCGCTGCAGGACGATCGTGCGACCGCGTCGCGCTGGCGGCGCTTCAGTTGGTACCGGTTTCCCACGAGCTCCGGGGCACTGTCCCCACTGTAGCCCCGGGTGCGAAGCCACGACAGATCCCGCACAGCGGCCCGGAGCCGATCACGCTGGTCGTCCCCGAACAGTCCGGGGTCCTCCGGATGGGCCCCACGATTCACAGGCATGCGGACGAAGCAGATCTCAATGCGGGGGACGCACGGCGGAGTGGGCCCTGCCGGACTCTATGTACGCTTCCGGGCCAGCCCCTGCTTCTGGGCCGTCTGGGACACGGCGCTTGACACCTGAGCCACCACGTTCTCGTCAAACACACTGGGAATGATGTAGTCCGGCGTCAGGCTCTGATCATCGATTGCATTGGCAATCGCCTCGGCCGCCGCAATTTTCATTTCACTGGTAATGCCCTTCGCGCGGCAGTCGAGCGCCCCCTTAAAGAGGCCCGGGAAGCACAGCACGTTGTTAATCTGGTTCGGGTAGTCGCTCCGGCCGGTGGCCATTACGGCCACGTGTGGGTAGGCCACCTCCGGCATGATCTCCGGACGGGGATTGGCCATCGCGAAGACGATGGGGTCGCGAGCCATGCGGTTCAGGTCCTCCACGTCGAGGATGTCCGGAACGCTCAACCCGATGAACACATCGGCGCCCTCCATGACCGCCGACAGCGTATCCCCGGTCACGGACGGGTCCGTCATCTCCGCGTACTGCCGCTTTGCGTCGTTCAGGTCATCGCGTTCCGTGGTCACCGGCCCGTGGCTGTCCACCCCGACGATGTTCTCAACCCCCATCTCCATGAACATCTCCGTCACCGCGGTGCCCGCCGCCCCAATGCCGACCGTCACGACCTTGATCTCGTCGAGGTCCTTCTCCACAATCTTCAGTGCGTTGAGGAGGGCGGCGGCCGTCACGACCGCCGTGCCGTGTTGGTCGTCGTGAAAGACCGGGATGTCGAGCTCGTCCTTGAGGCGCTCCTCCACGGCAAAGCAGCGCGGGGCCGCAATGTCCTCCAGGTTGATCCCCCCGAAGACCGGCGCGATACGGCGGACCGTGTTGACGATCTCGTCGACGTCGGTCGTGTCGAGGCAGATGGGAAATCCGTTTACGTTCGCAAACTCCTTGAGGAGCTGCGCCTTGCCCTCCATCACCGGAAGCGCGGCGCCCGACCCAATGTCGCCCAGTCCCAGGACGGCCGTGCCGTCAGAGACGACCGCAACCGTGTTGCTCTTGATCGTGAGTCGGTGCGTGTCCTCGGGCGTCTCGTGGATCGCCTCACACACGCGGGCCACCCCGGGCGTGTACGCCATCGAGAGCTGATCGCGCGTGCGGAGCGGGGACTTGCTCTCCACTTCCACCTTCCCCCCAAGGTGCAACAGGAAGGTGCGGTCCGAGATGTTGACCACCTCGACGCCGTCGAGGTCGCGCAGCGCCTGAACGATCGATTCGGCGTGGTCGTCGCTCCGGGTGTTGATGGTAATGTCGCGGGTCAGCTCGTCCTTCTCGGCCCGGACAATGTCGATGGCCCCGATGTTGCCGCCGTGCTCCCCAATCACGGACGTCACTTTTGCAAGCATGCCGGGGCGGTTGGAAATGACCACCCGGACGGTGATGGAGTTGCTGGCACTTGGCAGGTACTCTTCGGTCTCTTCCATAGGATGGCGCGTCGTGGTGGGAGTCGTGGTGCAAACGAAAAGGAATTGTGGAAGCGGCAAGTACGGACCGTCCGCTCCCGAACCCCAAAGAAAAAGGACGGCTTCCGACAGGGAAGCCGCCCTTTGTGCGTCAGGAATACGTCGTCGTAGCCCGGGAGGACTAGCTGCTTACAGAGCCCGTCTCGTCGAACTCATCGAGGGCGTCGGAGATCTCCTCCGCGTAGGCAGACCCGATGCCGTCGAGGTCGGTGAGGTCGTCCACCTCACGGGCATCCGCCAGGGAGGTCACGCCCGCATTCTCGAGTCGCGAGACGCGTGGGAAGTTCTCCGGAAAGCCGGCCGTTTCGTCGAAGGCAGACGCATCGTCGTCCTCCGACGGCGCCTCGGCGTCGGGCTCGTCGCCCGCCTCGCCCTCAGACGCAGCCTCCTCCTCGTCGGGGGTTTCGGCCTGAGCATCGTCGGCTTCGGCGTCGTCGTCCTCCGCGGCGGCCTCTTCCTCGGCCTCCTCTTCCTCCATCTCACGGCGCAGGTCGGCCAGGCCGGAAAGCTCACCGAGCGTGGTGGGTCCGGTCGTCGGCTCGTCCGGCTCGGGCTCCGGCTCGTCCTTGAAGTCGCGCACGGCCTCTTCCCGCTCGCGCTCTTCTCGGCGGGACTCGCGCTCTTGTTCGTCCTGCTCCTCTTGGCGTTCGGCCTCTTCCTTCGCCGTCTCGCTGAGGACGATGTCCTTCTGGTCCTTGTCGAACCGAATGACCTGCAGTTCGAGCTCGTCGCCTTCGTGGTAGTGGTTTTTGAAGGCCTTCGGGCCGTTCTTCAGCTCACTGCCCGGGACAAAGGCCTCCACGTCCACCGGCAACTGGACGACGAGGCCCTTGTCCTCCACGCGGCCGACCTCGCCGGTTGTGTCGTTGCCCTCCTCGTAGGCGCCGGCAAACTGGTCCCACGGGTTGGTCTTCACCTGCTTGTGGCCCCGCGCGATCCGACGCCCCTCCTCGTCGATATTGAGGATCACGACATCGAGCTCCTGTTCCTCATCGACCATGTCGCCCGGGTGGCGAATCTTCTTGGTCCAGGAGAGGTCCGAGACGTGCACCAGCCCGTCGATGCCGGGCTCGATCTCGACGAAGACGCCGAAGTTGGTGATGTTGCGCACCGTGCCGGTAAGCACCGTGCCCGCCGGGTAGCGGTCGCTGATGCCCTCCCAGGGATCGGGCTCCAGCTGCTTCATCCCGAGCGAGATCTTCCGCTCCTCCTGATCGATGTTGAGAATCTTGACGTCGACCACCTGGCCGAGCGACACCATTTGACTGGGGTGCTCGATGTGGCGCGTCCACGACATCTCACTGATGTGGACGAGCCCCTCGATGCCCTTCTCAATTTCGACGAAGGCCCCGTAGTTCGTGATCGAGACGACCTTCCCCTCCACCACGTCGCCCTCGTCGTACTTGTTGCCGATCTGATCCCAGGGATGGTCCCGAAGCTGCTTCAGGCCGAGGGAAATGCGCTGGCGCTCCTCCTCGTAGTCGAGGACCACAACTTCGAGCTCCTGGTCGAGCTCCACGACCTCGCTCGGGTGCGAGACGCGGCCCCAGGACAGGTCCGTAATGTGCAGAAGCCCGTCGACGCCCCCCAGGTCGATGAAGACCCCAAAGTCGACGATGTTCTTGACGGTGCCCTCAAGCACCTGACCAACCTCGAGCTGCTCAAGAATTTCTTGTCGCTGCTCCTCGAGCTCGTGCTCGATGAGCTCGCGGTGCGAGACGACGATGTTCTCGTTCTCGGGGTTGAGCTTGACGATCTTGAATTCCATCCGCGTCTCCAGGTAGGACTCGAAGTCCCGAACCGGGCGGACGTCGATCTGCGAGCCGGGCAGGAAGGCCTCCATTCCGTCGAAGAGCTCCACGATCATACCGCCCTTGATGCGGCGGATGATCGTGCCTTCGATGACCTCCTCGTTCTCGTAGATCTCTTCGACACGCTGCCAGCGTCGGACCTTGTCGGCCTGCTCCTTCGAGAGCACGAGCTGCCCGTCGCGGTCTTCCTTCCGCTCCAGGTACACCTCCACGGTGTCTCCGGGGTGGATCTCCTCCTCCCCGAACTCGTCCCGGGAGACAATCCCGTCGCTCTTGTAGCCGATGTCGATCACCACGTAGTCTTCGTTGACCCGAAGCACGCGGCCTTCCACGATGTCCTGTTCGCGGACATCGATGGAGGTCTCGTCGACGACATCGCGGAACTGGTCGTACACCGAGGTGTCGGCCGGGGCCTGCTCCTCGGTCTCCAGCTCGTCGAGCGAAACCGTCTCTCCATAGGTCTCGCCCGTGAAGCCCTGTGCCTCTTCCGTCCGTTCGAGCTCGTCGGGCGAGACGGTCTCCGTTGGCTCATCAAACGTGGACACGTCGACCGAAGCCTCGTCGCCCGACGGCATCGGGAGGTCCTGGGAAGCTTCCTCGACGGCCTCCTCGAGAATGCGGCTCACGAAGCCGGGCTCCGGCGGGGGGTCCGCAGGGGCCCCGTCGCCGCTCTCGTCCGCAGCATCCGCCGGGGCGTCCTCGGCGGGCGCCGGCTCTTCGGCGGCGGGCTCGTCGACATCTTCGCCCCCCGCGTCCGGGGTCGACGGGGCCTCGGGGTCCGCGGCCTCCACGTCGTCCCCCGAATCCGCAGCGTCGGCGGGCGGCGCTTCGGCCTCGGCCGCCTCCTCTGCCTCGGCGGGAGCGGGCTGAGCGTCAGCAGTATCTTGAGTGTCGTCCTTGGAAGCTACTTGTTCTTGTTCTGCCATATACGGTGTGGTAGGTTTGCGCGGCGCTGGCCCTCTCGCCGGCCAGCGACAAGTGCAATTTGTACCTGCCTGGTCCTGACAGTCCAGGAGGGAAGGTGAAGAGGGTGAAGGAAGCCTGCGGACGGATCCGTCCGCCTCAAAGCACAGGTTTGAATGTCAGGCGGGCCCGTAGTGAGCACGAGTGACTCACTGATAGGCGACAGTTGTATCATGCCCGGACCTCTACGTTCCACGGCCGTCCTGAGCTTTAACGCGATCTACGACAAAGTCAACCTGCTCCGCAATGGTACAGTCGGTCGTGTCGAAGACGATGGCGTCGTCGGCACGCCGAAGGGGGGCGATGTCCCGGGTCCGGTCCTGCTGGTCCCGCTGTTCGATCTCGGCGCGGACCTCTTCGAAGGTCACCTCCTCCCCTGCTGCCTCGTATTCCTGAAGCCGGCGCCGGGCCCGCTCGTCGATGTCGGCCACCATGAAAATCTTGACCGGGGCCTTCGGGAAGACGACCGTGCCGGTGTCGCGTCCGTCCAGCACCACGCCGCCGTGTCGGTCGGCCTGGGCGCGCCCAATCCGACGCTGCTGCTCCACCATGTACTCACGAACCGGTGCCAGGGTCGAGATGTCGCTCACGACGCGTCCCACTTCCGCGCTGCGGATGCGGTCGGTCACGGCGTCGTCGCCGAGGAAGACCTGCATCGTGTCGCCCCGGTACTCCACGTCGACCGTCAGGGACGGGAGCACGGCCTCCGCCCCCGAGCGGGTGGCGGGCGCCTCGGCCCGCAGAAAGCCGAGGGCCACGGCCCGGTACATGGCCCCCGTGTCCAGATATACGTATTCGAGCCGGGCGGCGGCGCGTTGGGCCGTGGTGCTCTTGCCGGAGCCGGCAGGACCGTCAATGGTGACAATCACGTCGAAAGACTCTCAATGAACATAACGGACGCAACGAGGAGGCCTGGCTAGGGCGTCTGGGCGCCGTCCCCCACGCGCCTGCTCACGACCGTGATGGGGGACGGGTATTGGAGCGGCCCGAGCCTCGTGTCCACGGTCGGCTGCACGCGCAGTTTGAGGGTTTGCGGGGGCGCGTCGCCGTCGATGGCCGCGGCCAGGTCCACGAGGCCCTGTAGGTTGTCGTCAAAAAACCGGACGAGGTCGACCTCCACGTCGACCGGCACGTCCGTGGGCTCCCCGGGCGGCAGAACCACCTCCCGCTCAAACCGGCCCGACACTGTCTCTTTGTCTTCAAGCAGGAGGGTCCAGTCCATCTGGGTGAGCCGCGCATCGACGCTGTTCGACGACGGGTTCTCGGCATCCAGGTGGAGGGTGACGGACAGTGGAAGGGACCCGTTGGAGAGGGCCGAGCCAAGCCGAAGCACGTCGGTCGACCGGAGATCATCGTAGGACTGCACCCTCGCCAGGTCCACCCCCGCCAGGCGGGGCTGCGCCACCCGATCGATCGAAAACTGGACCTTGCGCAGGTTGGTGACCTCCCGGAACGCGGTACACCCGGTGGCGGCCAGGAGGAGAAGGCCGAGGACACACGGCAAGACCCATTGGGACCGGAGAACGAACATGGCGCAGCGCCTACACGAGGAGCGCCCGGCAAGAAACAGGGCTTCGGAAAGCGAATTCAGGGGACGGATCAAGAACCCATCGCCTTTTACAAATCTCTCTACCAGTTGCCTCATGCGCAAGCTTAGTTGGGATGAAATTGAGCGGCCGGCTCCCGAGGAGATCCCAACACTGCCAAAGCACCCCGTGCGGCTCGTCGTGCACAACGTGCGCTCGATCCACAACGTCGGATCGATGTTTCGCACGTCCGACGCGGCCCGCATCGAGCACATTCACCTCACCGGCTTTACCGGCACCCCGGAGCACAAAGACCTTCACAAAACCGCCCTCGGCGCACAGGACGCCGTGGAGTGGAGCCAGCACGACGAGCCACGCCCCCTTCTCCGTGACCTGAAAGACGCCGGGTACACGATCGCGGCCCTTGAGCAGACAGACCACACGCAGCGTCCCGACGCGGCCCCGGCCGATGCCTTTCCGATCGCGCTCGTGGTGGGCAACGAGGTGCGGGGAATCGAGCCGGATGTGCTGGACGCGGTCGACCTCGCCCTCGAAATTCCTCAGTATGGCGCCAAGATTTCGCTGAACGTGGGCGTCGCCTACGGCATCGCGGTCTACGACCTGATCCGTCGCTCGCGGACCCTCCTCGGACCGCCTGGAGACGAAGATCGTACGGAGTAAATCGAGGCGCATCCCCCGCTCCTCCCCTCCCGCTTTCGGCAACCATCTCTCCTCCTCTCATGTCCGAATCGGAAGCGTTTCCACCGCTCTTCGACGAGTTCGACGCGGTCGCCCCTGCGGAGTGGCAGGAGCACGTGCGATCGGACCTCGGCGGCACGTCCCCGGAGGCGTTTCTGAGATGGTCGTCCCTCGAAGGGGTGTCGCTCCCGGCGTACCTCGCCCCCGAGGCCCTGCGGGAGGCCCTACACACCGACCCGGAAGGGGGCCATCCGCCGCTGGCCCGCTCCGGGGACGGGCCGGCCAACACGTGGGCCGTGTGCCAACCCATTGGACGCCCCGACCCCGAGGTGGCGGGAGAACACGCCCGGGCTGCCGTCGGCGGAGGGGCCGATGCCCTTCAACTTGCCCCACCGTTCCTGCACGCCGGTGCCCCCGACACCGCGCCCTGCCCTGCGGACAATCTCGCTCCGATCCTCGACGGGATCGATCTGGCAGACACCCCCCTGCACCTCGGCGGGGGCTCGGCCGCCCCTCCGCTGTACGCACTGCTCCGTGAACACCTCTCGGGCACGCCGGCCGATCCCAGTGCCCCCAAGGGATCGCTTCTGTTTGATCCCGTGGCGGCGGTGGCATCGGGCGCCGACCCGGCCCAGGCGTTCTCGCTCGCCGACGACCTTGCGGCGGACGCTGCAGAACTGCCGCACTTCCGCACGGTGACCGTCGATACCGGTCCGTACCACGACGCGGGGGCGTCGGCCGTTCAGGAATTGGCCGGCGCGCTCGGGGCCCTCGCCGAACGCCTCGCCCGAAGCACGGAACGAGGCCTCCCGCTTCCCGCCCTCCTCGATAACCTACAGGTCCGCGTGCCCGTCTCGACCTCCTACTTCGTCGAGATGGCCAAGCTCCGCGCCCTCCGTCTTCTCGTGCCCCAGGTCGTCGACGCATTCGCTTCTGAGACTGGGGCGTCCCTCAGCGTGGCCCCCGCCGACGTTTTTGTCCACGCCACGACCTCTCGGCGTGTGGAGACGATCTACGACCCGTACGTGAACATGCTTCGGGCCACCACCGAGGCCATGGCCGCGGCGCTCGGGGGCTGCGATGCACTCACCATCCGGCCCTACGACGGCGCCGTGAGGCCCCCCGATGAGTTCGGCCTCCGCATTGCCCGCAACACACAACTCATCCTGCGCCACGAGGCGCATTTCGACCAGGTGGCCGATCCGGCCGCCGGGTCGTACTACATCGAGACTCTGACCGACCGGCTCGCCCAACGGGCCTGGGCTCAGTTTCAGGACCTCGAGGCGGAGGGGGGGATTGTGCAGGCCCTTCGCACCGGCACCCTGCAGGCACAAATTGCCGAGACGCGGACGGAACGGCGACGGGCCCTCGACGAGCGGGACCAGGTGCTCGTGGGCACCACGCACTATCCCGCCCTCAATGAACGGCGACGGGACGACCTGGTGGCACGCGACACCTCGTCGGCGAACGGAGACTCCCCCTCTTCCCTCAACGCTACGTCCACCGATGCGCTCCGAACGGCCCTCCGCGACGGCCACGCGCCCCTAGACGTGGCGTCGGCCTTCCAGTCGGACTCGTCCGGAATTGACCCGCTGCCCCGAATCCGACTCGCCGAGGAAGTTGCGACAGAAGTTCGCACGGGCGCTGCGGACGGCGGGCG
>ERZ1034564.62-NODE-62-length-14841-cov-6.894901_pt1 | contig 14841 bp, 14 predicted proteins | sample MGYA00520653_ERZ1034564 | MGnify/ENA primary metagenome ERZ1034564 (study PRJEB33760, sample SAMEA4777720) | hypersaline lake metagenome | biome: hypersaline environment; feature: brines | place: Spain | collected 2014-08 | depth 0 m ...
ATTCAGAGGTGCGTGCTGGGTGAGCCTGTGGCGTGGGGCGGCAGGAAGAACCAGAGACAGTCAAGATTTAAGGGGGCGTATTGCGTGGGGCGTATTGCGTAGGTGGCCCCGAACCACGAAATACGCAATACGAGATACGCAATACCCGTTACGCATCACGCGCCGCCAATTCCTCCCGCTCGGCGAACCGGTAGCCCACCCCCCACACCGTCTTCACGTACCGGGGCTCGGAGGGATCCGGCTCAATCTTGTTGCGGAGGCGGTTGATGTGGGTGTTGACGGTGTGGCTGTACCCGCTGTACTGGTAGCCCCACACCTCGTCGAGCAGCTCGTCGCGACTGAAGGCCCGCCCCGGGTGCCGGGCAAAGAGAAGCAGCAGCTCGAACTCTTTGCTCGTAAGGTCGACGGCCTCCCCCTCGACGGTCACCTTGCGCTTTTCCGGCTCAACGACGACCTTCCCGAGCTCAATGGGCGTGTCGTCGGCCTGCCCCTGCGTCTCCTGGTCCACCTCCACGCGCCGGAAGAGGGCCTTCACCCGGGCCAGCACCTCGCGGATGCTAAACGGCTTGGTGATGTAATCGTCGGCCCCCAGCTCCAGCCCCAGCACCTTGTCGACCTCTTCGGTCTTGGCCGTCACCATGAGAATGGGCGTCGGGCACTTCTCCTGGCGCAGCCGGCGGCAGATGTCGAAGCCGTCGGTGCCGGGCAGCATGATGTCGAGGACGATTAGGTCGTACGCCTCGGTCAACGCCCGCGCCAGCCCGTCGTCGCCGTCCCCAACCACGTCGACCGCGTGCCCCGCGTCGGTGAGGTGCAGCTCCAGCAGGTCCGCGATGTCGTCGTCGTCCTCGACGAGCAGAATGCGCTTCTCGGCGGCGGTCGTCACGGGCGGACGGGCGGTGGGTTGCGAAACAGGCGGTTTCTCGGGTTCGTCGGTCGCACGGGACGCAGTGTTACGGAGGCACGGCGCCGATGGTTATCTCGTTCGTCTCCAGCCTACGTCCTCACCCACGCTTCCAGAAACGTGTGCGCGGCGGGGTTCGTTGTCCATGCAATCATTGTCGTACGAACACTTCTCTGCCTATGTCTGAGCCCACCATTCAGGACTGGTCGCTTCACTCCTGGCGCGAAAAAGACGCCCTCCAGCAGCCCACCTATCCCGACGAGGCGGCGCTGGAGGAGAAGCTCGACCACGTCGCGGCCCTCCCCCCACTCGTCACGTCGTGGGAGGTCGAGAACCTCAAGGCGGAGATCGCCCGGGCCGCGCAGGGGGACCGGTTTCTGCTGCAGGGCGGGGAGTGTGCGGAGTCGTTTGGCAACTGCCGGGCCGACGTCATCACCGGCCGGCTCAAGATTCTGATGCAGATGAGCCTCGTGCTCACCTACGGGCTCAACACGAGCATCGTGCGGGTCGGGCGCTTTGCGGGGCAGTACGCCAAGCCGCGCTCCTCGGACACCGAGACGCGCGACGGCACGACGCTCCCCAGCTACCGGGGCGACATCATCAACGGCCCCGAATTCTCGGCGGAGGCGCGCCGCCCGGACCCGGAGCGGATGGTGGAGGCCTACTCCAGCTCCTCCCTCACCCTCAACCTCGTACGGGCCCTCGCCGAGGGGGGCTTCGCGGACCTGCGGCACCCGGAGTACTGGGACCTCGACTTCATGGACCACTCGCCGCTCGCGGAGGAGTACCACGCCCTCGTCGACGCGATCGGGGACACGATCGACTTCGTCGAGGCCGTGACCGAGCAGGAGCTCGACTCCCTCGAAAGCGTCACGTTCTACACGAGCCACGAGGCGCTGCTGCTGCCCTACGAGGAGGCCCTCTCCCGCTCCGTCCCGCACAAGGACGGCATCTACAACCTCGGCACGCACCTGCCGTGGGTGGGCAAGCGCACCAATCAGGTCGACAACGCCCACGTCGAGTACGCCCGGGGCATCGAAAACCCGGTGGGCCTCAAGGTGGGGCCGGACATGACGCCGTCGAGGCTCAAGACCCTCGTCCGCACGCTCGACCCCGAGGACGAGCCGGGCAAGCTCACGCTCATCTCGCGCCTCGGGGCCGACACGATTGGCGACCGGCTGCCCGCCCTCGTCGAGGCGGTGCAGGCCACCGGCCAGTCGGTCCTCTGGATCGCGGACCCGATGCACGGCAACACCGAGACGACCGACGACGGCACCAAGACGCGCCACTTCGACAACATCCTGGGCGAGCTGGAGCAGGCCCTCGACGTCCACGCGGCCGAGGGGTCGCACCTGGGCGGCGTACACTTCGAGCTCACCGGCCGGGACGTCACCGAGTGCATCGGCGGGGCCCGCGGGCTGAGCGAGGCCGACCTCGGGCGGGCCTACGAGTCGCGCGTCGACCCGCGGCTCAACTACGAGCAGTCCCTCGAGATGGCCTTCAGCATCGTCCGCAAGTACCGCCAGCTGCACGGGTGAGTCCCCCAAGCGCACGCCGGCCGGCCGCTACAGCGAGACGCTAAACTCCTCGTCCGCCCCGAAGGAACGCACGAGCGCCGCGTAGAGCTGCACGCAGTGCTCGATGTCTTCGGTGTCGGCCACCTCGACGGTCGAGTGCATGTAGCGGAGCGGCACGGACAGCAGCACACTGGGCACGCCGCTGCGGGTCTTGAAGATGGAGTCGGTGTCGGTGCCGGTGCGGCGGCTGCTCGGCTCGTGCTGGAGCGGAATGTCCTCGGCGTCGGCCACCTCGATGACGCGCTCCACGAGCTGCGGGTGGTTGGACGTGCCGTGCGTCACGGTCGGCCCCGCCCCGAGCTCAACGTCGCCGTGCTTGGTGCTGCTGATGCCCGGCGAGTCGGTGGCGTGGGTCACGTCGAACGCGATCGCGGCGTCCGGATCGAGGCGGTGCGTAATCATCTTCGCCCCGTGCCCCCCGATTTCTTCCTGCACCGAGTTGGCCGCCTGCACCTGCCACGCCGGGCGCTCCTCCGCCAGCCGCGCCACGGCCTGCGCGAGGATGAAGCCGCCGAGTCGGTTGTCGATGGCGCGGGCGGTGATGCGGGTGTCGGTCAGCTCGGTCGGGCCCACGTCGAACACCATCGGGTGGCCCACCCGGATGCCGCGGTCGTGCACCTCCTCCTCGTCCTCGGCCCCGATGTCCACGAACAGCTCGTGCACCTTGGGCACCTTTTCGTTCTTGGTGTCGCGGATGTGGATGGCCGTGTTGCCCACCACGCCGGTGACCGGCCCGTCGTCCCCGAGGATGCGCACACGCAGCCCCCGCGCAATGGCGCGGTCGGAGCCGCCGATGCGGTTGATGTGGATGAAGCCGTCGTCGGTGATGTGGCGCACCATGAACCCGATCTCGTCGGCGTGCGCGTCGAGCATGACGCTCGGGGCATCGTCGGCCGTGCCCTCCAGGCGGGCCCAGGCCGTGCCGTACGCGTCGGCCTCCACCGCGTCGGCGTGGTCGCGCACGTACTCGGTCCACACGCGCTGCCCGGGCGCCTCAAAGCCGGTGGGGCTCGGGGTGTCCAGAAGATCGAAGAAAAACGATTTCGCGTCGTCGGTCATGCGGACGGAAGGAATGGGTGAACGGAATCGTAGGCGTCGGACTGGATGCCGTCTCCTATACGGGACGCCCCCGCGTGGTGTCCGGCGCCCGCATCAAATTTCGGCATGCCCGACGGTTTCCAACCCGACCGTCACAGCCCCGTCGCCCGCCCCGGGACCAATACGAGAAGAAAGAGCTATGTTATAGTCGCTTCTCAGACACCGTTCTCGTGCGTTCTCCCTTCCCCGATTCATCCCGCCGATCATGCAGACGACAACGGACCGCACCTACCACATGCTTATTGTGGAGGACGACACCGACATCCTCATGGGGCTCGAAGAGTATTTTGAGCTCGAAGACTACGAGGTGGACACGGCCGAGGACGGGGAGACGGCCCTCCAGAAAATGAAGGACATGGACAAGTGCGACGTGGTCCTCCTCGACGTAATGCTGCCCGAGAAGGACGGCTTTGAGGTGCTCGAGGAGTCGCAGGAGATGGGCTTCAGCGCCCCCGTTCTCATGATTACGGCCCGCGGGGAGCAGGAGTCGAAATTGAAGGGGTTCGGCCTTGGGGCGGACGACTACATCACCAAGCCGTTCAATGTGGAGGAGCTGGCGGCGCGGGTGAAGGCCATCCTCCAGCGCACCATGCCGCCCGCCGAGGCCCCGATGGACGTCTACGAGATCGGGGACGTGGAGGTCAATTTCTCGACCCACGAGGCGTACCGGAACGGCGACGAGCTGAACTTCACGGCCCTGGAGTTCGACATTTTGCGCTACCTCATCCAGCACAAGGGCCGCACCGTCACGCGCAAGCAGCTGCTGCGGGACGTCTGGGGCATCGACGAGAACATCATCACACGGACGATTGACCGCCACATGGCCTCGGTCCGCAAGAAGATCGAACCGGACCCGTCCGACCCCACCTACATCGAGACGGTCTACGGCATCGGCTACCGGTTCGACGAGGAGTAGTCCGCCTGGACGCCCCGACGCCCCCTGCCCCTACACCGTCTCCTGCTCGGACCCTGTCGTCCGCTCGGCGCCCTCCAGTTTGTACCCAATTCCGTACACGCTCTGGATGGGCCACTCGTCTTCCGCCTCGCCGTCCATGACGTCGCGGAGGGCGTTGACGTGCCGGTCGATGGTGCGCGTCTCCACCTCGGTGGGCAGGTCCCACACGTCGCGGAGAATCTGCTCACGGGTGGCCGTGCGGCCGCGCCGGCGCAGCAGATATGCGAGCAGTTTGTACTCCAGGTCTGTGAGGTCGACGGGCTCTCCGTCCCGTGAGACATCGTCCTCTTCGAGATCCACGCGGAGCCCCCCGACCCGAAACGTTCCGGTTTCGTCGGTTGCCTCCGCCTCCCGACGAAGCAGCACGTCGATCCGTGCCACCAGCTCCTCCGTCTCGAACGGCTTCGTTAGGTAGTCGTCGGCTCCGACCTGGAAGCCCCGCATCTTGTGCTCGTGGTCGCCGAGGCCCGTGAGCATGAGCACCGGCGTGCGGACCCCGTCGTCCCGGGACTGCCGGAGCACTTCGAAGCCGCTGAGGTCCGGCAGCTTCGCGTCGAGCACGATCAGGTCGTACCCCGGGAGCCGTGTGGCCTCTTCCAGGGCCGTTTCTCCCGTCTCGGCGAGCGTGACCTCGTAGCCCTCGGATTCCAGGTAGAGCAGAAGACTCGTGCTAAGCTCGCTATCGTCCTCGACGACGAGAAGAGAGGGGCCTTCGGGGTCGGAGTCGGACATGGAGGCAAAAGAAGTTAGGCAAAGAGAAGAGTCGGCGCGGAGTTAGGTAGCCCATACGATACGAAGCACGGTACGCTTCCGACAGGGCGCCCGATCCTATTACCCTCTCGCAACAAGAGAAGCTGGTTCAACGGATTCATATCCCTGCGGCCCCGTTGGGAGCCGTCCCGACCGCATTCCTCCTGCATTCGGCCGGGGGCCCGATCGGCAAACGGATGGGGCGGGCCGTACAGCGATGCCAGGGGTTCATCCGTGCATGACGGCGAGGGGCTCCAGCCGCGCCACCTTGCCGGCGAGGCGCGACCCGGCCACCGTCTCCACGACCCCGCCGATGTTTTCCTTGAGCTGGACGCCGGCGGACGCGGATCCGTCGCCGGACCGAACGGCGACGCCGTCCCCGTCCCCGTCGAGCGGCACCGGCTCGGCCTGGTGGTTTGCCTCGTGGCGACTCATGGTCCGTCCGGCGCCGTGGCAGGCCGACCCAAAGCTCTTCTGCATCGCGTCGCGGGTGGCCAGCATGACCCACGAGGTCTCGCCCATGCTTCCGGGGACCAGCACCGGCTGTCCGAGGGCACGGTACGGGAGCGAGATGCCCGGCGTGCCGGGGCCGAAGGCGCGCGCCGCCCCCTTGCGGTGGACATAGCAGCGCATGTGCTTGCCGTCGACCTGATGCATCTCCACCTGCCCCAGGTTGTGGGCCACGTCGTAGACCGTCTTGAGCCGTTCCCCCGCCCCCTCAAGCAGATCGTCGAACACCTCGCGGACGCGGTGGGCCAGCACCTGTCGGTTGGCATAGGCGTAGTTGGCCGCGGCCCGCATGGCCCCCATGTAGTCTTCCGCCTCGCCCGAGTCGAGCGGCACCGACGCCAGGTTCGGGTCCGGCGGGTCGATGTCGTAGGAGGGGGCCACCTCCTGAAACCGCTCGATGTAGTCGGCACAGACCTGTCGCCCGTACCCACGGGACCCGCAGTGAATCTGGGCGACGAGGGTGCCCTCTTTGAGGCCCATCGTGACGGCCGCCGCGCGGTTGAAGACCTCCTCCACGGAATGGATCTCGATGAAGTGCTCCCCGCCCCCGAGCGTCCCGAGCTGCTGCGCCCCGATCGACCGGGCCGCCTCGCTCACCTTCTTCGGGTCCGCCTCGTTGAGGCGCCCCCCCTCCTCGGCGCGGACGAGGTCGTCCTGCTGCGCCATGTCCTTGCGCAGGGCCCACTGGGCACCGGACTGGGCGACGTGGTCGACCTCGCTCTTGTTGAGCGAGATGGACCCCTCCGCGTCCGTCCCACTCGGAATGTGGTTCTTCAGGGCGTCGGCAAGGGCGTCGAAGTTGCCCTCCGCCTCCTCGGTCTTGATGTCCGACCCCAGCAGTCGGACGCCCGCGTTGATGTCGTGTCCGATGGCGCCGGGCGCAATGGTGCCCACCGGCCATTTCGACACGGCCACAATGCCTACCGGCGCCCCCTGCCCGCTGTAGACATCGGGCATCACCACGAGATGCCCCACCAGCCCGGACAGCATCGAGGTGCGAATCGCCTGGCCGATGGCCTTTCGTTCGAGAATCTCGTCGATGAGATTCTCACTCGCGAGGATGCGCACGGGCACCCGCATCGCGTCCTGGAACGACTTGGGGATTTCCCATGTGAATTCGTCGATCCGCGTCAGGTCCGTGCGTTTCATACGCTAGAGGCTCGCGCACGCCCCAGGGCTGAACGCCGTCTGGAACGCCGCGTCTTGTTATTTTTGAGACGTAATTGAGCGAAAATTGAACCATGGGAAGAAATTCAGTGTTCCACCTCCATCTTCCTCATGGGGACTTCCCCGTAGGCTTTCTTTTCGAGCGACGTGCATTGCACAGTCGCTGTGTCCCCTCTTCAGCGAGGACGGTGCCCCGGCGTCGGTGGGGTTACGCTGGGGCTTCAGCCGCCCGCTCCGCCGCCTCGTTCTCGGCCCCGCCCACTTCGTGAATCCACCCCCCGCCGAGCACGTCTTCGTCCTCGTATAGCACGAGGCTTTGCCCCGGCGTGATGGCGCGCTTCGGCTCGGCAAAGGCCACCTTCAGGGTGTCCTCGTCCGGCTGCCAGGCCAGGCACCCCGCCCCATCGTCGTTGTAGCGGATGGTCCCCCAGGCCGGGCGCTCCCCGTCGAGCTCGGGGTACTTCACGAGGTTGATCTCGTGGGCCGTCAGGGTCTGTTCCATGAGCTCCTCCCTCGGCCCCACCGTGATCGTGTTTGTCTCGGGGTCAATGTCGGTCACGTAGACCCGCTCGCCGAGCGCGAGGTCCAGCCCCCGGCGCTGGCCGATGGTGTAGAAGGGGTAGCCGTCGTGCTCCCCCACCACGGTGCCGTCGCTGAGCACGAACGTGCCGCCGCTTACCTCCTCCTCGAGGCCGTCGACGCGGTCCTTCAGGAACCGAGGGTAGTCGTTGTCCGGGATGAAGCAGATCTCGTAGGAGTCCGGCTTGTCGGCTACGTTGTCGAGGCCGAACTCCGCCGCCATCTCGCGGATCTCCGGCTTCTCGTACGCGCCAAGGGGGAAGATCGAGCGGGCGAGGTGCTCCTGCGGCAGGCCCCAGAGCGCGTAGCTCTGGTCCTTGTTGCGGTCGAGCCCGCGGCTCAGGAGGTAGCGGTCCCGTTCGTCGTCGTAACGGACGTTGGCGTAGTGGCCCGTGGCGATGTACTCGCAGTCCAGGTCGTCGGCCCGCTGCAACAGGGCGTCCCACTTGATGTGGGTGTTACAGAGCACGCAGGGGTTGGGCGTGCGGCCCGAGAGGTACTCGTCGGTGAAGCGCTCGATCACCCAGTCCCCAAACTCCTCCCGCAGGTCCACGACGAAGTGCGGAAAGCCGTGCTCAGTCGCCACCACACGGGCGTCGTTCATCGACTCGATGGAGCAACAGCCCACTTCTTTTCCGTCGCGCCCCCCGCTGGTGGAATAGTCCCAGGTTTTCATGGTGAGGCCCACCACGTCGTAGCCGCGCTCTTTGAGCAGCACGGCCGTCACCGAGGAGTCGACGCCGCCACTCATGGCGACGAGCACGCGTCCCTTCTTGCTCATGATCTAGGCGGTGAGTCGAAAGAGAAGACTGCAGACATGTAAAACCGCCGCGCACGGATGGGCGTTCCTCAGTCGCCTCGGGGCCCCGCCGATCAGCAACACACGTGCCCCCCTGCTGCTCGGCCGCCTCGAGCGGGAAATGGTCTTCAGAAAATATTTGCTTGTACCACGACCCCGGAAAGCAGAAGTTTGAAGGCATCACTCCCTGCCAAACGCCCCCGGTACGTATTCTATGTCCACGTCGACCTCTGCGTCTCGCAGTACCGTCACGACCCCCCTCGCCCCCGCGGCCATCGGCCCGTACAGCCAGGGCGTCCTCGTCGACGACCGGCTCTATGTCTCAGGTCAAATCGCGATCGACCCGGACACCGACAGCATGGTGGACGGGACGATTGAGGCGGAAACGGAGCGCGTGCTCGAAAACGTTGGCGCCGTCCTGAAGGCCGCGAGCATGTCGTTCGAGAACGTGGTGCGGTGCGAGGTCTTCATGGCCGACATGAACGACTACGCGCAGATCAACGAGGTGTACGCGCGGTACTTCAACGAAAAACCGCCGGCCCGGCAGGCCGTGGAGGTTGCCAAGCTCCCCCGGAATGCACGGGTCGAGGTGTCCTGCATCGCCATCCGGTAGAGCCCCAGAGGGCGTCCTACACGCCCTCCACTTCGAGTCGGTAGTAGACGGTGGCCTGGACTGCTCCATCGCCGGCGCTTTCTAGCCCAAACCGGCCGTAGAGCGTTCGTGCCTCGTCGTTTCGTACAGCCTCAAGGACGGGTGTAGACGTGTCGACGACGAACGAAGCGCCGTCCGGAAAAGACGTGACCTGTGCAACGCGAGGGCCTTCTGCGTCTGTCCCCAAGAACACATCTGCGTCTCTCAGCGACGGGGCAGATTCCGGATTGATAATCTTTACACTATCAATTCGGGCATCGACCACATCACTCCGGCTAAATCCGTTGCGGGACAAAATGGCGTCGAGGTCATCCGACTGAATCTTCGACTCGACCGCCACTTCTCCATCCAAAACGTCCTCCCCTTTGTACTCGAACCGATGCTGCACCGTCGGAGCAATGGGCGAGTTCGCGTTCAGGATGGCCGTGTTGCTCGCCGACGCAAGGTCGCAGCTGGTCCACGCCACACTTGCGGCCAGCAGCACGATCAGCAACGATCCTCGGCGCAGGGTCCGTTCGGCAACGGTCATGGCACGTGCGGTTGGCTGTGAGGAGCAGGGCACCAGTGTGAGCAGTCCAGCCCCGTCCCCACCAGGGCCGCACGCGAACGGGCCCTACTCGCTGGAGACGATGCCCTTGTTGTACTGGTTCTTGTACTTGCGGACGGCCCGGAAAATGGCGCTTGCGAGATAGGTCTGGCCCCGGTCGCTGTTGAGAAAGCGGGCCTCCTGGCGGTTGGTCAGGTACCCAAGCTCCACGAGGACCGACGGCATTGAAGCGCTCCACAGGACGTAGAACCCGGCCTGGTGCACCCCCCGACTGCGCCGCTGGACCCGCTCCTTGAACTGATTCTGGACGATCGACGCGAACTCTTCGCTGAACTGCATGCTCGCGCTGAGGAAGAGTTCGCCCTTCACGAAGGCCTCCGCGTCGTACTCGTCGTAGCGGTCCGGATTCTCCTCGTACTCCCGCACAACGCTGTTCTCCTGCTTCATGACGCGCCGCGCCGCGTCCGTCTTGGAGCGCCCCAGGAAGTACGTCTCGGTGCCCTGGACGGACGAGGATTGAAACGCATTGGCGTGAAGCGAGATGAAGAGGTCGCCGCCCCTCCGGTTGGCCAGGTGCCCACGCTCCTCCAGGGCAATGAAGCGGTCGTCCGTTCGGGTGTAGACCACCTCAAGGTTCAGGCGGTTCTCGACGTACTCCCCCAGCTTGTGCGCCACGTCCAGCACAATGTCCTTCTCGTACAGCCCGTGGGCCACCGCTCCCGGGTCTTTGCCCCCGTGCCCGGGATCGATCACCACCGTGTCGAGGCGTGATCGCTCGCGGGAGAGGGTCGCCATCGGGTCCCGCCGGCGTTGTTCTGTCCGGGCGGCCGTCGGGGCGTCCGCGGCGGATGGAGACGAGGCGGACGCGGTCGACGCGGGGGACGAGGCGGCCCCCGAGGCCACCGGCGGGGCGTCGTCGTACGCGAGGTTCAGTAGCACGTCGTCGGACGCCCCGTCGCGGTAGGCCGTGGGCGAGATCGAGCGGTCCGACGTTAGGGTCACCCGAAGGATCAAGTGTCCGTTTTGCTGCGTCACCGTGTAGTCCTCAACCGGCCCTGCCGGCGCCCGCTTGTCGTAGTCCGCGTGGAGGGTCGTGTTGTAGAGCACCCACTTCAGTTCGCGCGCCTGCTCCGGCTGCAGCATGTACGCCTCGGGGGAGCCCGTCGTCCGGACGCGCACGACGTAGCCCTGCCCGTCGGACCGGGGAGAGAAGATCACGTCGGTCACGAGCACATCGGCCTGGGCCGGCCCCGCCGCCACGAGCAGAAGCCCGACCAGGAGCCACGACGGGCCCCAACGCGATCGATGCCCGGCGTCGACACAACGAGCGATGTGGGCCCGGAACCAATCCATAGACAGATGCGACACCCCTGACGAAAAGCGACGTGCGGACGGTGGCTGCGTGCCCCGCCGCCCCACAAGATGCGGCGCAGCCCACTTAAAGTAAAGGATGAGGTGACAACGAGGACGATGCGGGCGGCGGACGGCCCTGCGCGGCGTCGCTATCGGCCGCGCGTGGAGTCGATGAGTTGGCGGAGGTGGCGGTCAATCATGCGGTCCCGCATCTGGGCCCGTCGCTGAAGGTTTTCCTGCAGCTCACGGATCTGCCGCTGTAGGCGCTCGATCTCGCGGCGCCGGTTTTCCTGCTTCACCGCAAAAATGTCTTCGAGCATGGCGCGAAGCGTGTCGATCTGGGCCCGGCGCTCCGCGCCCTCCGGCAACAGCCGAATGGTGCGCGCGAGGTTCCGCGCGTTCTGCTCCATTTGGCGCTCGCGCTGAAGCCGCTCGTAGAGCTCCCGGCTGGAGCGCTGCACGGCGTCGAGGTACTGCCGGTGCGACGCCTCGGGGGCACTCGCGGCCTCGACCCCGTCAGGGGACGAAGAGGCTCGCGCCTGCCCCCCGCCACTTCCCAACACGACGGAAGCCCGCTGCCGCCGCACCTCCTCTTCGGTGATGGGCCTCAGTCCATCCTGCACCACGAACAGGCGTCCCTTGAGCTCCACGACGGGGCGCTGGACGCCGACGAACCGGTAGTTGGCCCGCACCCCTCGCAGGTCCAAGCTGTCCGGGAGCTGGTCCGCCGACAGAGGCTGCCCGTCGACGTAGACGGTGCCGTCCCGGATGTTCAGGGTGTGGGTCTGCTGGGCCGACGCGGCGGGCAGAAGCAGGCCCCACAGGAGGAGCCCGACGGCGAGCCCGGCGACGACTCGACGACACGTAGAACCCAGGCGGTGCAGAGCGATCATGGGGAAGCGAGACGTGAACAATGGGACGCGAGGCGAGGCGGAAACGGATGTTAGGGGCGGCTGACCCGCTGGAGGGAGCCCCACCGGTCCGGCGCGCTCCGTGCCTGCAGCCGGTCGATGCGGCGCTGTATGCGGATCAACTCCTCCCCGTCGTCCCACGCCGGGATGACGTCCGCGTCGCTCGACCGGGTTTGGGCGGTCGTGGGGGCCTGCCGGGGCGCCCCGTCGATCGCGCCGGGCGCCGCGGCGTCCGCGGCCGGGCCGTCGGACGTTCCGTCGCCCTGCCACCACCCCAGGCCAATCACCAGCAGCAGGGCAAGCGCGGCACCGGCGGGCTGCAGGCGGCGGGCCCAGGCGTGGGAGGGGGCCCGCGCCGGGCGGTCCTCGCTCGGGGGCGCGGCCGTGCGGGCCTGGTCCACCACCTGGTCCACGACCGCCGCGTCCGGCCGGCGCGCGGGCCGGTCGTCCAGCGCCCGCTTCGTCGCGGCCAGCTCCTCGTACTCGCGGTAGAGGTCCGGATCGTCGGACAACCGCCGCGCGAGCGCCGACTCGTCCACCTCCTCGTCGTACAGATACCGAATGAGACGTAGCCGATCGTCCATAGGGGCAAAAGGTCACTCTGTGAAGCAGGCCGGACCGCGCCGCGACCCTCACGTGTCGATCGTGCCGACCAGCGCGGTCTCGTCGGAGGCCTCCATCATCTTGCGAAGGTTCTTGAGGGCGTACCGCATGCGGCCGAGGGCGGTGTTGATGGACACGTCTTGGAGCTCGGCGATCTCCCGAAAGGTCAGGTCCGTTTCCTGGCGCAGGAGCAGGACCTCTTTCTGCTCGGGGGCGAGCTGCTCGATGTGCTCGTCGAGCCACTCGCGCTGCTCCGCGCGGTGGAGCTGCTCATCGGCATAGGGCGAGTCGTCCTCCAGGGTGTCCCAGAAGGACCGCCCGTCGTCCTCGTCCTGCGGCACGTCCGTCCACTTCTTCTGCTTCCGCGTGTGGTCGATTGCCGCGTTGCGCGCGATGCTCATCACCCAGCTCAGCCACTGGCCCTGCCGGTCGTACGACCCGCGCTCGCCGTGCATGGCCTTGATCACGCGCTCGAAGGTTTCCTGGAAGAGATCGTTGGCCACCGCCCGGTCTTTCACCATGCCCATCAGGTAGCCAAAAATACGGTCCTGGTGCCGTTCGACGAGCTGCCGAAAGGCCTGCTCGTCGCTCTCGTCCAGGTACGCCGATACCAGTTCCTCATCCGTAGGCTGCATGCGGAAACCCAATCAGTGGCAGGTGCCGGGACGTGGGGACATGGTGCCGATTCAAACGAGTGTCCCAGCGCAATTATTGTGTGTCCCCTTGTGCTCGGCCCTCTACGTTTACAAGGACCGTTCCGGAGCGGCGATCCGCCGTCACAACACCACGTCCACGACCTCCTTCAGTTGCTGGGCCCCGGTCACGTCGATGTCGTAGTCGCCCGCAATGCGGTCGAGGTTGTTCTCCGGCACCACCGCCCGGTCGAAGCCCAGCTTGGCGGCCTCCTTGAGGCGCGGCTCCACGCGGCTCACGGTGCGAATCTCGCCGCCGAGCCCCACCTCGCCGATGAGGGCCGAGCCGGTGTCGGCGGGAATGTCGCGGAACGACGACGCCGCCGCGATGGCGACGCCCAGGTCCACGGCCGGCTCCTCCAGTTTGACCCCCCCGGCCACGTTGATGAACACGTCATGGTCGCTGAAGGCCAGTCCGGCGCGCTTCTCCAACACCGCCAGAATCATCTGCAGCCGCTGGGCCGCGAAGCCGGTGACGGTGCGCTGGGGGGTGCTGTAGGAGGTGGGCGTGACGAGCGCCTGAATCTCGACCAGGATGGGCCGGGTGCCCTCCAGGGAGCACACGACCGTGGAGCCGCTCACGCCATAGCCGCGCTCGGACAGGAAGATCTCACTCGGGTTGGGCACCTCCCGCAGGCCGTCCTCCCGCATCTCGAACACCCCAATCTCGTTGGCCGCTCCGAACCGGTTTTTCACACTCCGGAGGATGCGGTACGCGTGGTTCTGATCGCCCTCAAAGTACAACACCGTGTCCACCATATGCTCCAGCACCCGGGGCCCCGCGATGGTGCCCTTCTTGGTAACGTGCCCCACGAGGAAGGTGGAGAACTCCCGCTCCTTCGTGAGCTTGAGGAGCGAGGCGGTGCTCTCCCGCACCTGACTGACCGAACCGGGGGCGCTCGTCAGGTCGGGCCGGTAGATGGTCTGAATGGAGTCGGCCACGAGCAGGTCGGGGGCCACGTCGTCGACGGCGTTGGCGATCTCCTGCACGTTTGTCTCGGCCAGCAGGTAGAGGGCGTCGCTGTCGACCCCGAGCCGCTGGGCGCGCAGCTTGACCTGTCGCTTCGACTCCTCCCCGGTCACGTACAGGATCTTGCGGCCCGGCAGGTAGCCGCCCAGCTCGGTCATGAGCGTGCTCTTGCCGATGCCGGGGTCCCCGGCGATGAGGCTGAACGAGCCCTGCATGATGCCCCCGCCCATGACGCGGTCAAGCTCGTCGACCCCGGTCTTCAGCCGAGACTCCCCCTCCATCTCCACGTCCGTCAGCTGGGTCGGCTGGTTTTGGGCCGCCGCCGTTCCGTTCTGGCCGTCCGTGCTGAGGTCGGGGACCTGGGCCTCCACGTCGGCACTCTCGGTCTCCTTCACGAGCGTGTTCCAGGCCCCGCACCCGGTGCACTTGCCCATCCACTTGTGGGCCTCGTGCCCACATTCCTGACAAACGTATCGCGGCTCGGAGCTGGCCATGCGAATACCGGCGGGTTCGTGCGTTTGACGACTGAGGGCGGACGCGGCCCGTGTTCTTCCGAGGGCTGCGCCTGCATAGTGCACTGCCATCCGTCCGCCAGAGATCCCTCCGTGCCCCCGACGTAGAGGAACCTCCGCGTCGGGTTGGATGTGCATATGCAGGCTCCGGCTCAGAGCCGTCCCGGCTCCGGGCCGCCTCGTTCGCGCCCTGTGCATTCTCTGCTTCTTCTGTCTCGTTGCTCGACGCTCTGCTCTCTCCGTTTCGGGCCCTCGGCCGGTA
>ERZ1034564.63-NODE-63-length-14726-cov-6.961693_pt1 | contig 14726 bp, 16 predicted proteins | sample MGYA00520653_ERZ1034564 | MGnify/ENA primary metagenome ERZ1034564 (study PRJEB33760, sample SAMEA4777720) | hypersaline lake metagenome | biome: hypersaline environment; feature: brines | place: Spain | collected 2014-08 | depth 0 m ...
GTGGTGGCCTCGGCGGTGTTATGGAAGCGGTGTGTAAGGGTGCTCAGCAAACCGGCGGGCAGACGATCGGCATCATTCCAGGAAAAAACCCTGAGACGGCAAACCAGTACGTTGAGACGGCCATTGCAACCGGGATCAACGACGCACGTAATCCGGTGATCGTCATGAACGGAGACGGTGTTGTCGCAGTTGACGGTGGCCCAGGAACGCTTTCGGAGATGGGCCACGCCCTCACATTTGGGAAACCGGTTGCTGGAATCGAGACCCACCAAATCGACGGTATCTACGGAATCGAGCACGTTGAACACCCAGCGGATGCGGTTGATCATCTTGAGAACGCGGTTGAGCAGTAAGATACCGTTGACCGCAATCGAGTTTTCTATGCGTCTATTATAGTTAGATTCCACTGACTTGGTGGCGGCTACGGCATTGAATCGGAACTACCAGTAGCGAACCGCCTCGTGTATGATCCAGATACCTATCCCTCATATACGCAGATTCAGCTTGGTGTGGGCGAGCATATAGGATAGAAACGAAATCGTCGTGAGAGGCTGTATAAACGGGTACCCGGCGGTGTACTGAAGCTATGTTCGTAGGCTGCGGTGGTTGAGCCTACTGTTGAATTAGGCTGTCGTGCGTGGTGTACTACACCTGATGAGCAGCCAAGGTATCTCTGACGAGTGGGATACGCGCATCAACATCCGAGGCGATGTCAGCGATCGAATACTCCGGATTGTTTGTGGCTGCCTCCAGTATTTGTTCTTCGATTTCTGATAGTTCTTCCTGTGTGGTTGCCGACGAGTCCGCCTGATCAGTCTCCGTGCTGCTTACAGAGCGGCCATCATCTGGCAGCGTTGCAGTCGCCTCGTGCTCGTCTCGAATATCACGAACCAACCCGACGTGTGTATCCACGGCAGCGGCGATCTCTGCATTGGTTGCTGCAGGATTGCGGAGCGCATACTCCAAGACAGCGGACTCGGTCGCGTTAAACGACGCCGAATCGACCGGTTTCGAGATCTCTGTCGGTGGCTTGTCACTCGTTTCAGCTGGCTCATCGTATGTGATGAGCGTGTCACGAACGGTCGCCACACGGCCGTTGATCCGATCGGCGATCTCTGCGTTGGTCAGTTCAGGATTTTCCTGTGCAAGCTGCAGGATTTTCTCCTGCGTTCCAGACGGTTGTGAGTGGGTTTGCGCTTGGTCGGTCATATGGTTTCTATCTGTTGTCGGTGTCTTGTGCTCCGTACCACAGGCCACACGCACGGCACAGCGTGGTAGTTACGCTGCGTACATGCGTTCTATGTGCCTTTGAGGTATCTATCTGTCGTATACTCGACCATGTTGTGTCTATATCGACACATCTCCGATGTTACCTACTCCTACTGTTGTCCAGTTTCCAGCAGCACGGGGCGGTGGCAGCTGCCACTCAGCGACCAATTCAGCCACTCCTCGCACGATTTCTTCGTCAACAACGACGCCGAACTGCTCTTTTGTCATGGCTAGAACGGGCTCAGAACAGCGTGTACCAAGTGTGCCGTAGTTTCAACCCGTTAGAACTGATTCAACAGACAACGCGAACTCCTCTATGACACTCTCTACGGAGGGTGTCAGTAGCAACAGTGCTCACGGCACATTCCGCTGTGACACGTTTGGAACTCGGTTGTTGGGAGGATGCGTCCGACAACCAACTGGAGTTGTGTCGGCAAGCCTTTGATTTGGCGTGGTGCGGCACACTGCCGATGAAGACCGGAGGCTCGACATTCAGCCTGTCAGTGTGTTGTGATCATTCCGTCACTCAGCGATCAGTGCTCGCATGGCTCTCGTATCTACTGACCGAAGCAGAACTCGTTTGCCGAACCACAGATATACAGCGATCGCAAGCGATACGAAAACCAGACTTACCCGAATCCCAGCTATCGATTTTATTACCTGGCACGCGTATACTGCCGGACACGAGAGAGCAATAGCATACACTTGTTGTCGGCTAAACGGTGTCAATCCGTCGCGGAAGTACAACACTGCCAACTCGGTGGTGTTGTTGAGCACCACCGACAGCAGGTAGGCGACTCCCAGGCCGATTGCCCCGTAGCCCGTCGTGAACGTCACCATCAGCGGAAGTGCGACAGCAGCATTGAACACCTGTGTGAGTAGACTCGCTCGCTCATTGTCGGTCATAAGCAACAGCAGACCGACACTCCCGAAGATGGTCGCAACATACTGCGCACCAAGCACCACACGCAGAACCGCCGCCTGTTGGGCGTATGCATCGCTTATAACGCCGAGTAACTCCGGAGCATACGTGTATCCAACCACAAATACCGGCGTTGTGACGACGATCGCCAGCCGACTCGTCTGCTGGTAGAGTCGGTGTAGCCGCTGGGTGTCTCCGTCGCTGTAAAGCGACGCGGCTATCGGTGGCAGAATCCCGTTTACACCGCTCAACGGCCACCGAACGGTGAGTGCAACCACTACTGAGAGGCTAAACGCGCCGGCGACAACCGGCGAGAGATACACGCTCATAACCACAAACACGGCCCGCCGCTGGACGAGCTCTAGTACCGCAACCCCGGTCGTACTCGCGGCATATGTGAGGAATCTCTGAACGACCCCACGGTGTGATCCAAGCGAGCCGAATCGAATATCGGTAAACCGAAACAGCAGCCACGTGCCGATCGCCACCAGTAGAACGACAGCTCCAACGATCCCCACCCACAGGTTCAACAGTGAACTGGTGATCCCACCAACACTAATCGCCAGTACGCCGACTAACAGTGCTAACGGAGCAAAAACGCGCGACACCAACATGGCGAGTCTGATGCGGCGTAGTGCTCTGAACATATCTCGAAGATCTCGAAGCAACAGAAACGGCAGTAACCCGACCGCAAATATAACGACGACAGCTTCATGACGCGGCTGGAGGAGCGTTAGCTCAACGAGCCGGTCTCGAAATATGACAACCGGCATCGCGACAACAATCCAGATACAAACGTATCCAACGGTACCTGCGCTCATCAGCGTCTGTTGTGCTGACGATGAGACATTCGGAACGATTCTGGTGTATCCGTCGCCGATCCCGGCGACCAGATTCCGTGAGATCGTCTCCCCACGAATAAATACGGACAGAAAGCCGTACGCCGCCGCCCCCGATACACCAGCGACGGCATATGCAACCCCAAATAGGAGAAGGCGCTCGGAGATAAAGGCTACAATCCCGACTGCTGACTTCTCCACTACCTCCGCGAGCAGATCGTCATCGTCCTCCGTCTGAGCGGCGGCCGTCATCGTGGTATCAGAACCATCTGTTCGACATAGTTGCTACTCGTACGTAAGTCACGGCGGCGTCGATCAGGTTGATCCAACGGTTGCCGATCAAGATATTGATTGATACTGTATAAACCGATCATACACGGCTGACATAAACCACTCAACCGGCATACATAGAGCCAGTAAAACGATCACTCACAGAGAGCGTGAGATATAATCAGCTACACACCGTTTCGATTGTATGCTTGATCTTTTTGCGTATCTCAACTGCAGCCACTCCCCGACGGTTGAGGACGCATGGCAGCTCCCCGGGCACACGCAGCCAGACGGGTATACTGACATAGAGTTTTGGACGAACTTAGCAGAACTGCTTGAAGACGGCGGGTTTAGAGGGATGTTTTTTGCGGATGCATACAATGTTGCAAACAACTATCAGGGTGAGATCGCGCCGACCGTTCGGCGTGGTGAGCAACTGCCCGAAAATGATCCGTTGCCGTTGTTATCAGCGCTAGCGGCGGTCACCGACCGGATCGGGTTGGTGGCAACCGCATCAACCTCGTTGTATCCCCCCTATCTGCTTGCAAAAAAACTCTCTACGATCGACGACCTCACCGATGGTCGTGTCGGGTGGAACATTGTCACCTCCGCCGGACAGCTTGAGTTTGAGAATGTCGTTGGGGAGTACATCCCTCACGATGAGCGGTATGAGCAAGCCGATGAGTTCATGCAGGTTTGTTATGCACTGTGGGAGGAGTCTTGGGCCGAGGGAGCCGTCCTGCAGGACGCAGCGACCGAGACGTTCGCTGATCCGAACAGCGTGTCATTTATCAATCACGACGGGCCGGTGTACAATGTTCCTGGGCCACATATGTGTGCTCCGACCCCTCAGCGGACACCTGTCCTCTTTCAGGCCGGACAGTCCGATAGCGGTCGTGCGTTTGCGGCTCGTCACGCCGAGGCAGTGTTCTCGTTTCATCTTTCTTCTGCGGAGTTCCGGTCGTATGCCAGCGAGATGCGGGCAGAAACGCGTGCCATCGACCGGGGTCGCGACCAGTATCGGCTCTACCCGGCGGTAACACCATACGTTGGGTCAACGACTGCCGCCGCCGAGCAGTTTCATCAATCGGTCATTGAGACGATCGCTCCCGAAACAGGGCTCGTACGGCTCTCAAACCACCTCAACCACGATTACAGTCAGTACGACACCGACGCTCAACTGAAATCAATCAACGCAGAGGGGATCAGAGGGGCACTGCAGGCATTCCTAACTGATGACCGGCGTTGGACGGTTGGTGAGGCAGCTGTCCGATACGCACGGTATCCAACCGCGGAACTGGTTGGAACCCCCAGTATGGTCGCTGACAAGCTGGAACAATGGATGGAAGCTGGCGCGGATGGGTTTATGTTCATGGCTCCTGCCGTTCCACGCACCTTTCAAGCGGTGTGTGCGAAACTCGTGCCAGAACTGCGCGCACGTGGGCACCTCCCCTCCGAGGCGTCGGATACCACCCAACAGCAGACGCTGCGAGAACAGCTTTTCGGGACAGCAAGACTCCCTGATTCGCACGTTGAGCGCGGGGACAGGCAGTACTGACAATTCCGCGGCTGATAGCTCGTTGATCTCTGTCGCATACGTCGAAGGGTTACTGTACTCACCGACAGAAACACCGAGACACTCTGGGCGGGTCATCTGTCTTTAGCTATTAGTAAAATCGCCTGACAGCAGTAGCTCATTGAGATATCTTTGAGCCAGCCCCCGGCTACACACCGCCGTCATTGGTTTCAGACGAACTCTTGTTGGGCATTCGGTCTTTGACCAGCATGAACAGTTAGAGCAACAGTGAGCGTTCGGCGATGGTCACTGAAACCGTCGGATTGCGTTCGATCCAGCTCCCGGCATCGTCGGTGCGGTAGGAGAGTAGGGGGCCATCAAAGTAGTCCCCAAGAGTATACGTCCCACTCCCGGACAGACGGTTGCCATGAACGAAATATCGCCTCGTGACTGACTCGCTGGCAGCCAGACTGCGAACCAGTCGGGTGTTGTCCGTCCTAGTGCTGTTTGCTGTCACCTCGACATGGTCGGTTTCGTCGTATCCATCAGTGAGCAAGAGCGTCTTGAACGTGTGCTCCTTGGCTGGCACCAAAGCGAGTATTCCGAATGGCCAGACGCCAATGTTGCTGATTTCGACCGCCGTTTCACTACCGTTTCGAACCGTCACATCAAGCGATCCAGGGCTATCGACTGTCACGGCCGTATCGACCGCCTCGATATCGTAATCGAGCGGCCCCGCCATACCGGAAGTACCGATGTCGGTGATAGTGTATTCGGAGTCACCCATGCAGCCAGCGAGCCCGGCTATCGTCGCCGTCGCGACGCCAAGATAGTGCCGGCGGTTCATTGATTTCCCTCCCGGAGGCGAGCTGAATCAGCTGTCTGCTGAACTGACTCGTCGGTCAACTGGATAAAAATATCCTCGACTGTCGCCTCAGCCGTGAGATCAAGTCGTTCACGGAACGCCGACAGCGTCCCCTCGTCGACGAGTCGTCCGCGGTGGAGGATGCCGATCCGGTCACAGACAACTTCGACCTGACCGAGGACGTGGCTCGAAAAGAACACCGTCGTTCCGCGTTCGGACTCGGAATCAACGACATCTCGAACCAGTGCCACGCCATGTGGGTCGAGTCCGGTGAAGGGCTCATCGAGAATCAACAGCTCTGGGTCGCCGACGAGGCTCATCGCAAGGGCGAGCCGCTGTTCCATCCCTTGTGAGAACTCACCCGCCGGACGGTCGATAGCGTCACCGAGGCCGACGCGTTCGAGCAACGCGGCGGGGTCGTTGTCAGCACCTTTGGTGTCTGCAACCAACTGGAGATGCCGCCGTGCCGAGCGATTGTCGTAGGTATCGAATCGGTCGGGGAGGATTCCGATCCGTTGATGACAGGCGACCACGTCCGTCCACGGATCGAAGCCAAGCACGCGAGCGGTTCCAGCTGTCGGTTTGCTGTAGTTCATCAGGAGGCCGATAGTCGTCGACTTCCCGGCCCCGTTGGGCCCGAGGAAGCCATACACCTCCCCCTGTTCGACGGTCAAGTCAAGGCCGTCAAGAGCGGTCACCTCGTCGTACTGCTTGCTCAGACCCTCTGTTTTGATGGCTGGGGCTGTCACACCAGATCACCCCGCTCGAACCGATAGCGAGCGACTCCCAGCGGTACCAGCAACCAACAGAGGAGTATCACGACCCCTGAGAGCTCGTGGAGGTAGGCCGGTGGTGTTTGTCCGTGGAACGCACTCTCGACGGTGTAGATGGTGATGCTCGTCGGGGTTTCGAGCTTCGTAATGACGGCGTCGAAACTCCCACCGGAGTTCCCGACACCGAGCAACCAGTTTGTCAGGACGCGATACGCTCTCCCGGGGGAGAGCCGGAGAAGCAGAAAAAACAGTCCGTCGGCTGGCGCGCTGAATGAGTTTACTGATGCTGTGCCAACAGTCGTCTCTGGGGGCGCAGTACCGACAGTCGCGTATATTATCTCGGCGAACTTCGTCCAGAAGGCTGTGAAGACGAGATAGACACCCCCAAACGCGGCACCGGCGGCCCGGACAGTACTCGTTGTGACCGCAGAGATAGCCGTCCCCACCGACACCAGCGACATGACATACACCACTGTCGACAGTAGGACACCACAGAACAACAGCGGCGAGAAGGCTCCGAACCGAATGAGGCCGATCACACCAAGGGTGACAGCGGCGGCCGAGATTGGGATTGCGATGCCAGCACTGCGGCCCAGAACCTTCCCGACGAGAATATCACTCCGAGTCATCGGCAAGCCGAGGACGAACTTCAGGCTCCCCGAGGTTCGTTCGCCGACGACCGACCGATAGCTCAACAGAAGGACACCAAGTGGGAGAAGAAACGAGCCGGCGGTCTGGAGAAAGCCGATGGTCATGTTCGAGCCCAGTCCCTGCCAACCGACGTAGGTCGGTCGGTAGCCCCACAAGACGAGCAGTACGGCGAGAATCCACGGCCCCTTGGCGGTCAGTAGTCCGCGAGCCTCCTCGCGAGCCAGTGGGAACCAGCGCGGCTGAGTACCGGCCAACAGCGTCATACGCCACCTCTTGGGATGGGGAACGCTCGTTGGTACCGCTGCTGACGCTGTTCGGGAAGACTCACGCTCAACAAAGCACCATGCCGAAGTATTGTCGCGTGTTCACGTTGAGGCATCTGCTAACCGATTCAGATACCGAAAGCCTGTAGCTTACGATGGGTTCAACGCGGATTGAACACATCCTCCTAATCTGGCACCCCTGATGTGGCTACTGAGTCTCTTGGTGCATTGTGCGGACACAAGCAGGCCTTCGAGCGGCTGTGTGAGTACGTCGAGTACAACCCCGAACCACACGGCATCGACGTGCAGACGGTTACCATGGAGAACACGTCGTTCCAGTGTTCACACTCACTGGTTGGGAGTCTCCGTGCTATTGATGCACCCAGTCCGGAGCCGACACCATCGATTACGGCTGTCTTCGCCATACGCTTGCTTGGACGCACGACGGCAAACTACTCTGGGCGAGGGGATGAGTGGCATCAGCACGGGCCTCCCCTCTCAATCTCGACTGACCGCTGTCGTTATACTTCACCACCTCTAAACTGTGATGTGCTCAGTCTAGAATTTTTTTCATGTACTGGCTGCGAGACGGTCTATGCAGATATTGAGGAGCCGCCGATATGTGATGTTTGTGAGAGCCGCCAGTTCACAACGATTGAATCGGAGGCTCAGGCGAGATCATATTTTACTCGATCCTGACCTTACCCCACACTGTCGCTATACCACACCGCTGGCAACGAGTATGCCAACAACAATCACCAGTACCACCAGTATTCTACCACCACCCAATGGTGGATTCTCCATGGCCTTCTCATAGGGGCCCATTGCGGCGTACTCCTCGCGGAAGGCTTCCTGATTCGCCTCGTCGTAGAAATATTTCGTCTTGAACGCGAACGTTTCAGTTACTGCACACCCAGTACAGATCGATCCCCCAGTCAATCGCTCTGTCTTGACGTGGTCATCATAGGCAATCGCACCGCAGTTCTCACAGTACGCGTAGGGCTCATCATAATCCGCCGTTTCACAGTGCACACACCGGTGGAAGCCATCCGCCGTCGTGACACGAGACGGCCCGGCGGCATAGTGCTCGTAGAGGTAGGTGTACTCATCAAGATTAGCCGTTTGCCGTACCTCAGGCACATACACCGCCTCAATCGATTGAACGGAGATATTCGAGCGATTCGGCTCACAGGTTTTGTTGTAGGTGACGTTGTTGTCGCCGGTGTAGGTCACCGTCGTCGTCTGGGCCCGCTGTAGTTGATCGATAGCCCAGTCTTTGTAACCGGTTTCGGTCTGTCCGAACCGCTGTTCGGTGGCCTCGTCGAATGGCTCGCGGATCGATTCGTCATCAAGATCGACAGTCGCATGGAGGTTCTCCGAGATCAGTGCTGCAACGTCGCTATCGGCCACCCGAGGAGAACCACGATCAGCATAGATGACAAACTATGTCGGCTCGTTGATTCGATGAATTACCCCAACGGAGGTCTCGAAGACGGCATTCGTTTCGGCTGTCACCTCCACGACCGGCTGAAACGCGATTGTCGAATGTGGTTTCGGTAGGTCAGCCGCATCGATACTCTGGATATCCCTGACTGCCTCTTCGAGGGGTGCGGTGATCGACGCTACTGGGTCATATTGCCGGAGGGTTTCATCATAGAGGATCTCGATCCGTCCGTTGTAGAGATCGAGCCCGACATCGTCGGCGATCTCTCTGAGACCCTCTCCGTCGATCAACTCGATTGGATACGGATCGTCCTTCGGTCAAGATCTTCCTCCATCAGTACGTCGCGGCCCTCATCGGTACGGCGGTCGGCTTGGCGGACATTTTCGTAGCCGAGATTTCTGAAGACATCCTCAACTACGTCCTCAAATTCGAAGCCAGAGAGATCGTCCAAGACTGCCACAGTGTCTTCTTTGTTCGTATCGAAGTGATCCGGCAGGGGTGTTTGGACTGTGATCGGCCTCAAGAATATCAGTGTGTGCCGATCACGATCAATCGCAAGAGCCAATTACTGCGTAAAACGGACTCTCAGTGTCATCTTGAGCGATCTGATCGGTTACTGTCATCCCACCAGCTTGCATGTAAGAGCCCACTAATTCAGCCCGCTCGTCCATCGTTGCTGTACGCCACGCTCGGATTGCTTTCGTCGGAAACATTCGGTCGGTAAAACTGATAACGACGGTTCCGTCGTCGGCGAGCACTCGGTTGAATTCAGCGAAGATTGCTGCTGGATATTGGAGATACTGGACGGAGAGGGCACAACAGATCATATCAAAACTGTCGTCGGCCAACGGCAGTGACTGATCGTCGTTGAAGCTCTGGATGAACCATTCATCGTAGCGGTCATTTGCTCTGAGCTCCTCGGCGTTGAGTCCATGTCCAACGACGTGAGTCAACTCGGTCTCTGGCAAATGCGAGACCCAACTGCCCATCGCATCAAACACCCTATCGCCCGGGGTGAGAATCCGGTCGTACAGATCGGTGAGTCGGTTGAGAAACGTTTCGCTGGCGTGGGTAACGTACCGCGGGGAATCATAGAAAGACGTATCATCGCCAGTATCGATCTTGCGGCGGTCAACATCGGATAACACAGTCATTACATACAGTAGAGTATCCAACCGTATCAATCGCACGTGGGTTGATAAGCTGTTCACCTGGGTAGCCCTCTCAACCACCGTGTTTGCGAAACCAGACACGCTCACCCTCTGGAGACGCACCTTCCGCAAGTTCCAACCGGCGAACGAAGAGATCCCGAACCGCAAGCGTGACAACTAGCTCAACAAGCTCGTCATCTTCAGTGCTGACAGTGACAACACAGTGGCCATCCCGCTGCTCAACTGCGTCGATAGTCCCAACCGACCAGCGCTCGATATCATGATCTGGTTTCTGGGCATGGATACGGTCGTGGTTCATATTTACTACCAGATCGCAGGCATTGTCTACGTTTCGTGTTGGTTTGACGTCTTAGTCACAACTGCAGCAGCGCGCGTATCAGATACTGCAGACTCGATTTCGTTACTCAGGTTGCGGCGTGAAAGTTTCTCGAGCGATTCAACCAATTTCATGAGTAGCTCAATTCCGTGATTCGGGCACTGTCTAGTTGAACACCTCCTCACCAGGAGTTCGTCCGTCGGGAGCTTGATTGGGTCGCTGTCGATTGTAGTGGCATTTGAACCGGTTCAGCCAGCGGCATGCGCTGGCTGAACTGCCCGTTCAGGTGGGGTGAAGGCGGTCGATTCGCATTGTCACCGTTTGGAACCCTTTTTCGATGTAGTTGTGGTCAGTATAGTCGAGATACCCGCTCAGATTGTGTCGAGCTAACGCGGTTAGGTAGTCCATGCCGTCGACGAGATATTCAACGCCGTCGAGCTCACGGATTTCAGTAGGTTGATCGAGAAACGCCACCGCGGGGTCAGTCCCGCGGCGGCTGTACACGTCGATATCGGGAATGCATTTTGAGCCCGTATCGATGGCCGCGTACAGCCATCTTGCTTCACCGTCGACCTCGATTTGTTTCCCATCGATAGCCACCCGCAACGGTTTCACCGTCGGCGGGGCTGATTGTGTTTCGGTGAGATCGTGCGTCCAGTTCCTCACAGCTCTATGAGAGCGATCGATCCCGAGTACATCCAAGACAACGACGACCTTCCGCAGGGACAATCCCATCGAGTGAGAATGTTACGCCACACTCAGAGGTGGTTGGATCCTGATCAAAGCGGCGAATGACCGTTGACCAGTTCCATGTCGCATTCTCCTTTTGACTGAAAACCGGAATCTCCCACATGTGAACCGTCTCGGGGTTAACTCCCGAGGCACTCGCCTTGCTTATCTGCAGAAGAGGAGTATACCTCAGGATCAACAAACAGCAAATCTGTTATCGCTGCTGATCGGTTGGGCGGATGAGCATCTCATTGACATTGACATGCTGGGGCTGGGTTACAGCGTAGGCGATTGCACGGGCGATATCTTCGCTTTCGAGTGGTGTCATCGACTCAAGCATCCCCTCTTCGATCTGTTGTTTGATCTCTTCGTCAGGGATGTGCTCTTGCAGTTCGGTATCGACTGCCCCGGGCTCAATGATTGTCGTCCGGATGCCCTCAGTTGTGACTTCTTGCCGGACGGCTTCGGTGAAGGCGTTGACACCAAACTTTGTCGCATTGTAGCCCGAACTTTTCGCACCGGCCTGTCGGCCAGCCGTTGATGAGACGTTGACGATATGGGCGGTGTCTTGTTCTTGCATGATTGGCAGTGCGGCATGGGTGAGATTCATCAATCCCAAGAGATTGACCTCGATCATCTGTCGAAGGTGTTCGCGGGCAGCCTCATCAAGCCGTTCCAGTAGCATCACTCCAGCATTGTTCACGAGAATATCGATCGCGCCGAACTCATCGACTGTTTCTGCAACGAGTGCATCGATGTCGTCATCTTCGGTGACATCCGTCGGAACGACAAGCGCATCGCCTCCCTCCGAGGTGATGCGTTCGGCCACTGCCTCAAGTTCGTCTGCACGGCGTGCGGCGAGCACAACGCTGGCTCCACGGGCAGCCAGCGACTCAGCAGTCGCTTCTCCGATCCCAGACGATGCGCCAGTTACGATTGCTACCTCTCCAGCTAACTCAGACTCAAGGGCTGTTGTCATCACTTGCAGCAAGGCCCTCGGTTCGTATGAGGATACCGTTCTCTGGAATGCATTCTCACCTACATTTGTGGTAGATTGCCTCGGGGTCAAGCCCCGTGGCATTCGCCCTGTCCCTGTGAAACCCTCAAAGAGCTGTGCACTGCCTCGTCACATCAACCCACCGCTGAGACTCGAGGGATGCTCAATCGTCACCAGGGATTTCGGCGTCACTCAGCGACGCATCGGGCTCAAAGATAATACTCGGATCCAAATCCGCAAGCGGTTCACCAGTTTTCACTCGATGAGGCCAGTCGTGATTGGCAAGCGCGCTCGTGCCAAGCGTGAGGAGATCAGCCCCATTCTCCAGTGCCGTCCGTGCCTTCGTTGGATCACCAAGTCCACCGTTGGCGATTACAGCAACAGGAGCATCACTGTATTGCACAGCGAGTTCCGCAAGTGTTTGCTCCGTGTCTGGCACCTCCCCGGCAGTCGCATCGCCACCGGTGACATGGATGTAGTCGGCTCCAGCCTCCGAGAGTGCGCTGAACAGCGCAGTAGCCGTCGACTCGCCGTCTGGCCACACCCGCTGTTCATCAACGACAGCCGTTTGTGAGGTGCGCACACCGATCACGAACTTTTCAGGGGTGGCGTCGTTGATCGCAGCGGTCACCTCGGCCGGAAACCGCGCGCGGTTGGCTGGTGACCCGCCATACTCATCATCGCGGTTGTTGACTAGCGGATCGACGAACTCATGCAGGAGATAGCCGTTGGCCGCATGTACCTCGATGCCATCGAAGCCGGCCTCAACAGCCCGCTTTGCGGCGGCAACAAACTCCGCTCGTATGTCACGCAACTCTGCAGTGTCAAGTGCGTCTGCCTCCGGGAACTCTCCGGAACCGCCGTACAGCTCCGACATTTCTCCTGGCGGACGGTACGCTGAGGGGGCCACAGAGTCGTAGCCATACCGATTGCCTTGGGCCTGGGCGCCGGCGTGCATCAACTGTGCAAAGATTGGACTTCCCGCTGCGTGGACGGCTTCGACGACTGACTTCCACGCTGCTGCCTGCTCATCGGTGGCGAGACCAGGTTGATTCGCATACCCCTGACTGTGGGTCGTATCTGGATGGATGCCCTCTGTGACAAGAAATGAAAACCCGCCGCGGGCAAACGAAGCGTAATATTGAGCCATTTGATCGGTTGCCTGTCCGTCATCGGTTGCGCTCGTCCGGGTCATCGGTGCAAGGCCAACCCGATTGTCAAGTGTGTGATCTTTGAGCGTGAGTTCAGTAAAGAGTGGGTCGGATTCCATCGCATTTTACTACCGCGTAACAACCTAAGAGAGTGGTGAATGATGGAGCTATGTAATATTCTTTGTTACCAATAACCGATTATCGTAAGTCGATAAATTATCTGATAATAACGTTCATTACATAGTGTCCGAATGTCCTCTCGGGCGACACCGCCGACGTGGTCGGCAATCGACTCCGGATATATTCGTTTCACGTCGACAGTCAGTCCGTGGTGTACCGATGCGCTAAGCGACCGAACGCATGTGACGCTAGCACCGTATGGCCCGTGAATACTGATATCATTTGGCCGTTCACCGTTGAGAGCTGGTTGGGAGGCGTCGGCCACGACATTTAGATCGACATTGCAGTGCGGAGGACGCTCCGATCGGCGTCTGTGAAGAATTCTTTCCTGAGCTAACGGTCAATAAGCACCTATGAGATTTCCACCGGCCGCAGCTAATGAAAAAGTTCTTTTACGTAAAGCTTCTTTTACAAGGTGAGCGATGACCAGAGTTACTCATCAATGTGTTCGATTAGGAGCGAGACAATGACAACTGTACAACGTCAACGGGCGACAGGTGTGTTATTTACAACAGTAGATCTCCTCATCGCTGTGGCTGCAGTGGTCAATCTTCTGGAGGGAGCATACTGGCTTGCTGGCCCGCGGGTCGCTGTGGCAGGGATTGTTGGATATTTGGCGTGGAGACAGCTCCAGCCGACGCGGGAAATCACTGTCCCGACCTCAGACGAACGAACCCAGAGAGAAGCTCACAGAGCAGCGTCGACGGCGTTTTATCTACTAATTATGGTCTTAGTGATCGAATCAAGCTTCGATTTTATCCCCACGGATTTGGAAACATCGGTCTATCTTCTCGTCGCCATGAGCTTCCTTGGACTTTCCTGGGGCTACCAGAAAATCGATCCCAAATAACATGAAGAATTCGGTGAAAGAACTACGGGATGAGCACGGATATACCCAAAAAGAGTTGGCAGTAGAAGTAGGTGTGACCCGTCAGACGATTAATAATCTTGAAGCGGAGCGATATAATCCATCGCTGGAACTAGCCTTTGAACTCGCGCGCTGTTTCGATTGCACGATAGAGGATATATTCATGCCCGACCCACCGCTGTAACCACCGATTTGGTACGAGGCACATGCCTTCTATCTTGCACTGTACTTCTTCATAGAAATCCGACAGAAGTATTCCACCACTTCGGGTGAACACGTTACCGACACCGCTTCACGTTTCGATCTGAACACCGGTAAACTCGAAGCGCGCGCCGCCGTCATCGCTGTCGGTGAGGGCGACATCCCAGCCGTGGGCTGCGGCGATCTCTTCGACGATATTCAGCCCAAAGCCCGTCCCATCAGGATCGGTCGTATAGCCAGCCTCGAAGATCGTCTCACAGTTGTCGAGATCGATCCCTGGGCCGTCGTCGGCGACGGTGA
>ERZ1034564.66-NODE-66-length-14647-cov-5.985746_pt1 | contig 14647 bp, 14 predicted proteins | sample MGYA00520653_ERZ1034564 | MGnify/ENA primary metagenome ERZ1034564 (study PRJEB33760, sample SAMEA4777720) | hypersaline lake metagenome | biome: hypersaline environment; feature: brines | place: Spain | collected 2014-08 | depth 0 m ...
CGTCTACAGCGAACCGAAGCTGTTAGTCTCCCCCGTGCCCAGCGAGAGCCTGGCCGGCCGGTAGCCCGCCTCCTCGTTCAGACGGCAGGGCTTCGTTTCCCGTTGTCCGGGCCAGCCGGCGCGGACACGAGGGCCAGGGCGAAGCGCCCCGCGCCGCATCGCGCAGTCCCTACAACGGCCCCCCACCCCCAAGCGGATAGAAAAGCCCGAGCAGCATGCCGTAGACGATGTGCCCCACGATCGTCAGCACCGGCGTACTGCGGCCGTAGTTCAGCGCCAGAAAGCCGGGCGGCTCCAACTGTCGCGTGGGCGTGGGCCCGTGGTGGGTGCTCGCCATGCGCGGGTGGAGGTCCGGGAGGGCGGGCATCAGGACGGCAAGCAGAAACAGCCCGTGGAAGACGCCGAGCAGGCCCCCGAGCCACCACGTGGCCCACTGCCAACTCTCGAAGACCAGCGCGTAGAGAAGCGCGAAGCTCATTCCGACGGCCAGGTGCACCAGGAAGCCGATCCCCATCGCCCGTCCCCGGTGGGACGTGAACATGCTCCCGATCATGTACGGAAAGCTAATCCGGGACCACCCCAGGCCCTGGCTCCCCGACATCAGCAGCGTGAGCAGGCCGGTGGCGAAGAGGCCCCACAGGAGGGCCGAGCCAACATTGAGGGCGAGTAGGGACGTCATTGTGGATCGGGCTGTTCGTGTAGGGCAGTGGGGGCCTCCTCCTCGGCCTTCGTGATGGTGATGGCGGCGTTGATGAGCCCGACGTGCGTAAACGCCTGGGGAAAATTGCCCAGGAACGCCCCGGTCTCCGGATCGATCTCCTCGGCAAAGAGCCCAAGGTCGTTCGCGTACCCGATCGTCTCGCCGAGCTTTTCGCGGGCCTCGTCGAGCCGCCCCAGCCGGGCGAACATCTCCTCGTCCCAGAAGCTGCAGAGGCCGAAGGCCCCTTCCTCGGACGTAAATCCGTCGTCGGTGTCGGGGGGGTACCGGTGGAGGAGCCCGTTCTGGGCCAGTTCCTCGTGGATGCGGGCAAAGGTCGATTTCATGCGTGGGCTCGTCGCCTCCTTGTACCCGTAGGTGGGAAGCAGGAGCAGGCTTGCGTCCAGCCGGTCCCCGCCGAACGTGGCGACGTAGCTTTCCTTTTCCTCGTTGTAGCCCTGCCCCTCCACCGCGGCGCGAATGTGGGCCGCCTCCGTCCGGTAGCGGTCGACCGGGACGGTGACGTATCCCTCCTCGTGCAGCGCCAGGAGGCGCTCCAGGGCGACCCAGCACATCGCTTTCGAAAACGTGTGGTGGTGGCGTCCGGAGCGCACCTCCCAGATGCCCTCGTCCGGCTCCTCCCAGCGGGCACACACCTCGTTGCCCAGGCTGACGAGGAGGCGGCGGTGCCAGGGGTCGAGCTCGTGCTCCCGCCGCACAAATTCGTAGGCCGCGCTGATGAGCTCCCCGTACGTGTCGAGCTGGAGCTGGTCGTGCGCGCCGTTGCCCACCCGCACCGGCGGCGACTGCCGGTAGCCCTCCAGGTGCGACAGCGTCCGCTCCGTCAGGTTGGTATTGCCGTGCACGTCGTACATGACCTGCAGCTCCGGCGCGGTCGGCCGGGTGGTGTGCAGGAGCCACGAGAAGAAGGCCCGCCCCTCGTCTTCGTAGCCCAGCTCGTACAGGGCCCGCAGCGTCAGGGCCGCGTCGCGGAGCCAGCAGTAGCGGTAGTCCCAGTTCCGCTCGCCCCCAATCGCTTCGGGCAGGGAGGTGGTGGGCGCCGCCACGATGGCGCCCGAGGGGGCGAAGGTCATGAGCTTCAGGGTGAGGGCGCTCCGCACCACCGCGTCGCGGTAGGGCCCGTCGTACTCGCACTGCCCCGCCCAGTCGCGCCAGTAGTTGATCGTCCGGGCCAGCTTTCGCTGGGCGTGGTCCCCCAGGAGCGGCAGCACGGCCGGCGCCTCGTCGTCGTAGGTGAGGGAGAGAAAGCGCCGGTCGCCCGCCCGGAGCGTCTGCTCTCCATAGAGGGCGTTTTGCCCGGGCGACGGTGTAAGGGGCACTTCACTCCGGGCGATGAGGACGGCCCCGTCGTAGTTGTAAAAAAACCCGTGTGCCCCACGGTCTTCGAAAGACAGGTCGAGCTGGGCGTACTCCACCTGCGGCTCGCACGCCACCTGAACGGGGACCGTGCCCTCCACGCACTCCACCCGGCGCAGAATCTCGTGGGTCGGCCACAGCTCGCGTCGGTACGCCTCGGGCGGCCCCACCGGCATCAGGTCCGTCAGCCGAAGCACGCCCGTCTCCGTCGTGAAGGTCGTCTCCAGTACATTCGTGTCCCCCATGTACCGCCGCTCCACCGAAGAAACGTCTTGCGTCGGCCGCACCTGAAACCGCCCCCCACGCTCCGCGTCCAGCAGGGCGGCAAAGATGGACGGGCTGTCGAACCGCGGCCAACAGAGCCAATCGATCGCCCCGTCCGTGCCGATGAGGGCGGCACTCGCACAGTCGCCGATGACGGCGTAGTCCTCGATGGGGGCGTACTGGTCGTCGGGGCTGTGCATTCAGAACAGGACAATGACGAAGCACGGCGCGTATTTGCTCCTCTTCGGGCCTACTTGTGTGGCCCGTGCGTCTCCTACCTACCACTCGCACAAGATCTGTACCACCGGGCGAACGCCGCCCCGCCCTCCTCAAAGAGGGCCGTCTCGCAGGGCCGGGCGGTCGTCTACGTTCCGATGTCGGGATGCCACGACACGGTCCCGCCCCCCATGAAAACGGAGGCGGGCAACGGGCCTCTCTCTGCCGCACACCGCTCGTACCCCGCCGCGCCAGCACGCGAAACTCTCCCCCTCATTCCTCCAGCCCCACCCGCCGGAAGATCCGGTCCACGTTGCGGACGTGATAGGTCGGGTCGAACGCCTCCTCGATTTCGTCGTCGGACAGGACCTCCGTAATGGCGTCCGATTCCGCCACGACCGCCTGGAAGGGGCGCTCCTCCTCCCACGCCGTCATCGCGAGGGGCTGGACCCGGTCGTACGCCTCCTCGCGGTTGAGGCCCGTGTCGATCAGCTTCAGCATGAGGCGCTGGCTGTTGTAGAGGCCGTAGGTCTCCTCCATGTTCTCCCGCATCGTGTCCTCGTAGACCACGAGGCCGTCGATGATGCCGCGGAAGCGGCGGAGGGCGTAGTGCAGCAGCGTCGTGGCGTCCGGCAGCACGATGCGCTCGACCGAGGAGTGGCTGATGTCGCGCTCGTGCCAGAGGGCCACGTTGTCGAACTCGCTGTTCATGTAGCCGCGCAGGAGCCGCGCGCAGCCGGTGATGTTTTCGGAGCCGACGGGGTTGCGCTTGTGCGGCATGGCGGAGGAGCCCTTCTGGCCGGCGCTAAACGCCTCTTCCGCCTCCCGCACCTCGCTCCGCTGGAGGTGCCGCACCTCCACGGCCATCTTTTCGAGGGTGGCGCCGATGCCCGCGATCACGCTCAGGTAGTTCGCGTGGCGGTCGCGCGAGAGGACCTGCGTGGAGATGGGCGCCGGCTTGAGGCCGAGGCGCTCGCACGTGAGGCGCTCCACCTCGGGCGGGATGTGGGCGAACGTGCCCACGGCCCCGGAAAGCTTGCCCATCCGCATCTCCTCGGCGGCCCGCTCGAACCGCTCCTTCTGGCGGTTCATCTCGTCGTAGTAGCGGGCCATCTTGAGGCCGAACGTTGTGGGCTCGGCGTGTACCCCGTGCGTGCGCCCCATGGTGAGGGTGTGCTTGTGCTCCCGCGCCTTCTCCGCCAGCGTCTCGATCATCCCGTCGAGCTGGGTGCGGATGAGGCTGTTCGCCTTCTTGATGCGCACCATGTAGGCGGTGTCCACCACGTCGGTCGAGGTGAGGCCGTAGTGGACCCACTTCTTCTCCTCCCCCAGCGTCTCGCTCACCGCCCGCGTGAAGGCCACCACGTCGTGCTTCGTCTCCTTCTCGATCTCGTGGATGCGGTCGACGTCGAAGTCGGCCTCGTCGTAGAGGGTCTCCACGTCCTCGGGCGGGATGGCGCCGATCTCGCTCCACGCGGCACAGGCGGCCAGTTCCACGTCGAGCCAGGACTGAAACTTCTGCTCTTCGCTCCAGAGGTCGCCCATCGGCGGGCGGGTATAGCGGTCAATCATTCGGGGATGGGGAAAGCTCGGTACAGAACGGCGCGGCGTTGCTTCTGCACGTAAGGTAACGGTCCGGAGGCGGGGAATGCCAGGACGAGTGGACACACCAACGCACGGAGGCAAAAAATTGGCGGGCCTTCAAAATTGGCGGGCCCGCGGGGGGCCGGCGGGCTCCGGCCCTCTCCGGGCGGCGCGGAAGCGGGGACCGCCGCCGCGTCGGCCGCCCGTCTTTCGCCCGACGGGTCTCCTCATCCGCCGTAGAAACGGCCGATGCCCCGCTCGGGGCACCGGCCGCTTCGACGCTCGTTGTCTCACCAAATCGCTTTCCGTTAGAACGTCTCCAGGTAGCGGTCGAGCTCCCACTGCGAGACCGACGCGAGGAATTCGGTGTACTCCTGCGTCTTGGCCTGTGTGTACTTCTCGCTCACGTGCGGCCCGAGGGCGTCGAGCACCACGTCGTCTTCCTGCAGGGCCGTCACCGCCTGGCCGAGCGTACTGGGAAGCGTTTCAATGCCGCGCTCTTCGCGATCCGCTTCGGTAAACTCGTAGATGTTTTCGCGCACCGGATCGGGGGCGTCCAGCCCCTTCTCGATGCCTTCCAGCCCCGCCTGCAGCATCACGGTGAGCGCGAGGTACGGATTGCTCGACGGGTCCGGCGAGCGGAGTTCAATCCGGGAGGCCGCCGGGACACGGGCCGCGGGCTTGCGCACGAGGGCCGAGCGGTTGACGTCGCTCCAGGCCACGTAGATCGGCGCCTCGTACCCGGGCACGAGCCGCTTGTACGAGTTGACGGTCGGGTTGCAGATCGCCGTCAGGGCCGGCGCGTGCTCGAGGATGCCGCCGAGGAAGTCGTACGCGGTGTCGCTCAGGCTGAACTCGTCGTCGCCGTCGTGGAAGACGTTCTCCCCGTCCTCGAACAGCGAGAGGTGCGTGTGCATGCCCGACCCGTTGATGCCGGCGATCGGCTTCGGCATGAACGTGGCGTGCACGTCGTGCAGCTCCGCAATGGCCCGCACGACCGAGCGGAAGGTGGCGATGTTGTCCGCCGTGGTCAGCGCGTCGTCGTACTTGAAGTCAATCTCGTGTTGGCCCTGGGCCACCTCGTGGTGGCTCGCCTCCACCTCGAAGTCCATCGCTTCGAGCGTATAGATCACCTCCGCCCGAATCTCCTGCGCGAGGTCCTTCGGCGCGAGGTCGAAGTAGCCGCCCGCGTCGTGGGTCTCGGTCGTGGCCCGTCCGTTCTCGTCCTTCTCGAAGACGAAGAATTCAGGCTCGGGGCCCGCATTCAGCTCGAAGCCCATGTCGGCCGCCCGGTCGATGGCGCGCTGCAGCACGTAGCGCGGGTCCCCCACGAAGGGCTCGCCGGTGGAGGTGTCGATGATGTTGCAGATGAGACGGGCCGAGACGGTGTCGTCCCCGCGTTGGCTGCGCCAGGGGAGGACGGCGAAGGTGTCCGGGTCCGGATCCAGGCGCATGTCCGACTCCTGGATGCGGACGAAGCCCTCGATGGAGGAGCCGTCGAAGTAGATGCCCTCCTCGAAGGCCTTTCCGGCCTGGTGGGCCGGCACGGAGACGTTTTTAACCGTCCCCAGAATGTCGATGAACTGGAGGCGCAGGAAGTCTACCCCTTTGGCCTCGATCTGCTCAAGGACGTCGGTTTTGGTCGGCATTGATCGTCGGAAGGATTGGTTCGTAGGTACGAAGAATGAGGGAGGCCCGGCCCGCACCGGTCGGGTCCCCGGGGGGCCGGCCGTCCGGGGCCTACTCGTCGGACGACGCGTCGTAGTCGTACAGCTCCATCGGCTCGGTGGGCACGGTCCGCTCTTCCTTGAAGGTGCTCAGCACAATGCTCGTGGTCGTCTTGCTGACGCCGGAGATCGCCTGAATATCGGAGAGGAACCCCTCCAGGGCGGTCGTGTCCGTCGTCCGCACCTTCATGAGGTGCGACCCGGCCCCCGTGATGGAGTGCAGCTCCAGCACCTGCTCCATGCCCTCCACCTGATCGACGAAGTTGGGGTAGTGCTCCGACCCGTCCACGGACACGCGAATGAACGCCGTGATGTCGAGCCGCAGTCGCTTGGCGTCAACGACGGCCCGGTACTCCTCGATGACATCGCGCTCCTCAAGCTTCCGCATGCGCTCGCTGACCGCCGAGATGGAGAGGTCCACCTCCTCGGCCACGTCGCTGCGCTGCATGCGCCCGTCGCGCTGAAGCAGTTCCAGAATTTTCGCGTCGATTTCGTCGATGCGGTGTGACATGGCCTCGCTGTCGCTATCTCTTTTTGCTACGGCTCTACGTTACACCACTTTCTTTGGTTTGTCAAGCAGTACGGACAAATAATTTTACAAAACCCGTAAAGATCCGCGGTGGAAGCGCTTCGTGCATCTACAAAAATGGCGGGGACGGGCTGAAAGCGGTTCCGAACGCACGGGCGCACGGTCCGTACGGCACGAGCGTGATCGCGGGCCCCTCCTTCCCCTTCGGAAGGACGCTTCCGGGAAAAACCGCGCCGAACCCGCGATTCGGGGGCAAGTACGACACGTCTCGCACAGGTCTCGTTCAATTGCCGCACACGTCCGAGCACATGCGCATCCTGGTCACCGGTGCCAACGGCCAGATTGGAAGCGAACTCGTTGAGGCCCTGCGCCAGCGGCACGGCCCCGAGCAGGTGGTGGGCCTGGACCTCAATCCGCCCCCGACGGCCAACGGCCCGTCCGCCGCCGCGCCCTTCGAGGTGATGGACGTGCGCGACCGGGAGGCCCTGGCCGGCGTCCTCGACCGGCACGAGATCGGCACGATCTACCACCTGGCGAGCCTGCTCTCCGCCACCGGCGAGCAGCACCCCGACCGCGCCTGGGACGTCAACATGAGCGGCCTCAAAAACGTCTTGGACCTCGCCCGGCGCCGCCCCGTCGACACGGTGTTCTGGCCCAGCTCGATCGCCGTGTTCGGCCCCACCACCCCGCGGGACGACACGCCCCAGAACACGGTGCTCGACCCCACCACCATGTACGGGGTCACCAAACGGAGCGGCGAGCTGCTGTGCCGCTACTACCACCGCCGCTACGACCTGGACGTGCGGAGCCTGCGCTACCCGGGCCTCCTCAGCTACAAGACGGCCCCGGGCGGCGGCACCACCGACTACGCCATCGACATGCTGACCCAGGCCGCGGCAGGGGAGGACTACACCTGCTTCCTCGAGCCGGACACGCGGCTGCCCATGATGTACATGCCGGACGCCATCCAGGGCACCCTCGCCCTCATGGACGCCGACGCGGACGCCCTGTCGGTGCGGGACAGCTACAACGCGGGCGCCCTCAGCTTCGCCCCGGCGGAGCTGGCCGCGGCGATCCGGGCGCGCGTGCCGACGTTCGACTGCCACTACGAGCCGGACGAGCGGCAGCGCATCGCCGAGAACTGGCCGTCCTCGGTCGACGACACGGCGGCCCGAACCGACTGGGACTGGGCGCCGGAATACGACCTGGACGCACTGACGGAAGACATGCTCCACCACCTGCGAGAGAACGTCCGGGCCCCCGGGAACGTGGGAGAAAAAAAGCGTGGACGCTGAGGGCGTGGCCGTACGGACGCGTGCCCCTTCTTCCATTCGCCCTCCTCCGTCCTCTTTCGGCACGCCCGTGTCATCCGACTGCTTCCGACTGCTTCGCACACCCCTTAAACCACCCCCCACACCGTCATGCCCATGACCGACGACGTTGCGGCCGACTTTCGGCAGACGCTGCAAGAGATCAAGAACGCCGGCACCTACAACGAGGAGCGCGTCATCACCTCCCAGCAGGACGCCGACATTGAGGTTGAGGGCGGCCAGCACGTCATCAACTTCTGCGCGAACAACTACCTCGGCCTCGCCAACCACCCGGAGATCATGGACGCCGCCAAGCGGGGCGTCGACCGGTACGGCTTCGGCGTGGCCAGCGTCCGCTTCATCTGCGGCACCCAGTCGGTGCACAAGGACCTGGAGCACGCCCTGTCCGACTTTCACGAGACCGGCGACACCATCCTCTACAACTCGTGCTTCGACGCCAACACGGGCCTCTTCGAGACCATCCTCGGGGAGGACGACGCCATCATCAGTGACGCCCTGAACCACGCCTCCATCATCGACGGCATCCGGCTTTGCAAGGCCGACCTGCACGTCTTCGACCACAGCGACATGGACGACCTGGAGGCGAAGCTGCAGGCCGCCCAGGACGCGGAGACCCGCATGATCGCCACCGACGGCGTGTTCTCGATGGACGGCGACGTGGCGAAGCTCGACGAGATGTGCCGCCTGGCCGACGCGTACGACGCGCTCGTGATGGTTGACGAGTGCCACGCCACCGGCTTCATGGGCGAGGGGGGGCGCGGCGCCAGCGAGGCGAAGGGCGTGCTCGATGAGGTGGACATCATCACCTCCACGCTCGGCAAGGCGCTCGGCGGCGCCACCGGCGGCTTCACGACGGGGCGGAAGGAGATCATCGACCTGCTCCGGCAGGAGTCCCGCCCCTACCTCTTCTCCAACGCCATCGCGCCGATGATCGCCAACGCCAGCCTCAAGGTGCTGGAGATGCTGCAGACCAGCGGCGAACGACGCGAGCAGATCTGGGAAAACGCCCGCTACTTCCGGAGTGAGATGGAGGCGCGCGGCTTCGAGATCAAGCCGGGCGACCACCCGATCGTGCCCATCATGTTCTACGACGCGAAGACGAGCGGCGCCATCGCCGACGAGTTGCTCGACCGCGGCATCTACGTCATCAGCTTCAGCTACCCCGTGGTGCCGGAGGGCGAGGCGCGCATCCGCGTCCAGATGTCCGCCGCCCACTCCAAGGAGCAGCTCGACCGCGCCATCGACGCGTTCACGGAGGTCGGCCGCAAGCACGACGTCATCTAACGCAGTGTCTGGTCAAGGCGACAAGAGGGACGAGCGGAGGCGTTGTCTCCTCCCCCCTTCTGCCCTTCATCCACGCCCTGTCTTCCCAACCTGCACATCGAGCTTCATGACCGACGCCTCTTTCCTTCGGGTAAGCGTTGCTGCCGTTCTTCTGCTCCTGCTCGGCGGGACGGTTCCGCCGGCCCACGCCCAGAGCATGGGGGCGTCTCCACTCAAGCGCAGCCTCCCGCCCGACACGGCGATTACGAAGACCGATCGCGTCACGGTGAAGGGCGAAGAGGTGCCCTACGAGGTCACGACCGGCACGCAGCCGGTGTACGGCGACGACGACACGGCCGTCGCCTCGCTCCACTATACCTACTACCGCCGGTCGGACGTCGACGACCGCTCCGGGCGCCCGCTCATGATTTCCTTCAACGGCGGCCCCGGCTCCGGCTCCCTCTGGATGCACCTCGGCTACACCAGCCCCAAGCACCTGCTCATCAGCGACGAGGGCTATCCCGTGCAGCCCTACGGGGTTGAGGACAACAACCAGTCCATCATTGACGTGGCGGACATCGTGTACGTCAACCCCGTCAACACCGGCTTCTCCCGCGTCATCGACGACGACACGGACGCGGAGCAGTTCTTTGGGGTCAACGCCGACGTGGACTACCTGGCGGACTGGATCGACACGTTCATCTCCCGCCACGGCCGGTGGCGCTCCCCGAAGTATCTGATTGGGGAAAGCTACGGCACCACCCGGGTTGCGGGCCTGGCCGGCGAGCTCCAGAACAGCCACTGGACGTACCTGAACGGCGTGATCCTCGTCTCCCCCACCGGCCTCGGCATGGAGCCGGCCGGCCCCTCCCCGCGCTCCGAGGCGCTCAAGCTGCCCTACTACGCGGCGACGGCCTGGTACCACGAGCAGCTGCCCGACGCCCTTCAGAGCCGGGACCTCCAGGCCCTGCTGTCCGAGGTGGAGGACTATACCATCGAGGAGTACATTCCGGCCGTCACCCGGGGCGGCTTCGTCGAGGACGCCCGGCGGCAGGCCGTGGCCCAGCAGGTGGCCCGCTATTCCGGCCTCTCCGAACCGTTCGTGCTCGACCACAACCTCGCCGTTCCCGCGGATGCCTTCTGGAAGGAGCTGCTCCAGGACGAGGGGCGTACGGTGGGGCGCCTCGACTCCCGCTACGAAGGGATCGACGTGACGAACGCCGGAAGCGAGTACGACTACCCGGCGGAGCTCACGGCCTGGAACCACGCCTTCACGCCCGCCATCAACCACTACCTCCGCGACGATCTGGGCTTCACGACGGACCTGCAGTACAACACCTTCGGCAACGTCTACCCGTGGGACGAGACGGAAAACAACACCGGCGCGCAGCTCCGCGAGGCGATGGCCCAGAACCCCTACCTCCACGTCATGGTGCAGTCCGGCTACTACGACGGGGCCACGGACTACTTCTCGGCCAAGTACGTGATGTGGAACCTTGGGACGCGGGAGACGATGCGCGACCGGCTCCGCTTCGAGGGCTACCGGAGCGGCCACATGATGTACCTGCGCTCGGAGGACCTGGCGACCTCCAACGAGGACATCCGCACGTTCATCGAAGAGTCCATCCCGGACGAGGGCACGCCCGCCCGGTACGGCCGAAACCGGTAGGGAAACGGGCGGTCGTGCGGCGGACACACGCCGCCCGTGCCCGCTACATCGTCGCCACGACCTCCAGCATGTCGAGCGCCGTGATGACGCCACGCACCTCTCCGTTCGTGGTGACGAAGACGCGGTGGATGCCCCCGCGGTGCATCACCTGCGCCACCTGCTGCACGGAGGTGTGCTCGTTTACGTCGTAGACCTGCGGGGTCATGACGTGCTCGGCGGTCGTCTCGCCCCCCTCACTGATCTGTAGGTTCTCGAGGTCCTCCTCAGCGTACTCGGTTTCAAGCTCCGAGCGGTAAAACGAGGCGGGCCGGTCGGAGGCCGGCTCGCCCGCCGTGCCGTTGTGACGCGCGATGTCCGTCAGGGAAATCACGCCCACGAGCTGGTCGTCCTTCACGACGGGCGCACCGGAGATGCCATGGTCGGTCAAGAACTGGGCGACCCGGTCGATCGGCCAGCTGGCATCAACGGTCTGCACGTCCGCCGTCATCAAGTCTTTGGCGCTGTTCCACTTCATGAGGGGCGAAAGAACGGTTGTGGGAAAGAGATCCGAGTGCGTGCGACAGTATCCCTATTGGTCGCCCACCCCCATGTTGCATGGGCCGCGTGGATCGGCGGCGAATTCTTGCGGCCCGTGTACGCCCGTCCCCCCGGAAAACGGAACCCACTGGGCCCCACTTCGTGGGCACAGCTACGGTGACCGGGGCCCGTAGCTCAGTTGGTTAGAGCCGCCGACTCATAATCGGCTGGTCGCAGGTTCGAGCCCTGCCGGGCCCACCCCTCGTGCCCGACGGCGCCACGAGGCCCTCCGGGCACAACGCCTCTCTGGTCCTCTTTCGCATCAGCGCGGTCGCCCATGCCCCGCTCCATCCAACAGGCCAAGTGGAAACGTGCATCGGCCGACTCGTACACCGACATCACCGACGCCGTCGACGAGGGCGTGCTCGCCGCTACCCCCCATCCGGACGACGCCATCGACCGTCCGAAGGGCTACTCGGTTCGCCTAACCCTCGCCCCCGACAGCACCGCCCTTGCCGACGCTCTCCAGGACGCCCTCCTGGACGTGGACCCGGCCCGCATGACCCTCCACCTCGAGGGCGTCGACGAGCCCATCTCGGCGCTCCCCGTCAGTGTGAGCAAGGTGCCTCACCTGGGCACGCAGAACACGGCGGAGCTCGGCGTTCCGTCCGAAGGCCACGACCAGCTCCACCCGCACTTCTAACCGCCCCCCTCTTGCAGTCGACGGCATACGAGCCGTTCGAGGCTTCGCCCTGCAGCTGCTCGTGCCGCCGTTCCCCGCCCTCTCGAATCTTCCCCTTCCCTCCATGGAGCTTCCTGAACGATCCTCAACCGGCGACGGGTCTGCGCGGCAGCCCTTCTCGTGCCCGGAGTGTGAGCGGACCGTCGGGCACGCGAATGTTCTCACCGGGGACTTTACCTTCAACGACGTCACCCCCAAGACGACCCGCCCGGACGGCTCGCCGGAGTTTCAGAAGACGGGCATGGAGGGCGGCCCCCAGAAGGCCATCGAGTTGCGGTGCGACTTCTGTGGCGAGGAGTTCATGCTGGGGGTCGAGACCGGCGACACGGACTAGCGTCTACCGCGGCGGTTCGTCCGACCGTGACCGCCGGCCGGGCGGCCTCTGGGTCCCCGACGGCAGCTCGGCGCTGTAGAACCAGGAGAAGCCCCCTGCGATCACGATAAACGCCAGGGCAAGCCCTCCCATCTCCCCGAGTGAGGTCTCAGGGGCCCCGATCTCCGGAAGGGCCACGAGCCCCCCGACGAAGACGACGAACGCGAAAATGAACATTCCGAAGTACTCGACGAGTACCTTCATTAAGCAGCGGCGGTCTCGGCCTGGTCAACGAGATCAGCTAAAATCCAGAGCGACGGGACCCATAGGCCCACGAAGATTGCGGCTTGATCGCTGCCGCTGAACCAGAGATAAAGGGAGAGGGCGAGCGCCACGACACCGGCGGCAAAAATCCACCCTTTGCTGTTGGTCATGAACCGATCGGGATTCTGGGAGACGCAATGTGCGGGAAGCAGATAGGAGAACGAACTCACTGCTTTTGAGGAACTGTCTTATTCTTCCGGTTCCGTTACGGCAGTCAACACACAGAGGATCCGCCCCCCGCAGATTGTTGCAGCCGTTCCACATTGTGCCGGTCCACGGGGGCCCTACTCGGCCCCTTCTTTAGTGGCGTCTCGGTGGCGGAGGGCCAGCACGCTGCCAATCACCAGGTTGACGGCGGTGCCCAGGGCCGTGTACCAGGGCCAGCCAATCGTGCGCAGGTTCGCCGCCTCCACGCGGGCGTCCGACGGGTTCAGCACAAAGAGCCACCCCTCCGTGGGGCTGTGCCACACGCCGAAAATGACGAGCACCATCACGCCAATCGAGACGACGAACGCCACGAGCGCGTCGACCTGACGCGTGCCGCGGTGCCACAGGCCGAGCAGGAAGGCGCCGAGCAGTCCCCCGTACGTGAACGAGGCGATCGATAGGCCCAGCTCCACGACGGGGTTGCTGCTGTCCTGGAAGAGGCTCGCGAAGCCGATGAAGACGACGCCCCAGAACAGCGTAAGCAGCCGCGAGACGCGCAGCCCCCGGTCCGCGCTCATGGAGTGGCCCGAGATGCGCTCGTAGAGGTCGTTGACCGACGAGGAGGCCAGGGCGTTGAGCGACGACGAGAGGGAACTCATGGCCGCCGCCACGATGCCGGCCAGGATGAGTCCCGAGAGGCCTGCCGGCAGCCCCTCGATGATGTACTTGGGAAAGACCTCGTCGCCCCGCTGGAGCCCGAGTGCCTCGACGGACGCGCCGTCGTAGTGGGCCCAGAGGAGCAGGCCCACCCCCAGGAAGAGGGCAAACTGCACCATGACGATGAGGGCACTCCCGACGACCGCCTTCTGACTGTCCGCCTCGCTTCGGCAGGCCAGCAGGCGCTGCACGATGAGCTGGTCGGTGCCGTGAGAGGCCATCGAGAAGATGGCCCCGCCGACCACGGCCGTTCCCAGCGTGTAGGGCTGCGTCCACCAGCGCCCGAACGACGCATCCAGGCCGAGGTCGATCAGATTGGTTTTGCCGGCCGCCACCGCCTTTCCCCACCACCCCGGCGGCACGTCGCCCAGCAGGAAGCCGATGGCCGCGAGCGCCCCGCCCACGTAGAGCCCCATCTGCACCACGTCCATCCACACGACCGCCCGGATGCCGCCCACCAACGTGTAGACGGCCGTCGCGACGCCGATGACCAGGATGATCTGGAAGTAGGTGGCGTCCAACCCCGACATGTTCGCAATCACCTTCAGCGGGATGGCCGTGGCGAAGAGACGCACGCCGTCGGCCAGCAGGCGCGTTCCCAGAAACGTGACCGACGCGGCCCCCTGCATCGTGGAGCCGTAGCGGTCGCCAAGGAACGCGTAGGCCGTCTCCAGCTGGCCCGCGTAGTAGCGGGGCAGGACGTACGCCCCGACGAGAATGCGCCCCACCAGGTACCCGAGCGTAATCTGCAGGAAAGTCAGCGTGCCCCCATACGCCACGGCCGGCACCCCCACCACCGTAAGCGTGCTCGTCTCCGTGGCCACCACGGAAAAGCACACCGCCCACCACGGCAGGTCCCGCCCCCCGAGAAAGTAATCTTCGGTGGACTCCTGGGCCCCGCCCGCCCAGACGCCAAAGGCCGCCACGCCGAGCAGGTACACCGTCAGGACGACGAAATCGAGCGTCGTAAGCATAGGCCGGAGCGGCACGTGGAAACTCAGGAGCGATGGACGCGGGGCTCTTCTCGCATCGGACAACGTCACGGTGCGAGCGCAGAAGCGCGAACGCGGCTTCCTATCCTCTTGGCCGCCCTCCAGCCTCCTCCGCACGACTCTGACTCGCGCGCCTGCACGCCGCCGCACCACACGGCGGACTGGGCGGTGGGGCCCGGTGGGCCGACGCCGGTTCTGCACGCCTCCCCCTGCGGCCCCTGTGGCCGGCCGTCCCGCAC